>BNJT01000202.1_pt1 | contig 167868 bp, 346 predicted proteins | sample 8540491 | NCBI WGS metagenome assembly BNJT01 (sample SAMD00202455, study PRJDB9452) | human saliva metagenome | host: Homo sapiens
CCACGCCGTCGATGTGCCCGCTGACGAAATGTCCGCCCATGCGCGTCGTCGGCAGCAGCGCCCGCTCCAGATTGAGCGGTGCGCCGCGTGTCAGCTCCGCGAGCGAGGTGCGCCGCACCGTCCGGGCATCACGTCGGCAGAAAAAGCCCCTGTGCGTCGAATGAGGGTGACCGTGAGGCAGATGCCGTTCACGGCGATGCTGTCGCCGATGTGCGCATCCGACTGGACGAGATGCGCACCGATCGAGATCACGCCGCCCGAGAGAGGCGGGCGAAGGTGCCGACCTCGATGATTCCTGTAAACATATCCTCACCCTCACTCCGCCGGTGTGACGCAGACTGCCCGTCACAAGGGAGATCTGCGCCGACCGGTTCGACGCATATCATGGAGGTGCAGTGCCGCCTGCGGTGCATCAAAGCCCACCCCCGATGGGCGTCGGTGCCTCCATACCGCCCATCAGCATAGCGATAAAGGCGCAGATCCGATCCACATAGCCGCCTGAGAGAAACGACCAGTTCAGCGCAGCACCGCCCCTCAACGAGGAGAGACGTGCAGTCGCGCGCGCCCGAGCCAGTCGAGCACGCGCGAGGTCCACGCGCTCCGCCCCGAGCGTCACCACCTCTGCACAGCATGCACGGAGACGATCCACACGCCGCGGATCGGCACGCCCACTCACGGCGATCACCGTCGGAGCCGCCCCGTCCGTCACCAGTCGTGCATCGATGCGGCGTGCGCCGCCGAATCCAGTACGACGCGCAGCAGGATTCTTCCCCGCACGATGCGGCAGGCGCGTCGTCAGGCTCGGGTCATCCGCGAGCACAGTGCCGATGCCGACGAGAATCGCGTCGCTCGCATCGCGCATCTGCGCACGCGCAGACGCCTGCCTCCCCGTAATCCAGCGCGACGCTCCCGTATGGCTTTGCGATCTTCCCGTCGAGCGTCATCGCGGTCTTGAGCGTGACGAGGGGGCGGTTCGTCGTCACCCACGTGAGAAACGCTGCGTTCTGCCGCCGCGCTTCCACCGCGCAGACGCCCGTCACGACCTCGATGCCCGCCGCCTCGAGCATGGCGATTCCGCGCCCCGCGACAAGCGGATTCGGGTCACGGAGTGCCACCACGACGCGCGTGATCCCCTGCGGCGATCACCGCCTTGGCACAGGTCCCGTCCGCCCCTGATGTGCACACGGCTCGAGCGTCACGTAGAGCGTCGCCCCGCGTGCCAGCTCCCCGCCATGCGGAGCGCATGAACCTCCGCGTGGGGCTCGCCCGCCGCACGGTGCCAGCCGCTCGCGACGACCGTCCCATCGCGCACGATGAGTGCCCCCACGAGCGGATTCGGCGACGTACGCCCGCGCGCAAACTCCGCCAGATGCAGAGCCTCGCGCATATAGGATTCGTCCGTTTCGTCTCATAGTAATCCCATTCTGTTTCTTTTAGAGCACTGATATCCAGCACCGTTATCTTAGCGCATCTTTTTGTGCCCGCTAGTGAGCAACCTCCACATGGCTTTTCGCCCTGCGTCCGGTTTCGTCTGCCTCAAGCGCGACGAAAGAAAATCTGACGCCAATCTGAGCGGACCATCTTTATCAGCGATTCCTTTAGCATCTGAAGACCTTTATCATAACAGAGGAAAAAGCCGCCGGAAGAAACCTCCGGCGGCACATACATCGTCCCAAGAAATCACAGATACATACATATCCATATTCCTATCATAGACGCGCCTTTTCTCATCCAGACTGCGAAGGCACCCTGCCTTCTTCACCGTCGGCCCGGAATCACACCGGATCATGCCGCCTCACAAGCAGCTTGCGGGCTGTACCGCCGGTGGGGATTCTCACCCCGCCTCAAAGAGCATCATTACGTATGCTATTGTATCATTCTGTATTTGACCGTCAATTGTAAATCTTGCACGCGCCGCGTGTCTCCTCGGCACGGCGCACGACCTCATCGAGATCAGCGCCGCATACCGCTGCAATCGCAGCGACCACACTGCCCTCAACGACGGGGCAGTCCACGATGCGCACGCTGCCGCTGCGCATCTCCTCGATGATCGTCTCCGCCGTCAGCAGCAGAGCTGCCTCCGTCCGCGAGCACAACAACGCCATCCGCGCTGTGGACGCTCTCGATCGCCGCAGCAATCCGTGCATAGCTCGTCCCGAAGCCGCCATTTTCCATGCCGCCCGCCGTTGCGATATGCGCATCCTTTGCCATCATGCGGCACGTCTCCGCAACGCCATGCGCGAGCGCGGCACTGTGCGTTACAATCACAAGTCCGACCATATCAGCCTCTCCGCCGCATCCGCACACCGACGCCGCACACAGCAGCTGCCAGAACGGCCGGCAGGATGTATGCGCCTGCGGCAGCGCCTCCAGAATCATCACGCCGACCGTGCGGTCGTGCACGATCATCGTTCCGCCTGTCCAGCCCAGAATAGCTGCACCGAGAACGACGAGCACGGATATTTCTCCATCAGCTTGCCGATGAGCTGGCTGCCGCCAACGACAATCGGAACGCTGATGAGAAGCCCGAGCACCACGAGCAGGAAGTCGCCGTGCGACGCGCCGGCAATCGCGATCACGTTGTCGATCCCCATCGCCGCATCGGCAATGATGATTGTCTTGACCGCGCCTGCAAACGTCTCCGCTGCCTCCACGTGCTCCTCGCCGTGGGAGGGACGCAGGAGCTTTCACGGCGATCGGCAGCAGCACGAGTCCGCCGAGTGCCTGCGTAAATACGGCACGGAGAGCAGCTGCACCGCAAAGAACGTCATGATGAGGCGAATGACAATCGCGCCCGCCGTCCCGACGTAGATGGCGCGCTTTCGGAGATGTGCCGGCAGACGGTTGGACGCCATCGCAATCACGACGGCATTGTCGCCCGCGAGCACAAGATCGAGCACAATGATTGGAAAAAGAGCGCCACAAAGAACTGCGACGAGAAGAGTTCGACTTCCACGAGCTCTCCTTACTTCGCCATCATCTGGCGAGCTTTGCCGCAAAGGCGACGGGGTTCTCGGGCAGAATACCTCGATGAGCAGCGCCTGCGTGTAGAGCAGGTCACAGTAGTCCTTGAACTCCTCGCTGTCCTTGCCCGCCGCATGTACCTTCTGCAGCTTGGCGAAAAAGCTCATGGTGCGGATTGATCTCGAGAATGCGGCGCGCCCTGAACATCGGATTGTTCATCTCCGCAAAGGTCTGCTCCATCGAGAGCGACGGTCCCGCCTCATCCGCGACAAGACAGACGGCACTCGAGCGCAGGCGCTGCGAGAGCTTGACCTCGGCAATCTTATCTCCGAGTGTCTCCTTCACGTCCTTGATGAGATCGTCATTTGCCTTCGCGAGATCCGCCGTCTCCTTCTTCGCCGCCTCGCTCTCCGCATCGCCGAGATCGAGGTCGCCGCGGCTGATCGAGTGGAAGTTCTTCCCTCGTACTCGCGCACGGTCTCAATGGCAAACTCGTCCACGGGGTCGAGCAGGAAGAGCACCTCAAGACCGCGCTCACGCAGCTGCTCCATCTGCGGCAGCAGCTCAATCGTCGCCTGATCCTTCGCCGTCGCGTAGTAGATGCTCTTCTGGCCTCGGGCATCCGCTGGGCATACTCCTTCAGCGTGACAAGACCGCCGTCCTTCGAGCTGTGGAAAAGCAGGAGATCCTTCCAGCTTGTCCACCGTATCGCGACTGGAGTACATGCTGCTGTAGATGCCGATCTTCAGTGCACGACCGTACTGCTCCGCAGAACTTTTCGTAGTCCTCGCGGTTCTTTTTCGAGCTTTTGCCCAGTGCCTTGAGGATGTTCTTCTCCAGTGCGCAGCCGATGGTCTTCAGCTCACGGCTCTGCTGGAGCAGCTCACGCGAAATGTTGAGCGAGAGATCGGGCGAGTCCATTGTGCCCCTTGACAAAGCGCAGATAGTCCGGCAGGAGATCCTTGCACTTGTCCATGATGAAGACGTGGCGCGAGAGAGCTGGATGCCCGGCCTGATAGTCCGCCTGATAGAGATTGAACGGTGCGCGGCAGGGATCTCGAGGAGCGCCGTACTCCACCGTGCCCTCCGCCTTCGTGTGGAAAATCTCCATCGGAGCTTCCACCGTGGAACTGATCGCGGAAGAAATCGTTGTACTCCCTCGGGTTTGATCTCCGACTTCGCACGCGTCCAGAGCGGCTGCATCGAGTTCAGCGTGCGCAGCCCGTCTTCTTGATCTTCTCCGCACCCTCGATGATTTTTGCCCTCATCGTCGCGCGGCATCTCCTCTGTCGTCACGTTCATGCGGATCGGATAGCGCACGTAGTCGGAGTACTTCTTTACGAGGCTCTCAAGCACGAACGTATCCGGTGTAGTCCGTCTCGCCCTCCGTGAACTCCTTCGCGAGGTGGATTGTCACCGTCGTGCCGCGTGACCCTTCTCTGCACCCTGATCGCAGCAACCGCCGTCGCCTGCCGACGCAGCGCGTCGCCTGGCAGTCTCACGGGCATCGGCGCGTGACGACGTCACGCGTCTGCGCGACCATGAACGCGGAGAGGTAGCTTCACGCCGAACTGCCGATCGTGCATCCTTGATCCCGGTGCGCCGCCGCCTTCCTCCCGCCTTCGCGAGCTGTCACGAACGCCTTCGTGCCCGACTCTTGCACGTGCTGATGTTCTCCACAACCTCTGCACGCGACATGCCGATGCCGTTGATCGGAGGATCGTGCGTCTCGCCGTCCTGATCCGGAACGAGGAAACTCCGTAGGTTCTGCAAGCGTTCTCGCAAGGACGTCGCGTGTTACCGTCAGGCTCTCAGTGAGCTTGTCGATCGCATCCGACGGCAGCTTTGAAATCAACTCGCGCAGCAAAAATCTCGCGATTTGTCTAGATCGCAGTGGGATCATCAGCTCGAGGAGCCGTTTCGTCTCTGCCTGAAACTCAGTCGCGGTTAGCCATATATCGTCTCCTATGGCTATGAAACTGCGCTCATCGTAATACACGAAAATGACAAAAAGTCAAATTCTTTTCTTTCGGGCGTATCCCTGTGCGTGATTTGCGCTCGGTAATCCATCTCGGTACATTTGAGGAGATTTTGAAATGGTCTTTGCGAGTCTCATGATGAAAACGTATGCCCATCGCATCAGCTCGCCCGCACGTCCGTGCTCGCTCGTGTTGGCGCCCGCCGCTGCGCGGCATCCGAGCCGAGCTCGCTGCACCCGCAGCTGCACCGCGACCATCACTGACCGGGGAACGTGGCATCGCCCACGTCGCGGACACGGCGGAGACCACCGTCGGCGTCGTCGCAGAGGAGGCGGATGTCGTCGCGCACGCATGCGGAAAACGCCGCACAGACGGCGCGCGTGCGGTTAACGCGGTCCGCTGGCGCACTGCGTCGCCGACCGCGACATCCAGACCGCACACTCACGACTCGCAGCGCTACGATATAAAAGCGACGGCAATCGAGGTCATCGGCTATACGGCACAGAACTCCGCCGTCATCACGGCTGCGCAACCTCAACAACGTCGGCAGCACTGACGTCGACGCGGCACTCGCAAACGGAGCGAACCGCATCGACCTCGCTGAACTTCACGGCGAGCGATGACGTGCCGCCAAGAACGAGGCGCTCACGGATGCGGTGCGCAGTGCAGCGAGGAGGCGTTATGCTGTCGCCGGTGCAGCGGAAATCGGCGTCCGTCAGCATCGCGAACGTCTCACGCCGACACAGGCAGGCAGACATGCCGCGCTACGAGAACTACATGCCGATGACGATGGCAGCGGCGCATCAGCCGCAGCAACGCCGATCGCGCCGGGCGAGCTCGGTCGCTGCTACCGCCAACGTGACCTGCGTCGATCGAGCAGCGTCGCGCATCCGCCGCCGAGGCGATCTTCGCGGCATCTCCATGCTGCGTGATCGGCATCCATATCGGCGCGAGTATCTCGCTCAATCCACCACCAAACGTCCACCTCGTGGCTCTGTTTGATATACGGTACGCGCTTCGCCGTGCCGATCTTTATCTCGGCATTCGGTCTGTTCCACGGAAAATCTCCGTCCGCATTTTCCTATCGGGATTTTCTCACGCGCCGCACGCATGCTGTCGTCATTCCCTACCTCGTTTATCACTCTTTATCTTCTTCACGACGCATGGCACCACTGGCGGGCGGATTTCCGCCGATTCTGTCCATTCCGGGCATCCTTTTCGGCAAACGCAGTATCAGCCTCCACTTCATGGTCATTCTGACTGGTTCTCACCTCTTGACGCCGCTCTGGCGCATCCTCCTGCGCAGCATGACGCCCCACCGCTCATGGGCATCCTCGCCGTCCAGATTGCCTTTGACTACTGGTCGAGCTGATACAGCATTCAATCTCTACGCTCCGCTGGACTGCCCGAGGGGACGCCGCGCGCCCTTCTCTATCGCCTGAACTGCCGTGTCGCACTACGATGCCCTGGCCTTCCTCGGCGGCCATATTGCCTCCACCGGGAGGCATTCCGCATCGGATGCGTTGACTGCGCCGGACGGGCCAGCTCTACGCTGTTCGGCATCCCGAGTCTCCTTCGCCCTCCTCGCTGGTACGGCGTCGCTTCGCGTGGACGGCCACACCCCCGCTCGAGGGTTATTCCACACCGGCGCACGCAGCTCACCGCTCGGCATCTTCTACACGATCGGTGCATCGCTTGCGCTCTTGCGCCTGCACGCGGCTGACCGGATGAACTTGGGGCATGCGTTCCAGATCCTCGGGAAAGCACTACTTCATCTACTCGCCCACCCGATATGATCACCCATCTGCATCGCCGTCCTCCATCGGACCGGGCACGTACTGACTGCCCCCTCGCCCTCGCCATGTATGCGGCGACACCTCTGCTGGACACTTCTAGGTGCGATTGTCAGTGCGGAGAATTGCGCGAGCGTGCAATCTCGTAAATGAGCTTTCAACGATCGGGCTGGAAACCGAGAGTGATATCGATAATAAGGCTGTTGCCGAAGTTTAACATGCTCGCGCGACAGCCTTTAGATCAACGCAGCAACGCCAAGGTGGTGCTCCAAAGCTAAACCCTAGTGAAGCAAGTGAGCGTAGATGCTGACTCGTCCAAGCAGGCCAAGTCCATAGGACAGCGATTGGGAACAGGTTACGTCCTAAGAACACAGCGTGAGCGAAGTGTGTGATCGATGACGTTGACCGCTCGCGCCCGCTGCGGATTTCTTTGTCGTTCAAGCGCAGCGTTTGGCGAACCTGCGCATTTGAGGCAGATAGCACACGATCGCTATAACGAGGCGTTTGCGGAGCACATTACAGCGGACGTCTATACAGATGTTAACGACTCTCAGATGCCCGGCTTCCTTCAATCGCCGCCGCCTTAGTCCGTCCGTCTCTCAGGAGATCGACGTCCGTGCGCCCGAAGTGTCCGTACGCCGCCGTCTGACGATAGATGGACGGCGCAGGTCGAGCATCTTGATGATGACCGCAGGGCGCAAGTCAAAGGTTTTCTGACGAGTTCGACGATTTTCCCTCATCAATCTTACCCGCGCCGAATGTCTCGACCATGATGGAGACGGGATGTGCCACGCCGATGGCGTAGGCGAGCTGGATCTCCACGCGGTCAGCGAGCCCTGCCGCGACGATGTCTTTCTTTCGCCACGTAGCGCGCCGCATACGCCGCACTGCGGTCTCACCTTTCGTAGATCCTTACCCGAGAATGCACCGCCGCCGTGGCGCGCCCAGCCGCCGTAGGTATCGACGATGATCTTGCGCCCCGTGAGCCCCGAGTCGCCGTGCGGTCCGCCGATGACGAACTTGTTCGTCGGATTGACGAAGTACTTCGTCTCTGCGCGCAGGAGTTCTGCTGGATGATCTCCTTTGATGACCTTCTCGATCATGATCCTTGCGGATCGTTGCGAGATCAACTGCCTCGTCGTGCTGGGTCGAGATGACGACCGTATCGACATAGACGGGCTTACCGTCCCTCATAGGCAACGGTGACCTGCGTCTCTGCCGTCGGGACGCAGATACGGAGCATCCCATTCTTGCGCACCTCGGTCAGGGCGGCGTGCCAGCTTGTGAGCGAGCACGGTCGTGAGCGGCATATACTCGGGCGTCTCGTTCGTCGCATAGCCGAACATCATGCCCTGATCGCCTGCGCCGATCGCCTCTGCCGCGTCCATATCGCCCTCACGCGACCTGATCGCGCGGTCAACGCCCCTGTGCAATATCCGGCGACTGTTCATCGAGCGAGACGAGGATGCCGCAGGTGTCGGCATCAAGCCATAGCTGGCGTTCGTATAGCCGATCTCGCGCACGGTCTGACGGATGATCTTCGGATATCGACATAGCACGAGGTCGAGATCTCACCGACGACGTGCGCCTGTCCCGTCGTGACGAGCGTCTCACAGGCAACACGTCCCATCGGATCCTGTGCAAGGATCGCGTCGAGGATGCTGTCCGAGATCTGGTCGGCGAGTTTGTCCGATGTCCTTCGGTGACGGACTCGGACGTAAAGAGCATTTTTCTTCATGTAGAACCTCCCCTAATTTCGTAACTCCCTCCATTTCCCATAAGAAAAGCCTCCCGCTGAGATGTGGGAGGCTGTGATTTCGCCGCCTCATCTCATAGGCGCTCCGCCCTATAGGGAATTGGCACCGTTGGCTACACATTGCCATGGTTGCCGCAGCTCATCGGTACCATTCCCTCCACTGCCTGGATGAGGTATATTCATTTCTATGTAATGTATTATAGTGAACGCCATTCACTTTGTCAAGGACGAATTTCACCGTGTGCGGATTACGTCCTCCAGCCGGTCGAGGATCACACCCGCGAGCGCGGACTTTCGCCATCATGGGGCATCCTCCATGCGTCCATCTGCGTAGAAGATCTGGGCATGATTCGTCGGCGTGCCAAAGCCTGCATTCTGCTCCGCGACGTTGTTCGCCACGATGAAGCCAAGGTTCTTCTTCTGAGTTTTCGGCACGCGCATACGCTCCATCGTTTTGCGTCTCGCCGCAAAGCCGACGAGCACCTGATGCGTCTTTTTCTGTCCCAGCTCATAGAGGATATCGGGGTTGCGCGTCAGTGTGCGCGTCAGCGTTCCTCCGATTTCTTGATCTTCTGCTCCGCCGTCTCTGCAGGACGATAGTCAGCAACCGCCGCCGCCTTGATGACCGCATCCACGCCGTCATAGTCGGCGAGCACTGCCGCATACATCTCGCGCGCCGTACGCACGTCCACGCGCCGTACACCTGCGGGCGTTTCGAGCGGCGTGGGGACCGGAGACAGGATGACCTCTGCGCCGCGCTGCGCTGCCTCTGCCGCAACGGCGTAGCCCATACGTCCCGTCGAGCGGTTGCCGAGGTAGCGCACGGGATCGAGCGGCCCTCCGTCCCCGCTGCGGTCACGAGGATGCGCCGCCCTGCGAGGCTCTGCACACGTGCAAAGTGCTCTTGACGACGCGTACGATCTCCTCCGGCTCGGGCAGACGCCCTGCGCCCGTCGTGCTGCAGGCAAGCATCCCTGCCAGCGGGAGGGATGATCTGGACACCGAGCGCGGCGAGCCGGCGCACATTCTCCTGCGTCACGGGATTCTCCCACATGACGGTATTCATCGCAGGAGCAACGAGAAGAGGGCACGCGTCGCGAGCAGCGTCGTCGTCAGCATGTCGTCGGCAATGCCCGCCGCCGCCTTTCGCAAGTGAAATTTGCCGTGGCGGGCGCGACGAGCACCATCTCGGCAAAGGACGCCAGAGAGATATGCGCCACGTGATGCTGCGGCGCCCCCACATGGTCTCTGCCACGGGTGCATTGGCGACCTCACGGAAGGTGAGCGGCGTGACGAAGGAGGCTGCCGCCCGCGTCATGACGACGCGCAGCTCCGCCCCTTCCTGCGCAGAAGGCTCGCGACCTCAACCGCCTTAAAGGCGGCGATCCCGCCCGTCACGCCGAGAACGATGCGCCGTCCCGCGAGCGCGCCCATGTCAGACACTCTCCATGCAGAGGTTGTAGCTGATCTTGCCCCTCGGCAATCTCCTCAAATGCGTTCGTGACATTCTTCGTCGAGCGCGCCCGCTCGACTTGACGGGATCGCCCTCGAGGAGCTGACGCGCTAGCTTTGCCGCGAGCACCACCATGCCGTAGCGGCTGTCCACCTTCGTCATCAGCTCATCCGTCGAGGGATTGACCATGCCGATTTCACATTCGTCTTCATTGTGCTTTCTGCCTTTCACATATCAAACTGGCTGGGTTCATATCGTGCGCAGGCGCTCCGCCGCAAGGATGGTCTGTATCCGGTGCCGTTGCATCCTCCACCGTGTCATTGAGCACAGCGTAACGATAGCGTCTGCCGAGCCGAATCTCATCGCGTGCCGCGGCAAGCCGCCGCGCAAGACTCTCCCTCAGACTCTGTGCCGCGCCCGTAATGCGGCGGCGCAGTTCCTCGCGAGGGCGGCAGGAGGAAAATAAACGTGCCGTCAGGACATCGCTCCATCACGTTCAGTGCGCCCTGCGTGTCGATCTCAAGCAGGATGTCCTCGCCTGCACTGCGGCGCTGCCTCAATCGGAGCGAGCGGCGTGCCGTAGTAGCTGCTGTACACATCCGCATACTCGAGAAACGCCCCTCCGCATCATCGCCTCGAACTCCGCACGCGTGCGGAAATAGTACTCGCGTCCGTCCTGCTCCCCTCGCGCGGGCGCGCGACGTGGCAGAGACCGAGAAAAGGCGACGCCGCGCTCCCGCGTGCAAGAAGCCCTTGCAAACCGTCCCCTTGCTCTGTGCCCGATGCCCCCGAGATCACAATCAGCAGCCCTTTTTCATGTCTCCTCCTCCTTTCGCGTTCCCATGCGCCCTGCAATCGTCTCCGGCAAAAGCGCCGAGAGGACGATGTGCCCGCTGTCCATGACGACGACAGCGCGCGTCCGCCGCTTGTATGTCGCATCGATCAGCCGTCCCGCGTCGCGCGCATCCTGCACCATGCGCTTGGCGGACATGGAGGTCGGCGCGACGATGGCGACCATGCGTCCCGTCAGGACGATGTCGCCGAATCCAACATTGACCGTCTCCATCTGTCACTCCCAAATTCTGCACCTGCTCGCGCAGCTTCCCACCTCGTTCTTCATCGCGACGACCACCCTGCTGAATGGCTGCACTGTTCACCTTTAGAGCCAATCGTGTTCTGTCTCGCGGTTGATCTCCTGCAGCGAGGAAATCAGCCGCCGTCCGACAGGCTCCTCTGCGAGAATCGTGCGGAACTGGGCAAAGTGACTCGCCAGCCGAACGAGCTCCTCCGTCACATCTCACGCGGTCGGCATAGAGTGCCGCCTCCCGCATGATGCGCGTCTCATCGGGCGTGACGGTGCGAACTCCGCCAGCACCTCCGTGAGATGGGCACGGTAGTCCGCCACGATCTGCGGCGCATGCCCTTCACCTCTTCGCGCGCAGGTCTCGAGGCGCGCGAGACGCTCTCAAAGTCGCGCACGATATGCGCGCCCTCAGCGAGGCGCATGACATCGAGCGTCGTCGAGGCGCGTGCGGCAGCATCCAGAAAGACCGTGCGCGCCCCCGAGAGATCTGCATCCTCGCTGATCGTGATGACGCCCTCGTCACGCCGCCGTCATACGCACGCCGTCCGACAGCGGTGCGTCCACGGCACGCGCCACACGGCCGAGCGCCGCGTAATAGGCGCGGGCAAGTCCTCATTGACATGAACGGCATAGCGTTTCTCACTGCGATCCTCAAAAGCTGACGTAAACATCGAGCTGCCGCGCGCCACGCGCGTACGGATGAGCTCCCGCAGATCGCCTTCCCATGCGCCAAAGGCACGCGGCATGTGCGGTGCGATCTCAAGAAAACGCTGATTGACCGCCTTCATCTCGACCACGACACGATAGTCCGCCGTCTCCGCCGTCCCCGCACCGTAGCCCGTCATACTCCCTGCGCTGCGTACTCATCGTACCCCCGACCACTCGCCCGTGAAACACCCTGCTCGGCGATCCCCGTCATCACGATATGTCCGTCCTCACGCCACGCCACATGGATCAGCCGCCGTCCACCTCAATCGTCCGCCTCACGGTCGAGCACATCGTTCAGCACGCCCGCCGTCAGCGTCGCACACGTCCCTCGTCCCGCAGGCGAGCGTCATGCCCGCGCCGCGTTCCCAGACGCGCATGCGCGCATGGCGGCGGTCGCGCACCTCGACAAACTCCGTATTGATCCTATTCGGAAACGCCGCATGATGCTCCAAACTGCGCACCGAGCTGTTCCAGAGGGAACCCCTCCGCATCGTCCACAAAGATCACGCAGTGCGGATTGCCCATCGAGACACAGGTCATCGCGTATTCCCTTGCCGGCGACCGTGATAGGGCTGCGCCACAACGCGCTCCGTGCCGAACCCCGTCACGGGGATACGCTCCCCCTCGAGCACGGGAACGCCCATGTCCACAGCGACCGCCGACACCGTACCGTCCTGCACAATGACGTGCGCGGCACCATCGTCCCCGCCAACGTCTCGACGGTGAACTCTTCCTTTCGTCACGTACCCCTCTTCGTAGAGCCAGCGCGAAAAACAGCGGATGCCGTTTCCGCACATCTCCCGGCTCCGTCCCATCGGGGTTGAACTCGCGCATCCGCACATCCGCCGTCTCCGAGGGGCACGCCGCCATCAGGCCGTCCGCACCGACGCCGAAATGACGGTCGCATATCTCGCGTGCAGGACAGCGAAGTCCACTGGTTCATGATCGAGAAAAATCCACAATCACAAAATCATTGCCGCAGCCCTGCCATTTGCTGAATTTCATAAAGTCCCTTTCCTTGTCGTATGATCTCCATTATTATAGTATGAATGACCTCAGTGCGCAAGGCACGCAGCCTGGCCCCTTTCTGCGATAAGGAATCGCTGATAAAATGAAGTCCGTCAGATTGGCGTAGATTTTTCGTCCGATTGAGGCAGCAAACCGGACGCATAGCGAGGGCTATGTGGAGGATTTGCTAACGAAAAAGCGGGCAAAAAGATGCGCTAAGATGGCGGTGCTGAATTTATCAGTGCTTCCATAATTGCGGAGACAGCATTCCACCCTAGGAAAGCCCTGATAAAATGAAATTCACCGACTGCGCATCAATTTTTTGACGTGTATATTTTTCCTCATCAGACCAAGCGAAAGAAAGGTGATACGATGAGCCTTGACGATTCTCCATGTCCGCCCTCGTGCGTGAGCTCGCAGATGCTCTCACGGGCGGACGCATCGACAAGATCAATCAGCCGAACAAGCAGTCCATCGTCCCTCGGCATCCGCCAGCCAGGACAGAATCTGCTGCTCTATATCAATACAAATGCGGGCAACCCTCGGCGCACCTCATCGAGACGGCTCCCGAGGAACCCGGCCGAGCCGCCGACCTTCGTCATGCTCCTGCGCAAAGCAGCTTGAGACAGGGCGCATCGCCGCCGTGCGTCAGGAGGGACGTGACCGCATCATCCATCTCGAGCATTGACGTCATCGCGGGTGGTGACTGCATCGTTACGCGCACCCTCACACCCTGAGCTCATCGGCAAGTACAGCAACATCATCCTCCACGAGGACGGCATCATCACCGAGGCACTGGTGGCGCATCGGTGAGAACACGAGCCGCGTGCGCACCGTCTACAAGGGGCTTCCTATGTTCTCCCGCCTGCGCAGGAAAAATGCGACCTCCTCACGGCAGACACAGTGGACATTCTCGCGCGTGTCCGAGCAGAGGGGAGGCAAAAACTCTTTCAGGCACTCATCGGCGCCGTCCTCGGCTCTGGCCCGTCTCGGCAAAGGCAGCGCCTTTCTCGCCGGACTCACGCCAAACATCCCTGTCGCTCAGCTGGACGATGCGGACTTCGCCGCGCTCGCAGATGCACCCTGAGCTGAACTGCGCACATGGATGGAAAAGCCGCGCCCTCCCTGCGCCTTGACGAAAACGGCAAAGTTACGGCGATGGCGGCGTTCCCGCTCAGCGCCTGCCGAAAAACAACTCTCCTCTCCCTATCCCACGGTCAGCGCTCCGCGATCGACGCGGATCGGCGCCTTGGCAGCTACGTCATCCCCGACCGCGAGCGCTTTCGCCGCCTCAGCGCACGGAGCCCTCCGCGCGCGGGAGAAATATGAAAGCTCGGCGCGGAGATCGCCGCCGCCGAAAACGCCGAGGAGCAGAAGATCGCCGCCGACAACCCTCGCATGACCTATCAGTACAACTACGTGGATCATGCCGATGATGCAATCATGGTCACGAACATCTACAGCGAGACAGGAGAAGCGCTCACCATCCCGCTCGACCGCCGTCTGAGCATCATCCAAAACATGGTACTACTATAAGAAGTACGACAAGCTGAGCGCGCGCGAAGCTCCTCGTCGTCCAGCAGGATGCGTGCCGTGCGAACATCCGCCATCTCGAGAGCATCGAGGCATCGCTCGACTCCTCCACGCGGCTCGCCGAGATCGCGAGAGATTCAGGAGGAGCTGATCGCCCCAGGGCTACCTGCACGAGAAGATGCCCAAGAAGAACAAGGATCGCCGCGCGCAGCCCTTCTCCTTCACCGCCCCCGACGGCACGAGCGATCCTCGTCGGCAAGAACAACATGCAGAACGACGCGCTCACCTTTCGGACGACCGCACCGACAGATCTCTGGCTGCACGTACGTGATATCCCCGGCTCACACGTCATCCTGCGCACGGGCGGTGCGGCGCCGAGCGAGGAGACTTCCACCTCGCCGCACAGATTGCGGCGCATTTCAGCAAGGCACGCGGCTCCTCGACCGTCCCCGTCGACTACACCGCCATCCGCTTCGTCAAAAAGCCTCGATCCGTCCCCGGCTTCGTCCGCTTTACCCATGAGAAAAACGCTCTTCGTCTCGAGGACGAGGAGGCTCTCGCGCCCATCCTCGCACAGGATCCAACCGTATAACAAACGAAGTACTGAGAGAAGGCGTCTGGTACAAAGTTTTTCGCTTCCGCACCAGACCCCTTCTTTTTCTGTGAAACTTACGCAAACAACTCAACCTGATTGCTCTCCATCATGCCGTCGAGCGGCACCGCGTGCGTACGCACCCGATCGAGGCGCGGGCACGTGGGCACGCGTCGCGAGATCCTCGACGGAGATGAACCGTCCATCCCGCCGCGCCTCGACAATCGCCTGCGCCGCCTTCTGTCCCATGCGGGATCGCCGTAAAGGGCGGCAAAGGGAGTTTATGCAGGATGAATTTCTCCGCATCGGAGGCGTAGAGATCGACAGGCCTCACAGGAGAAGCCGCGCAGTATGTCTCCCATGCGAGCTGCAGGACAATGAGCGTGTCCTGCTTCTTGTTGTCCAGCTTTGCCGCGGTGCTCGCGCGCCTCGGCGAGGAGCGCGTCGATTGCCGCACGCACGGCATCCTTGCCCTTCGCGATGATGTTCGCATCGAACTCTGCGGCGCGGATGGAGAAGTAGGCGGCGTAGTATGCGAGCGGATAGTGCACCTTGCAGAACGCAATGCGGTAGCCCATCATGACACAGCGCGGTCGCATGGGCGCGCGGAAGAGATATTTGATCTTCTGGCAGGACTCGATGACCACTAGGGATCCCGCCGCGCGCAGTTTCTCCACGACATCGGGCGCGATACCTCGCCCTTTTCGCACATTCCTCCATCGTCTGAACGACAGCGGCGGCTCGATACCGTTCTGCATGAGGTAGTTCATGATGTCGTCACGCGCGGAGATTGCGTCCTTCAGCGTACTCGTGCCCGCCTTGATGAGATCCTGCGCATTGCCGAGCCAGACGTTCGTCCCGTGGGAAAAGCTCCGAAATCCGCACGAGATCGGCAAAAGCAGTCAGGGGTTTGAGTCGTCGATCATCTTCTGCGTAAACGACGTACGGAACCCGGGACGCTGTACGTCCCCATATTCGCCCCGAGATCCTCGGGCGTGATGCCGAGCGCGTCGGTCGAGGTGAAGATGGACATGGTCGCGGATCGTCAAACGGGATGGTCTCAGGGTCGCGGTGCGTCAGCTCCTCGAGCATCTTTGATGACCGTCGGATCATCGTGTCCGAGAATACCGAGCTTGACGAGACGCTCTACTGATGGAATGGGTAATCGAAATGGGTCGTGAGTGTATCCGACTCCATATTGTTCGCAGGCGCTGGATGGGCGTGAAGTGCACATCCATGTCGCGCGGCACGACCCATGATGCCGCCCGCATGCTGCCCCGTCGTCGCCTTGACCCCCATGCAGCCGCGCGTCGTGCTCGATGTAGGGCGCCCTTCGCCTCGCCCCGATCCCCGTCGTAGTGCATGGCGTAGCCGCAGGGCATTCTTGTCCTGCAGGCCTCGCGATCGTGCTGCACGGAACACATTCATCTTGCCGAAGAGGACTTCGTGTACTTATGCGCGACGGGCTGATAGTCGCCCGAAAAGTTCAGATCGATATCAGGGCACTTTGTCCCCGTCAGCCGAGGAATACGGCGAACGGGATGTTATGTCCGTCTCGATGAGCGGGCGTGCCGCAGACGGACAGTCCTCCGGACGGCAGATCAAAGCCGCTCCTGACCGAGCCGTCGTCGATGAACCGATTGTACTGACAGTGCGGGCAGCGATAGTGCGGCGGCAGCGGGTTGACTCTCGGTGACGCCGATCATCGTCGCGACAAAGGAGGAGCCGACCGATCCGCGCGAGCCGACGAGATACCGTCGTCGTTGGATTTTTCACGAGACGCTGGGCGATGATGTAGAGCGCAGCAAATCCATGCCGCAGGATCGGCTTCAGCTCGAGCTCGAGGCGGTCGGAGACGATCTTTCGGCAGATTCGCCGTAGAGTTTTCGCGCGCGCGCGTAGGACATCTCCTGACCCGCGATCCGCGCCCGGCACCATCGGCGCATAGAGCTCATCGGGGATCGGGAGAAAGCACTCCGTCTCCTCCGCGATGCGGCGCGGATTCGTCGACGACGCACTCGCAGGCGCGCCCGCACCGAGATAGTCGAACTCGCGAGCATCCTCCGTCGTACGCAGATAGACGGCGGCTGACGCTCGGCGTCGGCGGTAGCCGTTCGCCTTTTGGATCGATGGCATCGGTAGACGGCATCTTCGGGATTGAGGAAATGCACATCGCGAGGTCGCGATCGAGCGGCTTGCCGAGTCTGCGCGCCAGCTCGTCCACCTTGCGGTTGATGTCCCGGATCCTCGTCCGTCTGTGCTGGGAAAAGCGGTCGTCAAATCTTCAAAAAGTCATTGTTGTGAATGGGCTGGATCTCGAGGAAGTCGTAGAACTTCGCCATTCTCCAGCTCCGCATCGACGCCCGGCGACGATGCCGCGGATCAGCTCGCCCGCCCCGCATGCCGAGCCGACGATGATCCCTCGCGGGTACTGCTCTGGACGGCACGCGGCACACGCGGACCAGCCGCGCTCTTCGTCCCGCGGAAAGTAGCGGATGTGCGAGAGCGAGACGAGCTTATAGAGGTTATAGAGACTCGTCTGTTCTTTTCGCCAAAAGATGATGTGAAAGGCACGGGCGTCGTCCTCGCTGTCGACGAGATAGCCCCTCCATGCCGTAGATGATCTTTGATGTCGATGCCCTTTTTCGCAGGGCACGTGCCGTATTCATCGCCTCGGGGAAATGCCTGCACGACGCCGTGGTCGGTGATGGCGACCGCCGACCACCCCCAGCGTGCCGCCGTCTCAACGAGCACCTTGGGCGGGACGACGGCATCGAGCGCGCTCATCTTCGTATGCGCGTGCAGCTCGACGCGCTTTTCCTCCGCCGTATCCTCGCCGCGGTGACGCTGCGCCGTCCATGCTGTCGATGAAGAGCACATAGTCGCTGATGAATCGGTCGTATTCGATTTTTCCCTTGATGCACTGCACCGCCCCTTCGCCGATCGCCTTGACGATGCGTTCGACCTCGGCGTCGATCTCCTCCTGTGTCGTCTTGCCGCGCGCGGAGAAAACTTCTGCAGCTGATGCCGTTCGTCGCATCGGCAAATTTGATGGTGAGGATGTAGGCATCGGACTTCAGCTGGTTCGCCTGCGGGTCGAGACCTCGCCCTCAGGACGACGTTCTTGACCTCGTCCTCGATCACGCCGCAGCGTGCGTGCCTCGCCCGAGACGCCGCGTCCCATGATGACATTGGCAGGGAGCCCTTCTGCCTGGCATTCTTCGCCGTCGCGCCGGTGCGGCGGACGGTGTCGCCTTGCTGGCGCGACGGCAGGGCACGGCGAGCGGTGTCCAGTCTGCGCTGGGAGCGCACCGCTGAGCGCGGACCTCGCAGACGACGCGGCAGGCGCAGCCGACATGCGTGCGCACGGCATGCTCGATACGTACCTGCCGTGCTGCTCTGCGCAAAGAGCTCCGCGCCAAATGCACCGGGCGCAGAGATACGGATGACGCTGCCGTCCACAGCGTAGTCCGCCCGCGAGCGATGATGAGGACGGCATCGCCCGCGGCGGCATCGCGGACGATCTGCTCCCCAGAGCGGCGCAACGGCTGGGGCAAGCGCGACGAGATTCTGCTGAATGAGCACCTGCGAGCTGATAGTTCGCCGCTACCTGCGCCGCGCGATGCGCTCGATGAGAGCATCATCCAGCGACCGTCTGCGTTCCGACGACAATCTCCCACGTATCGCCGCATACCGACATGACGGACGACGCAGGCACGCAAAAGAGCCTGCTCCTCCTCGGCGAGGCGAGCCCATGCAAGGGCGCAGCAGATCTGCCGCACATGAAAGGATTCGATAGGGTCTTCATTCGTCGTACAGCCTCTTGTACTGTTCCTCTGTCCTCGAGCACGCGGCGCACGTAGAGCCGCGTCCCCTGGGCAGGGGAATCGCGTCATTTCGTCAGAACTGATCGGTCCAATGACGCTCCATCCAGTCGCGCACATTGCCGCGTCCGCATTGCACGCTCGCGAGCGCGAGATGTCGTTGCCACCGAACTCGCGCTCCAGTTCGGCAAGATACCAGACCCCGTAGCGGATGTTAAGGGCTGATCGTAGAGGTAGTCCTCCGTGAACGGTTCCCCGAGCTGTCCCGCGATCCATGCGGCGGTCTGCGGTCATGAGCTGCATCAGCCCAACCGCACCGCCGTCCGAGCGCGCCGTCGACTGAAACTTGCTCTCGTGCTTGATGACGGCCGCAACGAGGATGGATCCGCGCGTTGCTGCGCGGCACCTCGTCTCGATGTAGCTGCGTATCGATAGTAGAGCCACGTCCGCTCGACGACTCGTCCAGCCGCCGACGGAGGGCAGAGGCGATGACCGCCGCGACAACAAGACGCAGCAGCAGCCACAGCCGAAGCCGCAGATTACGCACGCCCGAGGTATGTCTCCAGCAGTTTTTCCACACGCTCTTTCGTCTCTTCCCTTGTCCCACTGCTGTCGATTACCATCCGCCCGCATGCATTTCTCGGCGAGCGGCATCTGCGCAGCGATACGCGCACGCGCCTCGGCCCTCGTCCATCGTATGGTCACGCGCGAGGAGCGCGCCAGCTGCTCCTCAGGCGGGAGAGTAACCACCCACGTATCGTTCGTGAGGGCATCCCAGCCCGCCTCGAAGAGAAGCGGCACATCGAGCACCACAACAGCAGTGCCGTCCATGTGGGCAGCATCCAGACGATCCTCTGCGGCCGCACGGATGATCGGGTGCACGCGGGCATTCATCTTGTCACGCAGTACCGTGTCAGAAAAAGACACGCCGTGCGATCTCCGCTCGGTCGAGCGTTCCCTCGGTCACGATCTCCTACCAAAGAGCTCCACATAGGCGTGAAAGATGGGCTGATTTGGCCGAGAGAGTTCATGGCAACGCATCTGCATCCACACATGCGTGCGCCACAGTCCTTCAGTACCTTGCTGACCGTGGATTTTCCGCAGGCGATGCCGCCCGTCAGTCCGATGATCCTCACGTGTTACTTTGCCTCCGCCCAGTTCTTCCCACGATGCACATCGACGGCAAGCGGCACAGCCAGCCTGCCGCCCCGCTCATCGCCGTGCGCAGGAGCTCCGTGACCGTCTCCGTCTCCTCTGTCGTGACCTCTAGGACAAGCTCATCGTGCACCTGCAGCAGGATGCGGCTCGTTACGCCCGCCGCCCGCAGTGCGTCATAGGCGCGCACCATCGCGATCTTGATGAGATCAGCCGCCGTCCCTTGGATCGGCGTATTCATCGCCAGGCCCGCGAACGAACGCTGCATATAGTTGCGGCTCGCGAGCGCAGGGAGCGCGCGCCGACGTCCGTAGAGAGTCGTCACATAGCCGTTTTCATGCGCATCCGCCACATTTGTCGAGGAAGGCGCGCACGCGATAGCGTTCAAAAATAGCGGTCGATGTAGCCGCCGACCTCCCTGCGTCCAATGCCGAGATCACGCGCCAGCCCAAAGTCGCTGAGCCCGTAGACAATGCCGAAATTGACCGCTCTGGCACGGCGCCGCTGCTCCGGCGTCACCGCGTCCAGCGGCACGCGCGAACACCTCCGCTGCCGTGCGCGCATGGATGTCCTGCCCCTGACGGAAACGTCATCGATCAGCGTCGCATCGCCCGGACATGCGCGAGGATGCGCAGCTCGATCTGCGAGTAGTCCGCTGAGAGCAGTGCGTCATATCCTTCGCCCGGGGGTAAAGAGGGCACGCACGGCGCGTCCCTCCCTCCGTCCGCACGGGGATGTTCCTGGAGGTTCGGGTCAGAACTCGAGACCGCCCCGTCGCCGTCACGGCTTGGTTAAAGCTCAGAGGACGCGCCCCCGTGGCGGGGCGGATGAGTGCACCGATGCCGTCAAGATAGGTCGAGCGCAGCTTCGTCCACATGCGATAGGTCAGCACCTTATCAATGATGGGATGCTGATCGCGCAGCCCTCCAAGGTCTCCGCATTGGTCGAGTAGCCCGTCTTGGTCTTTTGACCTTCCCGTCGCCGAGCCCGAGCTGCTCAAAGAGGATCTCCCCGAGCTGCTTGGGGGAGCTGATGTTGAACTCCGTCCCCGCGAGTGTAGAATCTCACGCGCCAGTGCGTCGATGCGCTCTGTTGCTGCCGCGCGCTCGCGCTCCAGTGCCGCACGGTTCACACATACGCCCGTCTGCTCCATCGCCGCAGAGTACGGGGAACAGCGGCAGCTCCACCGTGCGGTAGAGCTGCATCAGTCCCTGCGCCGCAAGCTCCGCTTTCCATGACGGGCCGCAGGCGCAGAAAGCAAGCGCCTCGTGCACAGCATACGCCTCGGGGAGAGCCCTCTGTCGAGGTCGTATCGGAAAGAACGCAAACGCCGCGCGTGCCATGTCGCGTCGGCTCTCCTCGGGTGCAGCAGATAGTCCGCCAGCTCCAGATCAAAGACCTGTGCCGTCCCCCGCAGCTCCTGCTCTGTACGTAGCGTTTCGCATTCCAGAGGTGACGGAACGCTCCGCCAAGCATGCCAAAAATGGCGGCAAAATGCGGAGACGATGCAGACAGGATGCGCCGCTCCCCATCCATGATCGAGGGCGAGTGTCGATGACCTCCACGAAGGGCGGTGTACCCGCAAAGACAGCGCCGACGGCGACCTTTTTCCGCCGTGCGCAGCAGCTCCATATCGGCATCACAAAAACTCCGCTGCCGTGAGATCGGCGGCAGGTGCAGGCGCGCCAAAGAGCGACTCGCTGCGCTGCGGCAGCCGGTGCCTCAGCTGCCCCTAGCATCCGACAGAGCACGCCAGACCGTGCGCAGCTCATAGGCATGACAGAACGCCTCGAGCGCAGCACGATCCGGCTGCATGCGGAAGGCCTCCGCATCGTAGTGCAGCTCCGGCACATGACATTCGATCGTGGCGAGCTGCTTTGGAGAGCAGTGCCTGTTCGCGATACTCCACGAGCGACGTGCTGAGCTTTTTCCCCGCTGACCTCTGCGGCGTGGTCGAGAACGTTCCGATGCTCTCATAGGCGAGCAGGAGCTTTGTCGCCGTCTTCAGCCTGACACCGGGCACGCCCGAATGTTGTCCGAGCTGTCGCCCATCAGCCCTTTCATATCAATCAGGCGAATCGGCGGGAAGCCGTACCCTCCTCGAACGCCGCTGTATCATACGCCTTGTCTCGCTGATGCCCTTCTTCGTCGCGAGGACGGTGAGCTGCGGGCGAATGAGCTGCAGGGCATCGCGGTCGCCCGTAATGACGCGCGTCTCCACGCCCTCTCGCCGCCGCCTGCGCGGCGAGCGTCCCGGATGATGTCGTCCGCCTCGTAGTCGTCCCTGTTCGAGAAAAGGGATGCCGAGTGCCTCCGCCAGCTCCCTTCAGCAGCGGAATCTGAGCGATCAACTCCTCCGGCGTCTTATCCCGCGTCCCCTTTAGAAGTCGGGATAGAGCGCCGTGCGAAACGTCGTACGGCTCTTTGTCGAACGCGATGACGATCTGTGTCGGCGAAAGCTCCTTCAGGAGCTTTACGAGCATCATGGCAAAGCCATGTACTGCGTTCGTATGAATCCCGCGCGCATTCGGCGGAAGCCGCAGCGCATAGAACGCGCGGAAGAAGAGACTGCTCCCGTCAATGACCGCAAAAATTCCGCTGCTCACAGGTTCGGCTTGTCCTCATCCTCAAGGCGCATGAGGATGAAGATATAGTCCGAGAGGCGGTTGAGATAACGCAGATCGATCTCTGCCACCGAGCCGCGACGTGCCAAGGTTCACGCATGGCGCTCCGCCGCCCGATGCCGTCGTGCGCGCGAGATCGAGCATCGCGCTCGACTTCTTGTCCCCCGGGATGATGAACTCCCGCAGCTCGGGCAGGCTCTCCTCAATGCCCGCGATCGACTTCTCGATGCCGTCAACCATTTCTCTGTAATGCGCGGTGCCTTGTTGCGGCTCGCGAAGTCTGCCATGAGCATCCCGAGCTGCTTCTGCAGGTTGTAGATATGCTCCTTGACCCGGGGGCTCGTCGCAAAGGCACGCGCCATGCCGAGGGTTGAGCCGAGGCTGTCCACGTCTCCATAGACCTCCACGCGCATATCATCCTTTGCGATGCGCTCTCCTGCAAAAAGACCTCGTCATGCCCCTGATCGCCGGTTTTTGTCGTTACACTCATCGTCATGTTCCTCCTCTGCCGATAAATGCACCCGATCATACCGTGTATGATCGGGCACAGCAAACATCATTATGCGCTAAAAATTTCCGTCTCACTGAAGAAGATATGCACCTCGCGCGCCGCACTCTCGGGGCTGTCGGATGCGTGAACGGCGTTCTCGCTCCCATTTTTCGCGAAGCGCTTGCGGATCGTTCCCTCGGCCGCGTTCGCAGGATTCGTCGCACCGTGCAGCTCGCGCACGCGTGCAATCGCATGATCCCCTGCGAGTACCATCGCCACGAGTGGTGCCGAGGTCATGAATGCGGCAAGCTCTCCGTAAAACGGCTTTTTCGAGATGCTCTGCATAGTGGATGCGCGCGATGCGGTCCGTCATCTGCATCATCTTCATCGCGCGGATCTCAGCCCCGCCTCCTCGTACGCCTTCGTAATGTCCCCGATGTGGTGGGCACCGACAGCATCCGGCTTAATGAGAACCAGGTACGTTCCATTACTTCATCTCCTCAATGATACGTTTATACTCTGCTCCAAGGTCGGCGTAGTTGAGTGCCGCCGCCTGAAGTGCCTCAATTTCATCGTCGCGCAGAGCGCGTACGATCTGTGCGGGATTGCCAAACACAAGGGAATTCGACGGAATCTTCTTATGCTGCGAGAGAAACGTCCCCGCGCCGATCACGACGTTGTCGCCGATATCGGAGTAGCCCATGATGATCGAGCCCATGCCAACCAACGTATTCGACCCGATATGGCAGGGTGTGCACCACGGCATTGATGCCCAATGATAACACCATCATCGATCCGTACAGGCGCATCACGCATCACATGAATCGTCGCGTTCTCTTGAACGTTGGTATTCTTTCCAATCGTAATCGGCTGAAAATCTCCGCGCACGACAGCACCGAACCAGACACTCGAACCGGCGCCGATGGTCACGTCGCCGATCACGGCCGCCGTGGGCGCGATAAATGCCGTTTCATCAATAACGGGAGTCTTCCCGCGATAGGGCAGAATGATTTTTATCCACCAATACGCGCCTCCTTCATGTAGCTTCCCTATCTTCATACATACGTATTATAACACGCTTATTCCTTCTCCAACAAGAGTTTTTCAGGATGCGGATATGCGCCGTGCGCAGCCATGCACCGATCTCCGCACCGCGCAGCGCGGGCGGCGCGTCACGCCCCGTGACCACGCGCATTGCCGCGAGATACGCCGCTCCATCCCTGCAGATAGCGCGGCAGACTGCCGTGATCGGCGCGGATCACGATATTAAAATCGGCGATGGAAAGCCCCGATGATTCAATTCCAAACAATAGGTCAACGATCTTTCCGGGATGTGTCAGCCGCGGTGCACGCATGTGCTGACGAATCACGAACGCCGCCGCCTTTCGCCACTCATGTGGGAGCGTCATGCGCTGATTCCATGCAGCCAGCACCTCTGTTCCCGTCACCTCGTGGCCGTAGTGATGTGGAGCATCTCCTGCGGTGTCCGCCCTTGCCGAGATCATGCGCAAAGCGCAGCGAAGCGGACGACGATATTGTCTGACCTCTCTGCGACGGCATCGAGCATCGCCATCGTATGCGCATAGGCATCGCCCTCGGGGATGAAACTCCGTCGGCTGCGTCTGCCCGATGAGTGCCGCAACCTCGGGGAACGTCACTGCGAGGAGATCTACCGCACGCAGCACGCCAAAGAACACGGAGGGATGCGAGGTCATCAGCGCACGCCGCAGCTCCCCATCGAAACGCTCGGACGGTTCATGCTGGAGCTCCTCCGCACATGCTCGCATCAGTGCCAGCGTCTTCTCCTCCACCGTGTACCCGAACTCCGCCGCCTGCCGTGCCGCACGCAGGGCACGCACGGGATCCTCCAAAAATGCGGCGATACGGCACGGATGATCCCCTGCCGCAAAGATCTGCCCTGTCCGCCGTAGGGATCGAGCAGTGTGCCCGCCGGCAGCTCCACCGCCATCGCATTCATCGTCGTATCGCGGCGATAGAGATCCTCTTCGATGGTCACCGTCGGATCAAATATTACATCAAAGCCGCGGTACCCCGCCCCCGTCTTGCGCTCCCTGCGTGCAAAGGCGACCTCGAGCGCACGCCGCCAATGCGCACATGATAGACGGAAACCCCTTGCCGATCTTTCTCCGCCCGCGGAAGTGCGCACAGAACTCCGCCTCCGTCAGCCCCGTGACAACATAGTCCACATCCTTCGGCGGTACACCGCGGACGGCATCACGGGACACAGCCGCCGACGCGGAAAACATGAGCCCCTGCACCGCGCACCTCCGCCACGAACTCCCTGCTCCGTCATGCGTTCACCTCGCACATAGGAAAGCACTGATAAATTCGGTGCATCTTAGGGAAGCACTGATAAACTCAGCACCGCCGTCTTAGTACTATCTCTGCCCTGTTCGTGTCGACAAATCCTCCACATAGCCTCTGCTATGCGTCCGGTTTGCTCTCCTTTGACAGGACAAAAAAATCTGCACCATCCCGACGGACTTTATTTTCTATCAGTATGCCCGCAGCATTTTTGCTCGCACTTCGGCGGAAAATCCTCCACAGAGCACCACTCTGCGTCCGGTTTTCCACCTCGTTCGGACGAAAAATCTGCGCCAATCTAGCAGACCTCATTTTATCAGTGATTCCTAAAATAAAAAGCACCACTTAGAGAAGTACGGATACACGCGACGCGTCACTTGGCAATATCTTTTCGCGGATCTTTGTCGACAAATCCTCCACATAGCTCTTGCTATGCGTCCGATTCGTCTTCTTGACCGAACAAAAATCTGAACCAATCTGACGGGCTTCATCGTATCAGCGATTCCCTGTGTGATGCACTCATGTCGATTGTACCCACTTTCGGACTTGAACCAGGACCGACCGGTTATGAGCCGGTTGCTCTAACCAACTGAGCTATAGTACTCAAACAAAGTGGAGCATACCGTCCGGGAAAACTCTGCTTCCATCAGCGATCTCCCCAAGAGCTTCTGCGCTCACTTTCAAAAACCTGCGCATTGCGCAGGTATAAAAACGATGGAGCGGAAAAACGAGGCTCGAACTCGCGACCCCACCTTGGCAAGGTGGGTGCTCTACCACTGAGCTACTCTCGCGGAATGGAGCGGAAAAACGAGGCTCGAACTCGCGACCCCCACCTTGGCAAGGTGGTGCTCTACCACTGAGCTACTTCCCGCATCCTGACAATGCTGTCAATCAACGGATACTATTCTAACAAGAGACAGGATTTCTGTCAAGGAGGAATTTTAGCGCAATAAATCTTCCTCGCGCAGCTCTTCCATGAAAAGTGTTTCAAATCCTGATATTTCCTGCTCCAGGATGGTACGTAAAGACTTCCTCAAATACGTTGAGATCCTTATCCCCGGAATGACCATAGACCTGAATCTCTTCCACTGCGAATGCTCTGTAAAAATTTTTTTAGGAAGCTGTCGCGTCGTCATAATATCAACGCGTCTGCCAAGCGCATCCTCCATATCCGCATGAAAAGCCGGCGACATCCAAGTTTTCCTCAGCATGTCGCCCAAGTCGACACGTAAATCAATGTCGCTCTGTTCCGTCGCCTCGCCACGCGCATACGAACCGAAAAAGAAACACTCATCTACGCCATAATGGCGACACACGGATCAATCTTTTCTTAAGGAATCACTGAGTAAAATGAGGTTCGCCAGATTGGCGTAGATTTTTGTCCGATTGAGGCAGCAAACCGGACGCATAGCAAAGGCTATGTGGAGGATTTGCTAACGAAAAGCGGGCGAAAAAGATGCGTCAAGATGGTTGTGCCGACTTATCAGTGCTTCCAACGTCAGCAACGAAACCATAGCACACCTCCACTATACCGATAGTATGCCATACAACAGAAAAATCGACAGAAAAATCCGCGCTGAAAATCAGCGCGGATTCCTATATTCCATTTACACCTTGAACTTGTCCGTCTCTGTCTGCAGATCGTTTGCCATATTGGCAAGGTCTGCGGCTCGAGGAAGCGATCTCTCCATGCCGGCTGCCCTGTTCCTCCGTCGCGGCGGATACGTTCTGCGACTCACTGCCGATGCCCCTTGGCGGAGGTGTCCACCCTCACCCATGCCATCGACGATCGAGCCCATATTCTCGCGCAGCTGGAGCACACGCTCGCTGACCGCCAGCGATGCCTTCTTGACATCCCCGATCATCGTGAGAATCTCAGAGAAGCTCCCGCCCGTCGCGGTGACGTTCTCCTTCCCCTTCTGCCTCACGGCGTCCTTCTTCCATCGAGGCGACCGCCTGACTCGTCTCCTCCTGAATGCTTTGGATGAGCTCAGAGATCTTCTGCGATGCGTTCTGCGATTCCTCGGCGAGCTTTGCGCACCTCCTCGGCGACGACAGCGAACCCGCGTCCATGCTCACCGGCGCGTGCCGCCTCGATCGCTGCATTGAGTGCGAGCAGATCTCGTCTGCCCCGAGATATTCGAGATGATCTCGACGATGTTGCTGATCTCCTTCTGAGCGCTCGCCGAGCTTGCCAACGATCTCGCCCGTCTGCTGAACCGTCTGTGCGATCGAGTTCATCTGCTCGACCGTCGACTGAACGAGGCATTCCCCTCGGTCGCCTTCTGTGCTGTCGCCTGCGTCTGCTCACGGGCATGACGCTGATTCGTGATAACCTCCTCCAGACCGTGCTGGAAGTCATCAATCGTCGCGCTGCTCTTCGTGACAATCGACATCTGCTTCTCGGCCGCCTCGGCAACCTCTGTGATGGACTGCGCCACATTCTGGGTCACCTGTGCCGACTGGTTCGCATTCGCCGTCAGTTCTTCGGACGAGCCTGCCACATCCGTCGCCGTCGCCTTTAATCTTGCGGATCATCTTCTGCATGCCTCGACCATCGTATTGAACTGATGGGCGATATGGGCGAACTCATCATCGCCGTCGAGCATGATCTTCGAGCGCAGATCGCCCGCCGTGATATGGCGTGCGCCCTCCAGAATCGTATCCACGGAGTTCTTGATGCTGCGCAGGAGCAGAACGAGTGTGATAACGGAGAGAACGACAACAATGATGAGCGCAACGAGCGTCGTCGTCTTGACACCGGAGAAAACATCCTCGCTGTGCGCCATCTCCGCAGCGCGCGAGACGCACGCTGTCTGCCTTTGTCCTCCTCGAGGATATCGGACATGCGCTTGTAGACATCCGACTGTTCGGTGAGTGCGAGCGTACTGCCGCCTCATGATCGCTCTGCATCCATCAGCGTCGTTGCACGCTGACGCACATCTGCATACGCCTTGCGTTCTTCTTTCAGCTTATTGAGGCGTGCCAGCTTCTGTGAGCGATCCGATCTCGTTAGGGAACGGCGCCTCCTGAATCGCCTGCTCATACTCCTCGTATGCCTTGTTCAGTTTTCGTGTAAGCTGGGACATAAGCCCTCTGCCCTGAGATCGCCCGACGGATCCGACGCCATGATGCGCATTAGCTCATACTCGCGTCCGTCTAGCCGAGAGCGCCTGCACCCTGGCTGCCCACGTTAAGAACATGTGCCCACTTGAACACGCTGACCGTGTTCTCATTCAGCGTACTGCCTGAATGGTTCGCATAGAATCCGTAGGCGCCAAACATGACCACCAGGAATCCGACGCTCAGCACAATTTTTCTTTGCCACTGACATTTCTTAATTCCCTCCAAAATTCCCGCATAGAGACAAGAAACACACTGCACCGATGATTTTTCATCCGCACAGCATGTCACTCACTCTCTATGACAAATCAATAGGTTTTCCCTCAGATATTTTTCATTATAGCACTATCATTAGAAAAATTACCATATAGCGGGATATTTTTCATGGTATACTAATACACATCATTCGAATCAATAGATAAGAGGACAGACAACTATGGCAAAAATGTTAAAAACTGCAAAGCAAGACAGCACCGCCGAAGGAAGAGAAGCAGCAGCGTCCCGCCGGGCAAGGATTACGTGCTCCTCATCCTGATGGCGATGTCCGTGATCCTCGTCATCGCGGCATGGGATACCCTCGATACGCTGACGATCACCATGTACATTCTGCTGACGCTCTCGCTCGGACTGACGTATACGCGCCGCCATGCGGCAGATCGCCCCACAGAGATCACAGATGATGCTCGTCACGCGCGGCAGCATGGTCACCATCGGCATTGCAGGCGCACTTTTTCTGCTCGATGCTCTACTATCGCTACATCGCATAGTGACGTAGAAAGCCCCGACCCGCACTGGCGGGCTTTTTCTATCTATCTGCCGCATCCTGCTCGCTCCGCGCACGAAATTGTCCCGGTGTGCAGTTCATGTATTTCGTTTGAACACGGAGTGTAAAGTACTAGGTCCTGAAAACCCGACACGTGCACCGATCTCATAGATTCTTCCATCCCCGCGCGAAGATATTCCGCCGCCCGCAGAATGCGGTAACGGTTGAGGAAATCGTTAAAGGTGTAATTGTATCCTGTTTGAAACACTTCTGCAGATATGCCTCGACACCCATACTCAGCGGCAATATCCCGCAGCGACAGTCGCTCTGCATAGTCCGGGCGCGAATGCGGCGCAGAAGCTTTTCCGCTATTTGCCGACGGGCGCCCCCGCCGATGGAAAAATCTCCACTGGCGTAGATGCGGTATTCGCACCAGTCGCCGTGTTCCCGCCCTCCGGCGCAGGCGCGTTCCTTCGCACGCACAAGGCTCGTGAAGCGCATCAGGTCTACGGGCTTCAGCAAATACCCGTGACATCGAGAGAGATTGCGCGTTTGGCATAGCTGAATCATCGTAGCCTGAGAGGATAATCGCTCTCATAACCACGATCTCCGGCTCTGTTCGAGCATCCTGAGCCCGTCGAGGTACGGCATCTTCACATCAGTGATAACAATATCCCGACGGAGTGTATCGATCCCAGTCCGTCTACGCCGTCTATTGCTTCGCCAACCACCACACAGTCCTCCTTCAGCCAATCCACCGCATAGAGGAGTCCGCGACGAATGATATCTTCATCCTCAACGAGCAAGACTTCATCCATGTTCTTCCCCCTGCTGCAGCGGCATCTGCAGGATGACCTTCAGCCCATTTCTGTGCTCCACAATCGTCACGCCATAGGCACTCGCCGTAGAGCAGGCGAAGCACCTGGATGCACATTGTAGAGGCCGATGTGTTCTGGCCTCTACCGACGTCGACGCAGAGCATGGCGCAAATCTCTGCATACTTTTGCCGAGGTCATGCCTGACCATCATCTATCACGCAAAGCAGCAGATCTCCCTCGCCCGCACGGCACTCGACACGCAGGCGCAGTTCACGCGTCTGCTCCAGTCCATGGACAATGCTGTTTTTCGACAATCGGCTGAAGGAGCAGCTTTGGCACACGGCAACCGCGCAGCTGTGCAGGAAGCAATGATGTCATAGGTCAGCCGGTCACCGTAGCGCATCTTCTGGAGTACCAAATAATCTCTTCCACATAGCGAATGTCCACAGCAAGCTCTGCCGTTCCACTCGCACGAATACCATAGCGCATCAGGCGGGCAAAGGCAACAACCATCTCTGAGGCGCGCTTTTGGACGATGAGGATCTCATAGCGCAGCCTCCATCACGCTTAAAGACAAAATGTGGATTGAACTGTCCCTTGCTGACGCACCTCCATACGGCGCTTGCGCTCGGCGAGCTCTGTATTGCGTGCGAGCAGACGTCGGATGCGCGCGAGCATCGCATTATAGTCTGCGATAGAGGACATCGAATTCACTAGAAGCTCTGTGGCAGATCCTGCGGTCCCATATCACCGTCCCGGCACGCACGCACCGCATCGCAGACCCATCGACAGAGCGTAGGCTGCGCCCGTCACTCTGCGCGTGAGCATCGGCATGGAAAGAAGGGAGCAACACACTCGAGCGTGAACAGAAAGATACCTCGTCACACGCAAGCTGCTGCTGCCGCAAGAGCGAGGTCATCGTGACGACGCGCACATCACTCTGTGCACAGGACTCGCACAGCGGCACAAGCAGGCTGCCCATCTATTTCCGTCTCTACCGCTCTCTCTACCGATGCCGTAAACTTCCCAAGTGTCTTTTTCTGTCAGGCGATCCGTTGCGAAGATTACATGGTCAAAGGGTCCATCAGGACGACCCGGTCGGCGCCGCCACGTATGGCAAGTGCATGGAACGCCTCGGTCCGCAGGGCAAAGACGAGATAGCCTGCCGTGCCGCCGTCCTCGCTGGGCACAACAGCGGAAAAAGGCATACACAGCCCCCTGGTCGTAGGCAAGCGCAAAAGCACCGTGCTGCTCACCGCCGCATCCGGCATCCGTTAGACGTAACAGTTCCCTGCGGATACCGTCATGACGGGCAAAACCGTCACTGTTTACCGCGTAGAGATTCGACGCGCATACCGTTCCATCCTCTCGCAGCAAGGCAAAATCGGCGCGTGCGTACCGCGAACGAGAATTCATGAGACTGCGGTATGACTCGCAACCGTCTGCCCGTCCAATGCACCGCGTACATCCTCCGTGCGAGCGAGGCTCTGTACCCCCGCATCATAACGCTGCCACTCAGCATCCGCCACTGCTGCGATCGCCGCGCATTCCTGCTCCGTCTCACGAACGACATAGACTTCATAGTAAAAGACGACAAACACAACATAGCTGACGAGCATCAGTGCGATAAAGGCAAGGATGGAGCGCATGAAAAAGGCGACGGATATACGCACGAAAGCGAACCGACTGTGCCACGTATCCTTCCACCTTTCATCCAATATTATGGGAAGCACTGATACCTCGGTACTAACCATTTTGACGTGCATCTTTTTGCTCAGCACTGGCGGAAAATCCTCCACAGAGCACCACTCTGCGTCCGGTTTTCCACCTCGTTCGGACGAAAATCTACGCCAATCTGGCAGACCTCATTTTGTCAGTGATTCCTCATCGTCTTTTCCGAAATATTATAAAACGAGAGTGCTGCAAATGCAACGCTTCGTTTTCAACTGTATCACTGGCGTCTGCCCGACACAATCAGAAAGAGTGGATCAAAATACTGATATCGCGCCGCCCTGTTACTTTGTAGAAGAGCAACAGGGAGAGGATGGACGCAACCGTAAGGATAGTCGCACTAGGCGGAGGCATTCCCATAGTTGCCGCGTACGACCTCCGTATAGATCGAGACAGTCAGTGTTTGATTGGCATTGGTATAGAGGATAATCGACGAGCTCAGCTCACTCGATGATCGTCACCCAGCTCATGATCGCGCCCGCACAGACCCCCGGCAACATCATCGGCACAGTCACGCGCGCGAACGTCGTCATCTCCGATGCGCCGAGCGACACCGCCGCCTCCTCGATGCTCGGGCTGATCTCGTCCGAGGGCAGTAGCACTCGATCGCACCGTATACGGCATCCGCCGTACACCGAACGCGATGATCATGCGATGAGCATTGTCCCGCTGATGACAATCGGCGGACTGTTGAACGCGAAGAGGAAGGCTATACCGAGCACTGAGCCCGGATGATAAAAGGGAAACATCGTAATCGTATCGAGCGCATTGTTGACCGCATTTCTCTTCACGCATGCTCAGATAGGCGACGAGAACACCGATCACGACAACGACGGCAATGCTGAGTATCCCAAGCAAATAGGTGTTCAGCACCGCATCGTTATCCTTCGCAAAGAGCGCGTCGCCTCATAGCTCTGCAGCGCATAGCCGCCCGTAAATACCCGCCCGCCGTTGCTGCGGGAGGAACGACGTATAGATCACGACGACCTGCGGCAGGATCGCAAGCCCTGTTACAAGATAGGCAGCCATGGGCGACGATATTGCGCAGCCCCGCCGCACGCTCTGCACTCATCGGCTTGAGCGCCGTCATGGCATAGGTGCTCCGCCGTGCCGAGTATCCGCTGTGCGAAGAACATGGCAAGGGTCAATCCGACGTCATGATGACGCAGATCGCCGCAGCAAATCCATCGTCGCCGCCGACCTCACCCATAAACTGCGTATAGACGAGGACAGGCATCGTCTTGTAGCCCCTCGCCGATCAGCATAGGGCGCACCAAAAGTCGGCAAAGACACGCATAAAGACGAGCAGTGAGCTTGCGAGAAGTGTCGGCATCACGAGTGGCACGATAATGCGGCGAATCCGCCCGATGCGCCTCGCAGCCGAGGCTCTCCGCCGCCCTCGTTCAACGAGTTGTCCATATTCTTCAGCGCGCCCTGAGCATAGATATAGACGAGGAGGGAAGGACTGCAGCGTAAAGACGAGCAGGATCCCCTGCAAATCCGTACACACCGTCAAACGAAAGACCGAAGGTACTGTTCACCAGCTGCGTTATGACACCATTGCGCCCGAGCAGCTGAATCCATGCGTATGCGCCGATGAACGGCGGCGAAAGATAGGAGATGACGATGAGAATGTTGAGAAAACTGCTCCCACGTATCTTCACGCTGCGCATCAGATACGCCATAGGCAGACCGAGTGCCGCCGAGAGCAGCGTCGCGCAGACCGTGACGCAGAGGCTGTTCACCATCGTCTCCCAACAGAATCGCTTTGGTGAAGAAACCGTGCAAAGTAGTCCCATGTCACCCCGCCAGAGAATGGATCGACGAAGCTCTTTATAGAGGACAAGCACCAGCGGATAGAGGACGAAGATGCCAAATGCCGCTAGGATGAGAATACTGAGAATCGACCATACCGATAGACTTTTTCCCGCGCCGCCCCTTCATGACAGATCACCTTCGATCAACGTCGTCTCTGCATCAGCACGGAAAACATTGATGCGCTCCGCCTTGACGCACAGCGTTACTCGTGTATGCCATCGGCGAGCAAGGCACCGTCTTCCTGACCGCGGATTGCCTCGACTGCCCGCCCCTGCGCCGTCTCGAGGAAATAGTGCGTCGTCAGTCCAAGGAATACACTGCTCTTTACAACGGCGGGATGCCGTCCCCCTCGCCCTCCGTTATGATAAATTCCTCCGGGCGAATGGAGACGACCACCGCTTGTCCGTCAAACGCCTCAGCGGCAAGATTCTGCATAGGCACACGGTAGTCAGGCAGGAGTTCAACCGACTTGCGATCGGTATCGGATCGCACGACCCCGTCACAAAGAGATTCGAGATACCGATGAAGGTCGAGACAAAGACATCAGCCGGACGGCGGTGAGATCTGCTGCGGGCTGCCAATCTGACGGACAACACCGCCCTCCATGACCGCGATACGGTCGGAGACGGCAAGCGCTTCCTCCTGATCGTGTAACATAAACGGTCGTTATATCGATCTGCCGCTGGATCTGGCTTGATCGCGTTGCGCATCTCCACACGCAGCTTCGCATCGAGATTGAGAGCGGCTCATCCATGAGCAGAACCTCCGGTGCGATGACAATGGCGCGTGCGAGCGCGACACGCTGCTGCTGCCCCCTGAGAGCGCCGTCGGCATACGATCGCGGAGCGCATCGATCTTCACCACGCGAGGATTTCGTCGACGCGGCGGTCGATCTCCTCTGCGCTGACACCGCGCATCTTCAGACCAAATGCGACATTATCGCGCACTGACATGTGCGGGAAGATGGCGTAGTTCTGAAACACCATCCCCATGTTGCGCTGATTCGGCGGGACATCATTGATACGCCGGTCGCCGATCCGTATCTCACCGCCCTCAATCGAATTGAAGCCGATAATCATGCGGAGCAACGTTGTCTTTCCGCGAGCCCTGATGGTCCGAGCAGTGTAAAGAACTCACCCGGTACCGAACATCGAGAGACAGCCCGTCGATGACCGTGTGATCGCCATATACAACATTGTCAATATGAATGGATACACTCACCGTGTTTCCCCCTTTTTGAGCGACGTGCACACGCCTTGCGGCGGCAGCAATTCGCTCCTGTCAGAGCTATCTACTACTGTTTGAAAATTCTCGAGATGCTTATTCCACATCGCAACGATCTCGTTCTTATGTTGTGCTACCCACCCCTCGTCATAGTTCGGGAAGGCGCAATGTCCTTCATCGGGTCATATAGGATGCGAGTGGCACATCCTTGCGCAGGGGGCGCACCGTCAGCTCCTTGCCAGCTGCTTCCTGAATTTTCTGCGAGAGCATGTAGTCAACGAACTTCTTCGCATTCTCCGGATGCTTTGCAGTCCTTGATGATCTGTACTGACTCACTGGGGAAGATCGCACCTTCCTTGGGGAAGACCACACGCACAGGCGCACCATTTTTCACATAGGTTGCCGCAGGATCCTCCCACGTGAGTCCAACCGTATACTCACCGTCCGCCACACCCTTTGTGGACACCACCCTGAGCTGTTCAGGATCTCACCGTCAAGATTTGCGATGAACTGATCGACGTCATGCCCACGCTGTATCCGACATGGGGTCACCGTTCGTCCCCCTTGGCATAGAGCATGGCGATCAGAGACTGCAGTGCCGAGTTCGATGCTGCTGGATCACCGAAGGCGATCTTCCCCTCAAGGCAGGATTGAGTAGGTCCTCAAAGCTGTCGATCTTCATATCCCCGCCAGATTCTTATTGACGATCATGACAGTCGGATCCGGCAAAGGCAGGAGAGAAGTATCCCGTCTTATTGCGAAACGCATCCATCATATTCGCATCCTCAGGGAGACATACTCCATAAAGAGATCCTTCTGCGACTCGAGCGTCATCTGATCCGACGCCCAGAGGATATCGCCCTGCGGATTCCCCTTCTCCGATGCCACGCGCTTGAGGAGCGGTCCTGTCCCTGCAACAATGACATTGACCTTGATGCCCGTGTCCTTTTCAAAATTTGGGATGACAAGTTATTCAGGCTCTCACTGCGTGCCGTATAGACCGTGAGTACCTTCTCCTCCCTCGCCTGCCTGCCGCCTTCTTGTCCGTGCCGCCGCCACAGCCTGCGAGCATCGTTCCGCGACCGCAGCCGCCGCCAAGACGGACAGCCACTTCTTCATCCGTTTCATTCTTCTTCCTCTACAGCAGTAAAATTCCCTGTTAATTTTTGATTTTATCATATTCACGAATTTGTATATCCACAAAACAAAGGACTATCCAAAAATGACAAACAAAACCAACCTGCATGCACAGATTGGTGCTAGGCTGAAAATTCTCGCCGAGATAGAATTTACGTGCAATGGGGCTCTCGGCGATGGTCTTGCTGTCGCCTTCGAGGAGGAGCTTGCCCTCGCTGAGGAGGTAGACACGGTCGACGATGTGGAGCGTCTCACGGACGTTGTGGTCGGTAATGAGGATTCCCATGCCGCGCTGGCGCAGGTACTCGATGATCTCCTGAATGTCCGCAACGGCAAGCGGATCGACGCCCGCAAACGGCTCGTCGAGCAGGATGAACTGTGGTTCGAGCGCAAGGCAGCGCGCGATCTCGACGCGCCGCCGTTCGCCGCCCGAGAGCTCCGTCCCGCGGCGGTCGCGGACGTGTCCGATGTGGAACTCCTCGAGGAGGGCATCCAGCTTGTGTTTCTGCTCCGCTGCCGAGAGCTTTGTCGTCTCCAAGATAGCGGCGATGTTCTCCGTGACGGTGAGCTTTACGAAAGATGGACGGCTCCCTGCGTGAGGTAGCTGATGCCGAGTTCGGCACGGCGATACATGGGATAGTCCGTGATGCAGATGTCGGAGAGATAGACATCACCGTGCGTCGGCTTTTTCCAGACCGACGATCATGTAGAATGTCGTCGTCTTGCCGGCGCTGTTCGGTCCGAGGAGTCCGACGATCTCGCCCTTGTCGATGCGCACAGAGATGCGGTCGACCACGGTACGGCTGCCGAACTTCTTGATGAGACTGCGGGATTCAAGATGCATTGCTCTCGCTCCTCACTGTGTCACAGCGGTGCCGTCGTCGGCGAGGTAAACGGTCAGTGATTGCTGCGCGCTGTATTGTTGCCCTGATATACCCACGCATTCCCATCCAGCTCGACGTAGGGTCTTGGATCATTGCCATAGTAGTCCATGCGGTCGCCGCCTCCCTCAAGATCACGCGCGGGACTCGTGACATGTCGTTTCGATCCCCGTAAAGCGGCTCTGCTTCAGCCATCCCTCGAGATGATCCGCTGAGAACGTGCCGTCGGGGTCAGGATCGTCCCGCCCGAGGAGGCGACAATGTGGTCATCCTGCGCGGGATAATAGTCCACCAGAGGTCCCGTAAAGGTGCGTACTGCCTTTTGCCATGTGGACGCTGCCGCTCGCCTGCCAGTGCTCCCTGCCCTGCGGCAAGGAGGCGGTCGCAGGAGAGGTTCATGTCCTCACGCTGCGCTGCGAACATTCCCTCAATGGTGCCCCTCCTGCGTCTTTTGTGTTGTAGGTGGCACGTGCACCCTCGATGTTCCCCGTTCCCCTGATCCACGTGCGCCGCCTTCGGCGGTGACGACGCCAGTTCGCGTATCGTAGGTCAGACGATCCGCCGTGAGATTCGTCGGATCTGCGTTCTGCGGTGCCGCCACTCCTGCCGTGCAGACCGCGCCTGCCGCAAGCAGGAGCAGTGCACCGCGGCAAATATTCCTCTTCGTCATTTTTACGTCCCTCCCCTTAATAATGTGCGCATTCCCCTCGATGGCAAATTTCTCAAATTCATCCCGCACTCGTAATACGATCCCGCTCGCGCGCAGATCATCGCGTGTGAGGACGGCGCTTCCCTCCGCTGCCAGCTCTTTTTCGCGGCGATCCAGTGCAGGGCGTTCGCGCGCAGGGTGACCCCATTACCGTCTCAGCATAGATGCCGCCCGTGAGGACAACATCATGCGTTGTGCCGTCCATGTGCCCCGTATCGGCTTTCAGCGAGAGTGTATTCCCCATCCTCGCTGTAGAAGGTTCCCTCGATGCCCTTCATCGTCGTGTCCTGCGTATCGATATCCACACTCATATTCTGCGCGGTAAGCGTCCAGACCGTACGCCCATCCTGCTCCTCATGGGAGTGTGTTGTCCTCATAGGACATGATGCGCGGTCTCTGCTGCGCATCTGTCTGTTCGGGCGGCTTCGGCACGGAAAGCACAGCCCAGAGGACAAGCCCGAGGAAGGCAGCCGCCAGAATGCCGCCGATGATTTTTATCTCCGTGTCATCCGACCTTCTCCTCCCTGCCCTGCCGACACATGATGCTTTCCTGTCTTCTGCTCCTCCGGAGACGTATTCCACCGCTTTTTGGAACCAGATCCACTGCGTCGGATTTCTCGCGGATGATCCGCTCGACGATGGCGGTCATCTGCACGGTAAACTCGCTGGAGATCGCGGTCACTGTCGCCCGTATTCGGGCAGCGCATGATCTCCCCAACAATGACTTTATGCTTTCCATTCGGCTGCCGCAGGATGAATGCGGGCACGACGGGGATCGGAACTTGCAGGGAAAAGACCGCCGGTCCGAGCGGAGTCGATGCCGTGCGTCCGAGAAACTCGATGAAGGCACTGCCAGGGACTGCCGTCCTGATCGGCAAGAAAGCCGAGCAGTTTGCCGCGTTTCAGCGCACGCGCCGCCGCGATCAGCTCACTCGTTCCGCGTGAGAATATCTCCACGTGAATCGTTGCACGCAGATCGTCGAGCACACGTGTATACTGGATGTTCGGCTGTGGCTTTGGCAATCGCACCGACGGGCATCCCATTCAGCGTAAATGCCGCCGAGAGCCATTCCCAGCAGCCGATATGCCCCGTGAGGACGACGACGCCATGTCCCTCGGCGAGTGCCTCCTGCATGCGCTCAAGATGGTCGATCTCGATGTAGTCTCTGAAATTGCGCTCATTCCAGCATGGGCATCGCAAGAATGTCGAGAAAAATTCCGCGCCATATTGATAAAGGAGGCACGCACGAGCTTCTTCGCCGCCGCCTCGTCGATACCGAGCGCGGGCATCATGTGCGCGATACTCGCCGCCGCATCTTGGCGATGATGAGGTAGTAGAGGTTACCGAGCACCCAGCCGAGTGCCAGCAGAACGGGACGCGGCGTGTGGCAGGCAACACGGCTCATAAACATCAGCGTGCGATAGAGCATGACCACACCTCCTCTTTCTACTGTGCCAGTCCGTCAACGTCCTCATAAAAAGCCTGCGAGAACACGATCCCACAGCCCCTGTGTCTTCAAAAATGATCTCATAGACTTCGCGCACCGCACCGCGTCCGCCGGGCTGCGCAGCGATGATCTGTGCGATCTCCTTGACCTCGGGACGGCATCCCCGACGGCACAGGGCAGACCAATCTTGGCGCAGGATCGGCAGATCGACGAGATCATCTCCGACATAGGCAAACGCCTCATCGGAGAGCCCTGTCTCGAGCCTTTGATATCCGCATACGCCTCGCGCTTATCAAGGCGTCCCTGATAGACGAGGTCAATATGCAATTCTTTTCCGCACGATTCGCGACGATGGGCGAGGATGCGCCCCGTAATGATCGCCGTTTTTCAGCCCCACCTTTGCGGGCGCGCGGGATCGCAAGCCCATCACGGGCAAAGAACGGCTTAAACAGCTCGCTGCCGTCTGGTGCGACGTAGATACCTCCGTCCGTCAGCACACCGTCCACATCGAGAATCATGCATTTTATCTTCTTTGCCCGCGCAATCGCGTCTTCGCGTATCGGCATCAGACCACCCCCTGCCGCAGGAGATCCGTCAGATGAACAATCCCCACGGGAACGCCCGCATCGTCAATGACAGGCAGCACCGTGACGGGGCGCGGCTGATGCTTCTCCATGACGGAAAGCGCCGCCGCCGCCATCTTGTCCGGTGCAATCGTGAGCGGCGTGGCGAACATGATGCTCTCCACGTCCTTGTCGAGGAACGTGTAGTCCTTTGCGAGCGCACGGCGGATAATGCCGTCCGTGACAAGCCCGATGAACTTCCCGTCCGCATCCACCACGGAGACCGCGCCGAGCCCCTTGTCCGTCATGACAAAGAGTGCATCCTTTGCCGTCGTATGATACGGCACGACGGGATTCTCATCGCCCGTATGCATGACGTTCGCCACAGTGAGCAGGAGCTTGCGCCCGAGTGCACCGCCCGGATGAAAGAGCGCATAGTCCTCCTTCTTGAAGTCCCGTGCCGCCATGAGTGCCATGGCGAGCGCATCCCCCATCGCAAGCGTCGCCGTCGTCGATGCGGTCGGTGCGAGCCCCAGTGGACACGCCTCGCGTTCGACACCGATGTCACTGTAAAAGTCCGCACTGCGCACGAGCTGGGACTTTCGCCGCCCACTCATAGCGACGATGCGCGCGCCGATGCGATGGATAATCGACAGGATGTTGACGACTTCGTTCGACTCACCGCTGTTCGAGATGGCGATCACGATGTCGTCCGCCGTCACCATGCCGAGATCCCCGTGGAACGCCTCCGCCGGATGCATGAAGAAGGCGGGCGTTCCCTGTACTCGCAAGTGTCGCCGCGATCTTTCGTCCAACGTGACCGGATTTTTCCCATGCCTCGTCACGACGACGCGCCCCTTGCATGCAAGGATCGCCTCTGCTGCCGCCTCAAAGTCATCATCAACGCGATCCGTGAGACGCGCGACGGCGTCTGCCCAGTTTCAGCGTCTCAACCGCCTTCTGTCGGATGGTACCTCTTGCATAGCGTTCTCCTAGTTCAGCTTTTTACGCACGACCTCATAGATGGCGAGGGCATCCTTCAGCAGCTCTTCGAGTTTGTCCAGATAGACCATGTTCGCCCCATCCGAAAGTGCCTCGGCAGGATTGTCATGCACCTCGAGGAAGAGTCCATCGACCCCGCGCCAACAGCGGCACGCACGAGATACTCCACGAACTCGCGCTGCCCCGAGGAGCTCGTCCCCGCGCCGCCCGGCAGCTGTACGCTGTGCGTTCCGTCAAAAGATCACGGGGTAGCCAAAGCTGCGCATGATGGGCAGCGCACGCATATCGACGACGAGATTGTTGTACCCGAAGCTCGCCCCGCGCTCCGTCAGCAGGGATGCGCTCGCTGCCGCTCTCATGGATCTTTGGTCCACGACGTTGCGCATATCGTTCGGCGCGAGGAACTGCCCCTTCTTCACGTTGACGACCGCCCCCCGTCTGTGCCGCCGCGTGCAGCAGATCGGTCTGGCGCGAGAGAAAGGCGGGATCTGGAGGATGTCCACAACCTTTCGCTGCCGGCTTCGCCTGACACGACTCATGAATATCGGTCACAACGGGAACTCCGAGCTCCTTCTTGATCTGCCCCAGCATCTTGAGCCCTCCGTGAGCCCCTACCGCGAAAGCTGTGATACGCAGAGCGATTTGCCTTGTCAGCGAGGCCTTTGAACACGTAGGGATGCCGAGCCGATCCAGTGATCTCTTTGATGCCGCGTCCGGATCATGAGCGAGCGTTCCAGCCCCTCCAGGACGCATGACTCGCGAGAAGGACGAGCGGCTCGCCGCCGCCGATCTCAAAATTCGCCAGCTTCACTTTGTTCATGTTCATAGCTCCTTTCAACTGCTGTGTGCACCGTCATACGGTCGTGCTGTATCTGCATTCTACCAGAGTTTTGCCCAAAATTGTATTATAAATACTTCTCATCCTGCGGTCAATCAAGCCCGCGCCGCTGATACTCTGTATTGACCGCCGCCAGATCCTCCTCGGTATCAACGCCGATAAAGACAGCGTCCGTCTCCACGACGCGGATGTGGTATCCGTTCTCGAGCGCACGCAGCTGCTCCAAAGACCCGAGCACTCCAGCTCCGTCTGCGCCATCTTCGCGTAGGTGAGCAGAAAGTCCCTGCGGTAGGCATAGATGCCGATGTGCTTATAGACCTTTGCGCCCGCATTGCGTGCGTAGGGGATGCGCGCACGGGAGAAGTAGAGGGCGTTTCCCGTACGGTCGGTAACGACCTTTGACGTTGTTCGATTCTCCATCTCCGCCGCATCCGTGATCTCCGTTTTCGCCGTCGCCATCATGAGCGCTGCGTCGTGCTCAAACGGAGCGACAAGGGCGTCGATTACGGCGGGTCGATCAGCGGCTCATCGCCCCTGCACGTTGATGATGAGGTCGCAGTCCGACTGCCGTGCGGCGACCTCGGCGAGGCGATCCGTCCCCGTCGCGTGGTCGGCACGCGTCATGACGGCGTTGCCGCTGCTCCTCGACTAGCCGCACGGATGCGTTCGTCATCCGTCGCCACGACGACCCGTGGACGCGCTGCGCCCCTGTTGCCCGCTCATAGACGCGGACGATCATCGGCTTCCCCGCGATATCGCGCAGGGGCTTCCCGGGCAGTCGTCGACGCGTACCGCGCAGGGATAATGCAGAGAACCTTCATGCGATCACCTCTATGTTATTTATCACTGAGATTTTTGTGGTGGTACACACGCTTCATCACACCGCGTGCTGCTCTCCAAGGAAGCACTGATAAAATGAGGTCTGCCAGATTGGCGTAGATGTCCGAACAAGGTGGAAAACCGGACGCAGAGTGCTCTGTGGAGGATTTTCCGCCGAAGTGCGGGCGAAAAAGATGCGTCAAGCATGGTAGTGCTGAATCTATCAGTACTTCCCAATCTTTGCTGCCAGCTGCTCCTTGAGCGTCTCGAAGAAAGACCTCCTGCCCCTTTTTGGAACGTGACCTCAACGGAGAGTACATACATCGGGATGCGCCACTTTGCGCGCACAACATCGCACGGCACCTTCACCGCATCCTTCTCCGTGATGACGATCGCCTCGACGCCGCGCGTCTCCGCGCGGTACAGCACCTCCGCCATATCGCGCTCCCCGTAGTCGTGATGATCGGGATAGCGCATGCTCTCCACCATCTCCACGCCGAGATCGGCAAGGGTCTGCTCGAACGAGGCGGGATTGCCGATGGCGGAGACGGCAAGCACCTTCGCCCCTCCATCTCCGTCACGGGCACGCTGCCCGCACCGATGTCCTCGAACCAGCCGAGAGCTGTACGAACTGGCGCGGCTGATGGATACTTTTCGAGGATCAGACCATCCTGATTGTAGCTGCGGAACGTCTCCCCAGATATGTTCGATCGCTCCCCGGCGCCGCCTGATCGACCTTTGTCATGAGGCAGACATCTGCACGATTGATGTGCGAGAGCGGTTCACGCAGCGTACCGCGCGGCAGCAAATGCCCGTTGCCGAACACATTCACCGCATCGACGAGGAGAATATCCATGTCACGCGCAAGCTGCCAGTGCTGATAGCCATCATCGAGGATCGCCACCCTATGCCCCGAAATGCTCGATGGCATAGCGTCCCCGTCACGGCGCGGTGCGACCCGATGAGTACGGGCACATCCGGCAGGTGCTTGGCGAGCATAAACGCCTCGTCTCCCGCCGTCTCCGCATCCATCTTCAGTGCATGTCCATCTGAGACAATGCCGACTGCCCCGCGCCACTTGGCACGATAGCCGCGGTTAGAGAATGGCGACACGATAGCCCATCGCGTGAATGGCACGCGCCAGATGCTGCGCCGTCGGGGTCTTTGCCGTCCCGCCGACCGTCACGTTGCCGAGACTGATGACTAAAAGCAGGGAGCTGCCTCTTTTGAACCAGCCCCAACGGTACATGGCGAGCTTCAGATTGACCAGCTGTTCGTAGATGAGGGAGAACACGTAGAACACGCCCATGATGAGACGACGCGTGACGCCGTGTACCTCTTTGTCGTGAACAAGGTCGATGAAATAGGTCTGGAAGTTTGCGAACCTTCTGTGTCGCGCGCACGCGATGTGCACTGATGCGCTCCTGCTGCGCGCTGAACGCGGCGCGTCTCATAGGCAGCAAAGCATGTCCACGAGATCTTGGCGGACTTCTTCGATGCGCCCTTGTTCTCGTTGATGATCGCGAGCGTCTCGTGCTCAGGGCGCGCACGCTCCGCGTCGTCGGCGAAGAGAGACGCAGCGTCTCCGCGGTCAGCTCCGCGCCGTTCGTGACCGTCACGACAGCGCTGCGATTGCGGAAAAGCGCATGGATGTCCTTGAAATTGAAACATCTGATGTCCGACGATGATCGTCTTTGCCGTGCGCCGCCGGCTCAAGGATATTGTGCCCGCTGCGTGCGAACAAGGCTGCCGCCGATGTAGATCACGTCACCGAGCCCATAGACGCGTGCTGAGCTCACCGACCGTATCGAGGATCACAATGTCCTCGCCGCCCTCCGCCCCTTTCTGGAGATTCTTGCGCGTGATGACCGTAAACCCTGCTTTTGCGGCAGAGACGCCCACCCATCGTCGCAGCACCTCGCGCGGCGCGATGATGAGGCGTACATGTGGATCCTTTGCACGCACGGCGGCAAAGGCGTTGAGCACCAGCTCTTCCTCCCTCGCGGTGGGTCGAGCCCGCGATCACGATGCGGCCTCGCCCCGACAGACCGAGCTCCGCGATCAATGCTGCGCGCTCTTCGGCGCTGACACTCGTATACGCCTCGATCGAACTTTTGTATTGCCCGTCACGGTGACGAGCTCGCGCGGCGCACCGAGACGCATAATGTAGTCCGCGTCGATGCCCGACTGCATCGCGAAGCATTTCACCGTCCCGATCATCTCGCGCAGCATCCCAAACAAATATTTGTACTGCTTCACGCTGCGGTCGCTGATGCGGCCGTTGACCATCATGACGGGCACATCGAGCTGCTTCGCCTTCTTGAGGAAGTTCAGCACAGCTCCCGTCTCCACGGGCAGAAAGACACGCGGGCGGATGCGTCCCACGACGCGCGCGGCGAGGAACGGCAGGTCGAGCGGGAAATAGATGATCGCGTCCGCATCCTTGATGATGCGGTGCGCCATCTCATAGCCGCCCGTCGTCACGACCGAGACGAGGATGGCGTGTCGGGAAACACCTTTGCGGAACTCACGCACGAGCGGACTCGTCGCCACGATCTCCCCAACGGATGCCGCGCACCCAGATGGCATTCTTCCCGCCACCTTGTCAATCGTGTCCTGCGGATAGAACCCGAAGCTCTGCTTGATGCGCTGACAAAGCCACGCTCCCGTGTGCGCGCAGCATGAAGATAGGTATGATGATGGTGACGATGAGGATTGCCGCTAAATTGTAGAGAAATCGCATGCGTCACTCTCCCCGAAACTGAATGTCATAGAGATGCTGATAGAGCCCGCCCTTTGCCAAGAGCTCCTCATGGGTTCCCTGCTCCACGATGCGTACCGGCATCAATCACATAGATGCGGTCGGCATGGAACACCGTGGAAAGACGATGGGCGATGACGAAGCTCGTACGCCCGACCATCAGATTGTCGAGCGCCGCCTGCACGATCTTCTCGCTCTCCGTATCGAGTGCGGAGGTCGCCCTCATCGAGGATGAGGATGCGCGGATCCTTCAGGATGCGCGCGCGCGATGGCAATGCGCTGGCGCTGACCACCTGAGATGCTGACGCCGCGCTCCCCGATCTGCGTATCGTAGCCGTGCTCCAGCTGTGTGATGAAATCGTGCGCATTCTGCCGCACGCGCCGCCTCCTCGATCTCCGCATCCGTCGCATCGAGGCGTCCATAGCGGATGTTCTCGCGAATCGTCGTGGGAGAACAGCATCGTCTCCCTGCGGTACCAGCCCAATCTGCCCGCGCAGCGAGGCGAGTGTGACACTGCGGATGTCGTGTCCGTCCACCGTGATCGTCCCCGCTGTCCGGCTCGTAGAAGCGCGGGATAAGATTCGCAATCGTCGATTTTGCCCTGCGCCCGAGGGACCGACAAAGGCGATCATCTCGCCGGGCGCGTGCCTCGAGCGTCACTCCCCGTCGAGCGCCTGCGTCCTTCCTTGTAGGAGAACGTGACATCCTCGAAAACGCACGCGCCCCGTCACGGGAGGTAGCGGCTTGGCGTCGGGACGGTCCGTAATGCTCCGTGAGATCGACGACGAGAACACGCGGTCCACCGCTGCCATCGCCTTCTGCAGATTCCCGTAGATGCGTGAGAGGCGCTTGACGGATTCGCAAGGTTCACGGCATAGGTGAGGAACGCAACGAACGCGCCCGCCGTGATGTCACCATTGACGACCTCGTAGCCGCCGAACCAGACGATGAACGTGACCGCAAGAGCAGCGGAGGAACTCCACCGTCGGCGTGAGCATGCTCGTCTGCTGGACATTTTTCATCACCGCTTCGAAGTTGCGCTGATTGCTCGCGACAAAAGCGGTCGATCTCATAGTCCTCACGGACGAAGGACTTCACGACGCGCGTCGCAGAAAAACTCTCCCTGCAGGAGTGCCGTGATCTCTGCAAGCCGCTCCTGAATCACGGTGCTCGACTTTCTTGATCTTGCGTACGAAGATCTTCATTGCCCGCCCGACCATCGGAATGACGATGAGCGTCAGCAGGGAGAGCTTCCAATCCAGATAGAACATGAGGGCAAGCGATCCGATGAGGATACAGCCCTCCGTCACGAGATCGATGAGGTTGTCGACGAGTGCCGACTGGATCGCCGCAACATCGTTCGTGACGAAGCTCATGATCTCGCCCGTCTGGTGGCGGTCGTAGTACGCGAGCGGCATCCGTTGGAACTTGCGGAACATCACCTCACGCACATCGATAATGACCTTCTGCCCGATGTAGGAGACAAGGTAGGACTGCCCAAAGTAAAAATTCCGCGCAGGAAAAAGATGACGACAATGCCGATGCAGATGGCGTTCAGCAGAGCTATGTTCTTGTCGGCGAGAACGTCGTCGATCATGTCCTTGATGATCCACGGACGTAGAGATTCGCCGCCGAGGCAAGGATGATGCACACGACCGCCAGCGCGAATTTCTTTACGTACGGCCGCATGTAGGTCAGCAGTCTCTTATAGTTCTTCATAGGTCTCCTACGGGGTACAATATCTCTTGCGTCCAAGCGCGAGAATCTTTCTCCGCCACACGGCGTGCCGCATGGGGTTCACCAAGACGTTCTGCCGCGCGTGAAAGGCGTTCCGTTACATAGCGGCGATCCGCGCCGTCCGCGATGATCTTCTCCATCTCCGCCGCGATGCGGTCGGGCTGCACCGCTCCCCTGCAGCAGCTCTGTCTCAAACGTCTCGCCGAGTAGGATGTTCGGCAGGAAAAACGCGGCACATCGACGAGCAGACGCCCGATGAGATAGGAGAGTGCCGACATCCGGTAGAGGACGACGGCGGGCAGTCCCATGAGCGCCGCCTCCATCACCACCGTGCCCGAGGTTGCCATCGCAGCGCGTGCGAGCCCCATGAGGGCATAGCGCGCGTCGTGGGTCAGTGTCACCTCCGCCGCGGAGGCGGCGAGATGCGCTCTGATGCGCTCCTCGTCCACGCCGCCCGCAACGGGCAGAAAGAACCGTCGCGCGGGGTCTGCCGCGCCGAGCCGCTCCGCCGCCCCCAGCATGGGTGGAAGGAGGCGCTCGATCTCCTCACGGCGACCGCCCGGGCGAGCAGAATCGGCACATCGTCCGCACCGATGCCGAAGTGACGCCGTGCCTCTGTGGGCGGCATCTCGGCACGCACCGTATCGACGAGCGGATTGCCAACGAACGAGATGTTCGCCCCCGCCGCCTCGTAGGGCGGCAGCTCATGCGGAAAAATCGCAACGATCTCAGTCGGCGAGGCCGCGCAGGACTTCGCGCGCCCCTTACGCCATGCCCACGCAGACGGAGGAATATAAGAAAAGACGGGAATCCCCGCTCCTTTGCCCGCGCCGCCAGCCGCCAGTTAAAATCCGGATAGTCGATGATGACTCAGCACATCGGGATGCTCCTCGTCCATCAAATGCGTCAAATCATCAAGCAACGCGAAAATTCGGCGGAGATTCAAAAATCACCGCCGAAATACCCATCACATTGTAGTCCGCATAATTTTTGACGGAGCGTCACTCCCGCCGCAGCCATCTCCGTACCGCCGAAGCCGATCAGCTGCACCGACGGGTCCAGTGTGCGCAGTTCACGCGCTAACGCTGCCCTGTGGAGATCGCCGGAGGTCTCTCCCGCCGAAAGCATGATCTTCAAATGGGCAAGACCTCCTCGGTAGAATTAGTAGCAAACACCATCCGCGCCTGCAAGGGACGTCCCACTACATCGCCGCTATCGTAATGCCGTTCGCCCTCGGCAAGGGCAATCGCACGCCCTTGTCCACAAAGAGTGTCTTTCTCGCCTCAATGACGAGCGCAGACGCCTTCACCGCCACCAGCGACTCGATCGTATCGAGCCCGACCGCAGGCACATCGAAACGGCTGTCCCTGCTGCGGCTTTTGCAGCCTTTGCGACGACCGCGCCGCCGCCGGCAAGCTGACCGCCGCGGCGGATACAGGCATCCGTCCCCTCGATCGCCCTCAAGAGCCATGACCGCACGGTCTTTCACCACCGCCGTCTGCCCCACATCGAGACGTCCGATCTCGCGCGCCATCTGAAGCCCATACTCCATATCCGCACGTTCCGCGTCGCTTGGCTGACGGCTCGTCAGCACGCCCGCCGCCGGCATCAGCGGCGGATGAGCGCCGTCTGATCGAGCGGCGTGATGCCGACCTTCATCAGTGCGCCGACAAACATCATCGATGATCGTATCATCGTTCTGATTCGGCAGCTGCATCAGCATCCCACGCAGCATCTCATCCGGCTGAACCGCGCCCGTAAAGAGCAGTTCCTTTGTCACCTTGCCGATCATCGTGACCTTTTGGATCTTTTCCTGCTGCAGATACGCCAAAATCGACGCGATCGAGCCGATGCTGATCTCACGATAGGCATTCGCCGCATCCTTCAGCTCAGGGTCGCAGTCCGGCAAGAGTGCAATCGCATGCACTCAAAGCCCCTGTGCACGTGCCGCACGTGCACACGCGGCGGGCAGGTGTCCGACACCCGCGAGCAGCCCCAGTTTCTCCATAACGTTCCCCCACTAGTCCTCGTGTCGTTCCCGGCAGATGCCGCGTTCCGCATTGCGGAGGAATCGCAGCATGTGATCAATCTCCTCGCAGGAGTCCACCTCCTGCTCAATCACGGCAATCGCCTGCGTGAGGTTCAGCCCCGAGCGATAGAGGATCTTATAGTACTGCTTGATGCGGCGTCGCACATCGAGCGGATGCCCTGCACGCGAGATGCCGACGCTGTTCAGCCCCACGGCACGCGCGGGATGCCCGTCCACCATCGTGAACGGCACAACGTCCCTGCACGAGCTTTGACGTACCGCCGATCATCGCGTTGCGGCACGATCTTGACAAACTGATGCACGCCCGCCATGCCGCCAATCACAACGCCGTCCTCGACGATTGCATGACCCGCCAGCATGGCGGCGTTGCTCGATGATGATGTGGTTGCCGAGCACACAGTTATGCGCCACATGGGTATACGCCATCAGCAGGCAGTCGTCGCCAATGCGCGTCTCCTCGCCCTCGCCCGTCGCGCGGTGCACGGTCGCACACTCGCGAATCGTCGTGCGGTCGCCGATGAACGTATAGCTCTTCTCGCCCTTAAACTTCAGATCCTGCGGCACCTCACCGATGGATGCGCCTTGGAAAAATCTGGCAGTCGCGCCCGATCTGCGTCCATTCCTTAATCGACGGCGTGTACTGATCTTCGTCCCCTCACCGATCTGGACATGATCCGAGATGACCGCATAAGGGCCGATCTCCACGTCGCGGGCGATGCGCGCCGTCGGTGCGACCACCGCCGTCTCGTGGATATAGGCAAGAACCTTGCTCGTGCCTGTCATCTGTTTCAACTCCTTCAGCCCCGCAGGAATCGGGGCAGACATATTCCACTATCCATTACAATCCGACAAAAGGGCAAGACTTTTCACACGGCAAAAATCAGCCATTATCGCCGGATTTCGCATTTTTATCGTGAATTATGTCCATTTATCCCTGTCATTATGACGTTCTGTCAAAGATCTTCGCCGTTTTTCAGCGCAAACTTAAAGTCTGCCGACGCGACAAGATCCTCTCCGACATACGCATCCGCATGAAGCACGCCGAACACGCCGCGCACACGCAGCAGCTCTGCCTTCGTCACGACCACATATCGCCGGGAACGACGGGACGCTTGAACTTCACATTCTCCATCCCGCCAAAAAGTGCAATCTTGCCGCGATTTTCCTCGGGATAGAGCATTGTCACCCGCCGACCTGCGCCATTCCTTCGAGCAGAAGAACGCCCGGCATGATCGGATGCCCCGAAATGTACGCTGAGGAAGAACGGCTCGTTCATCGTCACACACTTGATGCCCGTTGCCGACTTGAACGGCTCCAGCTCGATGATCCGATCCACAGCAGCATCGGCGGACGATGCGGCAAAATCTTTGAATCTCATTGATATCCAACGTCATGCTTGATCCCTCTCCCCTGCAATCTCTTTTTGCCAGCGCGGTATTCAGTGCGTGCCCCGAGGCAACGGCGATGATATGTCCGCGAACCATGCCCGCCAGACGAATATCCCCGATCACATCGAGAATCTTGTGACGCACCAGCTCATTGGGGAAGTTCAGTGATTCATCCATCCCTCGTCGTTGTAGACGATCACCGTCTCCAGCGAGCCGCCCAGCTCCCCAGACCATGCGCACGCAGCGCCGCAATCTCCTTTTCATAGGCAATCGTCCGCGCCGGCGCAATCTCGCGCTCATAGGCAGCGGGCGTCACCGATATCATAGTATCGTACCCCGATGAGCGGATGCTCATTCAGCGAGGTAAATGAAACGCGCAGTCCGTCGTATGGCAGTGCCATGACAAAGTGGCTGCTGTCGTCCACGCGTAGACGCGATCAATCACCGTCTCCTGCCCTCACAGCATCCTGCTCGACGCTCCCGGCACGGGCGATCAGCGCAAAAACGCACGCGCACCGCTGTCGGCGACGGGCGGCTCCTCCGCATCGAGCGTCACGCGGCAGTTGTCGATTCCATGCACGCAAGGCACTCATCAGATGCTCGATCGTAAAGAACTTCAACGCACCCGCGCCAATGGTCGTCGCACGCATCGTCGCCGTCACATGTGCTGCCGTCGCCGCCACAGGCGGTGCGTCGGGCAGATCGGCGCGCGCAAAACAGGATCCCCTGACCCCGGCGGTGCCGGTGCGAGTTCCATGTGGACCGGCTGTCCCTGAATGCAGTCCGATACCATCGTAGACCACCCGCGACGCCAGTGTTTTCTGTTTTTGCAAGCGTAAACCTCCATGAACGGACGAACAAAACAGCGTACCGTCCAACAATTCCGATTGCTTCTTCTCGTACATGATACTAAAAAATTACGAACATGCAAGAAAAACAGGATTTGACAACATATCTGCCTTTTGTTATAGTATGGATAAGCACACAGCTTCCATTATCGGGGATGTAATGGTCTCGACGGGGATGGATGGCATGTGGACAGCGAGCCGGGGGTCATCATCCCGTCAGTAAGGTGAAACTTTTATTTAAAGACATAAAAGCAAACGAAGACTACGCTCTGGCGGCTTAAGCCAGCCCCTTTCCGTCTGCCTCCCGCACGGATGGAGACAGGGGTCAAAACGCGGGATACCTGAGAGCCACCGCACGATAACTCTCACGGGAACTTCATCGGATCGGAACGGCGCACCCTGTCTGCGGGGGACGCCGAACCCAAAACAAAGCACAGACTGCGCTCGGAGAAATCCATGTGACGTTATCTTTCGGACAGGAGTTCGATTCTCCTCATCTCCACCAAACGACATGACAAAAAGCCGCCCAATCGGGCGGCTTTTTTGCATCAAGAAGCCGCCGCACAGTTCTCCCGTACAGCGGTTCAATTCATCACAGATTTCGTTTCAATTTTTCCAGATCGGGGGAACAGCTCGCCGATCGAGTCCGGAGAGGCCATCGCTCGGCTCTAGGATCTCGAGGACGGGACGCATGGTCTCGCGGAACTTTGCGTCGTCCTGCATGAGCGCGAGGACGGCGCTCGTATTGACGGCGTCGGCAGCGCGGAGTGCTGACTCCCCTCGAACTTCAGGTCCCATCGCACCGAGCGCGATGCTTCAGTGCGAGGCTGTTGTGGAGCCCGAGGCGGTCGTCAAACTCCTGCTGGAGGTCGACCCAGCGCGCATCGAGCCACGTGACGTCAAAGTCCGGCAGCTTTAGACGGCACTCCTGCGCAGCTGCTTGATGTCGGACATACTCCACGAGGCAGATCTTTCGTCTCTGCCTCGCCGATCCATGCGACGAACGCGTGAAAGCTGTCGGCGAACACGGATGCCCTCGCGACCTTCTCCCTGCGTGATGCCCGTCAGCTCGGTGATGCTGCTTTACCATCCCATACTCAGGACAGACATAGCACTGAAATCTGTCCTCCTGCACAAAATCTTCTCATTCAGACGCACCGCGCCGATCTCGATGATCTCTCCGTTCAGTTTCCTCCGAATATCCCGGTATTCCTTCCCCACAGGATTCATTTCCAAATCTACGACGATGTGTTTCATGACAACCCTTACTTGAAAAATTATCTGCCGTAAGTGACGCGCGGCAGATGGTGTTGCAGTAGTTTAGATTTTTCGATATCGTCACGTCGTTTTTTCATCATAGCACAATGACGCGTGAAAATCAACGCTCATGGTATTTAGTCCCTATATTCGCCGCTTACTTTTTCAATGAAACGTGGTAGAATGATAGTAGAAACGCGATAAAGAGAAAGGGTCTGTCATGAACTGAAAGTGGGTACTCGCGCTGCTCACTGCAACGTGCTCTTTATGTCCGCAAGCTATACGATGATCATCCCATTCCCTGCCATCGTATCTGACGACCGAGCTGGTGTGGACGATGCCCCGTGAATCTCTCGGTCGGGAGCTTGCGTTCTCAGTAACGTTCCTCATCTCCGCTGTCATGGCACTGATCTGAGGGGCGCATCGCCGACCGCAAGGGAAACGTCCTCATGGCAATGCGCGCGAGCCTCTCATCGCGATCAGCTATCTGCTCGGCGGGCTCGTCACATCCCCGAGCAGCTCATCATCGTGCGCCCTTTCAGGGATTTGCCCTCAGGACTCCTACCGATGGATCTCGCCATCATGACGCTCATGCGCCGCAGGAAAAACTCGGCTTCTCCCTGGCATCATGCAGGGCACGCCTCACGGCAGGCGGTGGTGTCGTACCGCTGCCTCGGCGGCGTCCTCGCAGAGCTGTTCGGGATGCGCACGAGCTTCTATATCGGCGGTCTGGCAGCTCTTCATCAACTTCCCTCGCGTTCACCTTTATCATCAAAGAGCCGCCGATGCCGAAGGAGACCGCACCGCTCACGGCGGAGGAACGCAGTCCGATGCATCTCTGGCACATCCCCATCCTGCGCACGATGATGATCGTGAGCACGCTCGCGCAGGTGGTGCTCTACATCCCTCGCGCCCGTCCTGACGACCCACATCAAGCAGTGCTCGCGGGCGCGATGGACAACATCGTCTTTGTCGCGGGCGCAGTATTCTCTCGGCGGCATCGCGGGCGCGATCTCCGCGCCGCCTGGGGCATCTACGGCACACGGCGCGGCTACTTCAGCGCGATGTTCCTCGCCATGTTGTGCGCAGGAGGCATGTTCATCCTGCAGGGCATCCTCGACACACTCGTCCCCTTTGCTATCATGCAGTTCGGCGTGGGGCTCTTCCTCGCCGATTCAGCCTCGCTGAACGCCGTCATCGCCCAGCATACGCCCGCGCAGCTCAAAAGGAAGCGCCCTTTGACCTCTTCTCCGCGCAGCAGGTCGGCTCTGCCACGGTACCGCTGCTCGGCGGCGTCGTCGCGACGTACCTGAATGCACTACCTCTTCCCGACCTCGGCACGATTCTCCTCATCCTCGCCGCCTTTATCCGGTGGCGCTAGTGAGGAAAGGCATCCGGCGGTGGAATAACATGAATAGAAAAATGCTGTACGAAAGCAAAACACTTCGCTACAGCATTTTTGCTGGCATTGGCAAAGCCTCTGACGGAGAGCCAGTTTGTCGCAATCAGGGAAGCAGCGCATTGTGCCGATAGGGAAGCACCTTATAGACGCTTGAGCACCGCATCCGTCATGTCCTGCGTACCGACCTTCGTGCAGCCCGCATCTGCGAGGTAGATGTCCGCCGTCCGCATCCCATCGGCGAGCGCCGCATCCACCGCCGCCTCGATCGCGCCTACCGCCGCCTCCCTGATGGAGCGCATAGCGCAGCAGCATCGCCGCCGAGAGGATCGTCCCGAGCGGGTTTGCGATCCCCGCCCTGCGATAGTCGGCGCACCGCCGAATCGGCCTCAAAGAGACCGTGCCCGTCCCTGATCGACGCCGACGGCATGAGACCGATCGAGCCGCCAATCACCGCCGCCTCATCGGAGAATATCACCGAAGAGATTGCCCGTCACGACGACATCGAACTGTGTCGGGCGCACGGCAAGCTGCATGGCGCAGTTATCGACGTAGAGATGATCGAGCTCCACATCCGCATAGTCCTTTGCCAGTCCCTGTCACCGTACGCCGCCAGAGGCGCGACGCTGCCAGCACGTTCGCCTTGTCCACGGACGTGACCCTGAGCGTCTGAGACGCGCCGTCTCAAATGCAAGGCGCGCGATACGCTCCACCTCGGGCACAGAGTAGTTCTCCATATCCCATGCGCGCTCCACACCGTCCACATGCTCGCTCTCGCACTTCTCAGCCGAAGTAAATGCCGGATCAGCTCGCGCACAATGACGAGATCGACGCCGCGCACGAGATCGGGCTTCAGCGGCGAGTGCTCGATGAGCGCATCCGCCACCCTTGACCGGACGCAGATTCGCATAGAGTCCGAGCCCTTGCGCAGGCCGAGGATGGCGCGTCGGGGCGCAGCGCAGGCTCCACCTGCATCCCACTTCGTCCCGCCGACCGCACCAAAGAGCACACCGTCCGATGCCTTGCAGACGGCGAGCGTATCCTCGGGCAGCGGTGTCCCATATTTATCATACGCCGTGCCGCCCGCATCGCGCGTCTCATAGGAAAGTCCGAGCGAGAATGTTGCATCGACTGGCCTTTCAGGACGTGGTACCGCCCTCACCTCGTGATCTCCCTGCCCGATGCCGTCGCCCGGGACAACCGCAATCTCTATACCCCATGACGGAATCCCCCTGTTCTCCCTTGATATAGTTCAGAAGACCGCCCGCACGTGCAATATCCTGCACGAACCCCGGCAGGGGATGTGCATGAACGTATCGCCCGTCGTCAGATTTCTCAATCGTTCCCGTCTCCGTATCGACACGCAGGCGGTCGCCCGCGCTGATCTTCTCCACATCGTCGCCGATCTCGAGAAGCGGCAGCCCGATATTGATGCCGTTGCGATAAAAGATGCGCGCAAAGCTCGCCGCGATCACAACGGAATGCCCGATGCCGCACCGCAACCGGCGCGTGCTCACGTGAGGAACCGCAGCCAAAATTCTTTCCGCCGACCATGATATCGCCCTCGCTGAACACTGCCCGCGAACGTCGTGTCGATGTCCTCCATGCAGTGTGCCGCGAGCGCCTTCTGGCCTCGAACGTGTTGAGATAGCGTGCAGGGATGATGACATCCGTGTCGATGTTATCGCCGTAGCGCCAGACCTTGCCCTCGAACATCACGCCACCTCCTCGGGAGCGGCAATCCGCCCCAGTATTGCACTCGCCGCTGCGATGTGCGTACCTCGAGATAGACCTCGCTGTCCACATGACCCATGCGCCCGCGGAAATTGCGGTTCGTCGTCGAGACGCAGCGCTCGCCCGCCGCGAGGATCCCCATATAGCCGCCGAGACACGTAGCGCAGGTCGGCGTCGAGATCGCCGCCCCGCCTCCATGAAGATTGCCAGATAGCCGCGCTTCATCGACTCCTCATAGACATACGGCGAGCCCGAATCACGATGCAGCGCACGCGCCTGCGTACCTTGTGCCCCTTCAGAATCGACGCTGCAATCTCCATATCCTCAAGGCGTCCGTTCGTGCACGACCCGATCACGACCCTGATCGATGGCAATGGGCGACGCGATATCCATGACGCGCTTCGTATTTTCGGGCAGATGCGGAACGAGACGACGGGACGCAGTGCGCTGAGGTCGATCTCCACCGTCTGCGCATAGCGTGCATCAGCATCGGCAGCCACGGGCTCGAACGGCTTTGTCATGCGTCCCTCGACGTACGCCCTGCATACATCGTCATACGGGAAAAATGCCGTTTCGCTCCCCGCCTCGATCGCCATATTGGCAATCGTCAGGCGGTCGGTCATGGAGAGCGACGCCACCCCTCGCCCGTGAACTCAAGGCTCTTGTAGAGCGCACCATCCACGCCGATCATGCCGATGAGCGTGAGGATGACATCCTTACCGCTGATGTCCTGCGGCTTCTTCCCCGTCAGATGTACATTGATCGCCCTCGGGCACCTTTGAACCATGCCTCGCCCGTTGCCATCCCGACCGCGAGATCCGTCGTACCGACGCCCGTCGAGAAGCCCGTTCACCGCACCGTAGGTACAGGTGTGAGTCCGCGCCGATCGTGAGCATGCCCTACCCAACGATGCGCGCGCTCGGGCAGGATAACGCTCAATCCCCACGCGCCCCTGCTCGTAGTAGTGCAGGATGTCATGTTTCGCGCAAAATCGCGCATGATCTTCGCCAGCTCGGCGGACTTGATGTCCTCGCCGGCTGAAAAATGGTCGGGAATCAGCGCGATCTTTCGTCCGATCAAAGACAGGGCGTCCCGTCTTTTTCAAACTCCTTGATGGACGGGGACCCGTCACATCGTTTGCGAGCACTCATGTCGAGCTGGCAGACAACCAGCCGCCCCGGCTCCACATGGTCAAGCCCCTGCATGGCGTGCGAGAATCTTCTCGCCCATGTTCATGCCCATATAGCCCTCCTGAAATTACGATAGTAATCATTCCCTCGTCAGTCGCCCAAGCGAATCCTGAGTTACTTGCATGACGAAGGATCTGCGGAACAGGCAGGAAAAGTGTCCTTTGAAAAAGAAGTCTCTCCGCGCGGAAAGACTCTTTTTCATAAAATACGTGTATCGTCGAAATTGAGCTCTTTCTTGTCACGCAGCTACGGCATCATATTGCGCAGCTGTGCACCGACCTGCTCGATCTGATGCTGCCTTGTGGAGACGACGGGTGCGAGGAAGTTCGACTACCGGCAGCACGGTTCTCGAGAAGCCAGTGCGCGAACGTGCCGTCCCGGATCCCTCCAGAACCTTCTTCATCTCCTTCTTCGTCTCCCTCGGTAATGATGCGCGTCCGACCAGTAGTCGCCGTACTCCGCCGTATCAGAGCAGGACTGACGCATCTTCGTCATGCCGCCCTCATAGCAGAGATCGACGATCAGCTTCATCTCATGGAAGCACTCGAAGTATGCCATCTCGGGCGGATAGCCCGCCCTCGACGAGCACCTCGAAAGCCCGTCTGCATCAGCTGGCAGACACCTCCCATGAGGACGCACTGCTCACCGAACAGATCCTCCTCTGTCTCATCGCGGAACGTCGTCTGAGTACGCCGGAACGCGCTCGCACCAAGACCGCGTGCATAGGCGAGCGCGAGATCGAAGCACTTGCCCGTCTCGTCCTTCTCGACAGCGAATATAGCTGAACGCCTGAGCCCTCCCTCGAACGTGCGGCGGACGAGGTGACCGGGACCCTTCGGCGCGACCATGAACACATCGACGCCCTCGGGCGGAACGATCTGCTTGAAATGGATGTTGAAGCCGTGAGCAAAAAGGCGAGCGTCACTGCCCTTCTTGAGGTTCGGTCCGATCTCATCTTGTAGACATCCGCCTGCTTCTCATCGGGGATGAGCACCATCGTGACATCTGCCCTGCTTCACCGCATCGGCAACCGACGTGACCTTCAGACCATGTGCCTCAGCCTTTGCCTTTGGACTTCTGAGCCGGCGTAGAGACCGACGACGACATTGAGACCGCTCTCCTTGAGGTTCAGTGCATGCGCATGACCCTGACTGCCATAGCTGATGATCGCAATCGTCTTGCCCTCGATTGCACTCCAGCTGACATCCCTGGTCATAGTAAGTTTTTGCCATAGTACCCCTCTCCTCACAGTGTTCATATATGGGTGTGTTCTCCTCGTTCGAGCGCGATGAGCCCTCGTGCGGATGACCTCGACAATGCCGTAGGGCTTTCAGCACCTTCAGAAATGCTCGTCACCTTGTCATCACCGCCCGTGATCTCAAAAGATGATCGAGGAGGACTCCACATCGACGACATGTGCGCGGAACAGCTCGCCCATCTTCAGCACATCGAGGCGATTCTCATCGCCCGCACGCACCTTTGATGAGCGTCATGCCACGGCACGCCGCATTTTTCGTCCAGACGCTGGACAGCCCGCACGACGGGCATCTTCTCCAGCTGCTTGATCATCTGCTCGACGATATTCCCATCCCCGTGCATCACCACCGTGATGCGTGAGAAAATCCGGCGACCCGTCACGCCAACAGCCAGACTGTCGATGCTGAACTCGCGCCGCGAGAACACATTGACAACACGAACCAGAACCCCCCGTCTGGTCTCGCGACAAAGACGGACAGCACATGTTTCATGGTCATCCGCCTCCTTTCTCAGCACATTCTTTTCGGGAAAAACTCCTTTATTATCTCCCTTCACGCCTTCATTTGTCAATAGATTTTTCCGCGTGGAATGTCTCGCGCGCGTGAATACAATGCGCGCAGATCGATCTTTCATACCCGCACTTCAAAAATGCGGCGCATTCTCCTTCCGCAGGTGCCTCCTCGCCTGTCCCTGCCTTCGGCGCGGGTGCGGGCGGCGGCGTGCGCAGTTCCTGGTGGGGTGGCAGGTAGGTTGGGCTTTGCCGCCGAAGGGCGCGCGGATGGTGCACGGCGCGGCGGCTTCGGCGCACGTGGACGGGCGGCGGGCGTGCTGCAGGTGCAGCGTGCCCTCCTCCGCCAGTCGTTCCAGCACCCGCCTGCCGTCAGCCCCGTGTACTCGGGGAGAAGTTCGCCCTGCGGCGTACGTCTCTGCCGTGCCCGCTCTGCCGCTGCGAGGAGATCCTCACGAGCGCGCGCGGCGACGGTGCCTGCGGCTCACCTCATGAGCGAGAATGCGTTCGCCGAGCGACGGCTCGCTGCCTGCGCATCCCCTTTTTCCGAAAAGAAACGGAAAAAGAGAAACGCCCCGACCGCCGCCGCGAGGACGATCATCCCCTGCCCAGTAGACACCGCTCGTCGCCGTATAGGACTTTTGGCGGCGGCTCAGCCCCCGTCTGGCTGAGCTGCTGCTTGAGTGCCGCATTTTCCTGCGCCATATCCAGCCCGTTCGCGACATCTGCGCCCGTCTGTCCATCCGCCTTCGTGCCGTGGTCAACACGCGACGCAGACGTACTGACGTGATCGCCCTTTGCCGCATCGGAACGCGCGCCCGCATTCCCTGTCTTGCCCTGCTGAGCCTTGCCGTTCTGCGGTGCGCCCGTCGTCGTCTTGGAGAGCGCACTGTTCCCCCTGCGCGACGGAGTCACGTGCCTGCTGCCCGCCTGCGCGTCCCCGTCGTATGCGTCGTATTCGACTGCGCGCTCCCGCGCGCTGCGTCGCCGAGCGTGATCTTCGGCGGCGTCGGCGGTGTCTGGCGGCGTCGGCGGTGTAATCGCCATGGCGCACCTCCTTTCTCATCATCGATTGACTTGTAATAACGAATTTGTTATCATATATATGGAGGGATTTTCATGTGACGAACTGATCTTCTATCACGCCTGAAACGGGCAATCGAGATCGAAGCTACATCTCGATGCCTTGCCAAAGAAGCACAAACCAACAAGACCAGCCGCATCAATCGCGAGAAAATCCTCGCCTACATGAAAGCACCTCCTCCACGGCACAGACTCGGAACGCCGTTCGTCAAAACATATTGAGGGATCTCTGGAACCCGCCCTCTGCGCAACGCGCATCTTTTCTTTATTGGAAAGACAATCGATTTGTCCTCCTCACCACCACTTCATAAAGAAATCCCAGAAAAACACCTGCAAAGGAAATCCAACGGCTAAATTAAACCTCAGGACTTTTTAGAAAGGAGCAAAAATCGCGAGCGTGGAAATCCATGGCGAAACTTATCGCACTTTTGCTGATTGAGTATGAATGATGAACACAAAGTAAACTCTGCTGAACGAAACCGCATCGAATTCGAAGCTGATCTGATTGGGAAACCTCATCGAAGCACGTGAAGAAAAGGGCTTTCACAGCGCGGTCTTGCAGAACTCATCGGCATGAAACAGCCAGCAGATTGCGCGTCTTGAAAGCACGAAGGGCAGTCCTCAGCTGACACATTGTTCAAAGTTCTCACACCACTTGGCTAGCACACTCTCTATCACCCCGATGGGTCCCCGGAGCCGAGTCTATCATAGCAAAAATGCTGCAGATGAGTATAAAAGCGTCCCGTCGGTCACGGACGCTTTGTCGCGTCGAAATAAACCGTCTGATCAGAGCAGTGCCGCGCGCAGCTCCGCATCCGTCTGCACCGTGAGATAGCAAGGTGCGATGTCGAGCACCGTCTTGCAGCCCTTTGCGCCCTCAGCGGCGAGGCGATATGCTGCACGCGCGTATGCAGCAAGGACACATGCCGTGAACTCGGGGTTCGAGTCGAGCTTCAGGCTGAACTCGATCACATGCTATGCGCATTGTTCTCCCCGTCGCGCCCGAGCGGATGACGAAACCGCCGTGCGCAAGCCCTGCATGACCCTGCTGCAGCTCCTCCTCACTGATGAAGTGCACCGTCGTATCATAGTCGAGAGTAGTTTCGGCATCGTCACGATCGCCTTCTCGACCGCCGCGCATCCGCGCCCTCCTCGAGCACGACATAGCACTCACGCGTATGCTTCTCGCGCGTGGTGAGCGTCGGATTCGAGCCGCTGCGCACTGCCTCGAGTGCCGCAGGGACAGGCACAGTGTGCTGCTTGGCATCCCTCACCCCGGGATACGGCGGATCGCATCCGAGTGTCACTGGCTGACGCCGCGCCCCCAGAACGTGAGTCCGCACCGTTCGTGAGCACCGCATTCGCATAGACGCGCGGAGCGAGAACATGCCGGATCCCAGCCGACCGAGATCACGCCGACATGCCCTGCCGCCTTTGCCGTTGCATCCACCTCCGCATAGTGCGTCGGGATATTGGCATGCGTATCAAAGCTATCCACCACATTGAAAAAGCTTCGCGAAACTCCGGCGTCTGCTTCGGCAGATCGGTCGCAGATCCCCGCAGAGGATGAGCACGTCCGCCTTGTCCTTCCACTCTGCCGCCTTCGAGGCCGCCACCACCGGCACCTGCGTGCGCGGCTTCACCGACGCGGATCGCGCCGCGTAAGGACAGCGACCAGCTCCATGTCAGGATTTGCCTCGACGGCGTACTCCACGCCGCGTCCGAGATCGCCATGAGCCCAGAATACCAACGCGAATCATATTTCCTCCCTCGCCGTCCCCGACGGCATAGAATCTACAGCCGATTAGTAATGTGGATGTTCCTTTACGTAGTCCACCGGCCGCGACCAGTCCACCTGGTACGCCCGTAACATTCCACAGACGCGTCAGCGCGAGCGTCAGGCTCTCCTTGTCTCGCGAGCGGCGTGATTGTCTCCTGCGTAAAATCCATCAGCGTCTTGTGCGGCACCTCGACCCTCATGGTCTTTGGCGAGGAACTCCTCCACCGCCGTGCGCCCCCTTTTCATCGGCAAGATGAACCTCTGCACGCCGTGCACTGCCGTCAGTAATCAATCCAACCGAGAACGTCGCCATGCTGATGGCGACACTGTATGTATCACTCACGCATATCACCTCGTATTCAAATCTTTTGTCCCAGTGAAGGACGCATCTTATAGAGAACGATTCTCTCATACGCGCAACAGAGGGCAGAAATTTATTCTGGACAGAAATGCGCACGATACATAGTAATGAGATAGAGGTGATGAGATGCGATTTATCGAACTTGACCGATCTCTACATGGATGGCATGGTCCGAACGAAAGGCCTCGCATAACCAATACCAAAAAGAGGGGGTCGCAAAAACACTGACTCGTCCCGAACCATTCCGGTGACATAGCAAACATCATCGTAAAAAATATCCTGAAAAGGTGCAAACATCAATCGATAAGGAGGGACCACCATGAACCTTTGTATATCTCCGTTATCTTTCTATGCAGATGATGAATCATCTGCATACGCCGTTGTCGTCCCCGATCTCCCGGTTGTGTTTCTGGCGGCAACTCCTCTCCGAGGCGATTGCAATGGGCGAGGACGCAGCATCGGGCTGGGTACTCGGCGAGCTGGAGGACGGGAAAAAGCGCCCGCCCGCGAGCCGCATTGAGGACATTCACCCCGATCCCGAGATGGGTGAGGGATTCGTCAGCCTCCTCTCCCTCGATATGGATGCCTCTGCCGCCAAGTACGGCAGTAAATCCATCCGCAAGAATCTCACCATCCCCGCATGGCTGAACACCTTCGCCGAGCAGAAAAACTCAACGTCTCCAAGGTGCTGCAGGATGCGCTCACCGCACTCTACCAAAAAGGAAGCGGCGGCACAATAAGGAAAAACGCTCAAATACATCGAGGGCAGTGATACAGAATCGTATCACTGCCCTCGTTTATTATGTCGATATGGTTTAACGGATTAGGGAAGACTGATACCTGGTACAACCATCTTGACGCATCTTTTTGCCGCACTTCGGCGGAAAATCCTCCACAGAGCACCACTCTGCGTCCGGTTTTTCCACTCGTTCGGACGAAAAAATCTACGCCAATCTGGCAGACCTCATTTTATCAGTGATTCCCTTAGAACGCCCAGTGCATCTGGACACCGCCGGAGATGCCCCTGACGCTTGCCCGTCATACCCATCAGCTGGATGCCGTACGTTGCACGGCCGTTCTGCGGGGTAAAGCGATAGCTCAGCTCGAGGATGCCCGTGCCGCCCGTGAGGCTCGGGCTCGGCGTATTGTAGCCCCTCAAAGGAGGCTGCAATATCGTTGCCGAACTCGTACTCATAGGCAAGCCCTGTGTAGAACGATGCGTCGCCCTTCTTCGAGGTGTAGCGCGTACCAAAGCGGATGCGATGCGAATCTGCCGCGTCAAAGTCGTAGACCTCGCCCGTCGAGAGCTTCGCCGTATCGCCGCCCTGATGCGTGAAGAAGTACTTCGCGTACGTCTCAATCGTATTGCCGTTCTTCAGCTGCTTCTCCCTGTCCGACACCGAGATGTCCGGCGTAGTAGGTGCTGCTGCTGTCGTACGTCGTATGCGTATTGTCGATGGTGCCGGCATAGTCGCTCTTTACGCGACCGACGCGGACACTGCCCTCAACGTACGCACCGTTTTCACTCTGCGACTTCGCCATAACGCCCACACCGAGATAGTCCATGTTGCCGTCGCCGTGCAGGCTGTCGTCCAGATAGGAGTCGTACGAGCCCCTTTGCCGTACTCGACGAACGGACCATAGGTGAGCGTATTGCGTCCCGACACACGCTGCTTTGCAAAGCCGAGGTTGAGCCCCAGCCCTTTCGCATCGACGTGCGAGCCGGAGTTGAGGCGCATGGACGAGACATTCTGCACCGCCCACATACGGTACTCCTTCGGTGCGCCGTCGACACGGGCGCGTCCTGCCTGCGACTCGGAGGCAGGCGTTGCCGCGACCTCCATCGCCGCCGTCATCGCAGCATCCGTCAGGAGATCGGAACCGCTGGTCAGGAATGCGAGCGATGCCGCACGCGTCTCAACCAGAGACTTCGTATCGGGGTTGACCGATGCGGATGTGACCGTCGCATAGAGCTCGTTGTTCTTGCCGGAGCCCGCCTCCGCCTCGCGCGTAAGCAGGTCGAAGCTGTAACGCAGGCTGATTCCCCTGCATTCCCGTCGTCTTGTTGACGAGCGGCGTATCCGAGGTGATCGCCACGGCATGTGCCGCGTCGGTCGTATTGTCCTTGCATACCTTCATCAGGCTGACCGCGTCGCCGACCTTGAGGCTCGGGCGGTTGCCCGCGAGCTGCACGCCGACATTGACATGGCTGAGATCCTTCGTGGTCGGTGCTGTTGCGGGAGCGCCAGCGGGAGCGGCGACATTATCCAGCGTCAGCATCGTCTCCTTATCTGCCGCCGTCGTTCCCGCAGGGACGTAGAAGTGGAGATTCTGCACACCGACAAAAATCATCTGCCTTTTTGCACCGCGCGCATGAACCGCGAGTGTATTGTTCTTGCCGCTGACGACATGCTACCTGTCGCTATCCTCGCGCCATGCCGCCGTAGATTGTGCCGTCAATCACAGCCTTGTAGAGATCAATCGTATTGCTGTCCGTCGCCGCCGTCATGTTCGACGCATCCGCCGCAGCATAGGCACCGTAGACATCGCCCTGTAAAGCAGTGACTGCCTGTCTCGCGAGCGTTACCTTGTTGTTGCGCAGGGCAGAGACCTCCGCCGTCGGCGATGCCCCCGTCGTTGCCGCGCGTTCCTGCCGTCGTCGCATAGCCGCCGTAGACCGTGCCAGAAGCGTGCCCGCAAGAATCGTCGACGGTCTTGTCTGTCGCCGTCGCGCCGTATCCGCCCGTTAGCATCCTCTTCGCGTCGGTGCGGTGGGTGTTGCCCCGCTCAGCAGAGCCAAGTGAGACATGATTCTCCCTGCCGCCCCTGTCGCCGAGCGTCCGCCGATGACATCCGCTGCATGTGTTGATTACCTATCGCCCCGCCCGTGATATGCAGAACGTTCTGTTTTACCGTACCGGAGCCATCCGTGCACCGCCGTAAATGCGTGGGTAGATCCGTAGCGACAGCATTGTTGAACGCGCCGCCCGCATGAACACCTTGTTCTCGAGACATCCGATGTACCGTCGTACTCTTAAGATAGCCGCCCATCGAGGTCTTGTGAGGGTTGCGCCCTGGGAGAAACGTCACATATTACCAGCTATATGCCGCGCGTTCGCACCTTCTGCATAGCCGCCATAGACAGAGTCCAGCTCTCCTGACGCCACATGATTGCCCGGCAGCTCCTCCAGATTGACATGAACGGTGTTGTCACTCGAGCCGCCGTGGCGCCGCCGAATAGCCGCCGATACGCCTTTGAGCGTTGTGCCGTTGGCGATCGCCCGTCGATGTTCAGTATATTGCTCTCGGTTGTCGTGCCAACAGTGATATCATGCCCGTCCTTGTCCCTTTCTCCGTATGATCGTAGCCGGAGTAGCCGCCGTATACCTCGGATGGGCGTCTGCGCCTCCGTTCCTTTATGTGTCACTTCATCGTTGCGGAAACGGTTCAGCTCAAAGCAGTACCTTGTTTGCCGACGTATCCGTCGAGCCTGCAACGGATGCGACATCCGCCGTCATCTTTTTCTCGTAGACGCGGTCGATCTCCGCGATCCCGCCGTATCTGTATAGTTCGCGAAGGCAAGATCATTGGGATAGGAGATCGCTCGTTCCTGTGCCCGGTACGACTTCCCTGCATCAGTGTGAAGTTATTTCTGCCGTGGATGCCCCCGCCGCGCCGATCAGTCAACTTGGAGGTATTTTGCCTTGACCTTCCCCAGTCAACCTTCACAGCAGGTTCGAGGCTGCATTCGAGACTGTACCAAACCCGCCCGCCTCGGTGAGCGTGAGCATCGTATCTGTTCTCGAAATTGTCGCCGAGGACAAAGGTATACGAATCGAAAGTTGCGAACCTTCTTCGCAGATACATCCCGTCGTCGTGACGATCAGCTCGTTATCTTTGATCTGGTCGCTGGCACTGTCAAAGGTCAGCTCCGGTGTTCCTGCTACGCCCGACGTCACGTCACGGTAGTCCGTCCCGTAGATGGAGGCACATGCAACGTCCATACTAACGCGCGGGTCGGCTCCTCCGAGCCGAGCATCACATTATTCCCGTTCGAGTAGCGTATGCGTTGCCGCGGGCGTCGTATCGTATACGACACTGCGCACCTGCGATCGTCGCCCGTCACCGTACCGCCGCGCACCTGAACTTTGTTCTTCGTCGCCGCCGCATCCACCTTGTCCACAGCACCGCCGTAGACATTCGTCACCGTGCCGCCATAGATCTCGGCTTTGTTCTCGGTCGCCTCGCCGCCATTCTCCGTAGTGATGCCGCCATAGACATTCGCGACGCCGCCGCCGCCAACGATCGCCTTGTTGCTCCGTGCCTTGCCCTTATCGCCCTTAGCGTAGCCGCCATAAAGACCTTCGGACACCGTTCCATCGTAGACAACAGCTTCATTTCCTGCGGCGACACCCGCACTACTCTTCTGTTCGTATCTTTTCGCATAGCCGAGACGGTGTAGCCGCCGTAAAACATTCTGGATAACCGCCGGTCAGCACCGCAGTCTGCGGATGCGTACCTATCACGTTGACGTGGTTATTCGTATGCTCCGCTGCACCCGCAGCCGTCTTTACCGCTGCTGCCGCCGCAAGTCCTCCATCAGAACAGCTGTCACCGTGAGCACGTTGTTATCCGTCGTGTCCCCATATAGGAGATACCGCCGAACACCTCGTTCGACTCACCTGTCGGGCTGCTGTCTGCGCCGTCGCACGTCCACGTATTATCTTGAACTTCGCATAGGTGAGGAGCAGTCTCTGCTCGGAATGTCCTGTCGACGTCTCCGTCGGGTTCTCCAACTCAACAACATGCTCGATATTGCCCACCGACATATCGCGTTTCGCATAGCCTGCACCTGAGCTTGTCGGACGACGCGTCCAGTAGCAAGATAACTCTGCCGCCGGATTACCGTCCTTCATCATTGTAGGCTCGTTTCACCACGACGTTATTCCAGTCGATCTCCCGGACCGAAGCCGCCCTTCCGTGATCGACACAGCATGGTCGCGCCATCAGTAATCGCACGATCAAGGATGAAGTGATGGGTATCGAAAGGCACCGACGGCGTGAACATTTGCATTCTTGGCATAGACATTGAGCGCATTCCCCGACGCTGCGCTGGTTCCTTTTATCCTGCCGATGAGCTCGGCAGCCGCAAGATTCTGCATTGCGGAGGTTGTGATTATCCTCATTGCCGAGGTTGACCGCATTGTTCGTCACATTGCCGCCGCCTCATCGCCGCGCCGCCATGGACTGTACCAACGATCGTGCCGCCCGTGATGGTGACGGAGTTACCGTCAACGTTGCCATCGGCAATTTCCAGCCCCCATAACGCCGCTATAGCGCAGGCGCACCGCCCGTCGCAGGTGTGCCAATCGTGCCGCCCGTGACAAACACATGGCTGCCACTGACATTCCCCGTCGTTGTCTCTGCACCAACAACTTTTTGTTTGATCTGTTCCGCTACGAACAAAGACTTTGTTGCCTGACGCCGCCCACTTACCGCCTTTGCACCGTAGACCTCGCCATTGACCGCAGCGCCCCGAACCTCAACGCGATTCTCCGTTACTGCCGCGCTGTCCGTCGCAAAGCCGCTATAAGATGACTGCTGTTCCGCCGTTCAGGGAAACAACGTTATCCTTCACCGCTCCACTGCCAGCAGAGGCGCGCTGTATAGACATCGGTCAGTGTCCCCACCGCCGACAAAAATGCCGTTTTCTCAACTGTTCCCCGTACCGGCAGTACGCACTATAGCCGCCATAGGATTTCGCAATCGCGGCATTACCACTAATTGTAGCAAGATTTCCCGCACGTTGCCCGCAGCCCGCCGTATAGCCGGCGTAGAGATTCGTAATGGTCGTCCCACCAGACGCCATGACATGGCTGCCCCTCACTATCGCCCAGTCCGCCGACCGTTCCGTTATTCCCTCGTATCTCGTAATTGCACCGCCGTAGGCGTTCGTCAGTGTCTCCCGATGTGGTCCGGGGCTGGCGTATGATCCAACGTACTGGTAATCGAGTGCATTTTTGGCACGTCGCCCGCAAGTCCCGCTACCTCTCCGCCGTATGCGGCATCCAGCCCACCGGTTGGGAGAGAGTCGTGACACGGTCAGTCTGTTATTGGTCACATGGTAGATCTTGTCCTTCTCAGCGGGACTGAATTCAGAGTAGCCGCCGCGAACAGCATGGTCTGCATCAACAGGGCGTCCCGTTGCATCATAAACGGCGTTCGCATTCTGGATGCGGTTGACCGCCGCCGTCACCTTCGCAACCGAAACAGACCCGCTTCGCCGCTCGTGACGGCGGCAGGGATTATCCGTCGCAAGTATGTACTCAAAGTCGCCGCTCACATCCGTACGGGTCAGCGGTGAAGCCGTTTCGTTATGAATAACTAGATGTTGACTACCCGCCCGACGTCTCGATAAGCGTCTGAACGCCACTCTTGCCATAATGTGTATGTGAACCGTCTCCGTTTTTGACACCCATCCAGTGTTCTTGGCACTGAACTCAATGTTGCTCCACGCTACATTTGCTCCTGTGCCAAAACCATCGGCGTCCGCAACGGTCAGCATGGACGCATCTCTCGCCACGCCCTTATTGAGGTTGAACTTATACTTCTCGAAGTTGCGTACCTTATCGACGGCGACATTCTGTGCGTTGACGGTGAGCGTATTTTCCAATGCGCTCGTCAACGTCACTTCCCTGCAATCACACCAACCGTACCGTAACGGGAGCCCCAGATTTCAGTGTTATCCAGATGTGCCGTATACACACCCTCCTCCGAGCCGAGGATGATCTTATTCGCATTCGATTTGTGGAGGTCGCTCCCGTTTCGCCGCCGACAATCCTGCTGCCCCTCCAAAGGAGTACCGCCCGTGACGGTGACGGTATTATCGTTGACCGTCGAGCCGTTCTTGCCGATACCACCGTTGACGGTCGTCAGATTACCGCCCGAAATTAACCTCGTTGCCGGTGACAACGGCATTATCGCCGCCCGCACCGCCATTGACCTGACCTTCAATCGTGCTGCCTGGGCCCCGAGATCGATACTATGTTATTATTGACACTGGAATACGTACCACCGATACCGCCGGTCACATTCCCGTGAACCGTACCGCCCGTGACAGTAACAGTATTGCGCTGTGCACCATGTGTGCCCGTAGTACCGGTTGATGTGCTCTCTGCGCCGATCAGCTCATTGACCACGCCGCCATTAAACTTGATGCTGTTACCTTCGGCTGTCCCCTGCCGCATGCGCGCCATAGACACGACCATAGCCCGCCTCGACTGCCTTGATGCTTGCGATGATAATATCGTTCCCGTATGCATCATTCGCGATACCACCGACCACGTCCTTGCCAATGACAGGATGCTCCATCGGTGTGGCAGTATGTCGGGTCACCGCCTGTCGCACCGATGGTGAGTTTATTGCCGTTGGTTGCCCCATAGCGACGCCGTTCGCGTACGCGTGCGTCATTATCCGCCGAAATGTCCAACTGATTCGCATACGCCGTCGATGCGTCGAGCGTGAGCCCGCTTCCTGCGGAGAGGACCGAGCGCTACATAGAGCGCCAGTCTCTGCCGATCCTTCAATCCTGTCATCACAGTTCCTCCTCATAAAAACACTTCGACCGACATAGTAAACGCATGTTCTGTTACTTTCGTCTAGGTCGGACTAAGTCCACTCCCTTAACTTTGAATTATACATCGAATATTTTTATATAGCAAGGTATTTCCTAACTGTCGTCTTGTTATTGTATATTTATTCTTAATCTTCGACGTTCTGTTCGCAATAGTATTCTTTAGGAATCGCTGATAAAATGAAGTCCGTCAGATTGGCGTAGATTTTTTTCGTCCGATTGAGGAGGCAAGCCGGACGCATAGCCAAAGCTATGTGGAGGATCGCGGGACAAAAAGCGGGCAAAAAGATGCGCTAAGATGGCGGTGCTGAATTTATCAGTGCTTCCTTTACCTATCGACAACGACAGCGCAGATGGTTATAATGAAAAAGAATCATGGTCTCAGAAAGAGAGGTTCGCTATGGAGTTCAACAAAAATTCACGTTGGGGCAACACATGAGGTACACGGTGCGGTCACAGAGGAGAATACAGCGGCGACGGTCGGGAGCGGCTCGCTCGCGGTCTATGCAACGCCCGCAATGGCGGCGCTTGACGGGAGGTGTGCGGCGGCGGAGCTGTGTGCGGCGGGATGCCCCGAGGGGTGGACGACGGTCGGCACCGAGATCGCGATCCAGCACAAGGCAGCGACCCCCGTAGGGCTTGACGTGCGCGCTGTCGCCGAGGTGACGGCGGTGGACGGACGCGCCGTCACGCTGAAGGTCACGGCGTACGATGCACGCGAGGAGATCGGCGCAGGAACGCACACGCGCCTTGCCGTTGCCGTCCAGAAGTTTGCATGGCAAAGGCAGAGGGGAAGAAAGCAAAAACATATATAAGACAAATGGGATCGCCACGAAGCTCTGCCGCTTGCACAGCAGTCCCATTCTCTTTTCACATCTCCCGCCCGTAGATGGCGCGAATCTCGTCCGTGTAGTGCCCCTCGCGTCGCGGACGATGAGTGCCGGCTCGTGGCGCAGTCCTGCGGGCGATGCACCGCGCACCGCCTCCATGAGGAGGAGGTTCGGCGGACGGTCGGCGCGCGGCTGTACCATGCGCAGACGCTTCATGGCAAGCCCTGCCGCATGGAGCGCGGGATGATCTCGCCGAGCCGTTCGGGGAGGTGTACCATCGCCAGTCTGCCGCCACGGCGCAGGGGCAAACGCCGCCGCGCGGATGACGTCGGCGAGGGTCGCCGTAAGCTCATGCCGTGCCGCTGCACGCGCGCCCATGCTGAGTGCGCCGCGGCCCGACGGGGCGGTAGGGCGGATTCGCAAAGACGATATCGTATGCCGCATACGAGTGCGGCAGGGTCGCGATAGTCGCCCTCCCGCACGGTGATTTTCTCCGTGAGTCCGTTTAGTTCCACATTGCGTGCGGCGAGCTCCGCCTGTACGGGGTCGATCTCGACCGCCGTCACTGCCGCCGCATGGTCGGCGATGAGAAGCGGGATGATGCCCGTTCCCGTACCGAGATCGAGTACGCGCTCGCGCCCCGTGAGTGTCGGAAAGTGTGCGAGAAGGACGGCGTCATGGAGAAGCAGAACCGATCCGTGCGCTGGATGATGCGCCGTCCGCCCGTACAGAGATCGTCCAGCCGCTCCTGCGGATGCTGCAGCTCACTCATCCGAGGATCTGTTCGGGCGAGGCGAACGCTGCTGTGGGCGGGAACGACGTCCGCTCTGCGTCCGTCGCTTTCCGCCCTCGCCCTTCGCCGACGGACGCGACGGGCGGTCACTGCGCTCTCCGCGTTCGCCACGCTCACGGCGGCGATTTGTCGGACGCTGCCTGCGCTCTCCGCGCTCACGCGGCGGGCGCTCTGCGCGCGCGGCGGGCATGGGACGCATCGAGCCCCTCGTCATCCTCCTCCGCGCGGACGATGTCCTCCCACGCGGAGACGAGTGTCTTGCCGTCGTCGAGGAGGATGGTCGCCGTCCGTCGCTGCTCATGCACTGATACGACACGTCCCTCACCATCGTCGGCGACGACGCGGTCGTTCTGCGCGGGACATACTCTTCTTTCTTTTTCATGCACATACAGCCGCCGCAGCCGTAGCCCCTCGCTCTCGTATTTCAGGCAGCTATCATGAGCCGTCCGCAGATCCCCGAGATCTTCGTCGGGTTGAGGGAGAGGTTCTGTTCCCTTCGCCATGCGGATGGAGACGGGCACGAAGTCGTCGAGGAAGGTGGCACAGCAGAGCGGTCGCCCGCAACAGCCCATGCCGCCCATCATCTTCGCCTCGTCGCGTACGCCGATCTGGCGCAGCTCGATGCGCGTGCGGAAGACGCCCGCCAGTTCGCGCACGAGCTGACGGAAGTCCACGCGTCCGTCCGCCGTGAAGTAAAAAGAGCATCTTGAGAGGTCAAAGGTCAGCTCGACGCTCACGAGTTTCATCTTGAGGCCGAGCTGCCGAATCTTCTCCTCACAGACCGTGCGCGCCTCGATCTCTCGCGCGCGGTTCTCCTCGACGCGGGCGCGGTCGGAGGCATCGGCGCAGCGATGTACGACGCGCAGATGCGGCGGCACCGCCTCATCGGGGACATCGTGGGGCGCGACGACGACCTTCCGCACTCCATGCCGCGCGTGGTCTCCACGATGACATAGTCGCCCCTCGGCGAGCGAGAGGCGTCCCTGTCCAAATGTATAGATTTTGCCCGCCGACTTGAAGCGGACACCAACAACCGTTTGCAAGTGTTCCTAGATAAGGAGTCCCCCACCACTGCCTACGGTCCCTCACTCCCCGCTCTGCAGGGGGGCTAAGGGCGCACTATTTCAGACTAATGCGAAAAATTTCCTTCACGTACCATCTCCCACACTGCGGGAGAACAGAGTGGAGATATACCCCACCCATGAAGTGCATCTGTCATCTCAATCCTGCGCCGCCTGCCGTGCACGCAGAAAGAACGCCTCCGCCTGCAGGGCGGGTTCACGTTCGCACCGAAGCGGCGCAGAAGCGTCCCCTGCCTCCTCCATGAGCGCGAGGATGCGCGTCCGCGGCATCGCGGGGAGGAGTGACGTCAGGTCGGCGCGGCGGTCTCGTGGTACAGCTCCGCGCCCGCATCCTCACGCAGGACGAGCAGGTCGCGCAGCGCTCATTTTGCAGATAGCCGAGCCATGCACTGCGCTCCTCATAGGGTCGCGCGCCAAGCTCCTCCGCGCGCGTCCACAGCTCCTCGACGCGCAGCGCGCTGAGGGAGGTGAGAAAGGCGAGCGCATCATCGCGCAGGGAGAGACCCCTCCGCCGCGAGCCGCTCGGCACGCCCGATGCTGCCGTCCGCGAGGGCGGCGATGGTCTCCGCCTCCTCTATGCCGCGCCCCCTGCAGCTCCGCTTCGATCTCCGCACGCGGCACAGTGCCGAAGGCTATACGCACCGCACGGGAGCGAATGGTCGGCAGTGACAGCATCCCACGCGCTCGTCACGAGCAGAAAGAGTACCGTCGCGGGCGGCTCCTCAAGCGTCTTGAGCAGGCGGTTCGCCGCGACCTCATTCATGCAGTGCACATCGTCGATGAGGATGATGCGGCGATCTCGCACTCCGCGGCGACTCACTCGCCGCGATGAGGATGTCGCGCACCGCGTCGGCACGGATCATGGCCGCACTCTTGCCGCGTGACTCAGGGCTCACCTCGAAGTAGTCTGGGATGCACGCCCGCCGCCATCGTACGGCAGGAATCAGCAGTGCCCGCAGGGCGCATCTCCCCTGCCGTACAGAGCAATGTCCGCGCGAGTACGCGTGCCGTGCGGCGCTTGCCGACGCCCTCCGTCCCCGTAAGCATCAGGGGCGTGCGGACTACCGTCCGCCGCAAGATGACGCAGGCGGGCGATGACCGCCGCATGACCGCGGATGTCCGACCAGTCGCGGGGAACGGCTCACGTTCCTCCGCGGCAGCAGGAATTTCCTTTCCTTTGCCATCACATATAGAGATCGACGAGCAGCCCGCGCGTATGGCGTCGTGGCTCGCGATGATGCTCAGCTGATCCGCCTGACCGAGGCGTATCTTCTCCGCCATCTCTTCGAGCTTCTTGTCGATTTTTGCGCACGGAGGTATAGACCTTCGCTTGCCGAGACGATTCCAGCCCGCCTGCGTATGCAGCTCGTACATCCCATCGACTAGCCTCGCCGATAAAGCTCTGTATGAGCGCACGATAGGAGCGCAGCTCCTCATAGGTCGGCGACTTAGAGAGCCGCGCCCCCTGCTCGTCGATCTTTTCGAGCAGTCGATCCATCGCCTCACGCGACATGGAGGACTTTTGATCCGCCAGCTCCGTACCGAAAATCCGCCGTCTGCGCCGCCGCACGCCCACATCACTCGGCGCACGCGACATCGTCATGGACGTACTCTGCGAAATCGTGCTGTCTCATCTTCATTGCCATGGCACTCACCCATTCCCTTTGTCATGGTGCGCGCGTCCCCCATCCACGGAGTTACGACCGCGCTCCCATTCCCTACCAAATGGGGATAAACTTCCATGATTATTATAGCCTGAACCCGCATCAAAGTCAAAAGCATGAAAAACGCCTTAAGGAATCGCTGATAAAAGTGAAGTCTGCCAGATTGGCGTAGATTTTTGTCCGATTGAGGCAGCAAACCGGACGCATAGCCAAAGCTATGTGGAGGATCTGTTAACGAAAAGCGGGCGAAAAAGATACGTCAAGATGGTCGTGCTGAATTTATCAGCGCTTCCAAGTAGTGTAATCCGCTTTCGATATGATAATGGAATGAACGACAGAAAGGACAGACACCATGACACTCGAAGGAGAAAAGCTCACTGCACTATTAAAGCACGACGCTTCCATCCATATCATTGACCCCGAAACGGACATCGATTACTACGGAACCCTCGAACTCAGCGAGGAGGAGCAGGCTGCCGGCGCACCCTGATGGAGCGCTCAGCGTACGTCCTCAACATCCCCGTCGGAAAATTTGTCAACACCCCCTGAGACAGGGCATCTCTTCCCCAGCTACCTCACGGGTCCCGGGCTGCGTCTATCACTTCACCGTCGCCTATCGTTCGGCATCGCAGCTGCCCGACACCATCTGGTACCTCGACCTGCCCGAGAGTGCCGAGCGCATCCAGCTGCGCGACTTCGTCCGTGTCCCCATCCCGATGAGCATCGAGGTAAAGCTGGCAGGTGACCACGGCAGTCTCAAGAACTCCCGCGAGATGCACCTCATCGACATCAGCGGCGGCGGGCTCTGCTTTCGTCCACGAGGAGGAGCTGCTCGAAAACGCCCCCTGTCGTCGTACGCGTGCCCGACCTGCCGCATATCGGCACACTCGAGACGGAGGGCGCGATCCGCCGCTCCACACCCATCGAGACGAACCTCGGCATGACGTACCACATCGGCGTCGAGTTCACCGCCCTGACGCCGCGCGAGCGCGAGCGTCTCGTCCAGAGCATCTACCAGCTGCAGCAAAGCTACCTGCGCAAGGGTCTAAAAAGTACCGCAGATCGACCATACCAAGCGGGCTGAGCGGCATAAGAAAAGAGCTGTAACAAGAAGGAAATCCTTCGCGTTACAGCTCTTTTCTACATGTCCTGATGCGGCGATTCGTGCGCCGCATCTGTCGTACTCACGACCACCGCAGCTTCGCGAGCTCCGGTAGACCTCCTCGATCACTTGGAGTCCGACGCCGACCATCGACATGAAGCTCTCCACCTGGAAAGCACCGACGTGCAGATCGAGCGGCAGATCGATGTCCACCACGACATCCTGATCGTCGTCCACCACGAACTTCACATATAGCGGTACTCGCTGTTCCACTCGTTGAGTTTTTTCATGAAAGACCGTCGGCTCTGCCTTCTCGCCGAGCCGCACTAGTGTCAAAAGTACTTGATCTTGATGAAGTCGTTCGTATCGCCGTTTTCCGTTACCACGATGGCAATGCTCACGACGCCGCCATTATCCAGTTTCTGCCGCATGCGCAGGATATGATCCTCACCATCCTCGGAGGTATCCTCGCCGTAGTTCAGCTCCCTGCTTGTCAAATTCTGCCTTAATCGCCTCGTATGCACTATTTCTGAGCCCTTCCTCGCTCCCGCTGAAGCCGTCAAAAAGTCCCATACAGATAATCCTCCGTTCAATGTGCGTATCATTCCGATGCCTGTGCGCGCGGGCGGTGCCCCGTTCGCACAGTCCCATCAGGCTTTCATGAACCTGCTCCACAACACGCATCCCAATCGCCATCGTCGCAATGACGGCATCCGGTTTGAACTCACCACTGTGGAGATCGAGCGGCAGGTCGATATCGACGACCACATCCCTGATCGCCGTCGAGGCAGAACTTCACAAAAGCGATACTCGGCGTTCCATGCATTGAGCTTCGCGAGCAGCTCCGCGCGGTTCCCGTTTTTCCTCGAGATAGGCGATGTCATAAATCTTGATCTTGATGAAATCCGTCCGCGTGATTGTACTCGCGCACGGCGATGACGACGGTGACGGGCTCATCATTCTCGAGCTCGTTGCGCATATAGAAGTAGGCTTCCTTGCGCGTCTCGTCGCTTTCCTCGTTCTCCTCATAACTCCATTCACGGCGATCGAGCTCGGACCTTGATGGCACTTCGAATGCCCATGTCGACCGGCTCACCGCCTTTTAAAATCCATCAAAAGAGTCCCATTGTCCCTCCATATTCACCCTCTGCTGAGGGCATCGTCCCCATATACGTAGAAATCGCGGATAAGATGTGCAGCAAACGATGCTGAGGTCACCCGTAATTCCCCAATGATGCCGGAGCAATAAAGCCAATATGCATCCGCATATCGATCGCCGCGGTACCGCGTACATCGAAGTGACACGGCTATGTGTCCGCGCCTCCCCAAACACCCAGATCTGCGATGAGAACTTGACGTTTTTGCGTGATTTCCTCCCCTTTTGCCACTGCTGCATCGGCACGGCGGAACGATACCCCTGCATCTGTTCCGCGCCGTGCGCCGGTCGATACGTACTCCTGTGCTATGCGCCCTCCTGCCACGCCCCTCACGCAGCTCGCTCAGCCCCCAGGCGAAGAATGCGTCCATCCCGACAAAAGGCAAAGGCATTGTCCGTCACCGCCTCGCCGAACTCCTCCATCGTACCGATGGCGAAGGAGCCGGCATAGCGTCCCGGTGCACGCTTCGGCAGATCGCCGCGCACGCCGCGCTCGAAGAATCCTCCGTATCGAGGTTGACGGCGGCGAGCTCCTTCAGGAAGTTGCGCGCCATCTTCATCTTGCCGAGGCGGTAGAAGAGCATTGCGAGGGGCAAGTACATCATTGCCACGCCCTCCTCGTAGCGCTGATACAGCTCAATCGCTGCATCGCCCTCCTCCATCGCGGCGTAGATGAACATGAGCTGGTAGCGGCGCCCGAGTCCATCGTGCTCCGAGAGCCGCAGCATCTCCTTGCACTCCTTCGCCGCAAGGCGGAACTTGCGTGCCGCGAGCAGCGACTCCAGATAGGGAGAGACGGAGGAACATATAGGGCTTTGTCTGGGGCATCGACCAGAACTTGCCGATGTTCCCTCGGCAAAGAGCCCCTCCTCCGTGAGACGCGCTGTTGCCTTGCGTGTCAGATCTTCGTAGTGGTGGACGCGGTCATCGGCATTGCGCGCCAGATACTCGACGCGCATACACGCCGCCGTGATGTTCTCCGGCTCGATGCGCAGGACGCGCTTGATGATGCGGTAGCGCTCCTCGCCCGACGCCTTGCGTGCGCGTGCAATCAGCTCATCCGGCGTGAGCGTATTCATCTCACGCGGCAGATTGGGGTTCTCACGCAGACGCTGGCTGAGCTCAGAGACGATCTCGGTCATGCGTTCCACGCTGACCTTTCCGCCCCTCGGCCTTTCACCATGCGATTCAGTTCGTGCTGCATCCATTCCTTGTCTGTCATGCGCGTCACATCCTCCTCCTAGTAGTTTCATCCCTATTATACTTTGTTTTTATAAAAAGCTAGAGACTCCCAAATAAAAAGAAGCGTCCTCCCTTGACCTCAGTGGGACGCTCCATCTTTTTATTGTTTTATCTTGCTTTTATGGATGCTTGGCGTTTTCTGTTCTTTCGCCGCCTTTTCCCTGCCGTTCCGCCAGTATTTTGCGGTCAGCATCGCTCAGTATCCCCTTCGAGCGGCGGATCAGCTCCTCCTGATGAGCCGCGGCATAGGAAATAATTGCATTAAAAAATTTTTCTCCACGTCCTTCTCCGAGAGGGAGGCGAGGGTAAACTCCTTCGCGTTCTCCTCGCGCGAGATCGTCCCCCACGCGCTGTCCAGATCCTCATGCGCCGTCACGCGAACCGTGCCCGCGCGCAGGTCGATCAGAGATACTCCGCCGCGCCCGAGAGATCACCGTACCCATCGAGCGGGAGCATCCGCCAGCGGCGTTTTGAGACGACATCCTGGATCTGGATGTTATCGTAGACGCGCAGCGTCGGCACGAGGATCTTCGTGAGGTCGATGGTAGCCGTGCGCATCGGCGGCATACTGGATGTGTTCCTTGTTGAAGTAGTAGCCCTGCCGTGCCGTGGACTGCACCCATTCGTAGATGTGTTTTGGAATCGCCTCCGCCGCATCGGCGGAGCGGACGCCCATGAACAGGACGGCACAGGCGGCCAGCACTGCACCCCATCGTTTCTGCAAATCGATCGCTCCCATCGTATTGTTCTATCAACAAATACTATGGTAGTACCAAAAGCTGAATTTTTCGCTGAACATTCCGGATGCTGCAATATTTCGCCGCTCCTCAGTCCTCCGCGTTGTCAAGGCTGTCCAGCTCGTACGGCGTCCCCTGATAGACGTAGTAGTTCAGCCAGTTCGCAAAGAGCAGATGTGCGACGCTGCGCCAGCGCACGACGGGCGGACGGCTCGGGTCATCATCTGGATAGTAGTTCTGCGGGATGTCAGGGTTCATCCCCGCCGCATGGTCGCGGTCATACTCCGCCTTCAGCGTCAACGGATCGTACTCGGCATGCCCCGTGATGAAGAACTGCCGCCGCCGCAGATTTGCAATGATGTAGACGCCCGCATCGCCCCTCGGCGAGGACGGTCAGCTCGGGCACGGCATCGACGTCGGCACGGCGCGTCTCCGTATGGCGCGAGTGCGGCACATAGAAAATATCGTCAAAAGCCACGCAGAAGGCTCTCGTAGCTGCACACAGCGATGATGCTCATAGACGCCGAAGATCTTTCTCTCCGTCCAGTGCTTCGGGATGCCGTAGTGATAGTAGAGCCCCGCCTGCGCGCCCCAGCAGATATGGAACGTCGAGAAGGCGTGCTTCTTGCTCCACTGCATGATCTCCGCGACCTCGTCCCAGTAGGCGACCTCCTCAAAGGCATACTGCTCGACCGGCGCACCCGTGATGATGAAGCCGTCGTACTTTTTATGGCGCACCTCGGCAAACGTGCCCGTAGAACTCCGAAAGATAGGCGCTGACGTATGCGTCGGGACGTATGACTCTGCATAGATGAAGTCCGCCTCCACCTGCAGCGGCGTATTGCCGAGGAGGCGCAGGAGCTGCGTCTCCGTCACCTCCTTGATCGGCATGAGGTTCAGGATGAGCAGCCGCAGCGGACGGATGTCCTGACTGTACGCGCGCGCCGCGTTCATGACGAAGATGTTCTCCCCTCGAGAACATTCGCGGCGGGCAAATTGTTGGGTATCTTAATCGGCATATTTTTCCCTTCCCATGGACATTAGCGAACCTGATAGCGCGTAACCCACGTGCTGTAGCCGTCGGCAAGGCACGCAGGCGGACGAGCCCACGCTCCTCGGGTGCATCACGATTGATCATGCGGTACGCCCCTCATAGCCGTCATCGAGTGCCTGCCAGCCCCCTGCGGCGACCAGTAGCGTCCCGTGACGATGCGCTCCGTCCCCTGCGGCAGGTTGACCGCGCGCTTGTCGAACTTGATCTCCATCGCTTTGCCATCGGCACCACGCACCTCCGTCCATGCCCAGAAGACGAGATTGTCCCCCATGCGGCGCATGGTCGAGGTATCTGCCGTCACCTGCGTTTTTGACCCCGGATGTTTCATCCGACCAGAGCAGGATCCAGCGGTTATCTGCACGCAGGCGCTGCATCTCCCCTGATGGAACACCGTGTCGATGATGGCTGCATAGAACTCCCTCATCGAACTGCTGGGAGTTCATCTCCTTTTCCTTGCCCTCGCCCCTTCGACCAGAGCACCTTGCCCGGCGCTGTCGTAGAACGTCTCGCCGAGGTACTGCAGCGTGCGGTTCTGCAGGCACAACGCGCACCTGCGCAACGGAGTACGAGAGCTGCGCGGGATTGGAGATAACGTGGTCGATCTTGTAGTTGCGGATGGTCTCCTCCGCGCCCTCGTAGCTGAACGAGGTCTTGATCTCCGCCTCGATCTCCGTCGCCACCGCCCTGCCGTCGCTCGTCGTCACGCTCTGGGCGATGCGGACGGAGGCGGGCGCGTAGTATTTCGAGTACTTGTCGTTCGAGCTCAGCCAGACCCACGTCTGCCCGTCGTCGGCAAGCACCGCAGGGCAGAACATGATCAGGGAAAGAAGGAGCGTCGCCGCCCCCAACCAAAACGATCTCACTGCATTCATCCGTTGCTCTCCTCTTAGGAAGCACTGATACCAGCCGCGCCATCTTGACGCATCTTTTTGCTCAGCACTTCGGCGGAAAATCCTCCACAGAGCACCACTCTGCGTCCGGTTTTCCACTCGTTCCGGACGAAAAATCTACGCCAATCTGACGGACTTCATTTTATCAGCGATTCCTTGTCACTGTGCATCAGATCAGCGGGACGCTCTCACGCGTACGACCGCCCGTAAAGTGAACCTGCTCCGTATAGCCAAAGGAGCGGGCATACTGCACTGCCTCCTCATTATAGCGCGCACAGTCCTCGGGCTTGTGCGCATCCGAGGTCGTGATGAGCGGCAGACCGTGCGCATACGCCGCGCGCATAAAGTCCGGATACGGCGAAAACTCGTGTACCGGATAGCGATAGTACGTCCCCGTGTTGAGATCGACGATCATGTCCGCCGCAGACATTGCCACCGCCACGCGCTCAAGATACGGCGTCACATCGAACGTCGGGAAGTGACGGCACAGGCGGATGTTGAACGGATGCCCGAGCACGTCGTAGAGATGTGCCGCCGCGAGATGCTCCGCCTCCTCCGCGTACCACGCGTAGATCTCCGTCAACGGATGGTTGTCCCACTCCGCCACGATCGCCTCCGTATCGTACGCCCAGCCGTGCAGGAAGTGCACCGAGCCGATCACGTAGTCAAACGGATAGGCGGCGAGATCTTTGCGACCGCCGCCTGATCGCGGAAATTGCAGACCTCGATGCCCGCGCGCACCTTGTGCTTTTTCCGCAGCTTTTCAATAAAGGAAAAATATCTCGTCAAGCGTATACTTGAACTTGTTCTTTTCAGCCATTTCCGCTGAAACTGTCCCCACAGCACTGTCGTCCAAGATAAGATCGTCATAGTAGAGCTGCTCGAATTCCGGAAAGGTATGGGAGTGCCCGAAAAATCCGATCTCATAGACGCCGCGCTGCTCTGCCGCACGGAAGAATCCCTCCGCGTAGTCCTCATCATACGAGCCGTACTCAAGATGCATGTGATAGTCAAAGCGCATATTACACCTCAGTCAAACTCGCCCGCGAGAATGCGCTCGCAGACCCCTATCACACCGTGCTCACGATTGCTCGGCGCACGGTAGCGCACGCTCCCTTGACAGCGGGCAGGGCGTTCTCCATCGCAAAGCTGTAGTGCACGGCATCCATCAGCTCAAGGTCGTTGTCGTAGTCACCAAACGCCGCACACTCCCTCGGGCGCAATACCGAGCTGCCGCTGAATCTGCACGACTACCGTCCCCTTGCTGACACCGAGGTTAAAGAGATCGATCCACTTTGTACTCGAGAGCGTGACCTGCAGGCGGTCTCTGTACTGCTGCATCGTCGGCAGTATAGAGGTCTCGGCGTGTCCTGTGAGATCACAGAGCGAGATTTTTATCAGGACATCTTCTACGCCGGCGAAGTCCTCTACGACCGATGACACTGTAACGTACTGATCCAGCTCATGCCGAAATGCCGGTACATTGTCGCGTGACAACATGTAGCCGCTCTTTTTCCCGCACATGACCATGTGCACGTCGGGGAGCTCCATGCCCGTCCGCAGCGCATCGAGCACAAGCGTCCGCTCAATCCCGCTCGAAAAGATCTCTCTGCCGCCCTCCATCACCATCGTCCCGTTCTCCGCGACGAAGATCAGCTCGTCCTTCCACGGGGCGAACGTCCGCCGGAGCGACGCGTACCGCCGTCCCGAGGCGGGCGCAAAGCGGATGCCGCGCTCCTTCAGCCGCGCATAGAAATCGCCGAACTCCTCCGGCAGCCGCCCATTCTCATCCAAGAGCGTTCCATCCATATCCGAAAAAAATCAGCCGTATCACATCATCGCCCCTCTCCCGTTCGATACAATGTTCTCATTATAACAAAGAACCATTTTTCCGCGCAATAAAAGGAGGTGCTTTGTATGTGCTGATACTGCCCTCATACAAACGCCCCAGAAGAAGCACAGACCCCGTTCAGCTCCGCCAACTCAGTGCATCTTTTTAGAGATCGTCATCCTCATCATCGCCCATCGTCGAGGCATGGAAGAGCTGCGTTCCGTTCTTTCCCGCCTCTGCCGCCTGTTCCATGAGAGCGAGGATATTGTACGCTCCGCCGACAAGCTGCGCGCTGACCATCTCGATCAGCATGGGGAGATTGACTCGGTGACAATGCCATACGCTTCATTGTTTGCTGCGAGACGGCAGGCGGCGTTGTAGGGACTCCCGCCAAAGAGATCGTTGAGGAAAATGACTCCGTCCGCACAATCAAGGGACCGCAATCGCCTCCTCATATTTCTTCACGACATCGTCGGGTCCCTCGCCCGGCACGAGCGTCACCGCGCGCACATCTCGGCTGCGGTCCCGCAGATCATCTCGCAGGACGTCACGATTTCCTCGGAAAACTTCCCATGCGTTCCAACAATGATTCCAAACATCTTGCATACCCCTCTCAATCCACCATATCAATTTTTCTTCAGGAAGTGATAGATGCCGTCGGCATCATTCGCCTCCGTAACGCTTGCGGCAATCCCCTTGACTTCTTCGGGGGCATTGCCCATCGCGACGCCGTGTCCGACGCAGCGCAGCATCGAAACGTCGTTGTAATTGTCGCCGAGGCAAGCGCCTCCGTGCGGTCAATCCCGTAATGCTTGAGCAGCACCTCGATCCCCGCCGCCTTTGATACGCAGCGTTCGATGATCTCCAAGAGATGCGGCAGGGAGCGCATGATAGAAAGCTCTGGGAAGGTCTCCGAAAGCTCCCGCCCATGCGCCTCGATCAGTGCGGGCGCCCCCATGGCAAAGAGTTTGTTCGGCAGAACCCCTGGCCGCCGTCAATGCCGCAAAATCCGCGGTGACGGACGTGACCGTTGTAATCCCTCCTCTCTGCGCACCTCGGGGTCATCGCGATTACGCACGTACCATGTATGTCCCGCATAGTAATTCATGGATGCCGCAGGATACTGCGCAGTAACGCGGTGCAGAACGGCACTCCCGTATGCGCGCGCGTCATGCGTTCATCGTGGATCTCCGTCCCGTCCGGTGTAATGACGAGAGCTCCCGTTGTAACTGATCACGCAGTGCGCACCCCGATCTCCTCCACGACCGGAGCGATGGCCTCGGGCATCCGTGCTGAGACCAGCGCGAATGGAACGCCCTTTGCCGTGATCTCCCTGTATCGCTGCCGCTGTGCGCGGAAGAACGTGGTGATCGGAGGTGAGCACCGTGCCGTCAATGTCCGAGAAAACGATTTTATAGTCCATACATTCTCCCTATTCACTCTTCCACGTTTCACTGCTGCAAAATTGCATTGATCTCCTTTTGCAGGCGGTTGAGCACGTTGTGAAACGGCGGCGGCTTCTCGATCATCGCCGTGATTTCGCGGTCGGCAGAGCATTGCCTCCGCACGCCGCTCGAAGCGGTACGGGGTGACAGCAGCACTCATAGCATCGCTCACATCTGTCGCCGTCATCGCATTCTCCCTGCATCCCAGAGAAAAATTTCTCTGCTGCACGCGACCGGATGACATCACGCCGCGCCGGCAGGGCGTGCGACTTCTCAAGCACCATCGCCTGTATCTCCGGATCGGAGGTCAGGATCTTCATCAACGACCATGCGAGTTCCTGCCGCTGCGTACGTGCGCTCATCCCCACGAGCAGGCTGTCCATTGTGGTGATATTGCCGCCCGATGGTCCCGCAGGAAGCGGGATGCAGTCCCACTCGAACGAGCTGTACTTCTTCACGCGCCATGGATAGGGGCTTGTACGTACGATACTCGGCAAAGGTAAACGGACGAAACGCGACACGCCCCATGTCAAAGTCCTGCGCCGTGACCTTATACCCCGCGTGGGTTCCCTCAAGCTCCTTGATGAAGCGCACCGTCTCCTCCATACGTGGGTCGGCGAAATACGAAGCCGTTCCATCCTCCCGAAAGAGACGAACGCCGTTCGCAGCGACCGCCTGCTCCCATGTGTAGTCGTAATAGCCAAACTGATCGGGCACACCGTCGCCGTCCGTATCCTTCGTAAGTTGACGTGAGAGCGCGCAGAAATCCGCCCACGTCCAGTCCAGCGGCGGCATGGCAAGCCCCTCATGCGCGAGCAGTGTCTTGTTGACAAACATGAGGGTAATCATGTTCTCGCAGGGCAGCGCATAGGAGCGTCCATCCTTCTGTCCATTCTGAAATGCCGCACGATCATAGAGCTCTGGGGAAAACTCCGCATCCCTCTCCACAAAGGGGCTGATCTCCATGAGCGCACCACGCGCCGCGTAGAGTTCGAAGTCCTCGGTCGGCAGGAGGAAGACATCCGGTTCCTCTCCTTTCAAAAACTGCGCGGCGAGCCACCTCGGATAGTCCTCGCGGCGTATGCCGCTCACGTAAACAACACGAACGCCCTGGATGCCTCTCCTCGAACTTTTTCAATCGCCCGATCAATGACGGCATACGGTTCGCCCTGCGGCACCCCCAGTTGCTGCCCGCAAAGATGCCAACGGTCAGAACGGGGCTGCTGCGCTGTACCAGCCATGCGACAAGGAGCGGAGCAATGAGGAGCACGAGAAGGGACGAAACGCGCATTTTCTCGCTGCACGTGCATCTCACCCATCCCCCTCCCCCTTCATCTGCGAGAGTCCGATCTGCACGACCCAGAGTGCAAGCTGTGTCCGGTCGCGCAGATTCAGCTTTGAGAGTGCCGTGCTGAGGCTGTTGCGGACGGTACCTTCCGAAAGTGAAAGAGCAGCAGAGATCTCCTTGTTCGAGAGGCCACGCCCGACGAGCTGGGCAATGCTGCGCTCCGTGTGGCTGAGATCCCTGCAGACCCCTGCAGATCCGTCTCCGCGACATAGGAGCCATGAGCCATCTGGCTAAAGAGTTTCACCACTTTGTTCGTAACGTCGGGGATTGAGGATATTCCCGCCGGAGACAACGATGCGGATCGCATCCGCCAGCTCCCTGCACGCTCCCGCCCTTGAGCAGATATCCGCTCGCCCCGTATTTCAGTGCGAGAGTAAACGTAGTCGTCATCATCAAACGTCGTGAGGATAATGATGCGCACGTCGGGATATCGCTCCTTGACCGCTTTTCGTGCAGAGCACACCGTCAAGCTCCGGCATGCGTATATCCATGAGGATAATATCGACGGGCATCTTCGCGAGAGCAGCAAGCGCCTCGCGCCCATTCGACGCCGTCGCCGCAACCTCCATATCCTCATTCATCTCAAGTACGATCTTCAGGCTCTCCCTGTATCAGCTCCTGATCGTCAGCTATCATGACGCGGATCATACAGTCTCTCCTCCCCGCTGAGCGGTATCGTGACATCCACGGTAAATCCCGCCCCGCTCCGATACGCCGCCGTGCCATGCAGGAGGCAGAGGCGCTCCTGCATGTGGCGGGCCGAAGCCCGGATCACCTTGGGGACAGCCCACACCGTCGTCGGCAATGCGGATGCAGAGCATCCCCGTCTGCTCCCCGATGGTGATGTGCACATGTTTCGCCTGTCCGTGCCGGTGAGCATTCGTCAAGCTCTCCTGCAGGACGCGGTAGATGACATCCTCCTGATCCTCACGCAGATTCGCTGGCCACTTCTGTACATCGAGCGAAACCTCCATGCCCGACGTCTGTGCATAATCGTGCGTCATGGCAGTGATCGCCTCCTGAAAGGGCAGCTTCTCCATCGCATCGGGGCGCAGCTTCTTCATCGAGCGACGCACGTCCGTGATGCCATGCTGCGCCGCATCACGGATGCGCGCAAGCTGTGCACGCGTGAATGCGGGAGACGAGTCCAGCGTCACCATGCAGGCGTCCAGCCCCTGCAGTGATCCCCGTCAAGGCATGTACAAGCGTATCGTGGATTTCCCGCGCGAGGCGGTTGCGCTCACGCGTCTCCGCCATGTGTGCTGCATGAATGGCATAGACGCGGAGACGCTGGTTTGCCTCTTCGAGCTTCTCATTGAGCAGACGAATGCGTGCACGCTCCTCATTCTTGTGCCGGATGAGCAGAACGAGATAGGAGATGAAAGAGAATCGTGTTCAGCGAGGAACAGGCACTCCGAAGAGCGCGCAGAATGCTCTGTGTTTCGCTGTTATAATAGGCGACGTAGGACTCAAAGGGGATGACCTTCGTCTGGTAGAGTGCGAGATTGACATTCGCGATGAGATAGAGAACAACGAGCGCGCCAATCAGGAAATAGGGCACGATGATGTCCCTCATAACGCTGCATCAGATCTGCGACGACAAGCAGGACGACGCCGTCATAGGCGAAAGTTTACGCCGCGCATCAGTGCCATGCACGCGGCAATCTCAAGCATGAGCAGGAGATAGAGATGCGACCGCCGATCCGAGCGATCCATGCGGTAGAGCCCGCCGAACAGGACGAGCAGGAGAAAGGACAGCGCCGTCAGCAGGCAGCTCTCCACGAGCGGGAGAGGAAGCGCTCCACCTGTTTCAAGAACGCGTATGCGTTCATGGACGTGTAGATCTTGTACTGCGTCAGACAAAGAAAGGCGCTCAGCAGAGCGATAACGAGGGCGTTGTATGCGTAGAGCAGCCCGTACATCTCGCCAAACACGCGCCCATATACGGTGCGCAGAACCGCCTCTGCCGCCATTCAGTCCCACCCCCGTCGTCATTTTTCATTCATATTTTCGCGTGTCAGGAGACGTGTCGGCAGCTCGACATCAGCTGCCGACGCCCCCGAAAGAATGCGATATGCCTCCTCTGCCGCCATACGACCGATACCGCGCGGCGACTGCACAGCGGTCGCCGTCATCCAGCCCTGTGCGGATGAGCTCCCGACTCTCCGGCACGCCGTCCACACCGTACACCATCGTATCCCCCGGCATACGCCCCTGCACTCTGCAGTGCTGCAATCGCGCCAAGCGCGGCAGGATCGTTCAGTGCCATGACCGTGTCGATCTCGGGATGCTCCATGAGCATTTTCTCCATGGCGGGCATGGCGCGCTCGAGTTGTCCACTGCACTCCGCCTCCGCGACAATCTGAAAGGACGGATGCTGTGCTATCTCCGCACGAAAACCTTCGATGCGCTGCTCCGCCGAGCGTGCTTCGGCGTGTTTAAGCAGAGCGATGCGTGCGCCGTTCGCATGTGCAAGCAAATGTGCGGCGCACTGCCGCCCCGCATTGTGATTGTCCGATACAACAGTAGCGGCAACATCGCTCCCCGCTGCGATATTCGTATCAACAGCGATAACAATGATGCCGGCGGCACGTGCTTCGCGCAGCACATCGTTCATTCGCGTACCATCAACGGGATTGATGAAGAGTACCCGCACCCCCTCCGCAATGAGCGCACGGATCTCCCCAATCTGCCGATCGGCATTGAGGGCAGGATCGCGCGAGATGAGGACATCGCCGTTGTTCTCAACCACGGTGCGGATCTCCTCATCAATGATCTCATAGAAGGGATTGTTCGTCGTCATGTAGACGGCGCCAAACTTCGTGCGCATCTCGTTCCCCGCGCGCGGAGTGATCCGTTTGGGCAAACTGCGCACAGGCGAGTCCCGTGAGAAGAACGACGAGAAGCAGTCCCCATCGCCATGACAATCCTTTCTGCATGATGCGGCTCCTGTTCAGTGCTTCCTCTCATCAAGGCATGATGCTGCACAGCCGTCATGCCCGTTATCCATCCGTCCTCCATTATATATCAAAAAGGGCTGCCGCACGATTTTTCTTCGCAGAGCAACCCCCAAACTGTTTAGGCAAGCAGGCTGATGGCATAACCGACAATGCCGATGGCAAAGAGTCCAAGAATGATGATGAGCGGATTGACGCCCTTCCCGCAGGAGATACATGCAGGCGAACGTCATGAGAAGCGGAACAATCCCGGGCATGAGGCTCGTCGAGAATCGACTGCACTGTCGTCACAACGACCTCGCCCTTTGCGTTCACATATTCCGAAAAGCACGAGCGGCATATTGACCGTCGTCCACTTCGCAACGAGTGCGCCCATGACGAGAAGTCCAAGCACGGATGAGCCCTCCGTGAGATAGCGCATCTTGTTGCCGCCGATGCCCTCGACGAGCTCCGTGCCCTTGAGTAGCCATACATAACGCCGTACCAATGGGTCAGAAGGCGCAGGGCATTGAATGCGATAAAGAAGATGATCGGTCCAAGAATGCTGCCCGTGAGTGCAATGCCCTGCGCCGAGTGCAGCAAGAACAGGCCGCAGCGTGCCCCAGAAGATCGGATCGCCGACGCCGGCGAGCGGTCCGATGAGACCGACCTTGACACCGGAGAGGGTCTGCTGACTGATGTCTGCACCGTTCGCACGTTTCTCCTCCATCGCGGCGATGATGCCCGATGATGGCAGCACCAAGCGAACGGCTGCGTGTTGAAAAAAATTCGAGATGGCGCTTGAGTGCCGCCTTGAGCTCATCGCCCTGATAGAGCTTCTTGAGCGCAGGAATCAGCGAAACGCAGAACCCCATCGCCTGCATACGCTCGAAGTTGAAGGAGCCGAGCAGGAAGTTGGAACGGACAAAGATCCAGAAAAGATCTTTCTTGTTTAATGTCTTAGTCATTGCCCCTGTCTCCTCACATCAGATCTGAATCATCAACATCATCGACGGGGTTTCCCGTACCGCCGCCAGCACATGCAGCAGCCGCCTGTGCCTCACGCTCCAGTCCCTTTGATGTGGAAGAACGCACAGAGAAGGCTGACCGCGCCAAAGCCGATGAGGTTAAAGTTCGTGAAAACGGCGAGCAGAAAACCGAGGAAGAAGTACGGCATCAGCGACTTTGCATTCATCATGTTGATGACCATCGCATAGCCGGACGACAACGATGAACCCGCCGGCAACCTGCAGACCGCGCGTCACGACCTCGGGAATCGAATTGAGCATGGCACTGACCGTATCCGTGCCCGCAATGAGTGCAACGAGTGCAGCGGGAACAGCAACGCGGATGGCCTGCAGAAGAAGCACCTGCAACGTGGCACATCCTCAATGCCGAAGGTGTTGCCCGTATCGGCAAATTTATCCGCAAGATGCTGGAAGAAGACGGTGATCGTACGAACGAAGATCGTGAGCACCTGACCCGCCGCCGCAAGCGGAACCGCAAGCGCAATACCCGCGGCAATATCCTGATGTCCGACGATGACGAGGATGGTCGCAACCACGGACGCAAGAGCCGCATCCGGAGCCATTGCTGCACCAACGTTCATCCATCCGAGTGCCATGAGTTCGAGCGTTCCACCGAGAATGACGCCGGTGGTGACATCGCCGAGCACAAGTCCGACGAGCGTGCAGGCAATCAGCGGACGATGAAACTGCGCCTCATCGAGCACACTTGCCATGCCTGTGAGCGCCGCAACGGCGATGAGCAGGACAAACTGTACTGTATCCATATACGTTACCTCCTATGTCCAATCTTGGCTAAACAAGCCCCTTTGCCTTGAGCGCCTCCACGACGTCGCCCTTCGGCTCATTCCACAGCTTACGAATCTCCACCTCAATCCCCATATCGAGGAGCTCCCGGATGGTACCTTGACATCCTCTGCGTTGACGGCAACCGCCTGTGAGATAAGCGTGTCGCCATCCTTGAAGCACTTGCCGCCGAGGTTGACGGACTTGAACGGAATGCCCGCCCTTCACCGCACGCACAACGTCCGCAGGATTCGTGAAGAGAAAGAGCGTCTTGAAGGAATCGTACTCGGATCCTTGTACGCAGCAACAGCCTTGTCCACAGGAACGACATACGCCTTGATGCCCGGAGGGCAACCTGAATGAGCAGCTTCTGCGCATCTCGTCCTGCGCCACATCGTCGTTGACGCACATGATGCGGTTGCAGCCCGTCATCTTTTGTCCAGACCGTCGCGACCTGTCCGTGGATCAGACGGTCGTCGATGCGGCAGAATGCGATCTCCATGATGAAATCCTCCTTGATCTTAGAAAGCAGATGATTACTTTTTCATATTATAATTACTGCGATAAATAATGTCATCTGAGATATGTCACCTCTTTTCAGGTTTTTCATGACAAATGTCATGAAGTCATTCTTTTCTGTCACCATGCCTGTGAACGCAATCTGTGCTATAATGATGAAAGAAATGTATGAGATGAAAGGATGCGCCATGCTCACGGAGCGAATCAATGCGCACCTGCGTGAACTGAGTGAGGCGGATCGCCGTATCTGGCGTTACATCGACGCCAACCGCGCGGCGGCGAGCCGCGCCTCCATCCATGAGCTGGCACGGGCGTGCGCCGTCTCGAGTGCCTCGGTCGTACGCTTTGCGCAAAAGCTCGGCTTTGACGGGTTCGGCGAGATGAAGGCGGTCATGCGCATGGAGGGTGCTCCTGTCGCCGTGCCGCCGCAGGATGTCCGCACGGCGCTCAGCGGTTTCTACGATCAGACGTGGCGCGCGCTGATGCAGCGCGACTACACGCGGGCGAGCCGCCTGATGAACGGGGCGCATCGCGTCTTTGGCTACGCCTCGCGCTACGTGCAGACGAACGTGATGCAGGAGCTGAAACGGCTCTTTGTCTATGACAATATCTTTATCTATGAGATCGCGGGACGCGAGGAGTTCCCTACTCCGTCTATCAGGAGGCGTACCGGACGATCTCTTTTATCTTCATCTCGCTCGGGCGAGTCGGCGCGCACGGTGGAGTTCGCGGAGCAGCTGAACCCAGAAGGGCATTCCCGTCCTCTCCATCACGGAGATGCGGCACAATACGCTCGCGAGCTGCTCCACGGAGAACCCCTACGTCATGCCCGCAGAGTTCAATCTGCCCGAGAACGAGGCGCGTCTCCAGTTCAAGTCCATGCTCGCCTATTTCCTCCTGCTCGAGATCTGGTACGTCCACTATCGGCTCTATGCGGAGGAATGCGCCGGGATGTAACAAATTTCACGCCGTGTACTTCGGTACGACCTCTGTATATCAAGCTTCCCAAAAAGCCGCGAAGCTATTGCTTTTTGCGGCTTTTTACGCTATCTTATAGACAACGGATTTCATATTAGTTTCAGTTTCATTCTCGGGAAGCACGGGCTTCCTGCCGCAGTGGTTTGGTTTTTGGGATAAGGAGGAACGCACATGGCACTCAGCAAGGATGTCATCATGCAGAACATGCAGCGGTTCGGCGGCGCAATGTATACGCCCGTCATTCTGTTTGCATTCTTCGGACTTACGGTGGCGGTGTCCATCGTCTGCAAGAACGAGGGGCTGCTCGGCAGCATCGCCGCACAGGGCACACTCTGGTACGATTTCTGGTTCGTCGTCGAACAGGGTGCGTGGACGGTGTTTGCGCAGATGCCCATTCTCTTCGCCATTGCCGTGCCGATCGGCTTCGGCAAAAAGGAGCCGCACGCTGCGCGATGGAGTCGTTCGTCATCTATATGCTGTTCAACTACTTCATCGCAGGTTTCCTCACCCTCCATGCGGATATGTTCGGCGTGGACTACAGTCAGGCAGCAGGTCCCGGCACGGGGCTCGCGATGATCGCCAACGTCAAGACGCTCGACATGGGCATGCTCGGTGCGATCTTCATCGCCTGCTGCACGGCGTTCCTGCACAATCACTTCTATGACACGGACATCCCCGACTGGCTCGGCATCTTCAAGGGACCTGCCTTCGTCGTCGCCATCGGCTTCGTCGTGATGATCCCGATGGCACTCATTTTCTGCATTGTCTGGCCGGCGGTACAGCACGCCATCGAGCACTTTCAGTTTTTCCTCAAAACCAGCGGCATCGTCGGTGTCTGGGCGTACATGTTCTCGGAGAAAATGCTCCTGCCCGCAGGTCTGCATCACTTCATCTATCTCCCATTCATCTTCGGTCCTGCGGTCGTCGACGGCGGCATTCAGGGCATATTGGCTCGGCATATCAACGACTTCATGACGAGCACGCAGAGCCTGCGTGACCTCTTCCCCGAGGGCGGATTTGCCCTCCACGGCAGCGGCAAGGTGTTTGGTCTGCCGGGCGCTGCACTCGCGATCTATATGTGCAAAGCCCGAGAAGCGCAAGAAGACAGCGGCGCTCCTCATCCCCGCAACGATCACGGCGGTTCTCTGCGGCATCACGGAGCCGCTGGAGTTCACCTTCCTCTTTGTCGCGCCTCTGCTCTATCTGATTCACGCTGCCTCGGCGACGCTTCCGCAACGCTCTCATGCAATCGGGCTCTCGGGCAACTTCGGCGGCGGTCTGATCGACTGCTTCGTGCAGAACTGGATTCCGCTCTTCCCGTATCACTCATGCAACATACCTCATGCAGATCGCCGTTGGTCTGTGCTTCACCGCGATTTACTTTTGTCTTCCGCTGGGTCATCCTGCTCAAGGACTACAAGACGCCCGGACGCACGGACGACGGCGTAGAGGACAAAGCTCTTTACCAAGGCGGACTACAAGGCAAAACAGGCGGGTGCATCGGGTGCTGCGGCAGCCGCTCCCGGCATGAAGCTTGATGAGCGCGATATCAAGGCACGTGCCTTCCTCGACGGTCTCCCGGCGGTGCGGCAAACATCGAGGACGTGACGAACTGTGCAACGCGTCTGCGCGTCACTGTCAACGATCCCGAACTCGTCGCCCGACGGGCGCATTCACCGAGGCGGGCGCACACGGTCTGGTGCGCAACGGTCACGCATTCCAGGTCATTGTTGTCCTCCGTCCCGCAGATCCGCGAGCGCTTCGAGGCGCTCATGCGGCAGCACCCTGCCTCCGATGTGGACGAGGTCGCTGTCGGCACGGAGAAATCCTTCGCCATTACGACTGCTACAACGGGCCATGTCATCGACATGACCGAGGTCAAGGATGAGATGTTCTCACAGAAGATGATGGGCGACGGCGTTGCCGTCGAGCCAACGGAGGGCGTTGTGGTCGCACCGGCGGATGCCGAGATCACGATGGTTATGGAGGACAGCCGTCACGCGGTCGGTCTCCGTATGGACAACGGCGCAGAACTCCTCATCCACATCGGCGTGGATACGGTGAAACTTGAGGGCAAGGGCTTTGAACTGCTCGTCAAGATGGGCGACCGCGTCAAGGCGGGAGCGCCGCTCGTGAAGTTCGACCGCACGGTAATCCACGAGGCGGGCTATCAGGATACGGTCATCATGGCGGTGACGAACCCGGCGAGTATCCGCTGATGAAGAAGACGACGGGCATGGATGCAAAGGCAGGCGAGACGCCCGTGCTGACGTTCTGAGCAGATCATTCAGCCTCCCCCGTTCTGACGGGGAGGGTGGGACCGCTTGCGGTGGTGGGGGCACTTTTATCCCTTGTGACGAAAAGATCTTCGTCTGCGTCACCGGCGCTCCCCATCGGCTCGCTATGCTGCCACTTCCCCGCACCGGCGGGGAAGCTATATCACCGTATTCCACAAACTTCCTCCGTTCTGACGAGGAAAATGGTTCGCTTGCGGGCTTTACACAACCATTCACGGTTCTATACGGTCAACACAGCGTCTCGATAATAGGAAAAATAGGAAAGGAAAGGGTCTGCGATGAACGAGTACAAATGGTGGCAGAACACCGCCGTCTACCAGATCTACCCGAAGAGTTTCAACGATACGACGGGCAGCGGTACGGGCGACCTGCGCGGCATCACGGAAAAAGCTCGACTATCTGAAGGCAGCTCGGTGTCGGCGCGGTCTGGCTCACCCCCTGTTTACCCGTCCCCCATGATCGACAACGGCTATGACATCAGCGACTACACGGACATCAATCACGACTTCGGCTCGATGCACCAGATGGAGGAGCTGATCGCAGGGCGCAAAGGAGCGCGGCATCCGCATCATCATGGATCCTCGTCTACAACCACAGCTCCGACCAGCATCCGTGGTTCCTGAAGTCGCGTTCCAGCCGCACCAACGAAAAGAGCGACTGGTACATCTGGCGCGACCCGAAGGAGGACGACGCAGTGCGCCGACGAACTGGCGCGGCATCTTCGGCGGCTCTGCGTGGACATACTGCCCCGAGCGCGGGCAGTACTACCTGCACACCTTTGCCGAGGCGCAGCCCGATCTCAACTGGGAGAATCCGGAGGTACGCGCCGCCCTCTCACCGCGCCGCGAAACTTCTGGCTCGACAAGGGCGTCGGCGGATTCCGCATCGACGCGATCACCACATTAAGAAACCCGCCGTCTTCACCGACGGCACGCCCGATGCGGCAGACGGCATGGTGAGCGTCCACACGATGACGGTCAATACGCCCGGCATTCTGGACTTCCTCCATGAGTTCCGCCGCGAGGTCTTTGACGGGCACGACATCTTCACCGTCGGTGAGGCGAACGGCGTCAGCCCCGCAGAGCTCCCCTGACTGGGTCGGCGAAAACGGCGTGTTCTCCATGCTCTTTGAGTTTGCCCACGTCCTCGTCCCTACGAAAGCGGCGAGACATGGTGCAAAATGCAGCCGTGGAAGCTGACGAAGCTCAAGGCAGCACTCTCCGCAAGTCAGGCAGGGGTCGCCCGCGAGGGCTGGTGCCCGATCTACTTTGAGAACCACGACCGCGCACGCTCGGTGAACTACTTTCTCCCGAAGGACGCCGACCCCGTTCTCGGAGCAAAGGCGCTCGCCACGGTGCTGCCTCACCCTGCGCGGCACGCCCTTCATCTACGAGGGCGAGGAGCTCGGCATGACGAACGTCGCATGGGACAGCATCTCCGACTACGACGACATCTCCTCGCACGGTCAGTGACGAACTGGCGCGTGCGGAGGATACTCCCCACGGAGGCACTGTCCTTCGTTCATTTCAACAGCCGCGACAACGCGCGCACGCCGATGCAGTGGGATGATACGCGCATGCGGGCTTTTACGACGGGCACGCCATGGCTGCCCGTCAACGAGAACTATCCTGTCGTCAATGCGGCGGCAGAGGAAAAGGATGCGAACTCCGTTCTCGCCTACTACAAGAAGCTCATCCGCCTGCGGACGGAACATCCGCTCCTGCTGCGCGGCAAGTAGTGAGGAGCTGCTGAAGGACAGCGAACAGATCTATGCGTTTGCGCGGATAGAGGGGAACCGCCGCACGGTCACAGCGGTCAACTTTACGACAGAGCAGGCAGCGCTCCCCGCAGAGCTGCAGCGCGGAACGCGCCTCATCGGAAACTATGCGGATGCGCCGCTGTACGCGCTGCGCCCGCTCGAAGCCATCGTCTATGAGGAGGAAATCGGATGAAAGTAGCGGCAAGCGACCATGATGGGACACTCCTGCGCGGCGGCAAAATCGACGCCGAGACGAAGGAGGGCATCGCCCGCTGGCGCGCGGCGGGGCATAAATTCGGCGTCGTCTCGGGGCGTGACTACGGATGCTCGTCCCACAGCTGCGCCTACGGCGTTGAATTTCGACTACACGGTCTGCAACAACGGCGGCATCATCCGCGGCACGGACGACGCGGTACGCTTTCAGGCGGAGATCGCACCGCGTGCGCTGACGGCAATCGCCGCCGAGCCGACGGCGCAGAAATCGTTCCACTTTGCCTTCTCGGCGGCAGATACAACCTACCTCTGCCACCATTCCGAGGGCTCGTGGATCGAGCGCGAGGCAAAAGGAGTGGGACTTCCCCATCACCCTACATTGAGGAATCCGACATCGCGGGACTGACGAAGATCCATCAGTTCTCCTCGGCTTTCCGGAGCCGGAGCAGTCCAATGCGTGCGCAGAGGTACTGAACGCGAAGCTCGGCGACCTCATCCATGCCTTTCCGAACGCGTGCAGCCTCGACATCACGCCCGCCGGCATCGGCGGGACGAGGGCATCCGTACCCTCCTCCACGTCGCGGGCTGGGATGATGCAGATATCTACGCCATCGGCGATGAGACGAATGACCCGCCCATGCTGAAGGCATTTGACGGGTTTTCACTGACCACGGCGCGCCCCTGCGATTCAGGAACAGGCGCGCGCGGTATTCCCGAGCGTCGGTGCGATGCTCGATCATTTTTGCTGATAGGGGAGGGGAAAAATCGTGGAACTGGATCGTAAGAAATTTAAGGAAATCAAGGCAGCCTTTTACCTTGACGACGACACGCTGCACCGCATCGCCGATGATTTTTCGCGCCGAGATGCACGCAGGGCTTGCGCACGAAAAAGGGTGCGAGCCTGCGGATGCTCCGCACGTTCGCGAGCCTGCCGACGGGCAGGGAGACCGGCACATTCCTCGCGCTTGACTTCGGCGGGACGAACGTCCGCGCCCTCCGCCCTCCGCCTCGACGGCAGCGGCAAGTATAAGGTCGAAAGCAAGGTCGCCAAAGCCCGCTCACCCTCCCCGGCGTCTACGACTACGTCTGCGCGGATGCAACGGCGGATGAGATGTCTCGACTTCCTCGCCGAGATCATCGATGAAGCAATCGAGGGCGACCACGAGACCAAGTATCTGCTCGAGCACACCTTCTCCTTCCCCTCGGAGCAGACGAACCTCTGCAACGCGCGGCTCATCACATGGACGAAGGAGTTCGCCACGAAGGGCGTCGAGGGCAAGGTCGTAAACGATCTCCTCGAGGATGCACTCATGCGGCGCGGCATGAAGAACGTCGTGCCCGTCGCCGTCATCAACGACACGGTTGCCGTGCTCCTCGCGGCGGCGTACAAGCGCGCAGCACACCCACATCGGCTCGATCTACGCCACGGGCAGAACACCTGCTACTTCGAGAACTTCGCGGACGGCAGCGAGAAGCCAATGGTCATCAACATGGAGTCGGGTGGATTCAACCGTCTCCCCTTCTCGAAATACGATGATGCCATCGACGCCCTGTTCCGAGCAGCCCGGTGCACAGCGACTCGAAAAAGATGGTATCAGGGACGCTACCTCGGGATGCTCTACGGCTCGGCACTCGCCGATCTCCTCGAGGGAGGAGGGATCCTCGTATCCCTTCACGAGCATCGAGCTCTCTGCCATCGTGGCAGATGCCTTCCTCGACCGCCACGCCGCGGGCGCGATCATCGAGTCCCAAGACGGGCATGACCTTTTCCGCCGCCGACCGTGCCCTCATGCAGGAGCTCGCGGGGACGGTGATCCAGCGCTCCGCGCACATTGTCGCCGCGACCTACGCGGGCATCATCCGTCACCGCGCGGGTGAGACAAAGCGCAGAGACCAGTTCATCGCCGTGGATGGCTCGGTCTACGAGAGGTGCCCCTCGTCGCGCACCATCTGCGCGGCGCACTCGACAAGCTCCTCCTCGACGAGGGCGGTCAACATCCAGATCATCCTCGAAAACGCCGGCTCCGCCTCGGCGCAGCACTCGCCGCCGCCATGACGGAGCAGAACTGAGAAAACGACCAAGATACAGCCGAATATACAGCAACGCCCCGCAGGTCAGTCTCTGCGGGGCGTTTTCATCGTTTTTATCCGTGATTCCCTAGTCCGCATCCACCCACAGGTGATGCGCACCACAGTGCAGACACTGAAAGAGGTAGCCGCAGAGCGCGCCGTCCTTCACGAGGACATCGCGAATATCCGCATACTCATCCCGCGCCTCGTATTCATCAATGACAGCGTCGGCAATCCCCATCTCCTCGAAGCTCCTTCGTGCCGACCGTGCCGAGGTAGGCGCAAAAATCGTCACAGCACGTCAGCCAGTGCTCGCCCCTGCCAGCTGCAGTAGCCCGGTGTCCGCTGAAAGAGCTCCCTTGATCTTCTCCGGGTCAGTCACGCCGGGCTCCGCATCCTGAACGAAATCCCGTGGAATTTCGCGGCGGCGGCACCGCTTGCTACACAGTTGAGGCAGATGCAGTTGACCTCTGCACGGCAGTACATCAAATCGATGTACGCATCCACTTCCTGTCCACAGCATTCGCAGAACGCCATGCTGAAAGCTGACTCATCCCCTCGTACAGATACGGATGATACTCAAACGTCGGCAGTCCTGTGGTATCCGCATGGATGACACGCTCCTTTATCGTAAGACTTCAGTGAACTTCATGCTTTTAGTGCCCGCAGTGCTTCCTCAATATCCGAATAACATTTGACTGACGGGTCAGACAGAATATGCTCTGCCTCCATCAGTGCCGCCTCAGTCTCACTATTTGGCACATCCATTGTCCACACTCCTTTACAGATAAATCGTCTCGAGCAGATGCGTGCCCGTCGCCGTCTTGAATACGTGGTCGCGGAATGTTGCGTATCGCCGCAGCTCATGTGGTCCCTCGTCGGCGTTGACGAGGAAGTCCGCCTCAAGGAGGATCTGATAGTCGCGCCCGTCCACATCGTTATACGTGATGGTGGTGGCTGACGAGGTAGACGAGGCGCTCCGCCATCCCCGCAGGGAGGTCGATGTCCTTGAGGAACTCCTCCGTCAGAGTACCGCCCTCCTCCTCCTGATGATTACCGTTCGTATTGCCGTATTTCACGACAGAGTGGGCAGGCGATGTCGTGCAGGATAGCGGCGATCTCCACGGTCTCCTGCTCCGTCGGCGTGAGATTCTCCGCGACGCCGATCGTACGGGCAAAGGCATAGACCTTCATAAAGTGTGCTATATCGTGCAGATTGCCCTCCGAGTAGGCAATCATCTTCTGCATGACATCGTTTACCGTCTTGTTCCCATCGTCATATATCTCCCATATCCGAACGCCGTGCGTCCCATACGCACGGCGTTACACCAGCTTGAAATACTCTAGCTGCCGATAGAGTGAGTAGATCGCAGCGGGAAAGCCGAGGAGGATGCCCGTGATGGTGCAGACGCGCCCCGTCCCGAGAAAATCATCGGCGCATTGTCCGAGAAAGAGGAAGATGCCGAGAAAGACGACAAAGTAGACGCCGACCCCCGAGAGCAGCCCAAAGGCGCGCATGGCATCTGCCATCCCCGACGGCATTGGCTTCTTTTTCCTGCATCGGCGTCCCTCCTCTCTCTCGCCGAGTCGTCACGCGCCGCGAAAAGGGCTCCGGCGGCGTGTGGATGTGTCCCGCGTGATAGAGAATTGCTCGATGATGCGGCGTGCCGCCTCCCCATCGCCGTATGGATTGACCGCCTCCGCCATTGCCGCGTACGCCGCCTGATCGGTGAGGAGACGCTTGGTCTCGGCGTAGACGCGCTCCTGCGCCGTGCCGATGAGATGCACCGTGCCCGCCGTCACCGCCTCGGGGCGCTCCGTCGTCACGCAGGACGAGGACAGGCTTGCCGAGCGCAGGTGCCTCCTCCTGAATCCCGCCCGAGTCCGTGAGCATCGATGTCCACGCGTGCCAGCGAGATTGGCGAACGGTTCGTACTCCAGTGGGTCGATGAGGTGAACGTGCGCCAGCCCGCCCAGCTCCTCACGTACGATCTCGCGTACTTTCGGATTGCGGTGTACGGGGAAGATGACCTCCACGTCCCCCATCTCGTCCACGATGTCGTGAATGGCACGGTAGACGTGGCGCATCGGCTCGCCGAGGTTCTCACGGCGATGCGTCGTCACGAGGAGGACGCGGTGATGCTCAAAGTCCACCTGCGAAAGCTCCGGTGGGAGGACGTAGTCGGGGCGTACGGTATGGTGCAGCGCGTCGATGACGGTATTGCCCGTGACGAAGATGCGCCGCTCGGGCACGCCCTCTGCCGCCAGATTATCGTGTGCCGTCGGCGTCGGGGCAAAGTGCAGGGGTCGCGATGCCGCCCGTCAGGCGGCGGTTCATCTCCTCGGGGAACGGGGAGTAGATGTCGCGTCCGCAGTCCCGCCTCAACGTGTCCGACGGGGATCTGATGATAGAACGCGGCGAGTGCCCCCGCAAAGGTCGTCGTCGTATCGCCGTGACGAGGACGAGGTCGGGCGATCCTTCTGGAACACCTCATTGATGCCCTGCATGGCACGCGTGGTGATGTCAAGAGGGTCTGCCCCGCCGCCATGATGTTGAGATCGTAGTCGGGAACGATGTGAAAGAGATGGAGCACCTGATCGAGGCATCTCCCGATGCTGTGCCGTCACGAGCGTCTGTGTCTCAATCTCCTCTGGATGGCGCGCCAGCTCCATGACGACGGGCGCCATCTTGATCGCTCTCCGGCGCGTCCCGCAAAGATCGACATGACTTTGATTTTGCCGGTCATTCTCCTCTGCTCCCTCTCTGCGAATAGCAGCACGTATATAAAACTGTCAGTATGTGTCCCCGTGAACACCTCGTTTCCGCAGTGAGCGCGGGTGGGCTACTTCTGCGGCGCATCCATGCCAAGGATGCCCAGCTTGCGCGCGCCGACGAATACCGCCGCCGCGACGAGCAGTATGATGAGTGCCGCCGCTTGATGCTGACCGCCGTCAGAGCGAGTGCACACAGGCCGAACAGCGCGCTGACAACATCGAGCAGCACCGCTTGTTTCTGACTGAAGCCGTGTGCGAGAAGGCGGTGGTGCAGATGTCCCCGTCCGGCTTGAAGATTGGGCGGTGGTTGCGCGCGCCTGCACAATGGCAAACGTCGTGTCGAGGATCGGCAAGCCGAGCGCGAGAATCGGCACGATGAGGGCGATGGTCGCCGCGCTCTTGACCGCACCGACGACGGAGATGCCCGCGAGCATGAAGCCGAGGAACATATTTCCCCGTGTCGCCCATAAAGATGCGCGCAGGGTTGAAGTTGTAGTAGGAAGCCCATCGCAGCCCCCGCGAGTGCAATTGTAACCATGGCGACGGGCGGGATGCCCTCCTCCATGGCGACGAGGAAGATCGTCAGCGCCGCGATGGAGGATACCCCCGCCGCCAGCCCATCCAGTCCGTCGATGAGGTTGACGGCTCGTCAGCCCGACGATCCAGAAAAATCGTCGCCGGAATCGCAAGGAATTCAAGGTAGATATAGTCACCGAGAGGGTCGGTGATGACGTCGATGCGCACATCGAAACCGATGACGACCACGACCGCCGCGATGATCTGCCCGAGCAGCTTCACCTTTGCCGGCAGGTCGCAGTAGTCGTCGATGATGCCGATGGCGACGATGATCGTGCCGCCGACCAAGAGTCCGATGAGACTTGTCATGTACTCGGGTGTGAGGTCGACGAAGGTGAGCTGAACGAGGATCGACACCATGAACGCCGCATAGATGCCGATGCCGCCGATGCGCGGAATGGGCGCACGTGCACCTTGCGCGTCGGGCTTATCGAGTGCCCCGTGCGGCGCGCAAAAGCGATCACAGCGGGGTCAGTCAGGAGTGCCACGCCGAGCGCGACCAGAAAGGCTAAGACATTATCGGGCATGAATGATTGCTCTCCTTAAAGATGTATATAGTTTCATCTTACTTCTATCAAATATCGCTGTGCGAGTATCACGGCGACGAAATCGTCCACCGGCACGGGCGGCACTAGCATCCGCGCGGCATGAGCCGCCGCCAGCCGCGCGGCGGGTATGCCGCCCAGTAGGCCGCCTTTGCCGCGTCCGTCGTACGATACTCATCGACGAGGGTGACCTCCGTGCCGAGTTCCTCAATGCGGTACTCTGCCGCCGCACTCGTCGTCGTTGCCCATGATCACCGTCGGTGCGTACGTATGGATGAGACGCGCCACCGTCGCTGCGAGCTGCGCCGTCGGCACGACCTCCTGCAGGAGCACTGTGCCGTCTGCCGCGAGGACAGCGACGCCACATTTCTCGCGCCCGGGGTCAACGGCGAGAACTGCGCCGCTCAACTGCCGCTCTCACTTTCGACCTTGAAGCGCAGGCGCAGGGGACCCATCGCATCCGTATCGGCCGCCGCATAGGCGGAGGACGACGTTCCCCGTATGCGCCATCAGCTCCTGCACGAGAGCCATAGAACTCTGCCCCTCGATCACGCCGACCGTCCCGCGGATCGGATCGGGGAGAATCCCCTTTGCCGACGCCGCCTCATTTACATCGCGCAGGAAGGAGACGACAGCCTGCTCCGCGGCAGGTCCCTGCCCCTCCGGTGCGTAGACACGTGCGGCGATCAGCTCACCGCCGCGGTAGATGATGCGGTTCGGATACAGCTGGATGGTCGCGCGGATCTCATCGCCGCGCACGAGATTGCCCGCAGCGACGATGCGCACGACCATGTCCACGGGACTGTTCATGATGGTCTGAACCGCCGACTCATACTCCGTCCCATAGATCCATATATCCTGATCCGTGTGGTTCTCGCCGAGGCGCGTCGAGGCGTTGCGCGTGCCGAGCTGCGCAATGCCTCCAGCCCGCGCTCCACCTCGTCACGCGTCAGCCCCGCGGAATCGTTCCGCCTGCGATGATCTCCCCGCCCTGATAGACAATGTTGCCCTCGCGCAGGTTCACGATGTTCCTCGCGCAGGACATTTGCACGCACGCCGAGTTCGTCGATGTCCGTCAGGAGCTTGGCGTTCTCACCCGAGAGACGTCCAGTTGAGTGCGAGATCAGCCCTTCCTTTTCCATCATGAGCGCACGGTTGCCCGCCGAGAGGCGATCCGACTCTCGCGCGCAGATCGTCCTGCTCACTGCGCAGTCCCGCGATCTCCTCCTCGGACTTCGCGAGTTCCGCATCCGCCTGCTGCTTTGCATCCTCCGCCGAGGTGAGTGCCGATGCCGTCGCATCGAGTGCCGCACGCGTATCCGCGATCATCGGCGTTCAGCCGATCCATGCCAAAGAGCGCCGTCCGCACATTCTCCGATGCCGCCGCGAGGATGCCGAAGGTCACCGTCTGATGCAGACGCCCGTAAAGATCGTGACGACCACCGCCGTATGGCGCGGGCGTAGCCCAAAGAGCGTGAGTTTTTCTTTCCGATGCGCGTGCCGAGGCGGTCACCGATGACGGCGATGACGCCGCCGACGACAGCGAGCACGAGAATCAGCGTAACACCGTACATGACGTCACCTCCTTCATGCGTCAGACAAGAGCGGCAGCGAACCTCAGCGCGATGCGCGCCGCAGGAGGATGATGCCCGCGATGATGCTGACGATGTTCGGAATCCATACGGCAAGCATCGGCAGGGAAGCACCTCGCCGCGTGCAAAGGCATTTCCCATGGTCATCAGCGCGTAGTAGATAAAGATGATGATGACGCTCATCGCAAACCCTGCCGAGGACGAGTTGCGCGTCGGCTGGAGCCCGAGCGGCACGCCGATCAGCGTAAAGATCAGGCTCGCCATGGGGACGGAGACACGCTGATAGAGCTCCGCTTCGAGCTTGCTCGTGTTGACATACTGCGTCTCGCATGAGCGCGATCTGATGGCGCAGCTCGCGCATCGTCATTTCCTCGGGGGCTTTCTGCTCGCGGATGATCTGGCGCGGATCCCTTCTCCACGGGAGTACCTGCGTCTCAAAAACGCATCCGCCGCTCGAGATGCTCGTCCGCGATAGTCGTAGACATCCCCTTGTAGCATGATCCACTCGCTGCCCGTCCACTCGGCGTACTCGGCGTTCTCGACGTGCGAGACCTGCCGTCCGCGCCGAAAATCTGCAGGCTGACCCCCGTCAGCTGCTGCTGTTCGGCATTGTAGGAGCGCGCGTAGACGAGGCGCTTGATCTTGCCGCCCTCGATCTCCTTGATGATGACGTGCTCCCTGCGACTTCATGCCCGAGTTGCCCCTCGATCTCGTAGTAGATCACGTTGCGATACGCCGTATTCGCGCGCGGGACGACGTGCTCGTTGAAGAGAATCGCACCAACGCTCACGAGAAAGCCAAGCAGGATCGCGGGCGCAGCAATACGGGCGAAGCCGATGCCGCAGGACTTCATTGCCGTGATCTCGCTCGACGAGGAGAGTCGTCCAAACGTCAGAAGACTTGCGAGGAGCATCGACATCGGGGAACGTCCACATGACGACTCCCGGGCAGACTGAACACGAATATCTTAATGACGGACGGCAGGATGCCCCGTAGTCCGTGATGTACTGTGCAATGCGAAAAAGCGTGCCCGAGCCGATGAAAAACTGCCGAGAACGCACAAATGGCAAAGAGAAAGGACAGAAAGACCTCACGAAATATATACTTGTCAAGAATACGGATTTTCAGATGCATACGTCCCTCTTCGCTGATGCAGAATTGCATCCTATTTATTCTATCATTTTCGAGCGTCCCTTGACAAGGAGAAAAAGAGGGACTGCCGCACGTGCAGCAGTCCCATATTGTGCTGAATCAAAAGTGCCCAGCTGACCTGTATTCCCCGTCATGCCGCGCCTCGTTCCTCGCCAGCCCGCCATGCGGATATGACAGGACAGGCGGCTGTCCGGTGGGATAAAACGATAGCCCAGCTCGACCATCGTACCGCCGCCGCGCAGGTAGGACTATCGGTGGCAAGCCCCTGAACGGATGCTGCCCCTCGCCGTCGAACTCGTACTCGTAAGCAAGACCCGCATAGATCTCCCTTGCCCGTATCCTCGCGGTGCAAGAAGGTGAATCCGGCTTTCATGCGATGCGACGCAACCGCATCGAAAGCGTAGGTTTCGCCCGTATTGAGCTCCGGGCTCGTACCATCCTGCCGTGAATAGAAGTAACGCAGGTAGGTGTTCAGCGTATCGCCCATGCGGAGCAGCCGTGTCTTTCCAATGCCGATATGTGCCGCATAGTAGGTATTTCCACTGTCGTAGGTCGAGACCGTCCCGGCAACGATCGTGCCCGTGTAGTCGCTGCGCACCCTGCCGCCGTGCAGTGCCGCCTCCAGCCAGTGTCCATCGGGGCGTTCGATGCGCCCCATGAGTCCTGCGCCGAGGTAGCTGATCTTGCCGCTGCCGTGCGTGCCGTCGTCGAGATAGGTGTGGTAGGTGCCCCCGCCGTACTCCACGAAGGGGTAAAAGAGTCTTGGCTGCCCTGAGCTTCCCTCCTTTGCCCAGCCGACGCTGAGATTGTAGCCCGTCGTCGTGACATAGGAGCCGGTCTCTGTACGCATCGTACCCTGACTCATCGCCGCCCAGAGCTGATAGCTGCGCTTTTCCTCCTCCTCCGCCCGACCGCCCTCCTTCGCCGCCGAGGAAATCCCCGACGCCGCCAGTAGGCTCACTTCGCGATTGATGAAGTCCGTCGCCCCACAGCGCGGCTCGGCAGAGGACTTGCTGCCGTTGTTGACCGTCGCACGCAGCACCCGTGCGACCAGCTCATCCGTGCCCTGACGCATGAGCTCGAAGTCATAGCAGGATGGAGACGCCCCGCATGCCCGTGACGATATTCGCCTGCGTCGCCCCGGCGATGGTGAGCGTACCGCCCGGCGCGAGCTTCATGAGATGGATCGTATCGCTGTTCCTGAGCCGCCGCGCGCGTGCGCGATGCCAAACCCGACGTCGAGTGTCGCGGACGTTCTTTCGCAGCGACGCCGAGCTGCAGCATCGGCGGCATCGACCCGCGTCAACATTCTCATCCAGATAGAAATGGAGCTTCTGCATATTGGAAAAAGTCATGAATCCGATTCGTCGGACGCGCCGCACTGAGTGGAGAGCGAGGACGTTGTCCGTGCTGCCCGCTGTGCCGCCGATTACGTCGCCCGTGACCGCCGCCCCTGCAGGTGGATCGCGTTGTCCGTCGTCACCGCTGCTGCCGCCCGTGACATCCCCCGTGATGGAGGCATTCGTGATATACACCTTATGTGCGAGGCAGAGCCGCCCGTCGAGCTGCCGCCCGTGACACTGCCCGCATTGACCATGACGCGCACCGTGTTGTGCTGCGTCCGCATCGCTCGCTGACCGCACGTACCGCCCGTCACATTGCCCGCATGAGCGTGCCGCCCGTGATCTCCACGGTATTCTCGCCCGCATCGCCCGTGCCGCCCGTAAAGCCGCCAAAGACATCTCCTGTGATCGCGCCGCCCTTGATGGTGACACTGCTCTTTGCAGCCTTGCCCGACGCACCCGCATCAAGAACGGCACTGCCGTAGATATTGCCCGTTACCGCTCCGCCTGAGATGCTGACCTGTTCTTCTCCGCATCCTTCGTCGCAGCGACAGCCGTGAGTGCCGCGCCGTAGACATTGCTCGTCACCGTGCCGCCCGAGATCGCTGCCGTATTCTTCTTTGCTGCGCCGTCCTTCACCATGACCTTGGCGCCGTAGACATCGCCCGTGATCGTAGGCGCGTGCAGACGGTTCGCTGCATCTGCTGCAATAACAGCGCATTGCTCTCGGCATCGCCCGTCGAGCGGATTGCCCCGCCGCATCGTACAGATGATTCTCGACATAGCCGCCATAGGCATGGGTAAGAGATCCACCCGGTGACGGTGAGCTTGTTCTGCTCGACCTTGTTGCCGACGCCCGTGCGCCCCGCCCATGCGGCAGGATTCGTCCCATCCGTCGCTTTACTAGACGGCAGACTGATTGTTGCGGAAGCGAAAGCCGTTCACATAGACATCCTGCGTCGCCGTCACACCGTGGCTGTCCGTATCGGTGACATACTCAAAGTCGCCGCTTGTGCGTCCGCTTCTCCTTGATGGGCGTATACGTATCGACGCCGTTCTTCGTGAAGCTGATGCCGCCTCGTGTTGTGCATGAGCGTGACCAGCCGCTTTTATAGGAGCTCGGCGTAAATGACGAGGGAATGTGACCTCCACCCGCCCAGTCGAGCCCGCCCGTCTGCACGCCGTCCGTCAGGGGAGAGGAGCGGATTTGCCGCATAGACATTCTTCGCGAAGTTGAAGCTCAGCGTTTCAAACTTCTTGATGTTCTTCGACGCTGACCGGGTGTTGACCACGAGCTTGTTGCCCTATGCGTACCGCCTGATTGCCGCCATAGAGATAGCCCGCGATGCTCGTCCCCGTGGAAGGGCATTCGTCCCATCACCGATGGTGACGGTATTGCCCGTCGCCCTGACCAGTGCCATTCGTATAGCCGCCGTAGACATCTTTCATCACGCCGCCCGTGATGGTAGACTGCAGTGCCCTGTGGCATTTCCCCGCACCGGTATGCGAAATAAACCCGCCGTAGACATTTCCGCCGACGCCGGACGCATCCGCCGCAACCGTGCCGCCCCGAGACCTTGACCTCATTGTTCGTTGCACTGCCGCCCGTGCTCGCAGTGAACCCGCCGTAGACGTTGCGCACCGTGGCATTCTGCAGATCCACCGCGTTGCCCGTGCTGTCCTTCGTCGGCGTCTTGAGCGTGCCTGTGCCCGCTGTCCAGCCGCCGTAGGCATCGCGGTGGGTCGTGCCGTCTTGAGCGTGAGCTTGTTCGCCGTCGTCGCGTTGCCGATGATGGAGCGCCCCGCCCAGATGTCTCGCTGCGTGCTGCCCGTACTTGCGGCAGGTGTATCATCCACCCCGTGGTAGGTATAGCCGTTGACGACGATCGCCGTCGAGGTCGCCGTGTGGTTCAGCGTGATCGATGGCGACTTCGCTCGTCGTGCTCGTGCTCGCGATCTCCCGCGCCCCGCGTAGTTCGCCACGCTAATGTTCGCGGCGTTCTGCATGAGGGTAAGCTTCCCGCCCATCGGGATGCCGCCCGTATAGCCGAAGGTACTCCAATCCAGAGCGGTTGCCGTACCGTCCGTGATCTTCAGCATGGGGCTCGCCGTATTCGTCGTCGCACTCGCATAGTGGAAGTTCACTGCGTGCAAAAGTTCTTGATGTTGCCGACCGTGGCATTGCCGTTGACATTGAGGACGTTGCCCGTCGTCGTCGCCGTGCCGCTGCCGCCGTAGATCGTGCCTGCCACCGTCGCCGACCCTGGCATTGTGGTGAGTTTCCCCGCCTCCGTGCCGTCGCCGAGGTTCACCGTGTTGCCCGTCGTCGCCCCCCGTGCCCGTCGTATAGCCGCCATAGACATCGCCGCCGACCGTCGCCGCGCCCGTGATGGTGATCGTGTTGCCTGTCGCCGCGCCCGTCGCACCCGTCGCCGTCAGCGCGCCGCCGTAGAGACTGCCCGCGACATGCCCCGCCGAGAAGTCCACCTTGTTGTTCGTCGCACTGCCCGCCTTCGTCTTGACGAGCGCACCGTAGGCACCGCCCGTGACGGCAGGTGCAGCAGCAGACGGATTCGCCGCATCCTTTGCAAGGATGAGCGTATTGCTGTCGGCGTCGCCCGTTGTCGAGCGGGTCGCCCGATGCGTCGCGCTTGTTGTTCACGACGAAGCCGCCGTAGGCATTCGTAACAGACCCACCCGTGACGGTGAGTTTGTTTCCCTCGACCTTGTTGCCCGTCGCGGTGCGCCCTGCCCATGCGGCATCGTGCAGTTCCCTCCGCCGATGTATAGGTCGCGGCAGTATTGTCCTGAACTGGAACCATCGGCATAGACAGCGCGTCGCATGTCCCGTGTGGTTGTCCGTGTCGATGACGAACCCGTAGTTGCCAAACGTGCGGCCCTTTGTTTGCCCCGATGGTGGCATACGTGTCCGTCGTCCCTCTTCGGTGAAGTTGATGCCGTCCTCATTGTCCATGAGGGTGAAGAGACGCTTGTCGGTAGGGACTTCGGTGTAAAGCTGTAGGTCGACTGCACGACCTCCACGCCCGCCCAGTCGATCTTGTTCGTCGCGCCGCCCGTGATCTTGAGCAGGGTGTCGCCGACCGCCTTGTTCGCAAGGTCGAAATTCGCCTTGCCGAAGTTTTTCCACACCGCCAGCACGGTGATATTCTTCCCCTTGACGTTCAGCGTTGTCCGTCATGACATCGCTCGAAGCAGCGCCATAGCCGCCGTGCAGAAATACGCCGCCCATCGCGAGATCGTTTGCCCCGAGCGTGATCGTATTTCCCGTCGCCGCACCCGTGCCGTCGGTACTGCCGCCGTAGATGTCCATGCCCGTGCCGAACGTGCCGCCCGTGATCGTGACAATGTTGCCGTCGCGCTTGCTCGCCGTCACGGCACCCGCTCGTCATCCTGTCCCGCTGTGGCGCCGCCATGGATCGCGACGCCGTTGCCGAACGTACCGTCCGAGATCGTGACCTCGTTATCCGTCGCATGCCCCGGAGCCCTCGGTATATCCGCCGTAGATTGCCGTATTGTTCCCGATCGTGCCGCCCGAGATATTGACCTGTTCGTCTTCGCGTCGCCTGCCGATACAGGATGCGTCTGATGCAGCGTATACTTTGCGATATAGCCGCCCGCGATCTTGCCATTTGCGCCGATCGTGCCGCCCGAGAGGTTGAGCGTATTGCCCTCTGCCTCGGCGTTCGCGCCCGCTATTCACGGCGACCGGATGCGTCTCATCCACGGTCGTGCTCGCGAGGAGGTTCTGCCCCTCCGTCCAGCCGCCGTGATGCCTCCCCGACCGTGCCGCCCGTGATCGTGAGCGTATTGTTCTTCGTGCCGCTTCTTCGCAATCGATAGCCCGCGCGCGCCGCCGTATGCGTGCCGCCCGAGATGGTGAGCTTGTTGCTCCGTCGTATTGCCGTAGATGGAGACGCCCGCATACGAGCTCCCTTCGGGGAGGACTCGTGAAGCTGCGGCGTTTGTGCCGTCAGCGTCTCCGTCGCATTCTTATAGCGGAGCCCCAGCAGACGGAACTGCGAAGCTGCGCAGATCTCCGTAGGTTCTGGATGCCGCCCCGTTCGTGTAGGAGGTCGCGGTCTTTCCGTACTCGTAGTCTCCATTGTATAGAGAAGCGTCGGCGCATAGCCGTAGAGTGTCATCGCGGCAGGAAAATAGAGATGAGGACGTACCGTTCCCCAGCGCGATCTGATGGTCAAACCACGCCTGATAGTTCTTGACGACGATCTGATCCCAATCGAAACTCTGCAGGGTGTTGTCGCGCACGTAGAGCATGCGTAGTCCGCGACCAGATGGGCGTTCGACCAGATGCTGTCCGCCGCCTTCAGGCTGTTGTCGAGGACGAACTCCATCGTCTTAAAGCCGTAGATGCCGCGACGCGGTTGTTCTTCGACGTGATCTGCAGCATTGTTGCCGCCCGATTCGCAGGATTGTTGCCGCCGCATATCTTGACATTGCCGAGCGCCTGTGCATTGTGCAGCACAACGCGGTTGTCATGCGCGTACCGCCGCCCGCCGTATAGCCGGCGTAGACCGTCCCGCTGTACGTCAGTCCGGTATACGCATAGGGATTTGGTTGGTTGGCTCCCTGTGTCGACCACATCCCCTGATGATGACGGTGTTGCCGTCCGCGTTTCCATTTCGCGTATAGCCGGCGTAGAGGAGCGGCGGATAGCCGTACCAGGTCGGATGCGCCGCGTTCGGAATCAGTGCAGGAAAAGAATACCTGCCGTCGATCGTCAGCGTGTTGTTGTTCGCATTTCCCGTGCCATACGTTCTACCCGCATAGAGGTTCAGGATGCCCGACATCGTCGATGCCGAGGTCGCCTGAATCGTCAGGCTGTTGCCGGTGACATCCCCGCCATTTTCCCGCAGGGCGTCGCCAGCCGCCACGGCAAGATGTGTCGGCTCTCCCGCCGGCGTATTGGTCAGGGTCTGAACTCGTCACGGCAGGATGCGAGGCATCGACCGTGACGCTTTGCCCCGTCACAGGCGCGGCATACACCGGCAGAAGCGAGGGAAGCGTATATCCTCCGGACAACAAAAATCGTCACATAGCGCGCTAAATGTCGCCCCTTTACCTTTCCCTCGCATGAACCTCTACCCTCCCTTCCTTTTTACTTCCCTAGTACTATCGTCCTAAAATATACGATTTTTCTCTCGCTGTCAAATTAAATTGTAAACCATTTTTATAAAAAGAAAAGAATCCATAAAAAGCATAGCGACCCATCGATTTTCGATATACTCCACAGCAGTCTCCCTCCCTGCCACAGAGCATTTGTTTTATTTTATAGGGTTGACAGGCACCGTCCTGTGCCATCGAACAAATACAGATCGATCATTTCCCCCATCCTCCGCCCACGCAAAGAACAGTCCAACCATTATAACTACATTATATACATATTTTATCACACGTCAATCTGTACGTTCAAAACTCCGTCGGATGCCCGTATAGAAGGCACTGCGCCCGCGGTCGTTCACCGCATTCACTCGCCGAAGAGGTAGGTGCCGCCGCTGAGCTGATACCGGCTGCGCAGGCGCACGGTGAGGTCGTTCGGGTTATAGGCATCGGCGGAGAATTTGAATTTATTCCCGCATAGGCGTCGACGCGACACCTGCTGCGCCGCCGATCACGCCCGCACGCGCACCGAACGCGCTGCCGCGCTTGCCGAGCTGGGCGCTCACCTTGTCCCCGCCGCCGATGTCGTCCACGCCGAAGGAGGCGTACCTGCCCTACTGCTCACCGACGTCGAGGTTGAAATTCGTCCGCCAGTCATCCGCCTTGCCGCTGTACTAATGTCCACCTTCGAGTGTGACCTTGATGCTGCTGAGCCGTCCCATCAGTCCGCCCGCCTTGTCCGTCATCGTTCGCGCGTTGTGAATGAGGGGCACGTGCATCCTCCTGTGTCTGCGGGTCGCCCGCCACCGCCTCGATGCCCGCGGCGATGCGTGCGATGCGCCCTCGAGGCGTCGGTGATGTTCGCAAGCGTCTGGCGCAGGTTCTCCGCCGTCGCGGGGTCTGCTCCGACGCTCTCGGGTTCGCCATGATGCGCTCGACGCTCACCGTGCTCTGCGCGAGGTTCGCCGTCATGGTGTTCATATTCACGAGGATGCCGCGCAGGTCGCCGCGATTCTCCGCCGCCATCTGCTCCAGCGTCGCCGTGAGCCCGTCGAGGTTCGCCGTGATGTGCTCCATGTTGACAGCGAGCTGCACGACGGAGGTCTGGAACCCCGGTGCGCCCACGATGGCGTTGACGGAGGTGAGCATCTCCTGCACGAGGACGATCATCTTGTTCAGCTCGGACGAACATCGTGTCCATCCCCATCTCATCCGTGCCGTAGAGATAGTCGCCGCTCACGTAGGTATCGCTGTTCCCGTTCGGCGTGATGATGATGAATTTATCCCCATGATGCCGGGCTGCCCGATGGTGACGGCAGAGCCGCGCGGGATCTTCACCCCATGCTCTATGACCATGGAGACGGTGACGCCCGTCCCGTCGCTCACAACGTCCTGCACGTGCCCGATGGGCACGCCTGAGAGGAGCACCTGTGCCTCCGGATTCAGCCCGACGGCGCGGTGAAATCCTGCGTACAGTGTGTAATCACTGCTGCCGCCGAGGCGCAGTCCGCCGAAGAATACGACGACAGCGATCAGGAGGATCACACCTCCGAGGGTAAACGCCCCACCTTTGCCTCTGCACTCATGCTCCTGCCTCCCTTGCGGTGATGCATCGTACGGAAAAATGCCCTGTACGCGCTCGTCTTTGATGTCCTGAAAACGCTCCGTCGTGTCCACGGCAATGAGCGCCCCGTCGTGAGATCATGGCAATGCGGTCGGCGATGCGGCACGCACTCGCCATGTCGTGCGTGACGACGACTGGAGGTCACGCCAAGTTTTTCTGCATACTGATGATGAGTTCGTCGATCTTCGCCGTCATGATGGGATCGAGCCCCGAACTCGGCTCGTCATAGAAGATGATGGCGGGTCGGTCGCAACCGCACGCGCGAGCCCCACGCGTTTTTTCATGCCGCCCGAAAGTTCCTGCGGCATCATCTCTGCCGCATCGGGCAGTCCGACGAGGGCGAGCTTCTCCGCGACGATGCTGCGGATCTCGGCGTCGCTCTTTATCCGTGTGCTCACGCAGCCCGAAGGCGACGTTCTCGCCGACGCTCATCGAGTCAAAGAGGGCGGAGTACTGGAACACCATGCCCATGCGCAGGCGTACGCGGTCGAGCGCAGCCTCGTCCATTGCTGCAATGTCGTCCGCACCGATATAGATTGCCCCGCTCGTCGGCTACGGTCAAGACCGATCATCAGCCGCAGGAGGGTCGATTTGCCCGAGCCCGAGCCGCCGATGATGGCGAGCGTCTCGCCCTCGTTGATCGTGAGCGTGATGTCCTCCAGAGCTTCCTTGGTTCCAAAACGCTTGGTGACGTGTTCAGTCGTATCATTGCGCCACCGCCTTGTCAAAAGAGGAAGAACGTCAGCACGGCGTTCAGGATAAAGATCACGATGATGGACGTGACGACGGTCTGCATCGTCGCCGTACCGACGCCCTCCGCCTCGCGCGGCGCGTGGAGACCGTAGTAGCAGCCGAGGACGGCGATAACGTTGCCGAAGAAGATTGCTCTTGATGAGTCCGCCGGTCGTATCGTAGAGGAGCGCATACTGCGTGATGGAGTGCAGGAAGGTGTAGCCCGAGATGCCCGAGTAGTACACCGCCGTGAAGTAGCTGCCGAGAACGCCGATCACGTCGCCAAAGACGGTGAGAATCGGCACGACGACCATGCACGCAAGCATGCGCGGGACGATGAGGATAGTTCACAGGGCTGACCGCCAGTGACGCGCAGGGCGTCGATCTGCTCCATGGGACCTTCATCGTCGAGACCTCCGCCGTCATTGCCGCGCCCCACGCGCCCCGCGCAGACGACACCGACGAGGACGGGTACGCAGCTCGCGCCCAATGCCGATCGCAATGACCGCGCCGATCGTGCTCTGTGCACCGTAGCGGATGAACTCATGGGCGATCTGCAGGGTGAGCACGATGCCCGTAAAGAGGAGGGTCAGCCCGACGATGAGAAGGGAGTCCGCACCGAGATGCGCCATCTGGTAGACGATGCTCCGCACGCGCAGGCGGCGCGTCACCCTGCCGCATCGTCTCCCCGTACAGGGAGCGCGATGCGCCCGATATTCGCGAGATGCGTGAGGACGAACGCCCCAACGGCTTCCAATATGTGCTGCACGGCGTTCCTCCTCTCATATCGATATTGCTGTTCTCCGCCCCAGGACGGTGGCGCAATGTTCCTAAGCGAACCCTAGTGGCGCAAGTGGAGGAAGTGCGTGTTCTGCCCCCTGCGGATTGCGTCGTTCAAGCTGAAGCGCGTTTCGCAATGCGCAGGTATTTAGGCAGATAAGCGCACGACCACTGCAAACGAGGGACGTTCGCGCGCGGAACATGCACCGTGTCTGAAGACGATATGCGCCACCGCCCTAGAATTTCTCCGCCTCCGCGCGTGCAAGCACATCGCACCGCTCGTTGCGCGGGTTGCCCGCATGCCCCTTGACCCAGTGAAACTGCACCTGCCGCGCGGCAAACGCCGCATCGAGCTGCACGCAGAGATCCTGATTCAGCACGGGCTCACCGTCCGCCTTCTTCCACCCGCGCTTCTTCCACGCGGGCAGCCAAAACTTTTGTAAAGGCGTTCTTCAGATACTGACTGTCCGTGTGAGAGCGCAACGCGCGCCCCTCCGGCACGGCGGTGAGTGCCATCAGTGCCGCCGTCAGCTCCATGCGGTTGTTCGTCGTCTCGGGGTCGCCGCCGCTCTTCTCCTCGACCGCGCCCGTCGCTGCCGTCTCGATCACGGCAGCCCAGCCGCCCGCACCGCCCGGGTTGCGAAGGCACGAGCCGTCCGTGTGGATAATGTAGTTCCATCAGGGGCGGAGGCGCTGCTATCTCCAGCAGCGGCACGGGGCTGCTCCGTCCGTGCATCCGCACCGCCGAGCCACGCCCGCGCCTCTTCCTCCGTCATAAAAGCCCTTGTAGACGGCTCCACTGAAAGCTCTTTACCTGTGCCGCGCACTCTGCCCAGACGGTGTAGAGCCCCGTTTTGCGCCCGCGCTTTACCGCATAAAATTTCTTTTTGCCATCAGTAGGTGTACCGATAGCCGATCGAAACACCGATGCCGTTATAGCCGGGGTTTTTCGTGCGCCGCCCGTTGGACACATGATGTCCGAGATAGGCGACGCTGAGCGCATTCCCGATCATTGAAATTATACGTGAGGCGTGGTCGATGCGCCACATGAAGTCATAGTTCCGCGTATGCGCGGGATGCACCTGTTGTAGACCATGAGGCTGCCCGTGAGGTCGAGAGAGACCTCCCATCCCGAGGGGCTTCGTCCAGCGCACCATATAGGAAGCAGCCGACGCCGACCGCCCCCGAGTCAAGACGCACATCCGGCGCATCCTTCTCCGCCCACGAGCCGACGGGGCGCGTGACGGTCAGTCCCCAGTGGAGCGACATGCCGTGCATCTCCTTGTACTGGCGGAACACATGCAGATTGTAGAGATTGATGTAACGGCGCTCGCCGCGATGCTGGAAATAGTCCGCCTGAATCTCCGCTCGGCGGTTTCTTCTCTCTCGCTTGTCCCCCATAGTGCATCTGCTGCGGCGGGGTCTTTACCGTCTCCTGCGCTGCCGTCTGCGACGGTGCGGCACCGACGGCACTCGTCAGGCAAAGTGCCCCTGCCGCCAGGAGTGCGGCTGCGCATGTCTTTTCACGATACTACCTCCAACGCGTATATAGCTCCGCCTCGATGCCGAGGCGGTCGAGGATCTTCCCCACCATCATGTCGACGAGATCGTCGAGTGTCTCCGGCGATGATAAAAATCCCGGCGCGGCGGGCATGATGATCGCCCCCGCCCGCGCCAGACGCAGCAAATTCTCCAGATGGATCTCGTGCATCGGCGTCTCACGCGGTGCACGGAAGGAGCCGCCGCCCCTCCTTCAGCGTCAGCATCCGCTGCGCGCGAGGAGATCGTCCGTCACGCCGTGCGCGATGGCTCCTGCCGTCTTCATCGAGCAGGGCACGACGATCATCGCATCCATGCGGAACGAGCCGCTCGCGATCGTTGCCCCCACGTCCGCATTCGGATAGAGCACGGTCACACGCCGCGCCAGTTTTCCTCCGCCGATACGCCGCACTCAGTAGTCCAGCACGCGCATACCGCCTCTGTGACGACAGCGTGCACCCTCGATGCGCCGCGTTCCGCGAGCACCTCGATGAGGGCGGAGGCATAACAGCTGCCGCTCGCTCGTGATGCCGACGACGACTTTTCATCGGATGACCGTGACCCCGTGCATGTACGGGAACCAGCGCCTTCGGCACGATGACCGAGCCGTCCTCCTGCTGATTGTTTTTCGAGGATTGCCGCCACCGTGCGTCCGACGGCGAGACCCGAGCCATTCAGCGTATGGAGGAACGTCGGCTTTCGCCTCGCGCGCGGACGGTATTTGATGTTCTGCGCGGCGCGCCTGATGAGTCCGTGCAGTTCGAGCAGGACGAGATCTCGCGGTACTTGTCCTGTGCCCGGGCATCGCAGACCTCGATGTCGTGGGTCTTTGCCGAGGTGAAAGCTCCATGTCGCCCGTGCAGAGCTGGATGACGCGATACGGCAGCTCGAGGATCTTCAACACGTCCTCTGCCGCCGTCACCATGCTCTCAAGCTCGTCCCAGCTCGTCTCCGGCGTGACGAATTTGATCAGCTCCACCTTGTTGAACTGATGCTGACGGATGAGCCCGCGCGTGTCGCGCCCCGCGCTGCCCGCCTCGCACGGGAAGCACGCCGTATAGGACGATGCAGTACTCCGGCAGCTGCTCCGCATCGAGGATCTCATCGCGATGGTAGTTTGTCGTCGGCACCTCCGCCGTCGGCACGAGGTGAGTAGTCGAGCCCCTCGAGTTGGAACATATCCTCGGCAAAATTTTGGCAGCTGCCTCGCTGCCGATCGATGCTTGCCTCGTTCCCGATATAGGGGCAAGCATCTCGTGTAGCCGTGCTTTTTCGGCGTGGAGATCCATCATGAAGTTGATGCAGGCGCGCTCAAGGCGAGCGCCGAGGCCTCGTAGAACGTAAAGCGTGCGCCCGTGACCTTCGCCGCGCGCTCTGCATCGAGGATGCCGAGTGCGTCGCCGATGTCCCAGTGTGCCTTCGGGGTGAAATCAAACGTGCGCGGCGTGCCGCAACGGCGCACCTCAGGGTTCTCCGTCTCGTCCTTGCCGATCGGCACCCTCCGCCTTCGGCATATTCGGAATCTGGAGCAGGAGGTACGCGCAGGCGCAGCTCCACGTCACGCAGAATCCTCATCGAGTGCCGCGATCTCGTCGCCGAGCGTGCGCATCGCGACGATCTCATCCGCGTTCTCGCCCGCCTTCTTGCGCGCGCGCGACCTCCCTTCGAGACGGCGTTGCGGCGCGCTTCTTCTCCTCCACATCCTGCAGGATCCTGCGGCGCGCTCCTCGAGCTCCGTGAACGGCGGAAGGTCGAGCGGCTATTGCAGCGATGCTGCAGCATCTCCTGCACGGGCAGGTTCTCACGCTACAAAACTTCATATCCAGCATTGACAATCACTCCATCATATTGTAGATATCCTTTATTTCCCTGTTATTTTAGCATACACAGGACGCAAAAGCAAAAAGCCGCTCCTTCGGGCGATTTTTCATCATCACAGAGCCAAAACCGCACCATTTGTAAAGGGTGAAACATCCGTGATAAAATAGAGGAATCACAAATAAAAACTTGACGGAACTTTATCCGTATTTTCCTAACACGAAATGGAGAACCATCTATGAATATACAGCCTTGAGCGGGCGCAGACGTCTTTCCCGCCCTCCGCCGCGCCCTGCTCACATGGCGCAAATCCGCGCCCGACGCGCGACCTGCCGTGGCGCGACGAACCGACACCGTACCACGTCTGGATCTCGGAGATCATGCTCCAGCAGACGCGCGCCGCCGTCGTGCCGCGCCTACTACCTGCGTTTTCTCACGGTACTGCCGAGGCGTCCATGACCTCGCCGCCGTGAACGACGACGCCCCGCGAAGCTGTGGCAGGGGCTCGGCTGCTACAGCCGTGCGCGCAACCTCAAGCGCGCGGCAGCAAGTGATCGTCAAAGAGCACGGCGGCGACCTCCCGAACGACTTCGATGCCCTCCTCAAGCTCCCCGGCATCGGACGCTATACGGCGAGTGCCATCGCGTCGTTTGCCTACGGACAGCCGCGCCCTGCTGTTGACGGCAACTTTCTCCGCGTCGCGGCACGCATCACGGCGAATCCGCATCGACATCGGAAAGAGACAGCACAAAGCGTTCTCTCTGAAGCCGCGCTCTCCATCTCCTACCCCGTGGGACGTGACGCAGGTCTCTTGAACGAGGGCATTCATGGATCTCCGGCGCGACAATATGTCTGCCGCACGGCGCGCCGCTCGTCAGCTTGCTGCCCGCCGCGCAGCTCTGCCTTTCGCCAGTCGATCGCGGCACGAGAACAGGACTATCCGTAAAGTCCGCCGCCAAAGCGCGCGCAGGAAAAACACACCGTCCTCGTCCTATCCTGCAGGTGACCGCATCGCCATACGAAAAAGACCCGCGAAGGGACTCCTCGCGGGTCTCTGGGAAATATCCGCATCTCGGCGGAAAGCAGTCAAAGCGTACCGTGCGTGCACATCTCGATGACGAGGTTTTTCGCATCCTCTCCATCGACCCACTCCCGCCCGCCCGCGTCACATCTTCAGCCATATCGAATGGGAGCTCACGGGCTGGGCGGTCACGGTCGCGGAAAGAACGAGCGCCGCTCGCGGTCGCCGAGACCCGCATCGGACGCGCCGTCCAACCTCACCTCTGGGTCGCCGCGCGGAACTCGCCGAGACGTAGCAGCATCCCTGCGGCGTTTGGATATTTTACGCCGCAATAAGACAATAGCCCCCGTCAAGATGCCGGACGCATCCTGACGGGGCTCTATCATCTACACAGCCTTGCCAAGGTCACGCGACTGGGTGCGCATGACCGTATTGAGGTCATGATCTGCCCCCGCGGCGCGTTCCTTTTCACGCTCTTTTCGGATGAGCTCCTTCAGCATCTGCATGTGCGGATGGTTCTCTGTCTCCGCGATGGCTTTCCTGCGAGTGCCGCGCCGCCATCTGCGGGCATCCCATCGGGGAACATCGCCTCAAGCATGGAGCGCACGGATTTCGGTATCATCCTGCACAGCGACGTTTTTCCTTGCGGAGCTTCACCGTATCCTCCTGTGGAGGGGCATCACGCCTCGAGGAAGCCCTGAATGAGGTTGTCATGCCAGAACTCGCCCGCACACGTCAGGCGGAATCCTGTCTCCGTGCGCGTGACCAGCCCATTCTCCGCCCATGCGGCGAGAAGCGGCTCCATCTCGGTGAGGAGATCGACACCGTATTTTTCGTGAAAAACGGCGCATAGAGATAGCCGTGCTCGATCTGAGTCGCCGATCTCGCTCTGCATGCGGTGTGCATCTGCCTGCTCGCCCATGAACTGGAAGGGCTTCGCTCCCTCCTCGACCATCTTCTCATACGGCGCGAGTGCACCGTGATTGCGCCACATCATCTGACCGATGAAGCCGCCCGCGCCCGAGCCGAAGGCGAGGACGTCACAGCCGCGCTTGGCGAGCGTATTAGATGCTGCGCTCACGGTGATCCGTCGCCCAGTGGGTTGTGTCGATGCGGCGCACCATGGTACTCCATGACGATGTCAATGCCGCACGCGGAAATACTCCGCCTGCTCCTCCGTCGTCGGCAGCATCGGCAGATCGCCCTGACGCTATGCGCCGTGCCAGTTCGCTCGACGGAATCACGTGAGCTGATAGAGGTCACCGCCCGCGATGCCGATCTCGAACTGCGGGCGCACGTCGTTTTCCCAGACCTCCATCGACTGGTAGGCAGCCCGTAGATGAGGGTCGGCGATGACGACAGCGCCCTGCTGCTCCACCATGCGGCGCGCAGTGTCTCGATGACCGTTTCGCCGTCGTCAATGCGTCCCTAATCGCCTGACGGACGCGCGTGTCAAAGGACTGCACGCCGAGGAGAACCGATTGATGCCCGCGTTCATCGCCGCCTCGACCTTGCTCTCCGTGGGATCATGGATGCGCCCTCGAGCGTGATCTCGCAGTCACTCGTGAGCGGCAGACGTGCGCACCGCCAGCCTGTACGAGGCGCGCGATATCCGCATCGCTCAGCGCCGTCGGCGTACCGCCGCCGAAGAACACCGCCTGAAAGGGTGCGCCCTGCACGTAGGGCGTATCCGCTGCCGCGTCCAGCTCATCGAGGAGCACATCGACGAGTGATGCGCCGCTTCTTCCGCGTGAAGTTCTGAAAATCCGCAGTAGCTGCATTTTTGTCACAGAACGGAATATGGATGTAAACCGCTCGCTCGTCGGCAGGATTCGGCGTCTGTGCCATCAGATCCGCCCAGATACGTGTCTGCTCCTCCTTATCCATCACCATGCGCTTGCCGCCTGCGCGGGGTGTACCACACGCTTTTTGGCGAAGGCACAGCCGAGTGGGTTCTCGACTTCGTTCCAAGCAGCCACGCACGTTCCTCGATGGGAAGCTGCGTTGATTTTCTCCTGCAGTGTACTCATGCCAATACCTCCCTCGCCGCCGCAATCATTGCAGGGCAAAATCCGCTGCATCAGCGACGCGCTGCATAGCGTGCCACCTTCTCCGTATAGGCGTGCACATTATCTTCGGCATACTAAATATCCGATCAGCACGATCGACTGCCCCGCAGAATCGCACCGAGGATTCATTCGACGCGCCGCCAGAGTGCGGATGTTCGCGATGCACTTCGCTGCGTAAGCTCCCGAGTCCACGGCCCGCGCCGAGCGTGCCGAAGAGGAAGATATGCGCCGCGCAAACGCTCAATGTAATTTCGCGTTGCTGACCTGCCGTCCTGCGGTCAATCCACGCCCATGGAGCGTTTCGCCCGATACGCCAGAGACATCCGCGACACTGTAGGGTGCCAAGTGCCTCCGCCAGATGCTCCGCCACCCGCTTCGTATTCCCTGCAAAAGGAGAATATATCACCGTTGTCATCTCTTCATACTGCATTCCTTTATGAAATATGTTTTTCCTCGATTCAATTTATATCATAGCAGTAACATGCGCAAAATCAATAGATTTTGTCAATAAATCATACCCAATTATTAATTTCGTTCATAATTTCTAGTGGATATGAACTCATAATTTATATGTATATTCTTCAACGAAACACACATATTTATCTACGATTACGTTCTATTCCTTTTCTCCTTCCAGTAGATAATATAAACGAGTATATTATATTATTCATATCACCCCACCCATTTATTTAGTATAAAGAAAGTCCGCTCTTGACATACATGCTATACTGTTATATGGAAATTGAAAGGAGGAACGTCAATGAAAAGGTACTGATGGGACTGGTCGCCGGCATGATCTAGCCACGGGCGCACAGGCACTCGCCTGATGTCTGTGACGGCGATACGTGCACCGTTCCGGCGCGCAGAATCAGTCGTGCTGCTACGGCGGGAACAACAGCAGCGCATGACTGCGACGACCGCATTAACTGCTACGACGGCGGGCGTGCTGCAACAACAGCCGTGCATCGCGTGCACGCGGCTGCGGCTGCTACTGATCGGAAAATGCAACATCAAAACAGTTCTGTTCGGAGAGATTATCTTTCCAAACAGAACCGTTCTTCTAATATTCAAATGATGAACTCAGCGTTTGATCAGAATCACACTGCCTTTTGTGGTGGAAACAAGTTCCGTCTCCATGCCGATCCGATTGACTGATCCCGCATAGATACTGTCATCATCCGGCACTTTACGTGCCGCAATATGTACGATCGTTCGCACACCGCACTAGGCATCCATAGGGCAGTCACGATATGCCTCATCAGACAGCTCGGATTCAGTGAGGTCTCCAGATCCTCCAGTATGTGACGACGCCGCGCGGCTTATGCGTCAAACAGGGTAAATAGCGCCAACAATTGGTGGCTCACGATATGAGACGCATCATCGACAATGATCTGGGGACGAATCTCTCTCAGCGCATCGATACTGTCGGGCGGCATCCGAAGATCCGCCTGGATAATGCGGATGCGTTCCTCCTCATACTGTCTGCACGGTATCAATGTCTACCCCAAAAACCTCAGCGCGTGGAAAATACTCCTGCCACATCCGTACACTGGAGCCGCTTGAGTACCCCCAAGCTCAGGGAGACGAATCGGCTGGGAACGGAATTTCTCCAGAAAAACGCATACTTATCCAGATAGTTAGCGCATCATACTGCATTTATCCGTACGGTATTTTATCCCGATGGTATCCAGAACCGAAGATGAGTTGAAATACCTGCGGCACCTTGTCTCCGACTTTCGATGCGCTTACCTTCCCTCGTATGAAATAAGAAGCTCTTCGACGCCAGCTTCCCTCTCCACACGTGTCAAAAGTGCACAGACGATGCCATACGCCCTCATCAACAGCCGCTCATTTCAACGGCACAACGGTCAAACAGATTCGCCAGTGAATCTGCGTCATAACGCCATATATCCTCGCATACGTATTCAAACTCACCCCGGAGAGGAAACATCATGTGGGGTGCGCGCTGTCACGAGTATTTTCCCGCCCACATGACAGATCTCCTGCAGCTGGCAGACACCCTCACGAATATCCCGTGTCTTCTCCATCCCGCTGAGGACAATAATGAGATCGTAGCTCAATGAACCAACTGCCGCTGTCGCATCCGTGAGATCACAGTACGAATCTGAGATGCCAGGATTAAACAGAACAAGAGTGTCGCATTGCGCCGCCCTGCATGTATGAGTCTGGTAGCGGAGTCCCCATGGCGTAAGCATTTCCGCCGGAGTATACCCCGCCGATAATAAGGCAGTTTTACCCATGATATCCTGTTCTTGAAATACCTTGCATAAGTATTCCACAAATATTTTTCTTCACGTGACGACATATCCATTCGCTCCTTAATAGAAATCTCTGATCATTTGATTGTACCGTAGAAAAATAGATCTGACGAAGTATCTGCCCTAGGGACTTGGATCTCCACAGACGACATCATCTATGTTATAATATCCTCAAACGATTACAGCAATTCACACAGCGACAGGAGCTTGCTCATGGCACATAGACTTTCCGCATGCTCGCCGCGCTGCTGACGGCGTGCGCATCTCTCTCTCGGGCTGTTCTTCCTCGTGACGACGGGCATGGCGCACCCTATACGCCGGATGATGTCATCGGAATGCTGGAGGAGACGTTCGCCGACTACGGCGCGCACATCGTTCTGCAGTCGTCGGAGACAGAGAAGCCCTCCCCATGCAGCGAAACACATACGTGCTGCATGACGAGGCGAATGACTTCACCTTTTTCCTGCACGGTACTAGTCGCCACTGCACTCCCCCGTTCCGCAGCCGTTTGCACAGCGCGACGCGGATGCCGACCACGCCTATGCCGCAGCGCGTACGCCATTCATCTCGAATCCACGCATCGGAGAAGTCGCTGCGCAGCACTGGGACTGTAGGTGCAGTGACAACGGAGGAGGCGGCGGCGCTGAGGACAGCAAAAGGTGAAACGGGCGGCGGGGACGAGTGACGAGGTATCGCTTTTCGGGGGCGGAGATTTTTATCTTTGCCGACGAAGATACGAAACCCGAGGGAGATGGTCGGTGTGCTCCGTGAGATCCACCATCTCTACGCCCCGAAGATGGCGTCGTTCCGTCCGCGCTCCACGGTAGGGATATTACGTTCTACTATCTGCCGAAGGCGGAGACGGATCGGACGAAAGCGATCGAGCTGACGCTTCTTCACGCTGTGGAGTGATGACTGGAATGAGATGCTAGTCAACAAACTCCATCATCAGGGAGACAAGTACGACACCGCCGTCATGGAGAAAGAGCTCGCGGATAATTTTTCCTCCATGCTGCATTCTGCGCGCGCAGACGCATACGATGGAAGAAGGTGAAGAAAATGCCTGACGCGCGAAAAATACCGTACCGCGTCAATCGCAAAAAGCGCTGTCATGGTGGCAGAAAATCCTGCTCGCCGTCTTTGGCGCATATCTCGCCGAAAAGCTGTTCGGCAGCCTCGATTCCGTCCCTGCCCCATGTCGAGTATTCCGTCCACGTCGCGTGAGAGCGGCACCATCGGACGATGCCTATGACAACGAGCTGCCGTACCGCCGCGCATACGAGAGGATGAGGAGGATCAGAGGACACATCGGACGACGATGCGTCGCCGACACCTACGGCGGCGGTGCCCGTACGGCGAGTAGAGTATGACGAGGATGAGGACATCCTCCACAATGACTGGCACGACTACGGCGAGGGGGTATGACGACGATCATTTCGACGATTGATACACCCAGCTGCGTCAGAGTGTGCATGTGTTATCGCATATGAGGGGAGAATTTTTATGACCACAGAGGTAACAAATGATTTTTGAGACGCGCCGCTGATCGTCTCTCCGATGTCGTGGCATCGGGTGATACGGCAACGCGCACACGATCTCACGGGAGCAGCATCGACGAGCGGCGTCGTCTGGGTGCTGAAGCCCGGGCAGGAGATCAAGCCGCACGGGCACGCGAAAAGACAGACAGATATATGGATCTGCATCCAAGGAGAAGGTGTTTTTATCACGCCGGGCGAGGGACGCCCCATCGCGATGGGCGACGTCATGTCTCAGCGAGAGGGATGTGCCACGGCATGAGAATGCGGGAACAGAGGACTTCCATCTTCGTCCGGTATCCTCGCCCTGTTCCCGCGGACTTCTTCGCGATTGAGTCCAGAAACCGCCGATCAGCGAGTACGTTTGCTGCTGCGAAAAACACGAGAAAAGCGGTCAACAAGACATCCATCTTGCTGACTGCTTTTTCCTATATCAGCGCTGCCGGCTCATACTCCTCGGGCAGGATGCGGCGGAGGAAAGCAGCGCGATGCGCTCCTCGCGCGGCGCGGTGAAGATCGACTTTGCGCTCCCCTCCTCGACGATCACGCCATCCGACATAAAGACGACGTGGGTCGCAACATCCACTGTGCAAACTTCGATCTCATGCGTCACGACGATCATCGTCGTGCCCTCCTCGGCGAGCTGCTTCATCACGGAGAGCACCTCGCCGACAAGTCTCAGGATCAAGCGCAGAGGTCGGTTCGTCAAAGAGGATCACGTCGGGCTTTGCGGCAACGGCGCGGGCGATGCCGACACGCTGCTGCTGTCCGCCGAGAGCTGTGCGGGGTAGTAGTCGGCACGCTCCGCCATCCCCACACGCCGCAGAGCATCCATGCCGATCTCCTTTGCCTCTGCCGCCGCCATGCCGCGCCCGACGGTGAGCCAGAGGGTCACATTCTCAAGGGCGGTCTTATTCGCGAAGAGGTTGTAGGTTCTGAAGACGAAGCCTGTCTTTTTCGCACAGCGGCAATCTCGCTCTTAGAGGCATCCACGAGGGAGAGCTGCGTCCCGTGAAAGTCCATCGTCCCGCCGTCGGCACGCTCAAGGAAGTTGAGACCAGCGCAGGAATGTTGTCTTGCCCGAGCCGCTCGGCCGAGGATGACAACACATCCCCTGTCCACGTTGAGGCTCACATCCTTCAGGACCTCGGTCTCCTGCGAAACTCGTGCGTACGTTCTGTGCTCCGAATAACATACTGCACCTCCTGGCGGAACGCTCCGACACGCCGCTCCGCCGCCGCAAAAGACGCAGCTGGACGATCGTGCAGAGGATGAGATAGACGATGAATACGTCGAGATACGCCTCGATGGTTATAGCCATGGGACGCGGCGACCTTGCCGACCGCCATGATATCCTTGACCGTCATGGGGAGGCGAGCGACGTCGTGATGAGGTTGACCGTGATGTTCGCGATGCTCGGCAGTGCCACGACAAGCGCCTGCGAGAATCACGTGCAGGTAGGTCTCTGCCTCGCTCAGCCGCACACGGCTCCCGCTTCGAGCTGCCCCAGGGGATGGCGAGCAGTGCCGAGCGAAATGCCTCCGTGAGGGAGAGCGACGAGTGTTGAGCGTAAAGATAAAGACGGCATACCAGAACGGATCGCACCGCCTCGAATACGTTGAAGCTGCTCCCCGCTGCCTTGACGAGCAGATTCAGCAGGCTCGGCAGAAGGCTGTAGAGGGAGCAGTATCTGGAGGACGAGCGGTGTGCCGCGCACAAAGGAGACAAAAAGCGTGCGATCGTCCCGCCCACGATGTCCGCGCACGCATCGGGACGGCTAAAGCGAAGGCAATGGGCGCTCGCGAGAACGAGCGGAAGCGCTGTGAGTGCGAGGGTCACGCCCGCTCCCCTGCCAGACGAGCAGGAAGGTTTTCCTGCACTAAAGTCAGATCCAGTTTCCAACGGTCCCTCCTCCTTTTCCAACCCATTCCCCAGTGTTTTGGGCGCAGACGGGCGCGCAGCCCCGAGCCTTTATCGAGACGATGCTCCGCCCACGCGAAGCCCTGCTCGATGAGCAGGACGAGCACCCAGTAGATCAGCATGGCAGAGGATAGACCTCAACGCCGTACGCGCCGTAGTTCTGCGCGATGATGAGATTGCCGCGCCCAATGAGGTCGATCAGCCCGATGGTATAGGCAGAGACGACGCCTCTTTCAGGAGGTTGATGGTCGAATTGCCGAAATTCGGCAGGGGCGATGACGCCGCCTGTCCGAGCATGACATGGCAGAATGCCTGCCACGGGAGAGCCCCGAACTCACCGCCGCCTCGTATTGCCCGCGCGGAACCGCCGTATAGGCAGCGCGGAACACCTCCAAATGTATGCGCCAAACAGCAGGGTAAAGGTGACGACGGCAAAGACGGCGCGGTGCATCGCATTCATATCGCATAGTCAAAGAGCGCAAAGACGAGCTTCGGGGCACCGTAGAAGACGATGTAGACAGCAGAACGATGGACGGCGTACAGCGCATCACATACACGTAGGCGAGAGAACACGCGCGCAGCACGCGGCTGCCGCTGAGATTCGCCATGCCAGCAGTCCGCCGAGCAGGGGAGCCGATGACGATGCTGAGTCGGCAAACTGAGCAGTGTGACGTCAAGATAGGAGAGGGAGCTCGGGCAGAAACTGAACGATCGGCCCGAAGTCAAAGACACGTGTTTCCATCGTATGCCGTCCCCTCTCGTTTTACTTCAGGTAGTCGGAAGGCTCTCACCGAAGTACTTCTGCTCGAGCTCCGCGATTTTCCCTCGGCGCGCAGCTCCTCAATCGCTTGTCGTAGTCGTCCAGCAAAGGCCTGCTCTTTCTTGTTAAAGATCGGATAGGATTTGGGATGCCCTTGTAGCGGACGTATGCCATCTTGTCGTTGAACTGATGATACGGCGCGTCTTCCTTCGCGATGTTGTTCTTGTAGCTCAGCTCGACATCGAGGGTAGCCGTCATAGCGCGCCCTCGAGCAGCCCCAGCTGTACGCATCCGCCACTGGAATGCCTCGAGGGACGTCAGCTTGATCTGGTTATCAGGGTTCTCCTTGTTGTACTCGTCAATGACCCATATAGCGCGCATCCTGCGGAGCGATCAGGACAAGCTTGCCGCTGAACTGGGCAAAGGTTTTCAGATCGCCGATCTTGTCTGCCGTCATCCTTGCGGATCGCCGAGTAGATCACGCTCGCGCCGATGTTGTTCTTCGGGAACACATACTTCTTCTTGCGCGCATCCGTGATCCAGATCACTGGTGCCGACGGTGTACTTCCCGGACTCAACGCCGATCAGGGAGATCGTCGTCGAGGTCAGGGACGAACTTGAACTCATACTGCGGCAGCTTCTTTTGCCACTTCCTTCATGACGGCAACCTCAAAGCGTCGGATTCCCCTGCTCGTTTACGCATAGTCGTAGGGGACATAATAATTCGTATGCTGCGACGGTGACGATCTTCTTGCCGTCTGCCGACTTCGCGCTGTCCGCGCCGCTTTTCCGCAGCCCGCCAGCCCTGCCGCGAAAGTGCTGCGGCGAGCCCTACGCAGTGCTGCCTTCGTGATTTTTCTTCAGATTCATGTCATACTCTCCTTTTTATCGCGATCCTGCCTGCATCACGTACCCAGTCAAAATGTTTCCAGTCAATGTCGCGCGGCACGGTACGAGTCCGCCCCGAGCAGGATGCCCGTGCGCCCTGCCGCATCGAGGATGCGCTGCGTCTCCCGCCGTGATCTCCGCCTGCGTACTGCGATAGAGCACATCCGATGCGAGATTGCCGAATCCGCCGAGCAGAGCGTGCTCCGGGAAAATCTTTCGTCCCTCTCTCAAGGGGCACGCCCTCGACGACCGCCGCCCAGTTGATCGTCTTGACATCGTAATCACGATACCAGTCCAGCGCGTTGCGGTGTCCCGCATAGCCGCGAGATATGGAGGATGTTGTAGCTGCTCTCGGCGTTTTTGCCGCGCGCAGGATTTCCCTTTTTCTCCGGGGCGAATACCTCCTCGTAGACCGCGCGGCTCGCGCCCTCGCCGATGAGGTTCTGCAGGCTGAAGTAGATGCCCGTCACGCCCGCCTCGGCGATGATGCGGCGCGCCAGCTTCGCGAGATCGCCGGAGATGACGTCGAACGCCGCGCGCACCGCCGCGGCGTCTCGCGGACGAGCTGTGCGAAAACGCCTCATCCTCGGCTGAGTGTCCCGGGCTGCATGAATTTCACCGTCGTGCCCGCACAGAAGAGATTATAGAATGTGGCGACCTCGTTTTCCGTACCGCTTCGTGATCTCCTTCGCATAGGCGATCTGCCGCGTAAAGAAGGGGTGGTCGTCGGGCAGCGGCTGCACTTTGCCAGTTCCTTTTGCCGTGCGTGCGGTCTGCACGACGGGGTTCGGATCAGGAGAAGAATCCCGTCCGTCATGATCTTTACGAAAGTCCGGCTGAAAGCCGTCAATATAACGCAGTTCCCCATCTAAGCGTCTGCTCAAGACGCGGGTCGGCATAAACATCGGCGTGAATCTCATCCGCAGAAAGTGGAACCAGAATCCCGACGGGACACGCTCGACCTCCCTACGGTCCATCGCGCTGAGGACAAGCTCCTTTTTTGACTGTGCCATTGTATTTCCCCTCAATAACCATATTTGCATATATGTCTTTCATTTTTTCGATGTTGCTATCTTACACGGGAAGTATCATAGTTGTCAAGTATGTTTTTATATATTTTTTGATTGACAAAGTATCCTGACGATGTTTATAATGAAAACAACCAAAAACGGTTCTGCACCGTGCTACAGAAAAAAACGGACAGGGGCGTAATCGCTGCCATCCGTACCGTCTGCGCAGGACATAAGCAAAACAGGGAACAATGGGAGATACAATGAAGGATTACACTGCAGGGTACATGGCTGTCACGCGTTCGATGCGACGGGTGCGCTCACCACGCCCGTCTATCTCTCGGCGACGTTCCGCCACCCGCATTCCGTCAGAGCACGGGCTACGACTACAGCCGCGTTGCGAATCCGACGCGCAGCGACTTTGAGAAGGCGATTGCCCTCGCGAGGGCGGCGAACGCGCATGGGCGCTCTCCTCGGGCATGGCTGCGATCAATCTCGTCTTTGCCCTCTGCGCTCCCGGTGATCACGTGCTCCTGCCCGAGGATCTCTACGGCGGGACGGTGCGTCTCGCAAACGACATCTACAGCCGCTACGGCATCGATTTTGAGTATATCGATATGCGCGATACGTCACTGGTCGAGGCAAAAATGCGCGAGACGACGAAGATGATCTTCATTGAGACGCCCTCAACCCGATGATGTTCATCACGGATATCCGCGCACTCGCCGCCGTTGCCCCGCGCACGGCGCACTCATGTCGCGGACAATACGTTCCTCTCGCCGCACGCGCAGAAGCCCGCTCACGCTCGGCGCAGACATCGTCGTCGAGGCGCGACCAAAGTACCTCTGCGGACACAACGACGTGATCTGCGGCACGCTCGCGGTGCGGGACGCGGACTCTGACCTCGCAAAGCGGATTGAGCTGCTCGTAAAGTCCGGTAGAATCTCTCCCATGGTTCATGGCTCATGCTGCGCAGTCTCAAGACGCTCGGTGTGCGCGTCGAACGCCAAGCGGAAAATGCGCTTGCCATCGCAGAGGTGGCTGCTCACCCGCCCCGGGTCACAGAGGGTCTACTGCCGGGACTCGCCAACCATCCCGGGCGCGCCCTCGCATGAGAGTCAGAGCACAGGCTATGGCGGCATGATTTCGTTTAAGGTCAAGACCTCCGCCATCGCACAGAATGTCCTCGCCCATCTGCGTCTCATCGCGTTCGCCGAGTCTCGGCGGTGTCGAAAGTCTCCTGACCTACCCGCTCGTACAGACGCACGCAGAGATGCCCGCGAGCTCATCGCGCGCACGGGACTCGACGACCGCCTCCTGCGTCTCTCCGTCGGGCTGGAGGATGCAGAGGATCTGAAGGAAGATCTGGCGCAGGCGCTGGAGAAAAGCCGCTCGGGCGTAACAAAGGAAGGAAAAACATCATGTCCATCAATTTTGAGCGAAAATCATCGACCGCCGCGGCAGTCTTGTCTGAAACTACGACTTTGCTGTTGAGCGGCGCAGCTACCCAGGATGTCCTCCCGTTCTGGGTCGCGGATGATGGACTTTCGCGCGCCCGTCCCCGTCATTGACGCACTGACGGCACGCACGGCACAGCATCTTTGGCTATACACAGGTCAAGGACGACTACTTCAACGTCCTGCGCGATTGGTTCCGTACGCGTCACGCGTGGACGGTGCGACGCGATGAGCTCGTCATCACGCCCGGCGTCGTCTTTGCCATCGCCACCGCCATCCGTGCCTATACTGCGCCGAATGGTCGTCATCATCCAGCAGCCCGTCTACTCCCCTTTGCGAGCATGATCCGCCAGAATGGGCGCACGCTCGTCGACAGTCCCCTGCGGTTCGCTGACGGACATTACAGCATCGACTTCGCGGTTTCGAGCAGAAGATCATCGACCATAAGGTAAAACTATTTCGTCCTCTGCAGCCCACACAACCCCGTCGGACGCGTCTGGACGCCGCGCAGAGCTCGAGCAGCTCGCCGCCATCTGCCTGCGCCATCACGTCATTGTCGTCGCGGACGAGATTCACGGGAGTTCGTGCGTCCCGGCTTCCGCCACATCCTTTGCCTCTCTCTCCGCGGACGCCGCCGCCATCACCGTCACCTGCACTTCCCCGAGCAAGACGTTCAATCTCGCGGGACTGCAGATGCTCCAACATCTTCATCGGCGACGAATCTCTGCGCCGCCGCTGAGAGGGAGCTGAGCCGCACTGGCTACGACGAGGCCGAACACGCTCGGACTCGCGGGCGCAAAGGCGGCATACGAACATGGCGCACCGTGGCTGGAAGGAACTGCTCGCCTACATCGAGGGAGAACTACGCCTTTACGAAGGAATACCTCGCTGCGCACCTGCCGAAGGTGCAGCTCATCGAACCTGGGGAACCTACCTGATCTGGATGGACTTCTCCGCCTACGGCCTCTCGGGACAAAGGAACTCAACGAGGAAGGTCATCCATGGGGACGGGCTCTCTGCAGCGACGACGGCGATCTTCCGGTGCGGGCGGCGGCGGCTTCACACGCAGATCTCGCCTGCCCGCGCAGCGCCCTCCAAATGGGTCTCGCACATCTGCCAAGGCATTTGGATAACTAAGCATGCAAAAGAGGCTGCATCATCTATAGTGTTTCCTCTTTGTGATCATGTGCAGTACTCACTCTATTTATTTTTCTTTGAAATACTGCCACGCATCCATCATCGAGAGGGCACCGTCAAAACCCGCCGCCATAATCATGTCCAGATGACAGCATCAGGGGCTGCCATGAGAGGATATCGTGCCACTCCTTCGACCAGTGGCGAGCCTTGCAGCTGCCCGGTAAATTTCGGGATTCGGCTCCGGCGAGCCATGCGGGCGCTCGTTGTTCCTCTTCCTTCCAGTAGGGACGGTAGTCCGCCGCCTCTAACGCTCATGTAGGAGGCAGGAGGCGCTTTCCGCCGATTCGCCCACCTTCAGCCGCGCCGTCTCCGCCGGTGTCAGCGGACGGTCGCCGTAGTAGAGATCGACGACGAGGGAGGTCGTAGTTCGTCGCTGCGAGGCGTTGATATGAGCGTCGCGCGCGTATGGAAATGCTCAGGATTCAGCAGGAAGAGGAAGTTTTTCACCTGTTTCAGCTGCGTGACATCGTCCGCGTTCTCGTTCAACAGCGGGTTCTTTGGAATCACATCGAGCAGGCGGTCGCCCGCCTCGGCGACATAGCCCTGCTCCGCACCGAGCTCCCTCTACCTCATGGATTCTCTTGCCCTTCACATAGTCGAGGGTAAAGGACTGCCTTGCCCGCCATGGTGGCTTGCGGAGCATCGCGGTGAGATATTCGTCCAGATCGCCGTCGTTGCGCTCCGGTGTGTCGCCGTCCTCCTCGCTAGCGTCGCGCGAAGCGGGACTCATCGGGGATGCCGTCAAGCGCACGCACGAGGCGCGCGACGATTCTCCTCGGGTTGTCCTTCGTCACCTCCAGCAGCCCACGAGGCGGGTGCCGACGGCGGCCCGGATGCCGCTCGCGCACATAGCTGCCAAGCTGCTCCGTGAGGTCGATCATCGCCGTCTCCGGAACGACGTGCTCGCGCCCTCCCTCCGCCGATGGGAGTGCCTGATGCACGCCGAACAGGTACTGCCGCTCCCACGAGAATGCAGCGATTCCTTTTTACCTTGCCCATAATCTCCCTTTCTTATCTCTTATCTCAGAGGCTCTCATTGTGGACCAGAGCGTCATGCCCCAGCCATGGTGTCCGCCGCCGCCCTCATCCGTGCGCATACCGCTCCGTCTGCAGGACGAGCTGCTGATCGCTCATCCGACACGCGAGCTCCGCGAGCAGGGCAACGGCTGAACCCGCCGCCCGTATTGAGCTCCGTGCGCGCGGCGAATGGTCGTAGGTCGAATTCACCTTTTGATAGTGCGCCATAACCTGCCATGCGCGAGGCGTTTCGAGATCGTATGCCGCACGCGCCGATGCGCGTCGATACTGCCGTCCGATGGGACGAGGGCCGGGTGCTGTGCCCGCCTGCGTCTGCGAGAGGATCGTATAGTAGCGCAGTGCATCCTTTCGTGATGCCGCGATGGTAGAAGAGCGCAGCTCCCAGTCGTCACGCGTCGCGGTGATGACTCTTCCCGTGATCGTTCCGGCATCCGTGTCAATGCTGTCCTGCACGGCATTCCCGGTCGGGTGTGGTAGACGCTGCACCATATGGGTTTTCTTCGCATCCGTATGCAGATAGCTCAAAGCTCCTGTGCAAGGATATTGCCGGGCGAAACATGGGCATCCACCTCACGCAGTAGTTAGCCGCCGCCGCGCATCGTGTGACTCATCCGTCCCGTCGAGGCGATCACGCTCCGTGATCTTATGCAGCACCTCAATGCTCGGGATATACTGCCAGCCTGCGCCAAAGTCGATGTAAACCGCGCGAGGCTCTCCGGCTCAAACGCCGCTGCGTCCAATGCGGCTCTGTCCGTCGGTACATGCTGATGCCGGAATCCGTGGCGGACACTGTTGATGGGGTTCTCGTTGCGCAGAGTCGGAGGCGCAGCGGTATCCGTCCAGCCGACGACCGCACCATTCACAAAGCCTGTATCCAGGGCTCCGCCAGCCCGTCGAAAGCCCATAGTCGAACTTCTGCGCGCACACGCGGTGCGTGCGTGTGTAGTAGGAGAGGCGGCAGATGGAGCTGATGCCCGCCGCGCTCCCGCGCGCCACGTATGATACTCTGCCCCGGTCTGCCCGGCCCGTTACCTCGCCAAGTAGTCGAGATCGTTGCTGCCGCGCGACACCGGAGCTGCTGTTCTGCTGTGCGCTCGCCGCGCGCACAGCATCGCGCTCCACGCTGCGGTATGCTGCTGGGCCAGTTCTCCGCATCTGCCCGTGAGACGTTGCCTCCGCGAGATTCGTCGTCGCTGTGCGCAAGATCCTGCTGATAAGCCCCGCAACGGCCTCGCGCGCGTCTGCTCCGCATCCTCTGCTGCCTCACGTGCCGCCGTCAGCTGAGAGAAATAGTCCTCGACCGCATCCAACTCGGGCTGTGCGGCGTCTACCTCGGCAGGAAACTCGTCAATCACTTTCGTCTCGGCGGCTTCTCCCGTCGCCCGCCTCTGCCGGTGTCGCGCACGCAAAGGCGGCATCGACCAGACCTGTTACCAATGCGTCGACAGCCCTGTTCTGCTGGTAGCCGACCTCGTTTCAGCGCACGCGCCACCGCCGCCGCGCGGTCCTGTCCAGCAGGACTGCGTGGTGCAGTGCGTCCATGACCGTCTTACACCGTACGGTCGTCTGTGCATTCATGGCGGCTACGTGCGCACGCTGCGCATAGACTGTCGGCGCATAGTCCGCCTCCGCCTGCTGCTGCGATCGCGCTCCCTGCGTGCGCTGTGCGCTCGTGCCTCTCTGCTGCTACAAGGCGTTCTTCACGGCAGCAAGCTGCACCTCTGCATCGTGCAGATTCGCCTTTGCCTGCGCGAGATTCGCCGCGGCGCGCATCAGCCACGCCCGCCTTGCTCAGCGAGTTCTGCACTGCGCGTCGGCGAGATCGCCTTCTACGCCTGCGCGAGCCTCCTTTGCCGCGCGAGTGGAGGCGATCATCCTTGACATCCATCATGTGCAGAGTAGTAGCCGTACACATCGTGCAGCATCGTTTGCTGCCCGCGAGAGCCTCATGGTACGTCATGGCAAAAGGATCGTACCGCGCCGCCGCGAAGCGGTGCGCCACCGCAGGAGATCACGGCGGCGACGCTGCCGCATACCGTCTCAACATGCTCATGCCTTCTCCATCCCTTTTTCAAGATCGGGGCTTATCCCCGTACGGCAGATGGGCAATCGTCCAAAAATCCCCGCGTCTGCCTGATAGAACACCGGCTGCGCGCAGAACGCATAATAGTTGATCGTTGGAAAAGGCGCCGGAGCAGCCGCACGCCGGGCGAGGGGCGAGACTGCCGATGCGAGAAGAAGCCGAGATCACCGTAGCTCTTGTCGCGAGCCAGGAGCTGGCGAGCGATGCCAAAAGGCAGCATGTGCCGACGGCGGCAATCGCGCCGTAAATCACGCCACACGCCTTTCTGGAAATCAAAGTACTCCAGCATGATCCATAAAAATCTGCGGTGTCCCAACGAAGAAGGACGCAAAGAGGATCGTGTACATATTGATCGCATTGTGGTCTCCAGCCCTGCAGGTATGAAAGGATGTAGTTGCCAAGAGCGAGGGAAGATCAGCGTAGAGACGAACTGGAACTCAAGCGCCTGCCGCATCTCGAACCACATGGCGTCGAGCGAGATCGCTTGCGCAGGTCCTCGGTGAGGTGCGAGATTTTCCGCCGTGCGTAATCGCTCCGGAAATAATGGAGCATAGCGCTCAGCCAGAACTGCGTCTCCACCTTTGACCACGAAGATCGTCGTGAGCGGCAGGATCGAGCTGATGCGCATGAAGACGACCACGGCATCGTAGCGCGGCGCATAGAGGATAGGTGCCCGTGAATGAAGCCGCACGGTCCCTGCCAGAATGATGATGTTCGGCAGAAAGGCGCGAGACGTATGGCCGAGACGCGCCGATGAAGGTCGTCCATGCCGCCCGAGATACGGCGAAAGAGGCAAAGAGCATCCCATCGCGCGGCGAGACCGGGAGCGGCTCGTCACATAGAGGAAGAAGAGCGCGGACACGCACATCGGCCCGACATCCATCGGCGGACAGCGCTCGCGCGCGTCAGCGAAGCAGTAGCTCGTCGCACAGGAACAGCACGAGTGCCAGCGAGAGGCTGATGACACGCCCGCGAGATAGCCGAGGATGAGATAGTTTCGAACTTCTTCGGCCGCCGTCAGGTAGCAGCGCGCCCACCCAGATCGAGGAGCAGCTCCGAGAAAGAGACATGGCGAGCAGTTTCGGCTCGAAGGCGAGCAGGTTGCCCCAGAAGAAAAGCACGGGCGATCGTCGAGCACAAGGCAGAATCAGCACTCATGCCGAACATGGACGGCGTCACGTCGCGGTAGTGCTGCACCGTGATGCGGTCCGCGAGATAGCGCGTCAGGACGATGGGTAAAACCTGAGAGCGGCTGCGAGAAAGACGGAAGGTAGATCACCGCGAGGAACCACCGCAAGAAGATGCACTCATCAGCGCCGCCATGCGGTCGATCTGAAAGAGCATCTGGATCGGCAGGCACGCATGCTCGTGAGAAGGGGCGGGCAGCCCCGTCGTCACGATGGCGGAGTACGAGTGCGCGGGATGTGTCCTGCCGCCGTGCGCGCACGGAACGCGCCGCTTCGGCTCAAACCCGACGCCTGCCGCCATGGGACCGCCTCACTTCCGCTGCCTGGCATGACAGTCGTTCCGATAGGCGTCAAATGAGCTGCTCAGCGTAGGTATAGTACGCCTTCGTCCGCGCGCAAAGCCGACCGCGCGCCATGCGCGGCGCAGCTCAGCAGCTCGCGCGCGAGGCGCAGAATCTCGTATGCCATCGCCTCGCAAATCCATCGGGGCGACCACCGCGTCGGCGGTGCCGAGCGTATCGTTGCTGTCGCCGTAGATCAGCTCACGGCAGCAGCCTTGCCCATCCGTCGTTACGTACGGACGATGCGCAGAGAACCCTCTCGAGCACCGCAAGCGGCTGCCCCTCACTGATCGAGAGAGGACGAGAAACATCCATCTTCGGCAGATACTCCGCCACGGGCACCAGATGCCCGTGAACTCCATCACCTCGAGAGCATCTTCACCGTCCGGTAGCAGACCGCCACGTAGTCGGGATCCTCTCAGACCGCCGCCCATGATGCAGAGCTTCGCCGTGGGCATCTCGCGCTGACGATGGCAAAGGCGCGCAGGAGCGTCAGAATATCGCCTTGATCGGCTGGCGCGCACGACCGCGCCGATCGTGAAATGCACCGCCGTGATCGCAGCTCCTCGATGTGCAAAGTGCTCCATGTGGACGCCGTTTGGTACGATATGGATTCGTCTGCGGGACAGCCGAGATCGACGGCGATCCTGCCGTTGTGCTCGAAAGAGCGTATAGACCCGCTGCGCCGACCGATGAGCGATCGCGCCAGATGATAAAAATACTGGATCCAAAGTCCCTTGAAATCCGTCTTCACAGTCGCTCTTTGATGATCTCCGCCTCGCGCTCACGCGAGTGGACGCCGTGCTCCGTAATCGCGAACGGCTTTGCTGAAGCGTCGTCGCCATGCCGCCGACCACACCGCAGTAGCCCGTTGCCACACTGTGATAGACGTCCGGCTTCGGGCAGCTTCTGCAGCAGGAAAAAGAGCGGCAGCAGCATCGAGCGCATCGTCCAGATCGGTGAACGGAGATTTCGGTATTCCTCTCGATAGAAGCGCGGACAATCACATCGAAGAAATCGTCGCACAAGACCGCAGAGTGGCGATTTCCACCGCCCGTAGGTGAATCTCGCGAGATGCTCAATCGACATCGATGCTTTCCGCGGACGAACTCGTGAGAGCGTCTGCTGCTCCTGCGTGAGAATGCCCTCGAGCATGTCCGAGGAACCCGAGCAAGGATACGTCGAGAAAGACCTCCTCGATGCCGATGCAGTTCTTCGGCGGCTTGTACTTGAACTTGCGCGATCCTTCCCCTCCGCACCGGTTGAGCAGGCATGGTAACTCATACTCAGAGCCCCTCCATGAGCATCTGCACCCGAGGACACACGCCGCCCACGACGTAGGGATACTGAGCCCTCCGTCAGCAGACAGATCCGCATCAGGCTCCTCCTTCCAATAGATATGTGCCTCAGGCTTCGTCACGTGGACGATGTAGACACCGCCCCTCCACACGCTTTCCGCGCCTTGCAGCCGTCCGTATGGTCAATCTCCTCCTCTGTGCGCAGCAGGAGGCGGCAGCGCTGTAGCAGGAGTATATGCGCCCATTCTCCTCGTGCACGACGCGGCAATCCATGTCATGGCTAATCCGAGAAAATGGGAATGCTGTCCGAGACCGTCTCAGGCGTCGGCCACCGGATAGCGCGTACTGAGGCGGTGCGTCAAAGGACTTCAGACCCGTCGACATGCTGCTGTGCCAGGACTGGTTGGCACTCTCCGCGCAGAACAGCTCATCGGTGGATGAAATGCGAGAATACGCCGATGTAGTTCAGTGCCGTGATCTCATCGAGAACCGCATTCCATCGTCCTCATGTCCAGAGCTGACGCGCGGGATACTGTAGATGCCGTCCTTGTGGTTAGAAGTCCTGATACCTACGCGTGCTCGCTCCGCGAGTCCATCATAGAGCGAACGAGGACCGCGACTGAGCGCCGGAAACACCTGCCGCACAGCGGCGATCCCCTCGGGCTCGAGATGTTCGACGGCGGCAACATAGTAACGGAAATCATGGTCCGGATGGACGGATTTTATATACCTGCGCAGCTCCGTCAGGAGTCGATCATATCCTTTCGCCTGACTCTCCCACGGCACGCCAGTCGAGCTTTGCGTCGACCGCGTTCGCAGGCGCGCGAAACGGCTGATGGTCGCAGCCGTGCGGTCCGAGTTCCCCGCCCATGTCGATCACGAGCTCGCGCTGTAGCGGATGATGAGGCGCATCGCGCGCCGCACGTCCGCCGAGGGCATGGGTATGTGCGCTGATCTGTGCGTATAGTTCTCGATGATTGCAGAGGCGGAGGTTCTCATCCTTTGCGAGCTTGCGCACGAGTCCAGCACCAGATTTTCCAGTAAAATGTCAACCGTATCACGCCGGCTCATTGCAGATATGCGAAATCCCCATCACACCGCAGCCGGGAAGTGTCGGATGAAGTCTTGACACCGACCAGGTCAGATCGGATCGTCCGGTGCGCGAGCATCGCCGTATAGATGCAAGATTTGTCTTGTCGTCGCGCTCCACCCACATTATACATATAGACGCCGTGTCGCCAAGGCTTTTCTCTGAACAGGCGGAACGCCCTCTGCCGTGGCGATCACCTCGGCATCAGGCGTGAGCGTCGTCCAGTCGACCTGCGTCGTGTAGCTGTCGCCGTTAAAAGCTGAACCCCTTCGCCCCGACGAAGTTCGGCGACCACGTAGATCCCGGGTGCATCCGCCGCCAGTACACATCGGCGATACCATTGTCCGCGAGCAGAGACGCATCAATCGCGTCCTTGTCCTCCTGCCAGGTCTTCTGCATGGCGAGGTGTCCCGCCGCCGCACGCATGGCCCATGACAGCAGGCAGCATCGCCACGCGCTGGAATGCCCGTCGTAAAGCGCCACGCCCGTAGCCAAAGGTCATCCAGGCGGGACATTCTCATCGATCGTATGGCTCTCGTATGCCGCCTTTCCGTCAGCAGCTTCTCCACATTGTGCCGCGTATACATACTCAGCACATCCGTTGGATCATCAGAGGATAAGGAACTTCTCCTGCAATATCCCCCGTCAACAGTTTGTCATACGTTGTATGGTTCCCAAGCAGGCGATTGGAGGTACACCCGAGATGGAGGAAGCCGTCAAGACGACTGCTGAAAAAACATCCGAAGAACGAAACGAGGAGGAGGATGTAAAAAGACTGCGCTTATTCATGCACTACACCTCCATCCAATACCAATGTCCTTACCATTGCCTCGTTGCTGAGACGCTACCGCGGCAGCTTCTTCAGTGCGCTGATCGTCTCCAACAGCTTCTCCCGCCGATGCGACGCCTGATAGACATTCATCAAGAGGAGGCGGCAGCTCGTCATTTCCAGGTGCTGCTCCCGCACGTCTCCAGACGCGGGACGCCTCCGCCTCGAGCATCTGTCCGCCGTGAATCAGCTCACGGATGCTCCTCCGCATGGTAGGCGGATATCGGGATGGCGCTCTGCGAGGAGACGCAGCATCTCCATATAGCGTGCGCTGCTGCTCGCGTGTCACCCTCGTCGCCATACTGGCGCAGTGAACTCGCGCACCTTCTTGACGTGCTCATCCAGCAGGGCGTCGTCCTCCACGCCACGCTGATCTTCTCCTCAAGGGTATAGATGTCCTCGTTCAGCTGCTCCATGTGCCGTCATGAGCGACACTGCGCCAATGGGCGATCTCACGGTCGCTGTCATTATGCCGCCTCATTTCAGGATCGACTGCCGCTCCACCACATTCTGCTTGATCGCATCGGTGAAGAACTTGCGCTGGTTTGCATCATCGAGCGAAAGCCCTGTCGCCCCTGCAACGGCACAATATCGCCGCTGTAGGCGGGATCGTCAATCGAAGACTCAGATCCTCGTCTTCTTCGTCCGGTCCTGTGCGGCGCATGAGTCCGAGCACCTGACCAAATCAGCTCGTAGAGCAACAGCAACTTCAAGTCCGCGACCAGTATGGCGGGGCGACGAGTGCCAGACAGGCCGAGATCCACCCGCATTGCCGCCATTTGTTCCAACTGGTGCGGACGAGGTTTGTTTGAGGTATACAGCGACGAATCCATCCGCCCCGGAACGCCCTCGTTCATCATAGTGACTCTCCCCCGTTTCTACCCCGACCTTTGCAGGACGTTCCGCACCGCGGCGAAGCGTCTTGCCCGTAACATCCGGAGAACGGCGAGACGCCTTTCTCTGTCGCGCCGATAACATCCTCAGCACGAATGCTGTTCGCGATCTTATGGTCGAGCTCACGATAGCTCATGTGATGGATGAGGATTGCAGGAGCAGCGTGACAGGATAGTCCGGCTGCAGCCGACGGCGTTCTGGGAACTCCGACCGCATATCGAACTCCTCCACGCGGGATGCGCGTATCGTCGAGATGCGCGGTCGGTAGTCTCCTTCTCCCATGCGGCGGGCATTCGCGAGCAGGCCCGCGACAAGACGCGCCGTGATCGGGTTTGCTCGTAGAGGCTCCACTGCTCGAAGTCAGATGATAAATCTGGATCACCGCAATAACCCACCATCGTGGACAATCGGTGCGGCAAGATCAGGAACATTCTTCATGGTCGCGGTTGACGGGGAATCTCACGTGCTCCTCGAGCGCCGCTTCCAGGTACGGATGATCACCACGCGGCAGGCGCGGCAGCTCATGGGTACTGTCGCCGAGACGTACCTTCTGGCGCGGATAGTAGCCGCCCTCGCCCACCATAGACCACGACATCCTTGACGCGCTCAAGATTTCTGCCGTCACGGCTGCCGTCTGTAATAAGGTTCTCCGTCTCGACCGAGTCCAGACGCGAGGTAATACGGTAAAGACGGTGGTGCTGTCGTCCGAATTAAATGATCTGACAGTAGAGACGATCCTTGATGGCGACGCTCTCCTTGAACAGATTCTCGAGAAGGAGACGCGGTACTACAGGCGACGCTTGACCGCCCATCCGCACGCTGGCGGAATGCCTCTGATCCTCGTGGCCCATCAGCACGGCGGTGAAAAGTAGGAAGTGGAACTCCGGCGGGCTGTAGAGGTAGCAGATCCCATCCTGCCCGAGCAGCGGCGGACGGACCACGGTGAAAATCCGTCGCAAGAATTACTGCTGCTTTCGCGAGAGAAGCCCCATGCAGCCGATATGTAGATAAGGCAAAGTCACATAGATGATGGGATTGACCGGCGTCCCGCCCTGCAGATGCGTCACCGAGGCGTCAGGAGTGCCGACGATATTCTCCTAGGGACGACGGTACGCATGATGCGCGCACGCTGCGCCCGGCAGATGTGCTCCAGCCCCTCCGTCTGCGCCGTCTCGTGTGCCGCCTTCATCGCCGCCATGTCTCGCGCAGCCGGGGCAAGTGGGCGGCGTGGCTGCCAGCCAGCAGCTCCGTGATCGTGCTCCGCAACACGGCATTCCGTGCGGGTGATGCGGGGGTGGCGGACGTACGCATCGAGAATCGCATGAATCATATAGGGGTACTCCATCGTCGTCCCTCTGCGGGGCAATGTGGAGATATATGGCTCATGAAAGTCACGCGCCGTTGCCTGATAGATCGCATAGACAACGTCGCGCGCATCCAGCCAGTCCGCACATCGTCTCGGCGGGTGCAGCGCATACTTCGGCAGAGAACGCCCGTGAGTGCCATGCTGAACGAGCGTCCCGATCGGTAATCTCCGCCGTCATCCCGGGGCGCCAGGCTCGGGGAGACGGATGACGCTGAACCGGAACGCCCTGTGCACGATACATATGCCAAGCTCCTCGAGCCACGAAAAGCCTGCCATCCGCATTCTGGATTCACCGCATCACGTTCCGTCGGCTGCGTCCTGAGGCAAACACCTCGTCGTCGGAGAGCAGAAGACCTGTGACCGCCTCTCCTGCGCCATGTGCGAAGCGCATCAGACGACGCATCGCAACGGCGAATCGCGCTCAGCCGGTGAACCGAGCAGATCCCCAGATTCTGAACGGAAAGACCTGTGCCGCCTCCGCGCTGTCACCTCGCAGTCTATTCGTGTGAATCCCTGGGGCGCTCCGCCCTCCACGGCACGGAAACGATAGAGCTCCACCCCTCCTTTGCGTAGCATGCCGAGCAGCTGCTCCAGATAGCGCGAACCGGAGAACATCGCCTTTTTGTCCATGTACTCATGTGTCATCCTATTCTTGCGACAGTCGGCATCTCACTAGGGATAGACCCCCATCCTAGCTCACCATTTCCGCCAAATTACTCAACAAATAATAAATAATGGCACGATAACAATAGCAACCATATCAGTAGAGGTTCATAATTTTTAGCGCACTTCATTTATCAACGTTCCTTAAACAATACGAAGAGCAGGAAAATTATAATTTCCGTTCTCTTAGTGTATATTACGCAAATCTTTCTTCTTCAACACGCGCGGTTCGCGTTTTTGATGCATCTCGCACGGTATCAACCTAAAGAATAGCACCTATCTCATAAGAAAGCGGCATGATGAACATCCCAGTATATCGAAAAAGCATCCCCTATTACAGTCATTTTGTAATAGGAATGCTTTTGCGTATTACGAAGGACTAATACGGAGTAATCCTTTATTTATCTACAGGGTCGTTGAGAGATAGCGGTCACCGCCATCGGGCAGGAGTGCGACAATCGTCTTGCCCGCGTACTCGAAGGGCGCTTGCCAGCTCCACGCAGCTGCGAGCGCCGCGCCTGAAAGATATGGCAACCAACGCGCCCTCGCGCTGGTTGAACGCTCGCGCCCAATAGGCAAAGGCATCGTCATTCGACACGCGGATGACCTCATCGTAAACCTTCGTGTCAGGCGTGTCGGGGACGAAGCACTACCGATCCTGCAGCTTATGCGGACCGGGCTTGCCGCCGAGAGCACAGAGCGAGTCGTCGGCTCCTGCGACGACATGCACGGCTGATTCTGCTGCTTCAGATAGCGGTACGCTGCCCCGTCACCGTGCCGCCCGTACCGACTTCGGCGACCACAGACATCCACCTTGCCGTCCGTGTCCGCCGGAGATCGGTACGTCGTCCGCTCGTGCGCAGCAGGATTCGCGAGATTCTCGGACTGCGAAGGATGGGTGAGAGTTTGGGATCTCCTTCTGCTCCGCGCGATACGTCGCCCCCTTCATCCCCTACGCACCTCGTGAGGACGATCTCGCGCCGTATGCCTTCAACAGGTTGCGGCGCTCCACGCTCATTGTCTCCGGCATCGTGAGAACCGCACGGTAGCCGCGCGCCGCCGCCACCGCGGCGATACCGATACCCGTGTTGCCGCTCGTCGGCTCGATCAACGTCGCACCCGGCGCGATCTTGCCGTCTTTCTCGCCTGCTCGACCATCACGCAATCGCAATACGATCCTTCCGCAAACCCGACGGTTAAATACTCCAGCTTCGATTCGCCTTGAGATCATGCGCCTTCGCGAACGACTTCCATGCCCGCGAAGTGGCGATAAATCCGATGATCTCCGTCACCTCTGATATACCTTCCCATTGCATCACGTCTCCTTCATACTTCATATATTAGCAAACATACCAAAAACTATGTTTGTAGTTTACACATTCAGAGTACTGTGTCAGGGAAATGAAAAAGACTGCTGTACGATATTTGCGGTTTCGTACAGCGGTATCATTATGGAGTTGCTTTTTATGTCGGATGGAAGTAGACCTTGACGCGTTCGCCCTGGTCGACGATGTCGTTGACGCTGAGGCTCTGGCTGACAGCGGCACCCGTACCCTCGCTCTCGAAGGTGAGTCCGCGCAGCTCGGCAAGAGCGCCGCCTCGCGGGAGGTCCCGTGAAGTCGGGCACGACCGCGCACCCTCGGGCGGTGTCGCAGTAGCCTCCATGCCTTTCCTCGTCGTCGCTGCGCCCCTTCTCCGTCGCCCGTCGTCTCGGCGAGGTGTTGCTCGACGGCTCGACATGGGCATAGCGCAGGAGCTGGGTAAAGATGCGCGAGGCGACAGGTGCGGCGATCTGGCCGCCGTAGAAGTCTCCGCCACGCGGGTCGTCAATCATGACGCGAACGGTGAAGATCGGGTCCTCGACGGGAGCAAAGCCGCAGGAGGCGATAGCGACCCTCAAGGTAGCCTGCCGTCTCACGGCGAATCTTCTACGCCGTACCGGTCTTGCCCGCGATGCGGTACCCTTGACGCCCGCCTTCTTTCCGCCGCCGCTCGCGACGACCTGCTCCGGGGAGCCCGATCGGTGTGCGGTCAACGGTCGGTTCGAGCACGCGCCGTATCGCGGCGCACGCTTCTCAAGATGGAGCCGTCAGGTTCCGAATCGCGCACGATATAGGTGCGTAGGCGTGCCGCCGTTTGCGATAGCGGCCATCGCCGTGACAAGCTGCAGCGGGTCACGGCGATACTCTGCCGATCGCCGTCGACGATGTCCGGTCGCGCATATCGTCCGGCGGTGAAGGATACCCTCCTCCTCGCCAGGAAGGTCGATGCCCGTGCGCTCGCCAAAGCCAAAGACAGCGTGTGTGGTGCATCATCTTCTCCGCGCCAGGGAGGTCCACCTGCGCAAAGCCGTGTTGAGAGACTTCTTTACGATGTCGGTGAAGGTGACCGCGCCGTAGCTTTTCGTTCGCTCCAGTTCTGGTCCGCCGTCCCGACACCATAACGTGGCCGGGGTCGAAGACCCTGATTCGGCGGCGATGCTCTCACCGGGTGCCGCGCCTGCGTAACCGCCTTGAACGTGGGCCGGCTCGTAGATGAAGGAGACGGCACGGTTCTTCAATTCTCCTGTGGATACTCCCAGAAGCGGTTGGGGTTATGGGAGGGCGCAGTATGGCGAAATCTCGCCCGTCTTTGGATCATGACAATCGCCGTGGGTCAAGGGTGTTCTCCGCCATCGCGCGGTCGAGTTCCTGCTCGACCATGACTGAAATCGTGCTGTCGATGGTCAGTGACACGGTCACGGTAGTCGCTGCCATAGACGCGCCGCCCACAGATGGGTCGAGGATCGGGCGCTGCCCGTCGTGATGAGCCGCTCTTGGCGCACCTCTCCTTTTAGAATTGGGTCGAGTGCCTGCTCCACGCCGTCAAGCCCCTCGTCGTCCGTGCCAGCGAAGCCGATGACGTTCGCCGCGAGCGCGTCCGTTTCGGATAATGTACTTTGCCTCGTTCTGAAAGCCGGGGCGGTCGCTGTACCCTTCTCGCGGATGACGGCGCGCTGGCCTCGTACTCCGTGTGCTCCAGCCGCCCGCTTGACTGAACGAATCCGCGCCGCCGCGTGCGTGTCGTCGAAGATGTCCTGCTCCGTGAGCCGATGGGCGGCGCAATATCCTTGCGATTTCCTCCGGGCGTGTGGGTATCATAGACGTGGTTCGGGTCGACGAAGAGGTTTTCGTCATGCACTGCTGACGGCGAGTTCCTTGCCGCTGCAGTCGAGATCGCCCGCGCAGGGTTGGATGCGGAACTCGTAGCCGCTCTGGTCGCGCATCCGCTGGGCAGGCGCATCCCCTACACAATCTGCAGATAGGCATAGCGGAATACCAAGATAACGAGAACGTCATTACGAGCGCGGCTTGTGGCCAATGCACGCCCCTGTAAGGTCGACCGAATATTTTTCGTCTGTCCATCTCCCATGATGCACTGCGGTTATTATTGCGGATAACGAGACTGTTTCGCTCGCCATAGGAAGCACTGATAAATGAAGTCTGCCAGATTGGCGTAGATTTTCATTCCGAACGGGAGGCAAACCGGACGCATAGCAAGGGCTATGTGGAGGATTTGCGCCATTTAATGTGAGCAAAAGAATCGCGTCAAGATGGTAGTGCTAATTATCGGTGCTTCCCTCTCTATCATGATACCATAAACGGGTGGGAAAAAAGGCACGGCTCTGCCAGGCAAAGCCGTGTCTTTCAGCAAAGGATGACGGAAGGGGACAGAAACGCCTCGGTGACGCTTCTCCGCCTCCTCCGCCTCGTTGATCTCCGCGCGCGTAACGACGCCCTCGGAGATGGCTCGTTCACCCATGCACCATGGTGATGGTCGGCGTACGATGCCTTGATCGTGCCGTCCGTCATGCCGTGCGGGGAGTCGGGTTGACGCCCGCCGCGAGATAGATATGCCCGAGCGCGGCGAAGCAGACCGCCGCCGCAATGCTGTGGACGGGGATGGCATACGCCGTGATCGTTGCCGGCAGGATGCATGCGCCCATCAGAGGATGAGAGTAGGTGACGACGCGATGACGACCGACGGCGCAAGCTGCAGGGCGATATTCATCTTCTCGCCGCCGTTGTAGAAGCCCTGTGGGGCATGGGATCTTTGCCCATCAGCTCGAGGGAATTCTGCGCCAGATTCCATGTCCTTCTTGCCGAGCTGAAGATGCTCCTTCAGCATGATGATGTAACCCTTGCGTGCGATGGCGGAAATGATGATCAGGGTCAGGATGAAAACGACGCCGAACACGGTGCATACATGAGCGTCTTATCGCCGAAGATGTAAAGAAACGGAACGTGTCCGTGTAGAGCGGGTGCCGTAACCCGACAGCATGAAGAGAACGCAAATGCATTGAGCCAGTGGCACACGGCAAAACGCCTTTCATGGCGCGGGACGTACTTTTGTCGATCAACGACGCTACCTTCCCCTGCTGGTCATTCTGTCCGCCTGCCATCTTGCGAATTTCATCGCGCCGCGACGATGCCGGTACTGCCGCCGATAGCGTCTTCGTGATTACTTTACCTTCCAGACGTCGATCGATGCCGGGGTGACGGGGTTCTTTGGAGTCCCGGGCCTCAGGCTACTCCGGGCGGAACACAGATCATGTGCCGTGCCGCGGCGCCCTTTGGGCTGTAGATATTCGCATCGGGATGCGATGCGCGTGCGGATCACGCGCTCCGCTGCGGCTGCTTCATCCTCCTCCAGCGCGGGCACCGGCGCATGTGACGTACGGGTCTTGGCTTGGGCAGGCTTCAGCACCTCGCCCATCGTCCTCGTAACCATGTGCAATGCGGTCGCCAGCAGAGATCGCATTTCGTAGAGCGCCGCGGCGCACCTCGTCCCGATCTTGGAATGCCACGGGCAGTTGTGCTCGCAGTAGTGGCAGCGGCGCGTTGTCTTCGTTGACGATGACGACGGTGCCGTTTTCATTGCGGTCGATCATTCCTCGGGCAGCCCTTTGCGCGGGAGGATCACCGCAGTGGGAAGCAGTTCTTCTTGAAAAAGGTCAGTGGAACTTTGATGATCGACGCGCTCTTTCATTTCAATGAGCGTGTAGACGCGTGAGTAAGGTCTTTGTGCGACTGGTACTGTCCCTCAAAGGGCGTACTCATCATCAGGCAGCAGATCATGCCACTGTTTCACGAGCAACCGTATGCAGCGCGACACGCTGTGCAGCGCGTCATATCTCATGCAACATTGCGATTTCCTGTGTCATGACGCTTTCTCCTCTTTTATCTGATGGTTCATTCCGGAATCGGATTGCCCTTTTTCTGAAGTCCTGTTCCTCTGCGAGGAGGTCAAGGTGCACCGTTGCCCAGTACCGATAGATGAAGTCGCTCGTATCGTCGTCGGCAGGACCGCGATAAGTCTTGATATGATGATGGCGGGCATCACGGACATCGAGCGCATGAATCGCTGTCCTCCGGCTCGAGCGTGTGCATCTTCCGGAGATCCCGTATTGCCGCAGTAGACGCAGCCGACACGCGTGTAGTGCCAGCGCGTGCCGCATCCGCCGCAGACGAGACCCGCGTGCGCGCCCCTGACCGGTATTTCCTGGGATCGGCGATGACGGGCTGCCGCCCGCAGACAGGATGATAGTTCTCGCTGAAACGCAGGCGGTCGCGGTCAGGATTCCACATCGTGGGATCCTTCAGCTCCGCCGGGACGGAAGGTGCGGCGATGATGCGCCGGATCGTGCTGCGGATAAAGCCCTCGTTCAGCTCAATGGCGCTGACAGGCCGCCGCAAATGCCTCCTTGTCCTGTGTGAGCACGGCGATGATGAATTCTTCCTTTGCCGCCTTGCGCAGGGCTTCCAGCGCGGCGAGATAGTCGCGCGCCGACGCCTGCATGAGTGGAGGACGTCTGCCTCGGCGATGCGGGCAAAGACGATCACCTGCGGGAGGTGGACCGCACGCACCGGCTACCGTTTGCGGTAGGTTTCCTGCTGCAGGGCGGCGGCTTTTCCTCAACCGTCTTTGTGACGGCGCGCGAGGGCTGTATGGGCTCCGGCGTGCCGACCACCGCATCGACGAGGGCGATAGACGCGCTCCGTCTCTGCGCGAGGAACGGATGCTTCTTCGGAAGCGTTTCATCGGATCGGTGTTCTTCGATTTCATAAAGGGTTCTCCTCGTCTTTTTCAGACGTTACTTGTTGTGAATGTGTTTCCTGCGGTCAGCCTCCGCATACGCGGCGCGGCCTGGGGGAACTCACCGCGCGTTCGACGTTCACAAAGGCGGTGAATTCCTGCTCCTGTACGTTCGGATCGAGGCGCGCGTCAGTAGTCGGAAGTAGTTGCCGGAGGTACGTCAGAGGCCGCCAGATCCCCAGTTGTAGGGCATCAAACCATGTGCGTCTCCACACCGTTGATCGTGAGCGGCTGGGCGCGCTTCGTGACCATCGCCTTGATTTCAATTGTGGCACGTGGTGTGCTGAAGCGCGGGCGCGATGCCGCGCCGCGCACCGATCTTTGCGGCGAGCTGCTCGGGAGATCTCGATGAACGGCTCATATTGAGCTCGTTGGGTATGGGATGTTGCGCGTGATCGTACCCGAGCGCAGTGCTCCGTCGGAGCTCGACGTGCAGAGGACGTGAGGTACTCATCCGGCGTGCCGATCTTCTGCAGTTCGGGCACACGCGGATGCGATGACGCAGGTTGAACTCTGTCTTCGATCCCTCGTTCATCATGTTCTTCGTCGGACTCTCGACCGGCTCATAGAACTCCCGGGCGAGAGGACCGTCCACGGGAACGTAAGAGTGATCGCGCGTCTCCAGCCGTTTCTCCACGTCACTGTACTCGGCAGCGAAGAGACGGCCGATGCCCTCGCCGTTCGTGCGTGAACGGCTTCTGTCCACCGTGTTGGGTCCCTGCGTGCGGTCGCACGAGCGTCTGGGACGTCATAGCCATCCCGCATCCCCTTTGCCCGTCGCAGACGAGCGCCCGATCGCCGGGCTCGGCTTGCCGTTCTCGTCGCAGGACGCACGGTTGTAGAGCATATGTGAATGTTGTCAGGTACCAGACCCGTGGCGTAGTTCGGATAGATGCCCATGTTGCCGTTGTCTTCCTGCCCGCGCGCTCACGCCGTATGGACACCGTCGCCATAGACGCCTCGTGGAAAGATCCACATGCCCGCCATCGTCGTGCCCGTCGCAATCGCGGATCTCGCGGATGCCGCGCAGGAGATGTCCATCCTTCAGGTCGTAGCCGTTGCACTCCTTCATGATGTTCTCGACATACGCCTCACCGTTCGCCTCAGGACCGCCGTAGTTCCATGTGAGGAGCGCTGATCGTGTTGTCCTTCGGATCGGTCGAGTCATGAGAGCCCTCACGATGCGCTTCCAGAGCTTATCGCAGATCCAGTAGTCGGGGCGCGGGGTCGTTCGTGGGACTCGGTACCTTCATGCGCCACTGAATCATGCGCGTGGAGTTCGTCATCGTGCCGCAGCGCGCTCGAGGTGGTGGAGCGCCGGCAGTACGAAGATGACCTCGGTCTGACGATGGCTGACGGGTTGACGGACGCTCCCAGAACGCCGCCGTCTCGCTGACAACAAAGACATCCTGCACGATGAGGGTGATTCAGATTCTTGGGCCCCTTGTTGACGATCGTGCGTAGGTTTCGGCATTCGTCATCTGGGGGTTCTGCCCTGAGACGTGAATGCACTTTCATCTTCCCTCGACCGCCTTCTCAAACGCGCGGCGTGAGCGAGTCGTTGTGTGTGCCGTTGCGGATCGGCAGCGCGTTGAACAGATACGATCATTCCACGGTGTTCGCCGCATCACCGGAACCACGCCTTGAGGAGGTTCTTGGGGAACTTCGCGCGGAACGTGCCGTTGTGGTGCGTCCACTTTGCGGAGCGTGGCCGTCACGGCATGCGTCGGACACGGAAGGTAGGCGGGTAGTGCACTGGAACATGATGCCGCAGTCCGTCGAGGACTGGACGTTCGCTGAAACCGCGCGCAGGGCGTCGATGCCGCCGCCCGAGACGCCGATGTTGCCCGGCGAGCAGCTGGATGATCGTAGCGGCGGATGCCCTCCACGCCGATCGTGCTGCGTCGCAACAGGCCGAGCGCGACATCATCACCGTCGGCGTAATGCTCGAGAAGAGCTCCGCCGCCTTCTTGATGTCCGGCGACGGGCATACCCGTGATCGCCGATCTGCGTCCTTCTCAAAACGTATAGCGCGAGAAAGATGCTTCGCGAGGAGCGATCCATCGATGCGTGCTCGGCTCACACGACGGTGCCTTTACCGGCTTACCGTTTGCGTCGACCTTGTACCCCCACGTCTCCTTGTTGTACGTGCGCGTCTTCTCGTCGCAGCCGGAGAAGATGCCTGCGTCGATTATTGTGGTCACGTCACGCAGCGGGCGGTAGGCATTCGTGCTGCGGCGCAGGTAGTCGGCATCGTATGTTCTGAACAATACTAATTGATAAGTGCTCGAGATACACGATATGTGCCAGGCCTGGCTGGAAGAAATGATCCGGCAACGCGCGGTGCGGGGTGTAACGCACATCGACGTGGACGATGGTCGCTCGACCATCGCTTTGCCTCCATGACGCGCTTCATTGCGAGCGGATGGCATTCTGCAAGGTTCGAGCCCTCGATCCAGACGCTTTGCCTTCTTGAGGTTGTACCGGCAATCATCGCGCCGCAGTAAAGGCGGCGTTCAGTGCCAACGGCGTCGTCGCATAGCGGACGCGCGTCTGGTTGTCGATGCTGAAGACCGCACCGAGTCCGCGTGCCATCTTGATGAGCTGGTAGCAGCACTCCTCGTTGTTGACCTGCGAGCCGCCAATGAAGCCGATGGCATCCGTACGGTTGCTCGCCAGACTTGTAGCCGTTCGCCTCGTCACAGCCGACCCAGTTCTCGTCACGCGTCTTCTTGAGGCGCGCGCGGAACGATCGATAGTATCACCTCAGCTGATCTCCTCCCAATGGTCGCTGCGGGTGCGCGATAGAGCGGGCACTTCGGACGCTCTGTGATTGGGAATATAGCCGTAGCCAACCCCCCTTCGGACAGAAAGTACGCCGCGATTGACAGGTTGTCTGCCGCACCTTCGGGGTTGATCAGCTGCCGTCGCGGCGTAGCCGATCGTTCCGCAGCCGCAGCCGCAAGTGGCAGACGGAGGTAATTCGCGACCGCCCGTCAGCTTGTACTCTTTTGCCGCCGCCGAGACCGTTGCGACGTCCAGACCGAGACTGGCGAGTGCCAATGACGCCGCTTAGCCCGGTGGCTTTCAAAGTCACGTCTGCTAAGGTTCATCGTGATTCTCCTTTCGTATCGGCGGAATTCCGCCGACAGGCTCTCTAAACTTTCTATATGAAACGAGGCCCCGATTTCAGCATATTTGATGAATACACATGACATCGTCAGGCGTGATGCGCTCCGGGTTCGCATAGATGCAGAACGAGGCCCGGTGCCATGCGCTTGCGCAGAACGTGATGCCGGTTTGCGCGCAATGTTGAGCGGAGGGTGGTCGGAACGGACTTCGCGCGACCGTGGGATCCCCCATCCGCCCCAGTTTCAGCATCATCTCCGAGGAGCAGCGTCCACTGAAGATGATGATTTTATCAGAAATCTCACGTGATTTTGAGCGCCCAGCCATAAGAGTTTGTCAAAGACGTTATGGCGGTAAACGTCCTCCACGAGAACAAAGTTTTCTTGTTTGCCCTGATCGAACAGGACGCCACTGTATATGGACGCCGTTCGTCGTATCATGTGTCTTGGAGATGCGAGAGAGGAGTTCGTCCGCTGTCGCAAGGATGTCCCTCGCGCTGAAGCTGCGTCGCGTGGTAGCTCGAAGATGCTCCTCAGGGCACGCAGCTTCGGGATGCAGCGCGCCGAGAGTAGCGCGGATTTTTTCACCGCGTCCGCCGCCCCTGCACGCATCCGTCGTCGTCTTGGCTGCGGCGCGCGGATGCTCGTCACCGCCATCTCCACGATGTCGTCAAAGCTGCGGATGCGCCCCATCTGGGCGAAACGCATCCGACGATGAGATCCTCGAAGTCGACGGGCGGCGACAGCAGAACGCCGTGGTGAAGTTCTCCCCATTGAGTCGATGGCGAAGACCTCCTCCAGAATGTGTTATGATCCGCGACAAATGCATTCTTCTCGAGACATAGCGCGTCACGGGTACGTCGGTAGAATAACTGCGCTGAATTTCCATGTCAATTTCTCCAATAGATGCTGCGGGATGCCTAAGCAGATACCGTGCATATTCTGCCCTGCAGTTTTTATTCGTTCAAGCGGGCGTAGTCTTCGCACGGGGATTCACGCGACAAAATCTTACATAGTCAAAAACATCATGCCATCTGCCCCATGGAAGCGAGCGCCCCATGAGAAAGGCGATCGCGCCGCGTCTCCACATCGATCTCGGGGATCATGGGAGAGGAGCCCGTCATGCAGCGTGCCGTCGCGCGAAGAGTGCCGTCACACGCGCGTCGATCTCCAGTGCGGCAAGTCCGCGGTCGAGCATAAGGGTCGGCAACGTACCGCGTGAACGCGATTCCGTGATAAACAAGTCAATATACAATCGTTTTCGATATAGTTCTGAAATTCCTTCCTTTGATCTTCGTTTTTCTGGATAAAATAACCATTTGGGCGCACTGACGGCGCTGCTCGTGCCCCCCGCCGCTGTAAAGCGTGCCGTATCCTTCACCGTGTCGAGCTGACCGTAGCTGTCGCTCTTGATGACGGCCGTACGCACCCCATGTGTTGCCAGATGCGGGATGAGCCGCTCGATGAAGGTGGTATTCCCGTCCCCGGCGGGTGCGGCGATGGAGGGATGGGGCGCTCACGCCTCGTTCGCAGGCAAGGCGATAGGCGGGGTGTTCACGTTGAAGAGAGTCCTGCATCCACGCGAGCGGCAGTTCGTGCACCGTGGTCACGCAGGATGATGCCGAGCTTGCGGTCTCCGCGCTGCGATGGCGGCGGCAGGCCTGCCCGCGTCGCGCCAGTGATGGCGAGCGGCTGCCGGTAGCCCGGAGCGTCAGCAGGAACGACCTGCACCGCCGTGCGCTGCCTCGGGCGAAGAATTGCCGCACGAGTCAAAGTCGTGAAAGGCGCATGTCGCCCGGGACAAGCGACCCTCCATCCTCCCGCCGCCGCGAGCCCCGCGGCAATCGCCGCCGGTACCCTGCTGGGAAGGCGTTCGTCCGTGACGAGTGTGCCCCATACGCCGCTGCGAGCTCCGTGAAGCTCTCTACGCTCCGCCTCTGCGCGCGAGCACAATCGCGGCGTGAAATCCTGCCGTGCGGTAACGCCGCAGGGCCACGAGAGGCAACGTTTACCCGTCTGCCATGGGGAGAATCGCTTGTCCTCGCCCATGCGCGTACTCATGCCGCCTGCCGCGACGATGAGCGTCAGGTCAGCGAGCGTCACCGTGCCACTCCCCGCGTCGCCGCGCAGGATCTCGATGCCATGCTGGAGCTGGGGCGGGATAAAGCCGAGGCACTCGCGCACCGCCTTCTCACTACCGGGCAGGTTGACGATCAGCGAGCGTTTTCGCAGGGGCGTTTTCGTCGCACGGCTGAGCATGGCGCGCGGCGTCACCTTCATCGAGGGCGCGCATCGCTTCGGCGATGCCGGCGCCTCGCGGTGTCGATCACGGCACGCGTTGCCTCGGGCGTTACGTCACTGCCGGAAAAGCCCGTCCGCCCGTCGTGAGGATCAGCCCAACGCCGCGATCCGACCAGAGCCTCCTCTCACGCTCGAGTTCCTCGCGCGTTCGTCAGGCATGATGCTGTACCCTGCGACCTCATCCCTCCGCCATCAGGATCTCACGAATCGCCCGCGCTCGCATCCTCGCGCTTTCGCCGCGCGAACCCTTATCGCGCACCGTGATGACCGCGGCATCAGGCGGTATCTTCTCCGTCGTGATCTCCAGCGTATCGCCGACCGTCTTAACCGCCATTACGGGACGCGCAAAGACGCCCTCACGCGGCATAATGCAGTCGCCGACGCGGTGAAATATCTCACAGTGACTGGCACTTCTTCCCGATCTGCGTGATCTCGAAAAGACCTGTCACGCGCAGGCGCGTCCCGACGGGAGCTCCTTAAAGCCCCGAGCCCTCGGCGACAATTTTCACCAGTGCGCCGGGCTCCGCATCTGCACCGCGCGCGCACGGAAATCCTCGTCGCCGGTGGTGACTCACCTGCCGTGCCAGTCGCCCGCGTGGGCGTCGCCGTCGATGCCATGTTCCGTGATAAAGAGGCGCGGTCATCATACCTGTTTGCCGTGCCGCGCTGTCACTGAGGGCACGGTGCCCGGATCTCTCCCATAGCCTCCTACCTGATACATGGCGCAGTGATCACGCGTCTCTGATCGATGTCAATGGTATTCTTCAGGCTTTCCACCACGCATAGGCGAGGATTCCGCAGTTCATGCATCCGACATTCCGCCGCGCAGCAACACCGCGTGTCAAGCCCGCATTACTGTAGAGACAGAGCTTCAGGAAGCCTCCTCCGCCGTCAGGCGCACGATGCACGTGTGGCAAATTTGTGCTCCATCGCATCGATAAAGCCGATCGCCCCCGTAAAGCCGCCGGTACACGCAGGCGGCGGTACATGTCTGCACCCTCGTGCGCGGTCTCCCCGACAGGCAGAAGTGCGCCGAACGCATCCTTCAGGTGCGCACCTCATCCATCGGCACACCGCGATAGTCCGCCGTCCGCGCGCACAGCCAAATCGGCGCCAGGCTCGATAATGCGCACATCAATCGGATGTGCGCGACATCACCCAGCGAGCGCGGTGGGTCCTCGTCGTTCACGCCCCGCGATCGGCACGCAGTTCACATGACGCATGGCCGCTCCTCCTGACAAGGCGCGAAGAGCCTCCATCACCGCGCCGGAACGCATCATTGCCGCGTGATGGAAAAAGAACGTCCGCCATCGAGCGTATCGGTGTGAGATTCACCACTGACACCGTCAAGCAGCTCATCCATCATCGTACCGAGCAGGACGCCGTTCGTCGTGAGTGCCACCGTCTCAATGCGAGATATCCTTCAGAGTGCGCACAAGGCGCGTAATGTCACGCCGCACGGGCGGCTCGCCGCCGTCGGGCTTTGCCACGAACGCCCAGTGCCATGACGCACGCACATCGCGCAGGATCTCCTCACCAGGTCAGCACATCCGCGTGGCGCCAGCTTCTTGACCCATGCGCCGGCATGCAGTAACGGCAGCGCAGATTGCAGCAATCCGTCACGAGATGCGCAGATATTCAATTTCCGCTGAAACTGATCCTGCATGATGAACGCTATCTATACTCTCTTTATTATTTCCTTATTTTGCGTAACGGGGACTGCGCGGGTCATCACCGCATCATTCATCACATCAGAGTATCACTATTTCGACCTCTGCTCCCTGCCGCGAGCGGCAGCGTCCCCGCCAGCACGCATCCACGGGCATCGTAGCCGCCGAAAAGGAGTGAGCCGGACGCGTGCTGGTCGGGCAGTGAGACGCGCGTCCATCCGCCTCCGCGCGCGCACGCAGGGCGACATTGACAACGGGGCTTCGGAAATGCGGCATCAGCGAGTACGGCGCGGCGGCGCAACGCCGAGCACATCCTGTCTCGCCCGCAAGCCGCAATCGCCAGACGATGCCATCAGCTCAGGCGTCGCATAGGCGGCGAACCAGGTTGCCTGAGAGCGCAATGCCGGGCATCCTGCGCGCGTAGGCAATGGCAGGTGCGCCCGGTTTCATGCAGACGCGCCAGAACAGCCGCGCTCTCCGCACCGAGGGCGGGCACAACGCCGTGCGCAGTATCCTTCTTGCCCGGAAACTCCCCGACGTGAGAAAGGGTCACGCGATCCGCATAGGGCGATCACCTCCGCCGCCACGTTCCACATCATCGGGCACCGAGCCGACCACCGTCACCTCTGCCGAGCTCACTTTCAGGCGTCCCGCAAGGAGGTAAGTTACTATTGTAGATGCTGCCGGGGCGCAGCGGCTCGCCGGGCTGTGGCAGCTCATCGCCCGTGCTCGCACAGCGATGCGCACGCCGTGGACACACATCCACATGCCCCTCACTCGCAAGTACCGCGATCCCGACGCACTGGATGCGCTGTCCCTTCGCGAGGAGCAGCGTATCCTTCTTGATATCTCGCCCGCATAACAGTAGTTCTCAAATGGCTGCGATGTAAAGGGAACGAAAATCGCAGTCCCTCCTCGCACATCTTCACGCCACCACGCAATCGCAGCCCGCAGGGTCGCGCCGCCCGTCGATGCGGACACGCCCGCACCGACCGCGCCGGCGCGAAGAAATGCCCGCTTGCCTCCTCGCCGACCACCGTCAGGCGTACGGGGTGCTCTGCCGAGGCATCCGCCGTGCTCGCCACCGCGAAGGTATAGCCGTCAGTGGCGAGCGGTCGAACGGCGGATTATCCAAACGCTGCGCATTCCTCCCGCCGCCACGCGCCCAGGTGCATCCGGCAGGACGCTCCCGTCTCCATGACGGGCGTCGTATGCGCGAGCAGCACCTCGATTACCTGCTCCAGTTCGATATCCTGCATGGTCTCCTCCTTACTTCCCGAACGGACAAACGGGATAGTAGCGGTGCTTGCACTCCATACAGGCCCCCCGATCCGGGCGCGTGATCTCACGCGCGTCCGCACTGCCCGCCACGACGCGGGAAGGGAATATTATCAAAGATCGTCGCGGGCGAGTACATCACTGACCGGCAGCCCCATGATCGGCACCTGCCGCCCAGCCTTCTCATAGTAAGCGAGCAGGAACGCTCGCACCCGGCAGCACAGGCGCACCGTACGTCACGATGCGCGCTCCCGTCGCTTTGATCGCTGCCGGCGTGCGGTCATCGGGATCGACGCTCATGCCGCCCGTGCAGAGCGCCATATCATCCCGCATCCAGCAGCTCCTCTCAATCGCCGCACGCGTGTGCTCCGTCCATCATCAAAGACGATGCTCGTCCACCTTCGGTCCGGGCGCTGTTTAGCATATCAATCACGAGGCGTAGACGTATCGCTTGATGCGCCGTGAAACACCTCGAGCCTGTCACCACGCCGACCTTCATCTTTTGATACGGCGGAATCCGCAGCGGGGGCTCTGTTCCCGCCGTCTCACGTACCCGCTCCATCACCGTCTTGTGATGACAGGCGGGATGACCCCCGCCGCATCCCGCGAGCTTCGTCCTGCCTTGACGGGCATGTGCTGCGCGATGGTCGCAATCATCGCCTCGATCTCGTTCACGGCGTTGAGCGCATCCTCGTTCACCTCGAACACGCCGCCGTCATCGCCGTCAGCTCGATCTTTCCTTCCTTCGGCTCACTTGCCGCCATGTGCTCGCTCTGACAGATATCACGCAGAATCGCCGCTGCGTCATTTCTCATCACAGCAGGTTGGGGTCGTCTTCCCAGACATAGATGTGTTCCTTGCCGTTTGCGGGACGAGGACATCCTCCACCCCACGGATCACATCGCCCTTGCGGGAGGCGTGCGCCGCCGTTTCCCGCGCACAATCTCCGTAATGTCGTGGCAGGCACCATCCCCACCGCATCCTGAACACGAACCTCCGCATGCCTACTCTCCCAGCGATTCGGCGGCGTTCCACCAAACCGTCGCTCCTGTAAAACACCCCATCTGCTGCCATCACGGCAAAACATTTCGCATAAAACGATTCTCAATTATACAGATATCTATTATTGGTTATACCACAAAAATAAATAACCTCTATGAGTTTTCCTAAATTATAGATAGATTCATTTAATTGAAACACAATTGATTTTCTCTGCCGATTCCGCTATGGCAAGGAGCACTGATAAATTCAACACACAACCATCTTAGGGAAGTACTGATACACTTCAGCACCGCCGTCTGAGTCATCTTTTCGCCCTGTCTGTGTCGACAAATCCTCCACATAGCCTCTGCTATGCGTCCGGTTTGTCTCCCTGGCAGGACAAAAATCTGCACCCAGTCGACGGACCATTTTATCCAGTACTTCCAGCGCAGTTTTCTTTTCGTTTCCGCGACTTCGGCGGAAAATCCTCCACAGAGCACCACTCTGGAAATCCAGGTTTTCCACCTCGTTCGGACGAAAAATCTACGCCAATCTGGCGAACCTCATTTATCGGTGATTCCTTAAATTATTTCACGAGAAGGAAATCTATGCCAGAAACGGGAGACTGACGCATTTCGATGCGGGCGGTGCCGCCATCATGGTCGACGTCGGCAGAACAAGACACACCGTGAAGCCATCGCGAGCGGACGCATCTGCGTGGTGAGGCGGTCTATGCGGCGTCACGGCGGGCACGGCAAAAAGGGGATGTCCTCGGTGTCGCGCGCATCGCCGGCATCGCCAGCGGCAAGCGCACCGGACTTGTGATCCCGCTCGCCGCCGCTGCCGCTCGCCAAGTGCAGCATTGACTTCACGCTCGAGGTGCCGCGTCTTGCGGTATATGCTGCGGCGGCGACGGTCAAGGTCACAGGCGAGACGGGCGTCGAGATGGGCGCTGCACACCGTAAGCACGGCGCTGCTCACGATCTACGACATGTGCAAGGCAATCGACAAACGCATGGAGATCACAGACATCCACCTCGAGCGTAAGTCCAGCGGCAAAGGCGGCATTTGTCCGCTGAGAAGAGGGCATTTCCCTCCACTCCGAAAGCGAGACTTGCACGTCTAAGGATTTATCTATGACCCTCTGCCTGACGGGCATCCGTCACAGGGCATGTTGAAACGGATCATGCCTGCCTATATTTGTAAAGGAGAATATCTCATGAACATCAAAAGACACTCACCGCCCTCTTGGCGGGCACAGCGGCTCTCCGCCGGCTGCGTTGGCGGCGGCAACAACGCTGCTCGACCAAGATGGAGACGCCGCAGGAGAGCCCCATCGAGCTGCGGAGTCTCCCGCGGCGGCGAGCCTCCCTGGGCTGCGATGAAGGAACTCGGCGCGATGTACGGAGACAACAAAAGAGGTTCATATCGTCTATAACTTTGGCAGCAGCGGTGCCCCGCATCCGGCAGGCAATCGAGAACGGCGGAGCCTACCGATGTATTCGTCTCCGCGCACGAAGCAGATGAATGCGCTCGATGAAGAAGCTCCTCGCGGACGGTACGCGCACGTCCGATCTTCTCGTCAACGATATCGTGCGCTGATCACGGCGAAGGACAGCAAGCTGAACCTCACGACTTCAAGGCGGTGCTCGACCACGCAGGTTGCGCACATCGCCCTCCGGTGAGCGAGGGCGTCCCTGTCCGGACAGTACAGCGAGGAGGGTGTCCACCGAAGCTCGGCATCCTCGATCAGGTCAAAGGCACGTGCCCGTCTACGGCTCCGATGTGCGTCAGGTGCTGCGCATGGGTCGAGACGGGCGACGTGGACTGCGGCGTGGTCTGTCCGACGGATGCCGCCATCTCCGGACAAAGGGTGAAGGTCGCCGCCGTTGCCCCTGCCGACACGCATAAGCGATCATCGTCTACCCGCGACCGCCGTGCTGAAGGGCTCCAGAACGAGATGGCAGCGAGGGAGTTCACCTCGCCTTCCTCCAGACGGACAAGGCTGCCAAGGTCTTTGAGGAAATACGGATTTACCGTTAAATAATGACCGATGAGACACTTTCCCCGCTGCTCGTCTCGCTCGAGGTCGCAGGGACTTGCCACGGTTATCACCTTCTTTGTCGGTATTGGGCTCGCCTACGGTGTGCTGCGTATCCCGCAGCCATATTGCGGCGACCATTGCCGATGCCGTGATACGCTGCCGCTCGTCCTGCCGCCGACCGTCGTCGGGTTCTTCACTCCTGCTCTTTCTCCCGGAAAGCGCGGTGCCATCGAGGAAGTGCCACTCCTCGCCGCATCGACCTGCCGCTCGTCTTTACGTGGCGTGCGGCTTGGAGGTCATCGCTGACGGTCGTCGTGAGCCTGCCGCTCGTGGCACGCCACCTGCGCGCGGTGACTTTCGAGGGCGCTCGACGGCAGCGCGATTCGTGCGGCGCAGACCCTCGGCGTCAGCAACAGACGCATCTTTTGGCGCATCTGTCCTGCCGAACGCACGCCACGGCGGCATCCTTGCAGGGCTCGTCCTCTCGTTTGCGATGCCCTCGGCGAAGGTTTGGTCCGCGACCATCCGTGTTCGCGGGCAACGTATCCCGCGCACGCAGACCATGTCCACCGCCATCTATGCGGCGGTGCGAGGCGGTGCTGACCACGACCTCGCCTTTCGCTGTGGGCAGTCCATCATCTCCCTGTTCTCCGCTCTTCTTTATCGGAGCGATGAGCCTCTCACTCTCAAAGCAGGGAGGTGCATGAATGATCACTCGTCGTCAACATCGAAAAACGCCTGCGTGACTTCACGCTCCGCGCGAGGCTTTTACGCGCTTACGGATACGACGCTCCGCCACTGCTCGGTGCATCGGGCGGCGGCAGGCTGTAACGCTGGCACGTCGCGGGGCTTGAGACGGATCGCCCAGGCCAGATCATCCTCAACGGTACGCACGCTCTCTACCACGACAGCAGTGCGAGGCGTCAGCCTCTCCGCAGGAGCGCAGCGTTGGCTATCTCTTTCAGAACTACGCGCTCTTTCCGAACGCTGACCGATCCGCGAGAACATCATCTTTGCACTGGATGGGATCAAAGGAGGAAAAGGAGCGCATCACTCGCTGAGCGACTGGCGCGTCTCTCTGGAGGGACGTCGGATGTCACGCCCATCGGCGCTCTCAGGCGGTCAGCAGCAACGCGATGTCGCCGCTGCGCGCATCACTCGCGCGCGAGCGCGATGCCTGCTCCTCGACGAGCCGCTCTCCGCGCTCGACACCCACCTCAAGTGGCAGATCGAGACAGCGCTGCGCAAGAGATCCTCATGGGGCGAGAACATCGCGCGGCAATCCTCGTCACGCGATGACCGCGACGAGGCGCTGCGCATCGCGCGGAGATCGCAACCGTCGACCGCGGACACGGCTCGCGCCCCGATGGATCGGCACGAGCTCTTTCGCAGCCCGGCGGCACATGTGCGGGTGCACGCCTCACAGGGTGCAGAAACATCTCCGCCGCCCGCTGCGCGACACGCGGCGCATATCGGGCGCGACCGACTGGGGGCATCACGCTCGCTGTCTGCAGACGATGTGACGGATGCGCACCACATCGCCATCCGCGCACATTACTTCGTCCCCGTGCGGGAAGACGGCGAGAACGTCTTTCCCGCACAGATCGCGGAGATCATCGAGGCACCTTCAGCGATCGTCATGCTCCCTTTGCAGACGGTGCTCACCTCGTGCGCTGGGGTAGACAAGCCCGCATGGGGGCGCTCCACGTGAGGCGAAACGCATCTCTGCGCATCTGCTTCCCCCGATGCACTGATGCTGCTGCGGGATTGAAAGGAAGCACTGATAAATTCAGTACAACCATCTTGACGCATCTTTTTTGCCCGCACTTCGGCGGAAAATCCTCCACAGAGCACCACTCTGCGTCCGGTTTTCCACCTCGTTCGGACGAAAAATCTACGCCAATCTGGCGAAGACCTCATTTTATCGGTGAGTTGCCAAGAGCACACTATACAAACGCATACAAAGAGCACCCTTACGGTGCATCGCGCCGCGAGGGTGTTTTTGTGCTACAGAAGTGCGTCAGTCGCCCCTCCGCCATCGTATAGCCAGACGATCCGCGTACGATGCCGCCGCGCTCATGTGTGACGAGGAGGTACGGTACCTGCGTCGGCGATCGTCGCACACGAGCTCAAGCACGCGCCGTGTATTCTCCGCATCGGGTCGCCGTCGGCTCATCGAGAGCAAAATCTGCGGCGTTCCGGCGAGGGCGTGCGCGATCATCGTGCGGCGCAGTTCCCCGCCCGGAGGCTCCGACGGATGAACCTGCGCGGGGTGTGCGATGCCGAGCCGCTCCCGTGGGCATCACATGTGCAGATACGCCTGTTTCCTGCCATGAAAGTGCCGAGGAGAGACATTCTCCCGCACCGTCAGCGACGGAGGACATCAGCTGCTGCGGTACAATGCCGAGACTGCTGCTGCGCAGCTCCGCACGCGCATCCTCGGACGGTGCGCAGAGATCACGTCTCCCCACGAACACCTTGCCCGTCGCGGGCGGCAGGAACCCTTAAGATATGCAGCAGCGTACTCTTGCCGCTGCGAACGCCCCATCCTGCGGTCACCGTACCGGAGAAAGGCACAGAATCCGTCTCCGCCACGGCGACAGTAGTATCCTCCGCGCACTGTCGCGCAGGAAATCTGACTGATGTTCTCCGCCCGCAGCTCCATCATCATCCTCCGCAGCGAGTCTACTGATCGGTGCCGTACATACACGCCCCACCGTCCATACCGCCGCCAGCATCCCCGACAGCGTTGCCATGAGGGGCGTGTTCACCGCCAGCAACAGAATCGTCCCGCCGTCGGGGAGAATATAGGGTCGCATCGGTCCCGCCTTCGCCAGGCCCCACGAGGCACCAATGATCAATACACCGAGTGCAGCCCCCGCCGCAGCACCTGCCGCCGAGGAGGTGCCGCCTCCGTCAGCATCATGCGCGTCAAGAATCCGCGTGCTGCCCCGCAGTACGCAGCATCAGATACTCGCGCCGCCGCTCCTCGCGCCGACAGGTGAAAGGCGATGCCGAGGAGACGACGACGGCGATCACCCAGACCACTGCGATGGGTCCGCCGATCATCTCAAGATGCCGCCAAAGTCCCTGCTCTACCGCATGCACCATGCCGTGCGCAGGACGCGCTGCGTGAGCGCTGGATATGCCGCGATTGACCGCCGCTGCCACCACCCCTCGGGCGAAAAACCATCCGCCAGATCCGCGTATCATCACGGCAGAGATCGCATCCTCCGTCGGCACGCCCTGAAATACGTCAGAAGCCGCTCTTCGCCGCATTTGCCATCCATCGCGCGGATCGTCTCCATATTCGTATGAGACCGCGTATCCATCACGTTCCCGTCGGCGTGGGGCGCCCGACGACGCGGCAGGAGCGGATCGTAGAACGTCCAGCATCCCGTCCGCAGGGACGGAAATGCCGCTGCCGACGAGAATATCATACGCCGCCGGCGTACCGTACCGCCATGGCTCTCGCGGATCCGGCTGGATGAAGTGCGATCCGAAGTGGGGTCGAAAGCCGATCAGCTGCACTGCCACAGAGCAGCGGCCCGCATGCCGTGCGAGGGAGGAAGAACCCGCGGCGTCGCGTGCGCCACCCCCGCCATGCCGCGCAGATCAAGGAGACGAGTAGCTCCTCCGCGCAGAACTGCGCGGGAACGCCGCCCACTGCACGGTTCCCGCCGGTGAGCGCGCGCTCTGCACGCCTTATCGGGAGGACGACATCCGCATCCGACAGGACCGCTGCTGGAACTGAATCGGTCCGCCCTGCGAAGACCGAGCGGCATCGCCGAACACGCCGAAGATCACGAGGGGCAAGCATCCCCGTCAGCACGGCGAGCGTCACGGAGCGCGCCATATTCACCTGCGGCAGGTGCGCAGGGCGAGCGTCACGGCTTAAATTTCGTCCGTGCTCCTCGCTTTCGATGCTGCCATAGATGCACGGCAGAAAGCACGGTATTCGCACGGCTGATACACCGCAGCCGCAGGCTGCGCGTCACGTGACAACGCATCCGTCTCCATCATGCAGGCGGAATGAGCCGCCCCCGGCAGAACGATTGATCCAGAGGACACCGGAATCACATCGCAGAGCAGCAGCCCCTCCTTCAGCATCCCCGTACACGCGGCATGGCAGGGAGGTGGAGCAGCGACATGACGAGGCATAACGGCGGCAATCCCCAAAAGCGCCTCGCCCGCGATTGACAGGTCATCCGTTTCCATCCTCATGCGGTTCACACGGTGCACAGATCGTCTGTATGCCGACGAAGAATGGCATTCAGCACAATCTCTGCAGAAGCGGGCTTACGCCGATCCTTTTTCTCGCTGTTCGCGAGTCATTCTCCCTTATCTGTTTGTTCCATCTATCCTACCAGAGATGATAAAAGTTTCAATAGAACCGCACCAGAAAGTTCCTCAATCTTCAAATGGCAGGGGTAGCTGGACTCGAACCAACGCATGCGGGATTCAGAATCCCGTGCCTCACCAACTTAGCGATACCCTATAATCGCTCTCTCAGCAACATAGCGAATTATAGCATGAAGATGAAAGACTGTTGTCAGAGGAAATCTGCTCACTCCTCTGCCTCTTCCTTCTCCAGCGCAAGCACCGCCTGCACGAAGAATCGCACGCTCCAGACGCTTCTTTTGAATCGCGCAGCCGACCTCTGCAGGGATGGCGAATGGCTCCCCATGAAAGAGATCGGCGTTGGCACGGCGGCCGCCGCTGCAGTAGAACCGCGCCCAGCGGTCGCGGCAGAGAGGCTTGTTCAGCACATGCGGGTTGCGGGGAAGTACGTGCGGCAACGCTCCGTGCTCTCAACGCCCGTAAAGACCGAGGCCGGGCGATAGCCCTCACGCGCGCGAACTGATGGCATGGGTAGAGATCACCGTTCTCCGCGACGGCGTGAGTACTCATGCGCACCGCACGCCCAGCGCAGGCGCTTTGCCACGCGCGGTATGGTTGAAGATCCATGTTGAAGTGGAAGAAGAAGAAGAACCCCCTTCCCCGCACGCACGCGGTCGAGATAGGAGTCCTGCGTCGGGCGGTCATACTCCCGCATAGATGCGCGGCGAGATCCCTCCTCCGTAAAGCCGAGCGGACTGTCCTTCAGCACGACCGGCTCCATCGAGAGAGGATGTCAAAGCCCGCCGCGTTCACATAGCAAGCACATCGTCGTGAAGTCGAGATTCTCGTGCGTGGCCGTCCGCGCAGGTAGTAGTCGTTGCGCCGCGCGCATCGACGAGACTTCTTAAAGTACGCGCGGTGACGCGCATCGTACGTTCCATGTCCGCCCGCATCGGGACGCATCGCATCGTGCACCTCCGCCGTCCGTCCGCGCGAGCACGACGGGAATATGGTTGTCGTTCAGCCACGCGATATTCTTGTCGGAGAGCAGCATCCCGTCGTCGTGAGCGTCGGTTTGAAACTCCTTTGCCCGTCTCCTGCTCACGCGGCGCACGTACTCCGTCACCGCCTTCACCGTGCTGCTCCAGATTCGTCGGCGGCTCGCCGCCGGAGAAATCAATCTCGCAGTGCTTGCGGACCACGGCCGTCAATGATAAAATCGTACCGCCGCACGTCCCACCTCGGTGATGACATCACCGCACGGTGCCCGCCATAGCTGCCGCCGTCACCGAAGCGAGTGCTCACAGCGCAGATTGCAGGTCACTGTGCCACCATCAGGCACAGAGGGATTTCGCACATCCGCGCGACTTGAAGGTCGGCGGTACGTCAATATCGGGGCAAAGAGCGCCTGCCGCCATCAGCTCGTACGGCTCGTCGAGTGCCTCGCGCAGGTGTCCCTCGGGATAACGCTGCAGGACGTGCCACGACCACATCATCGTTCGTCCGTCGAAATCATCCATCATATCGTAAATCATCTGTCGATCACGTGAACCGCACCGCTGTTCACATCGACGAGATGTATATACCGCTTGAACCCAGCCGTTCGGACTTTCATTGTTCTCCTTCATAACCACTCTTGGGTAGTGTTTGCGTGGAGTGTACGGTATGCGTCTCCATAACATTTGCCACAACACACACAGAAAAAGCCCCTCTCGCAAACGAGAAGGGCTGTGCCGATTTCCGTCGCACTTGCTGGGCTGATTGCCCACCGTGCAGGAAGTCTTTGGTGGAACTGGCAGGATGCCTGGCATTCCGCCGCAACCGCGCCCGTGGCAGAGCGTGGACTGCATCGTCGGCTTGTTGACCGTCTTGATGTGCTTCATCCTTCATACCTCCTCCAATCCATCGTTCTAATTTATTCTATCGCATCATTCTTTATTGTACAAGCAGTTTTACACGCCTGCCGTTTCCGCATCCGCGCTGGAATATCACGCCCCGAGCGCCGCGAGAGCTTTGCCACGGGATCATCGTACCCGCGGTCGATGTGATGGATATGCCGACGCATGCCAGCGTCCGGCGCCACGAGCCCGCAGGCACCATCCCCGCCGCACCCGCGCGCAGATCTGCATCATGCCTGGGTGCGCCGCTAAAGAACGCACCCCCTTCGACCGTCGCCGTCCGTCCGTCCACGGATCGAGCCCCCATGCTGAGCTCATCGGCGTACGCCAAGCGGTTCTCGAACACCGTCTCCCGTCACGACCTCGTCCCCTCGCGACGGCAAGCATTGCCATGAACTGCGCCTGCATATCACCGTCAAGCCGGGATAGGGCATCGTCACCGAGATCAATCGCCTTCATCGGCGGTCGGCGAACGCGCACCCCTGCAATATCCTCCTCGATCTGTGCGCCCGCTTCCTTCAGCTGCAATGACGGGCTTCAGATGCTCGCTGATCGCGTTCTCGATGAACATCCGCGCGTCATCGCCGCCGCGACCATGTACATCCCCGCCTCGATGGGGTCAGGGATGATCGCTATAGTCCGCCGCGTGCAGCTCGGCGCCATCGATCTTGATGCGGTTCGTTTCCCGCACCGCGATGCGCGCCCCATCACGGTGGATAGTTCGCGAGATCGACCAATCTCCGGCTCGAGCGCAGGATTCTCCGAATCATCTGGCGACCTCGGCTTTTGAGACGCCGCCATCATCACATTCTCCCGTCGCCCCCGACACTCAGGAAATCGAAGTAGATCGCGCCCCTTGAGCCCATGCGGCGCACGCGCGTGAATCGCGCCCTGCGTGATCTCGATCTCTGCCCCGAGTGCCTCCGGCCTTGAGATGCCAGATCGATGGGCGTGTCCCAATAGCACAACCGCCCGGCAGCAGATGTCCGCATGCCCCTCGCGCGCCAGCAAAGGACCCATGATGAGGAATGACGCGCGCATCTTGCGGACGGTCGCAAGGGGCTGCGGCCGTCGCAATATGTGATGCATCAATGACCAGACGATGCTCCGATGCCGTGTAGTCCGCCGTCGCCGAGGGCACGCAGCACCGCCGTAATCGTATAGACATCTTCAGTGCAGGCACCTCATCCAGCACACTTTTTCCATTGTCCCGAGTAATGCCGCCGCGATAATGGGCATACCGCATTCTTCGCCCGCCACGTCTTCCACATGCGTGCGCAGGGGATGCCCTCCATGAATGACCAGTTGTTCCATTCGTCCTTATTCCTCAACCTTCAGCGTCCCGCGTGGATCGCGTTCTCCGATCACATACGGCATAGAATTTCTCGCGTTCGTCCTTTTTCTTCGGATCGCCGAGCGGCGTCACGCGCTTCGGCTCCTCGCGCTCTGCCGCGTGCCGGCGCCCGCCTTTGCCGCCGCGCCTGTGCGCTCTTCATTTCCTTCTCCGGAGCTTGGCGCGGGCGCCGCTCCGGGCGCGACGATGATCATTGTTCTGCCCCTGAGCGGCCAAGATCGTCAGCTTCTCCGCCGTCGACGGAACTTCTCCTCGTCGTCGGGATCGAGCCCCGCCTGCGCGAGTGCCAAAGGTTCACGGGGACAAAGCCCGCCGCCGCGGATATCGAGGAGTTCAGTGTTCCCGCCGGCTGCGCCATACGACGTAAAGGGATCGACAGCGTCTCCTCCGGCTTGCGGTAAGGCGAATCTTCGTCTTGAACGTCACCGGCGTGTCGCCCGGCTTTTACCCACCAACATCCCGCGCCGCCGAACCAGAACGGCTGTCGACGTCGCCCGTGAGCTCCACATCACATCCGGATCGAGAATATCGGTCCTCCTGCGGATTCGTCACGATCATATTCATTGCCTGCCTTGTCCGTCACGGCGACCTGCCCGACATCTGCCGCGCTGTAGTACATATTGCGCCGCTCAGACGCCGCTGTCCTGGCATTCGTACGGATGGCAAAGCGGATGCGCGCCGTGCTGCTGCCAAGGGAATCCGACACGCGGCTCATTGCCGCATAGGCAATGCTGCCGGAGGCACGGGCAGGAGTCCTCATCGTGGGCAATCTGCGCGCCGAAGGTCTCACTCCGTGCCAGGCGTCATCCTTCACGTGAGATGCGAATCGGAACGGCGGTGAGAACGTCGGAAATCCCGCAACGCCCGTCTCGCGATCTGATTGATGCGGTGAATCACACTGCCGATGTTCGCGATCTTCACGCCGTTGCTCTGCCCTGCGATCGTCCGACCACATCGGCGTCCGTCATGAAGTAGTTCACGTTGCCCTTGGCCATAAAGGTGACCGAATGCCAGCACCTTTTTGCGTCACGCCGTCACCGTCCCCGTCGCTCGATGCTGCAAGTCGCCGTAGACGTGGCGGCCCAACGGGCTGACCGCCCGCAAGAGCAGCATCATAGCGCGTGGGAGGGGCGTATTGGCACTGACCGTTCCCAGCGGGAAAGGAACATGCTGCCTGCGGGCATATTGTTTCTCTAGATGGCGCAAATTACGCCGAGCAAAACCGCTCACAAAGAAGGCGGACTTCTCCTCGGCATCGTGCGCTTTCTCTTTCTTTTCTACGAGAGGGTGTT
>BNJT01001538.1_pt1 | contig 167676 bp, 238 predicted proteins | sample 8540491 | NCBI WGS metagenome assembly BNJT01 (sample SAMD00202455, study PRJDB9452) | human saliva metagenome | host: Homo sapiens
TGCCACTTTCAAAATGACGGACGTCTTCGATTCCATATTTCATCATAACCAAGCGGTCGATTCCGCAACCAAAAGCAAAACCCTGTATATTCATTCGGGTCAATTTGTGCCGCCCGAAGGACATTCGGATGAATCATTCCGCAGCCCAATAGCTCAATCCAACCCTTCACCAGAGCAGACTTTACAATCAGGATTTTTTCCTTCACAAAACGGACAGCTTAACGCAAACTCAAAAGCTCGGCTCAGTAAACGGAAAGTAAAATGGATTAACGCGAACGTCAAGTTTCTTGCCGTAATATTCCTGCAAAAATTCTTGCAGCGTGGCAATCAAATTGCCAACATTAACCCGACGCGAAACGTACACGCCTTCGACTTGATAAAACGTATGCTCGTGGCGCGCATCCAAATCTTCGTTGCGGAAAACGCGATCAGGAACGATAGCGGCAATAGCCTCGCCTTTTTTTCCAAATTGTCGCGATATTTCATCAACACGCGATTTTTGCATAGTCGACGTATGTGCCGGCGCAATCAAACGATCGCCATTAGAATCAGTTTCCTCGGTCATAAACGTATCGTAATCGTCGCGCGCTGGATGACCTTTTGGAAAAATTCAGACTCTCGAACATATGGAATTGATCGTCAATCTCTCTGGACTCTTCCGTGACAAAATCCCATGCGATTAAAGATCTCAGAAATGCGCTCAATTTCAGCGCTCAGCGGATGAATCGTGCCTTGTTCGCTCGGCAAAAGTTCGGGCTTTGGCGAATTCACATCCATCGGCGCCGTAACGTCAATCGGTTTCAAGTCAACTTTTTCCAGCTCTTCCAGTCGCACATCAATAGCCTGTTCAATCGCCTGTTTTAGCTCGTTAATTCTCTTACCAAACGGACCACGCTCAACTGGCGGCAATGACTTGATTTGATCATACAATTCCCTAAGTCGTCGATCACGTAAAAACTCACGCGGAGATTTGGATTGCGAAACCGCCAAAACTATTTCTCTTCTCAATTCGTCTAAGTCAACCATTTTATCGTCCTTGCATTAAAAACATTACAATCACCGCACCAGCCATAATAGCAATTAAAATCCACGCCCACGCCAAAGTCGTCGTCTGTTTCGTGCCTTCCAAATATCTTATGTCGTCGACACCGTCCATAGTTGCCTTTTCTTGCAAACTCGAAGCTTTTGCCTTCTCTCTTAATTCTGCCGCAATTCGCTCTTGCAATTCACTGCGCTGATCCTGTTGATTTACAAATAATCCCATAACTACAGTATAGCAAATTATGTTATAATAGTCGTGATATTACTTTAAGGAGGGAATATGGCTACGAAGAAAACTTCAAAGAAAGCCCCAGTTAAAGCCGCAGAAAAGAAAACCGCTGCTGCTAAGACTGAAACCAAAACGACCGTCAAGTACGTCGTTACTGAATCTACCGCTAAAAGCAAGCGTGTCGAACTAGATTCTAAATTACCAAACAACTTAATCAACACCGTTATTGCGGAAGTTATCGGCACGTTCATTTTGACACTTGCTGCATTATTCGCATCAGATATTTTGTCATCAATGTACGTCGGTTTTGCGTTGATGTTCATCGTTGCAATTATCGGCAACATTTCTGGCGCACACGTAAACCCAGCTGTCACGTTTGGTCTATGGACAATGCGTAAGCTAAAGACCGTACTTGTTCCATTTTACTGGGGCGCACAATTCCTCGGTGCAATGGCGGCTATCGTGCTTGTCGGCTCATTAACAAACGGCGGATTCGCCCTAAGCTTCGACCAATTCACCGCGTTCTCTTGGAACATCTTTGCGATGGAATTAGTCGGCACCTCTGTATTTGTATTTGGCATCGCCGCAGTGTTACAGCGCAAAGAAATCAAAGCAGCTGGTCAAGCTTTTGGAATTGGCTTGGCACTGATGATTGGTCTTGTCGTATCTGGCTCAATCTCTTCATACATTAAAAGTACTGCTATTGCAAAAATCCAAAAAGATCAAAGTACTACTCAAACTGAGAAAAACGGCCGCACTTACCCACGCGAGATCTACATCTCAGGCGCAACTTTGAACCCAGCAGTTTCTTTGGCTGTTACAGAGAAAACCGATTCTCAACTACGCAGCAACGGAGTATTGCCAGCTGAAGGCGAAAAAAGCTATTCACGCTTTAGCCTGGAAGTAATTGCCGCTACCCTAATCGGTGCAGCATTAGGCGGTAACCTATTTCTACTCGTCAATTACCGAAACAAAGACGAAGAATAGATTATAACTTCACAATAAAATATCCCGCTTAATCGGCGGGGTATTTTTTATGTCAATCTTCCTGAGTCGGCCGATCAATCAGCTCCGGCTGCGCCTGGTTATCGCCACCAGAAATTCGCACGACATCCTTATCAATCTTCCCTAGCTCCTTGTACGTATTGTTATAATGACCAACGGTCGTACTAAGGCTCTTGCCCATTTTCGTCATCAACTCGTCAAACTTTTTAATGTGAACACCCAATTGCCCAACTCGAACCTGAATGTCTTTGGCCTGCTCTTCAATTTGTAGGCTACGAAGCCCCTGAAGAACGGTCTGCAGGTACGCGAGAAAACTAGTCGGGCTCACAATAATCACTCGTTTATCTCGGAATGCATATTCAATCAGATCGCGACTCGAACCGCCCTGACCGACATTATTAATCAGAAGATCGTAATACAAAGATTCGCTAGGAATAAACATAAAAGCAAAGTCCATGGTGTTTTCGCGCGGACGAATGTATTTACTAGTTTCGTCGATTCGTCCCTTAAGGTCAGCCTTCACTTTATTTAGCCACATTTCACGCTCAGATTTTGTCTCGGCATTAATCATCCGATTGTAATTCTCCAAAGAAAACTTACTGTCCACCGGCAATATTTGACCTTTGTCCAGAAAAATAACCGCGTCAACAATTTCACCGTCCTTGAAGCGATATTGCATTTGATATTGCTTGGCTGGCAAAACGTTATCCAACACGCTTTCCAGATAAAACTCCCCAAAAACGCCACGCTGCTTTGGATTTTGCAACACGTTTTGCAAGGTTTTCAGATCGGTCGCCACATCGACCACACGCTTATTGGTCTCATCCAATTTTGCCAATCGCTGTGTCACGTCAGCCACTAACTTCGCGCTCTCTGACAATTGTTTCTGCACGGAAGTCTGAACTTGCGCGTTGCTTCGCTCTAACTTATCGCTAACGGATTCATTCAGTTTCGCAATCGTCCGCCCCAATTCCACGACATCAGTTTTAATCAACTCGACGGATGATTGATTTTTTAGCTCGCTGATTTTTGATTGCAAGACAAATAAAGTCGTGCCTAAACCAATAGTAATAACAATTAAGAGAATAATGATAATGATTTCCATACACTTAGTGTACAGTGATTATAGTGCCAAGACAACTCGTGCTAAGATTGCGAATAAAGTCATAAATAAAATTGCTGCGCCATTGCCACGGATTCTATTCAACCAGATTAATGACAAATATACCAAAACTGTCGCCAAAACTACCCATAGCAATGACAAAATCCAAGATCCGCCAGCCCATAATGTAGCGCCCCACAACGACACAGTTGCCGCGATTACTACCAGCAGAGGTCGCTTGATACCAAATACTGCCAACACTGGAACTAGCATAATTCCCGCCAAAACTAACGCAACGTAAGATGCGGTGCTTGTGCTGTTTGCGCAAATAGAAATATGCTCAGCGTTCGCGCAAAATACGGGTGTAATCATACATTTATCAAACGCAAGCGCCAGCAACCAGATAGCCACGCCGCTAGCAACTAAAATCGCCAAAATCCTCAAGAAAACTCGCTTTGAAAATGGATATGTGTAATCTGACATTTCTTCACGGAAAATAGCTGACAATAATTTCATACGTAAATTGTAACGTAAACTTGTCAATATTGCAAATGTATATGCTTAAATATTATGTTTTTTCAAGAGATTCATCGGTTTATACCAAACAATCCCTACGCAGGCAATCAATAATCCGCCAACAACGTCAAATGGCGTATGTACCAATGCAATAACCCGACCGACACATATTAAGATTGTCATAACCAAACAAACAACAGCCAGCCGCCAACTCTTCGCCCCAAAATACACCGCCAGAGTGATTGCCATTGTAAATAGCGCGTGATCGGACGGAAAACCCGGATTATTAAGGAATGACGCGCCGGCAGATACGCCCAGAATCTCGAACGGGCGCATTTGATCTGGTTGATAAATTGACCCGATAATTTTTGCCGCCACGTAAGCAGTCAAACCAGCCATCAAAACTTGGCTATAAACTTGATACTTCTCTTTATTTGGCACCAATTTTATCAGCGCGTACGCACCAATTAGCACGACCGGAACCACTAGTCCGTCAGCAATTAGCTTCACGATCCATTGCAAATCCATACTATAAGTATATCGCGTCAACGCTGACCAGTAAACGCTTGCGGAAATCATTTTTCTATAGTACAATTATGTTTGCCGTTGGGATGTCGCCAAGTGGTAAGGCAGCGGGTTCTGGTCCCGCCATTCGGGGGTTCGAATCCCTCCATCCCAGCCAAAGTTTGAAATTTAACAGCCAATTATTTGGCTGTTTTTTTCGTCGATAAATTTGCGCAGATCAGCAAAATCCACATCACGAATACCAGAAAAATCGCAGCCACATTATTCACATTCTTTATCGTTGCGCCAAATATCACTGCCGCGTGCCCATTCGCAAACGCCAAAAAACTAATTACCGTCATAATCCCCAAACTCAAAAAACCAGCCATTCTGCTCATCAGAGTAATTCTTTTTGGCATATCCATATCAATTAAAAACGGTAACGATGTTAGCTCAACAACTACCAATATTATCGCAATCGGAAGACTTAAAGATGGCAGAATCCCCGCAGAAGTAATGACTGCAGAAAACTTCTCAAACGTAAATAATTGACATAATAATGGCACCATTATTAATAGTCCTGTAATCAATTTAACAATTTTATTCACTTTTCTAGACATAATTTCAGTATAGCTTGCGTGTCAAAAAAGCTCAAGCTTGTTGTATTTTTTACGAAAGCACTTGCACTTTTTATAAAAACGTCATAAAGTTAAATCAGCGAACGTTACAAAAATAAACACCAAAAAACAGTATCTTTCGCTCTACGACAAATCCACCACAACTTAAAATACCCCGTCTCTATGGGGTATTTTTATTGGTCAATATCCGCGATTGTTCAGCGCGCCACTCGGCAATTTTTCCGTGGTGTCCGCTCAATAAAACATCCGGCACACGTAAACCTTTAAACTCCTCAGGTCGTGTATATTGTGGAAATTCCAACGTTTCTCCATCTGAAAAACTTTCAATTTCCGCAGACTTTTTCGCCGCCCAAAACTCCAGGAATCAACCTAACAATAGAATCAATCATCATCATTGCCGCCAGCTCGCCGCCCGTCAGCACAAAATCGCCAATACTCCATTGCTCATCAACCAGTTCTAAAATTCGCTCATCAACACCCTCGTATCGCCCGCAAATAAATATCACACCCTGTCATCATCTGCTTCTTTCTGAGCTTTTGAGCCTGCTTCCAGCGCTGTCCACGCGGACTCATTAATACCACCTTCGCTGTTTCATCCTGAGATTTCGCAAATTCTACCGCTTTCCATAACGGCTCAATCATAAGAAGCATCCCGTCGCCACCGCCATAAGGAGTATCATCAACCTGACGACGAGGGACCCAAACCAAACTCTCGCAGATTCACCGTCGTAAGCTCCACGATACCGTCTTTCTGAGCCTTCCACATCATGGAATTATTAAAAACTCCCGTCGTCATTTCTGGGAAAAGCGTAATTACCTGAAACTTTCTCATCTGTTACAGTGTAGCAAGTATTGACTTTTTTGTCCAGGTATGATATATATGTATTAGCTTTTGTTCAACCGAACAGAAGTAGCCCTTACATAGAAAGGACAACTACAATGGATACCACCATCTCCATTTTCATCGTCATTATCCTCATCGTCGCCCCCCCGATCATCGCGAAGGTCGCTGCCGGCGGTCTCGTCGACTTCCTTGTCGCGAAGTACCTGAACAAGAAGGACGGTGAGTGAGTCAAAACTCAGTGGTGTTCCTGGCAGGAGTCCTTATGGCGCTCCCACCGGGATTCATCATTTTCTGGATCGACACGCTCCAACTACCCTTCCCGCTAGAGGATGTTGGCGGTTGAGTCTCTCGACCCATCACAAAGGGCTAACGCCCGCCAATGAGAATAGCTCGCCTTGAGACATTAAGTCTCGGCTTGAGCCTCTTGGCGGGCTATTTTCATGTCTTTTTATAGAAATTATTCCCCCCAAAAAAACCGTCCCAGTAAGGACGGTTTTTTAGCACAAATAAGGCTCTCAATGGTTACCCATTGTCTCGCATAGAGCTGTTCTCGCATAATGTCTGTGCTTGAACTGGTTTTAATTATATATCAAGATCGTCGAGTTCTGCAAGCTCTTTTCTGGTGTTTTCTGCGTAAGATGATCCATTTTCCACAGCTTCATCTGTTGAGTTATCCACAGAAAGCATTACCGTTATAATCATTTTCTTCACGCGCACCAGAAAAACCATCATTGTTAACAATCTTCAAGTTATATCGAGCGTCATTCTTTGCGCCCAAAGCTCGCAGAAGTGTACGCAAACTCTGTGCCGTACTGCCGCGCTTACCAATAACTCGACCCAAATCTGCTGGATTAACTGTCAATGTTAGTAAAACGCCCTTTTCATCAATCGTTCGGTCTACTACGACGTCTTCTGGATGTCCAACCAACGCCTTTACAGTATATTCTACAAACTGCTGATCTATTGTTGACATTCTGCCCCTCCTCCTGGAATTAAACTGTATTTTCATTATACACGAGCAGTTTACGCCGTGCAAACTTTAATTATTTCTCGCCAGATTCTTTATATTTAGCAATTGCAGCGCGAGCAGCTTGCTGTTGGGCGACTTGCTTTGACGGACCAATGCCTCGCCCCATCATATTATCGCCAACAAAAACCCCAAGAGTAAAGACTTTATCGTGATCTGGACCTTCTTCGCTCAGGACTTTATATACCGGCGTTTGATTGTCAACTCGCTGAGAAATCTCCTGCAAATACGACTTCGGATCACGCCAACTGCCAGACTCCAAAATTCCATCCAACTTAACAATTATATGCTTGTGAATAAAATCGCGAGCATCGTCAAAGCCACGCTCCAAATAAATCGCGCCGATTACCGCCTCAAACGCATTAGCTAAAATCTGTAAATGCGCTCGCTCCGAGCCGTTCTTCTCGACCCTTTGACATACGAATCAGCGGACCATAACCCAACTTATCGCCAGCATCGCCAATACTTTCCGTTCGCACCAAAGCTGCCCGCCAAGCAGTCAAAATTCCCTCTGGCTCAGAAAAATGCGTAAACAAATATTCCGTTACCGCCAATTCCAAAACCGCATCACCTAAGAATTCCAAGCGCTCATTGTGATGATGAACGGATTTTCGATGCTCATTCACATAGCTACGGTGAGTCAAAGCTGTAATCAGCAAATCCAAATTCGTAAATTCAAAACCTAATTTTTCGCGCGCAAAATCTTGATATGGCGCAGTGTTCATTCCGTTCATTTATAAGTTCTCCTGTCTAATTCGTTTCATTGCCAAAAGAATCAGCTTGCCAATATCTTCATATTCAACTTCATCCAGCGCCTCATGAAAACTAAACCATTTAAGACCATTCATCCACTCTTCCTTTTGGAGTTTCTCATTAGGATCCAGCGCCTTAACTAGATAAACTTGCGTTGTCATCAATACCAATTTATCGATTCGACGATAACGAAAATTCACCTTTGCCCAGCCAGCCGTGCAGTTCAATTTTTCTTTCAGCCCAGTTTCCTCGCCGATTTCCCTACGAGCCGTCACCTGAGCTGTTTCACCTGGCTCAATGTGCCCTTTGGGAATTGTCCAGCGGTCGCGAGCGTCCTGATATAGCAAAAATTCCGCCTCGCCCTTTTTATTACGACGAAAAATCACGCCACCAGCAGTTGGCTCGCGTACAATTTCCTGAATCAATGGCTTTCTTGCTGCCACCTAAAATATTTTTTTATCTTATCAAAGTTGCTTGTTCTCACTGTCGGACTCCTCCACGAGAGTACGGAGTGCCGTGCCAAGCACGCCATTCACAAACTTACCCGAGTTATCCGAACCGAACGCTTTTCGCTAATTCTACCGCTTCGTTAATCACCACTTTTGGCGGAACGGTATCTGCACAATATAGCAATTCATATAAACCAATTCTAAGTACCGCCCGATCAATTCGCGGCAACTGACTGATAGGCCATTCTGGCGCCAATGGCTGCAATTTCTCATCCAATTGACTCTGCGTCGAAAGTACGCCGCTGATCAAATTATCAATAAATTCAATATCGTCAACCGATGATTTATATTCAGCCAAATTACGCTTTCAAAATAGTCTTATAATCAACATCGCTATCACCAACCTCTTTGCGAAATTCATGTTCATAAAGTGTTTGCAGTGCGACAATTCGTCCCAAATGACGGTTTGATGCCATTATTAAGCGTCCTGTTCGTAATTATTATTTTGTTGTTTTACCGGTTTCACGCTTGGTTGTCTTCACCTTAACTGGTGAAGTTGCGTTAACGCGACGTGCCAATTTTAATACCAAGTGGCTGCGACGAAGACCAGTTTTACGTGGGCTACTCTGTTTCTTAGGTTGTGCCATAATTTATTCTCCTCTTTTAGGTTGTCATAAAACTTACGTACCATTATACCTTTTTTATTGGACAATCTCAAGAGCTTGTCTGCAAATTAGATAATAATATTGACTTTTTATGTCGTTTATGGTAATATAGCAAATATGAACACGGAACGATTTACATCACAAAACAACAATGAAGACGACAGACCTGTAATAGAAATACCAAAATCTGTAGTTAAAATCGGTGCAGTAGCATTAGCCACGCTAGGCATAGCTGGAGTTGCAAACGCCCTAGGCTTATTCTATAGCCCTAAATCACCAGAAAAAGGACCAAGCCCTGCCCACCAAGTAGCTCAAGTCGTAGAGGATTATAGCAATGGAATCATCACGGAGCTGCCAGAAGATACAGAAATTCACACTGTCACTCTTGAAGAGGGAGAAAATCCGACTTCAGCAGCCGAAGCGGCTATGGAAGAATATAACGAGGAAAATCCTGAAAATAAGATAGACCCTAATGAGGCAAGAAGCTCCATATATGAAACTGCTGCCTACATGAAAGATCTCTACAAAAGCAAGACTGGCAACTTAGAGATCCAACCAGGATCTACCGTCGACGTTGCCATAGGTGACATAAACGGTGACGGAAAGCCAAGCATAGCCATAACGAAAATAGAAGACAAATCTAAATAGACCGTTTTCTAAACCACAATATTCACCAGCTTACCTGGAACATAAACCATCTTTTTAGGTGGTTTATTGTTTGTGAATTTCTGGACATTTTCGTCAGCTAGAGCTGCCGCTTCAACACCTTGCTTGTCCATATCACTCGGCAGTTCAAGTTTCGCACGAAGCTTGCCATTCACTTGAACTATAATAGTCATCACGCTGCTCTTTAGATATTTTTCATCCCACTTTGGCCAGTGACCAACGTGAACCGTATCATCATGACCCATTTCATGCCACAATTCCTCTGTGATATGCGGAGCAAAAGGCGCCAAAATCTGAATCAAACTTTCTAATGCAAATCGCCACTCGTCCGACATGTCAATTCCTTGCGATTCTTTTATTTTATACAGACCATTGACCATTTCCATCATCGAAGCCACGGCCGTATTAAACTTCTCATCTTCAATGTTACGAGTAACTTTTTTAATCGTCAAATGAGTTAATCGCAATAGTTCTTGGGTTGTTTTTTCATCCATCTCAGGAGAATCACTTGGATCGTTATTCTTATCAACGAACTCCTGAACCAAATTCCATGCTCGATTTAAGAACCTGTAAGTTCCCGGAACACCACGAGGATCCCATGGCGCATCCATGTCATAAGGAGCGATGAACATTTCGTAAACTCGCAGCGCATCAGCACCGTATCCACTGTCCATAATCTCCATTGGATCAATGACATTGCCCTTAGACTTGGACATTTTCTGACCATCCGGAGCCATAATGTAAGCATTGTACATCATTCGCTTAAAAGGTTCTGGAGTCGGAACGAGACCGAGCTTATAGAAAAATCGCATCCAAAAACGACTGTATAGCAAGTGAGCCACGGCGTGGTCGGCACCATTGTAATAATCAACCGGCATCCAATGGTTAATTCTCTCAGGATTCCATGCTTCATTATCATTGTGCGGGTCGAGATATCGTAAGAAATACCAACTAGAGCAAGCATAACCATCCAAAGTATCAGTCTCGCGTCGACCTTCTACCCAATTGTCGCCGTCAGGCTTAGTTTTCTGTAATCGGTACAGTTTTTCCAGTTTCAACATCCACCCAAACTCGCACCCAATCATCAACCTGGGCCAAAACAGAAGTATTACCCGCCCGTTGGCTTAAAGTTCTCCACCTCTGGCAAAATCACCGGCAAGCATTCATCAGCCACGGCAATTGGCGCACGACCATCAACATGAACAATTGGAATCGGAGCACCCCAATAGCGCTGACGAGAAATCAACCAATCGCGCATTTTATACGTGGTTTTGCTTCGCCCAGAATTCTGCTGCTCCAGCCACGCAACAATTTGCTCGCGAGCATCCTCACTCCTGGTCCCGTTAAATTGTCCGGAATTTATCAACTCACCTTCACCAGAATAACAACCAGACATCGGCTGAATGCTCAGGCTTATCAATAACCTGGATAATCGGTAGAGTCAAACTTCTCGGCAAACGCAAAATCGCGCTCGTCGTGTGCTGGCACCGCCATGACTGCGCCGGTTCCATAGCCACCCAAAACATAATCCGCCATCCCAAATCGGCAATTTTTGACCATTGACTGGGTTTATAACATAACTGCCAGTAAATACGCCCGTTTTCTCTTTATTCTCTTGGCGTTCAACATCAGATTTTTGTTGCGAAGCTTGGATATACGCTTCAACCTTTTCGCGCGTATCAGAATTGACCAACTGAGGAATCAGAGGATGCTCCGGCGCCAAAGCTACATACGTCGCGCCAAATAACGTATCAGGACGAGTTGTGAAAACTGTAATCTTGGAATCTTGACCGCTAACCGCAAACTCAACTTCCGCGCCAACTGATCGACCAATCCAATTTTTCTGCATGGTTTTAACCATTTCCGTCCAATCAAGCTGCATCGGTTGCCTCTAAAATTTCATCTGCATACGCCGTAATTCGGAAGAACCACTGCTTGAGATTTCCGCTTGGTTACAGGATTACCGCAGCGCCAACATTTTGCCACCTTCAACCTGTTCGTTAGCAAGCACTGTGTTATCAGTCTCACACCACCATTGCGGCTGCTCTTTTTGATATGCCAAATCGTGCTTATATAATTGCGTAAAAATCCACTGAGTCCATTTGTAATATTCTGGGATCGGCTGTAGAAATTTCTTTTGTCCAATCATAACTAAACCCAAGTCGCTTCAATTGCTCCTTAAAGTGAACTTTTCGCCTCATCGTGCGCTACACGTGGCGTTTTTCCGACTTTAATAGCGTAATTTTCAACCGGCAGACCAAAAGCTGTCCCAGCCGATTGGATGATAGACATTATAGCCCTGCTGACGCTTGAATCGTGCCTTGATGTCGGCAAATTGAAAAGTACGACCGTGACCAATGTGAATTCCCGCCCCTGTAATCCCCGGAAGCATGCTCAAACTGTAATATTTCGGTCGGGTCGTGTCATTAAAATCAACCGCGTAAGTACCGTCAGCCTCCCATTTGTTTTGCCATTTTTGTTCAATTTCTGTCGGATTATAGCGTCTCATATCTGTAATTATAGCAAATAATCCCGCTCATTACGAACGGGATTATTATTAGGCAATTAAGTTATTTACCTAGTTGAGGTTGATGATAATCCGCTCGAATACCCTTCCATAAAACCTTCTATAAACTCTTTCAAGCTCTCAGCACTCGAAGGAACCTTGATTTCTTCAGATTTATTCACATTGATGTCAAATGAAATTTCTACAGAAGCCTTCTTATCATTACCCTTAAGCTCTACAGCCTTCAGTTCATGAGATGACCTATCAACCCACACCTTCAATGAAGATTCGTCAATAGATGATGATTCACTACTCTTGTAGCCATTAGATTTTCCACACTTACTGAGCGCCTTACCGACTGATGAATTCTTAAACTCTTCCTCAAATTTTGACGAATTAGATTTATTATTACCTTGCAATTCAAAACCACGTCCACCGTTACGATCACTAATCTTTGAATCTTTTATAGTGAAGAAACTATTCTTTTGATAAAGTTGAGCTACTTCCTTACGGACACTTTCATCACTTTGAATTTTCTTCAGGACGTCAATTCCGCACTTATATTCACTACCGATTTCATCTGGAGAAATCTTCATCCACGTGTCGCTCATTTTATCTATCTCAGAGCTCATCTTCCTCAAAGTCTGATCACGGTAAGTTTCTATTTGAGATCTTGATAGATTTCCACCAGACGAAGATTCCATAACTACTTCAAGCAAAGTGCCATACAAATCCTTAAAGTTATTTATCTTCACATATATCGTTCCGTCACTATCAAGAACCACATCACCTTTAAGAGGGATATTTTTCTCAACTCCCTTAACATCAAGCTTAGCGTCAATATTAGCCTTTGATTTTCCCGACTCAGTAGCAGTCTTTACGTTTAGCTCTATTTTCCCCTGGTCGCGCATATCAACGACTACCTTACCGTCAGCAGTCATCTTCTTTTGCCATAATAGCATTAGACACAGCGTCCGTAACCATCTTTTCTGGATTCTGCCACCACAAGAAATAAACTAGCACAGCAGAAATAATAGCAATAAGCGCTATAACTCCCAGCACTATGCCAATTATCAATCCCGTTTTCTTCTTTTTTGGTTGCATCGGCACGCTGTTATATTGCGGCTGCGGTGCAGGTTGATTACCCTTGATCCATCATTCCCCCTTGATTTTATATACCTTGAATTTAATATATCACATTAATCTTTAAATTGTGAGAAAAATTGGTTTTTCCTAGCAATCCACTCCGGCGTTTGCCTGACTAAGTATTTATCGTCCTCAGTGCTATGAAGGTTGATTTTTATAGATTCCTCTAGCCATACGCCGCCACTTGAACCCTTAAATAACGCGACGCCTTCAGATTTCAATTTGTCGCGCACGAAAAGACCCAGCCTCGATGGCATTCTTACATTCCTTCACCTGACAACCTTTTTGACGAGCGGCTGACGCCAAATATTGATTAGCTTTCTCGCCAACCGTCACAACCCAATCCAACAAATCCGGGACTACAGTGCGAACCAAGTTCAGCGTGAGCTTGCTCGAAAATTCCCTTTAAGCCATTCATATTGCCAAGCACGGCAATTCGCTGCGGAGTCTCAATTCGATACAAAGACTGTAAAGCCGCTAAGGCAGTCAACGGCGTCGAACTATAGCTATCATCAATCAACCAAGTATTGTCCGCACCCTTCAGCAAATTCATCCTGCCAGGCAATGGACGCAAATTTTCTATGCCCCTTTTTTATATTCTCCTCAGTTTCACCAAACGCATACCCAATAGCCGCCGCCACGATCGCTGGACGAATATTATGCTCGCCAATTAGCTTAACATTGACCTCTAATCCATTAGGATTTTCTGGCGACATAATAAAGCCGTGATGTCCGTCTTTCAGGGAAATTACGATCGTCAAAATTATACTCCGCCACGGGATCACTTCCGTAAGTAGTGATATTAGGATTTGTCAAAAAACTAGCAAAACGCCCGTCGATGTCATCACGATTTATCATCGCCATTCGCGAGAAATTCGCCAGCGAAATCATCTCATTCGCCACTTCCTCCAAGGAATATTCAACCTGCATTCGACCATTCGTCACAGAAGTTACAACCGTAATATCTGGCACGACGTAAGCCTTAAACCAATCGTTATAGCCAAGTTCCTTTGGATTAAATTCCTGAACAATCACTTGAACTTCCGGTTTTTCAGCCTTAATTCTCTTCTTTACGGCGCGCATCACTTTCCACCATTTAAACAAGCCTTTTTCGGGCATTTTCACGCCCATCATCTGAAGGAAAACGTCAGCTTTCGTCTTCGGCTCTTCATTGCGAAGTTGAATATCAAATTGTTGTGCCAAAACTGTACCGATAGCTATTTTTGCACTAGCCTTTCCGGCGCTACCAGTTATCGCCACAAGCTTCACATCTGGATGAACGGCAAAAAATTCTCGCACTAATTTTGCTAGTTTTTCTTCCCTTTTTTTTGAAACAGTAACCATAACTATATCATACCATAAGCACTATAGAAGAGCTGCTACGCGCCCACCCGGGGCATATTTGAATATGTGTTTGTCTTTCAATTGGCAAGCATAGGAGAATGCCCCTATGCGTACCAGCTCATGTTTAATTATGCATTATCACCCAAAAAAACACAAGCTTTATATCTCACTGCGACTATTGATCTGCGTCGCTTATTATTTTCAATAGTTCTTCTTCGTCAATGATTTTCGTGCCGTATTGCTCAGCCTTTTTCAATTTGCTAGCACCAACCTTACCGCCAGCCACCAAATATGTCGTGTCTTTAGAAACTGCGGTTTGAAAAACTCCACCGAGATTACGAATTTTGTCCGCAGCAGCGTCGCGCCCCATAGATTTCAGAGTACCCGTGACGACAAAACTTTTTCCACTCAACCCGCCAGCCTTTTTATTGAACCGAGGAACGACACCTAGCTCAGTGAATTTATTGAGCAATTTTACATTATCCTCATCAGCAAACCACGCCACTACGGATTCAGCGACAATTTCACCCACGCCATCAACTTGTCGCAAATCATCAATTGTCGCTTTCGCCAAATTTTCCATACTCTCAAAATGATTCGTCAAATCAATCGCCGTTTGCGCGCCAACATGACGGATTCCCAGACCGTACAAAAATCGCTCTAATTCTGGACTTTTTTTATCAGCAATTGCCGATATTAACTTTTGTGCAGAAATATCAGCAAACCGATCCAGTTTCAACAAATCGTCCTTAGTGAGCGTGAAAAATATCCGCCAAATCGCCGACCAAACCATTGTCAATCAAAACTTCCACGTTCTTTTCGCCAAGCGTATCAATATCAAGCGCACCCTTAGACGCGAAAGTGCGCCAGAGCTCGCTTCAAAATCAGCGGACCACTAGAGCCCTTAACTCGATAAACAGCTTCACCTTCCGGTCGCACAAATTCCAACTCCGGATATTGCCGTTTTAATTCTGCTTCATAATCAATTGGCTCAGAGTCTGCAGGTCGCAATTCCTTCAAGACACTCTCAACTTGCGGAATAATATCGCCAGCCTTTAAAAATCACCACAGTGTCGCCTCGCCGAATATCCAAACGCTCAATTTCATCGGCGTTATGCAAGCTGGCGTGCTGCACCGTAGTTCCCGCCACCACTACCGGATCAAACACAGCCACCGGAGTCGCCGCGCCAGTTCGCCCAATAGAAATGACTATATCTCGAACAATCGTCGTAGCTTCTTCGGCCGCATACTTATAAGCCACCGCCCCACGCGGATTTTTGCCCACCATCCCGAGATTGTCGTATATCTCTCGATCGTTAATCTTAACAACCAGCCCGTCCGTATTAAACGGCAAGTCATGACGCTTGTCGCTCCACTCATCAACAAATTTCATCACGTCGGACAAATTATCAAAAACACTGGCTTGCTGATTGCGAGAAATCCCCAGCGCCGTCAAAGCCTCGTAGGCAAAACTATTCGTCGGAACTTCCGAACTATCATCGCGAATCACATCATATCCGCGAAAATGCAACGGGCGCGCCGCCACCAGCGCAGGATCTAATTGACGAATTGTTCCCGCAGCCAAATTGCGCGGATTAGCAAATGTAGGCAACCCTAGAGATTTCTGCTTTTTATTAAGCTCCTCAAAATCCCGTTTCAACATGACAATTTCGCCACGAATCTCTGTCCGACCACGCTAAAAAATTTTCAAAACCCGCCGCTTCACGCAGACGAAGCGGTACGTTTTTAATAGTCCGAACATTATTCGTTACATCTTCGCCAACAAAACTATCGCCACGTGTCACAGCTTGGAATAGCACACCGTCGACATAAATCAACGCGCACGCCAAGCCATCCATTTTTATATCCGTAAAAAATTCATGTCGCTGACCCGGTATCAATTTATCAGTTCGCTCAATCCACGCCTCAACTTCACTTTTATCGAAAAACGTCATTCAAACTGACCATTCGGCGCGCGTGCTCTACTTTTTGAAAACCGTCAAGCAGCTTATTTCCAACTCGCTGCGTAGGACTATCGACAGTAATCAGTTCTGGATGATCCGATTCAATTTTCTTCAACTCATCCATCAGGCTGTCATAAACCGCATCGCTCACACTCGGTTTGTCTAAGGTGTAGTATTCGTAGCTATAACGATTTAACAGGTCTTTAATTTCGTCAATTCTTGGTTTTTTTGGTGTCACTTTCAACCACCTTTCTGTAGAACAAATAGACATATACAGAAATCATAATTATCGTTACGTAAAGTAAAATCAAACCAGTTGTCGGGACAATTGGTAGCCAGTCAATACCATCTAATCCATCCCTTCAGCGCGCCGTCAAGCAGAATTACCGGAATCAGAACGACCGCCCACAAAAGCACAGACAGAAACAACAGCCCACGCAAATCTCAGCAAAATCCTTAGTCTTCGCCCCGTCACAATATCGCCCGACAAACGCAGCGCGTGAAACGGATACATTCCCGGCAATGTTACGATGATCATCGCAAAAACCGTAGAAGTCGCCCAATAGATAGACATCGCCACTATTAGAATCGCTGCACCGCCAGCCGCCATCAGAATCGGCGTTTGATTTAACACTCCCGAAGCATTAAGCGCGCTATAAATAATCACCGCCACTGCCGCCGGCACCATTTGAATTAGGAAAAACTCCGATGACAATTATCAGCGCAATTATGGGCGATCCCAGAGCTATACAAATCCATCGCGCATTTTCGGTTTTTTACCAATTAAAATAGCTCGCGTCAGCCAAACGGACGACAACCAAGTTAATAGTCCCAGAAAAATTCCCGCCGCTTGCTGCACATTTCCACCAGCCGTTCCGCTACCGGAAATATAACTAACCGCAACGCCAGAGAATAGGCTAATTGTTGTATAAATTCCGCCGAATCCATTCGACTCAGCCTGATTCATTACATCTTTAAGTTGTTGGTATGTATCTTGCGACATGACGCTGGCTAAGGCAAACGTCAATATCGACATAACGATGATTAACGCCAAAAAAGTTTTCTTATTTCGCCACACCAGACGACAAGCCTCACTAGTCAGCGACCAATATCCTGGAATTTTAAGATCTCGTTGGTAATCTCGTCGCTTAGTTAACCGAAACTACGATGAGGGCGACGCTGCAGAAAATTACGCCGCTGCTGATTTAATTTACTAAAGTCACGCTTAATACCAGGCCATACACCTTTTTTATGATCAGCATTTGACTTCTTAGGATTCTTGACTACTCGTTTTTTTGGGGTTTTCGTTGCCATAATTACATCTTTGTTGCGTTATTTCTCAATCTTGCAATTCTGTCTTCTAGCGGTGGATGAGTACTAAATAGTTTTGAGAAAAATCCGGGCTTCAAAGGATTATTCATGAACAAATTGGCAGTGGAAGAACTTTGTTTTTGCATTGGTCTACCGTATTGGCGCAATTTCTCCAGCGCGCTTGCTAGCCCTTCAGTGTCTCGTGTCAATAATACACCCGAAGCATCCGCCAGATATTCACGCTGTCTACTAACCGCTAATTGAGTTATCGTCGCCAAAAGCGGCGCCAATATACCCACAATCAACCCGAAAGCGTAGATGATAGGATTAACATCTCTGTCGCGGTCGTCGCTATAAAACATCATTCTAAGTGCCAAATCCGCAAACAACCCAATTGCGCTAACCAAACCAAAAGCAATCATACTCACACGGATGTCGTAATTTCGCACGTGGCTCATTTCATGCGCCATAACCGCCTCCAGCTCACGCTTGTCCATAATATCCAAAAGTCCAGTAGTCGCACCAACAATAGCGTGATTTGGGTCGCGGCCAGTCGCAAAAGCATTTGGAGCTGGATCGTCGATAATATAAACTTTCGGCATCGGCATACCAGAAGCGATAGACAAATTTTCCACCACTCGCCAAAGTTCAGGAGCGTCATTTTTACTAATTTCCTGAGCGCCAGTCATCATCATAGCCAATTTGCCAGCTATAAAATATTGCAACCAAGCATATAACATTGCACATATAAAAATGATGAGAGCTAGCGAATAGCTATCAGTTGCCACGCCGATAAACAGACCGATAATTCCAATAATTATCACAAACACAGACATAATTAATATTGTGTTGCGTTTGTTTTGAGAAACTGCATTGTACATATGTTAATTATATCAAAAATCGCCCGCTAAAAATAGACGAGCGATTTTCATTTCAGGGTTCAATTAGAACTTTACTTCAACTGGATTTTCGACGCTTGCACGGTCCTCAACGTCGAAGAATTCCTTAGCTTGGAAGCCAAACATTCCCGCGATGATGTTTGTTGGGAAAGTCTGAATCTTCGTGTTTAAGTCGCGAACGCCACCGTTGTAGAATCGGCGAGCTGCTTGGATTTTATCCTCAGTGTCAACCAATTCCTGCTGCAATTGCAAGAAGTTCTGGTTTGCTTTCAATTCTGGGTAAGCCTCAGATACGGCAAACAAGCTCTTCAAACGCGCCTTCCAAAGCATTTTCAGCCTTAGCGGTTTCAGCCACGCTGCCAGCATTCATGATTGCTGAACGAGCTTCTGCAACCTTCTCAAACACTTCTTTTTCGTGTGTAGCGTAGCCTTTTACTGAGTTGACCAAATTTGGAATCAAATCAGTTCGGCGCTTTAGCTGAACAGTAATGTCGCTCCATGCCTCTTCTACGCGGTTGCGCAACACAACTAAACCATTGTACGCACCGATTACAACTCCTACGAGTACTAATAAAACTACCACTGTAACAATAAGTACAATTACCAATGGACTCATTTCTTACCTTTGTCCCTTTCCTATTCAATATTATTTTCTTTACAACTTTGGTGCGCAAGGCGGGAATCGAACCCGCACGACTTTTGGTCAAGGGATTTTAAGTCCCTCGCGTCTACCAATTCCGCCACTCGCGCTTATTTATATACGATCCAGACGCCTACACGCCAGACTGCTTATATTATACTATATTCGCTAAGTAAATTGTACAATTTCGCAAAATAAAAAATAGCCCAATACTCAGGACTATTTATCAAAAAATTGGAGGCACGTACGAGAGTCGAACTCGTCTAAAAGGTTTTGCAGACCTCTGCGTAACCGCTCCGCCAACGCGCCACCGCTTTTATTATATCAGATTTTACAAAACATATCACAAACAGATCGTCCAATAGTTGCAATATGTTTGGTGCGAGCGAGAAGACTTGAACTTCCACGAGCGCAATGCTCACTAGCCCCTCAAGCTAGCGCGTCTACCAATTCCGCCACGCCCGCATAACCACTTACCATTATACCCTGATTACGGGGTTTTGTAAACGGACTTTTTCTCTGTCGCCCAATATTGAACATCAACATAGCGATCGACGGGATTGACAACTTCGGTGCTTGCATCGAGAGCTTTAACGTTCCGAATATGAATATAGTCAAACTTCGGCTGATACAAGGCAATCGCCGGGGCGTCTGCTTGCCAAACAGCAGTGAAACTTCGCATAACGATCAGCGCGTTGCTTCGCTGAGATTTTAGATCGACCGCTCTCCAAAGCATCGTCCGCTATCGCATTATTGTAATTGGAGAAATTTCAAACCATTGTTGGTTGCCTGCGAAGAATGCCAATAGGCGTAAACATCAGGGTCGCCGCCCAAGGAGAGCTCATAAACCAGCACATCAAAATTGCGCGGCTGCAAAACTGTCTGAAGAATATTTTGAGTAGCGTCGTTCGGATCGACAACTTTAATATCCGATTCTATGTTCAGCTCGTCATACCAAACTTGAGCCAAATACCTGGCGACCTTTTCGTAATTGCTATTCTTCAAAACAACCACGTTGAGTTTTAACTTATCATTTCCCTTCTGACGAACATTATTCACACTCTTCCAGCCCTCAGCGTCCAGTAGAGATTTCGCTTTCTTGACGTCATAACTAGACGAATTCGAAATTCTTTCCTAGGAATTTGTTAAGCGTTGGGCCAGATAATTCCTCTGTAGACAATGACAAAGATTGGCGCAGTTTGGATGTGTCGACACTGAGCGACAAAGCTTGGCGAACAGCTTTTGATCGCAAGAACTGACTATTGTTGTTAAACAGCGCGTAAACTCCGTTATTCAAAGAATGCGCTTCTGCGGCATACATAGATTTTACCTCGGCGGATTGATCGTTATAAATCAATTCTGGAGTTCCTGTAATTTCTCGCGTACGCAAACTTTTCGCAATATCATCCTGCGTCGGATACGCGTACAACTGGAATCGCTCTAACTTAGGCGTGCTGCCATAATAATTGCTATTCGACTGCAAATATAGCACTTTTTTACTGCCATCACTAGTTACATTCTGCAGCAACCTAAAGGCGAATGGACCGCTGGATATAGGCGACTTATTAAAATCATGTTCACGTAAATTCGACGGTTTAACATCTTTTAATATATGTTTAGGGAATAATCGGGAATGTCAAAGCGTGGACAAACGGCGAATATGACGACGGCAAGATAAACTTCACCGAATCGTCAGACACTTTCTCGAATTTTATGGATTTCCAGCCGGATATCTCAGCTCCAACTTCTGGATTCGCCAATAGCTTCAACGTAAAAATTACATCGTCCGCCGTTAAATCTTGTCCCGTCTGACCACTTCAAACCCTTCTTCAGCTTAACCGTATATTCAGTTTCTTTATCGTTCACGCTGACGCTATCCGCCATGTCAGCCTTTATATTGCCCGTTGAGTCATATCGATACAAACTTGAAAATAGCAATTTCGCGGCGGATTTTTCAGCATTGGTTTTTGCGAAAATCGGATTTAAGTTTTCCAAAGGACCCAACACACCCTCAGAATATGATCCGCCAGAAGTGTACGCCATTGTCGTGAAAGAATTGCGAGAAATATGCCACTGCACCGCACTGGCGCCAATCATCACTAATACTAGAATAATCCAAACAGAAACCCGACGTCGCACATTAGACAAACGATCCAACCTGGATGTCACGAATTTATGCGCATGACGCAAGCTTCCCTTTTCAATCTTGCGCAGACGCTTATTGACATCTTTACTGGAAACTTTTAGCCGCGCAAAACGATTCCATGACGAATTATCCGAGCTCAAATCTATTCTCCTATTTTTGCAATCCCGGCAAAATCATACTTGCCAAAATCGATAGCACAAAAATCACCGCAAAAACAATAGTTACGTCAAACAAGTTTTTATCAAATCCGCGACGAGTAGTGAATAATTCCCCAGATGAGCCGAATCCTGCGCCCAAACTTGCGCCTCGTTGCTGCAACAAAATTGCGATAATCATCAGTACGGCAGATCCCAAGCGTCACGTACGGTAAAATTGTATCAATTGACATATTACTCCTTTTCTTCCCGCTGCAAAACCAGCGCGCTACTTATAATATAGTTTACCAAACTCAATATAATCCCGGCAATAATTGAATGCGCAAAAGTCATAGAAATCCCTGGCGCCAAAGCTAATGAAATGTAAACCATAAAGCCATTTACAATTAAGGTAAACAGTCCTAATGTCAATAGGATTGCTGGCAGGGCTAGAATTGTAACAATTGGTTTCAATACGCTATTCACTACCGAAAATATCAACCCCGCCATCATAAACGTCCACGCAGAAGTTGCGCCCGGAGTTTCATTTCCAAGCAGCCGCACTGCAACCCAAATACCTACCGAGTTAAGAATCAGCCGAATCAAAAACGTTGCAAATTGTCTTTTCATTAGTCTTATTATATATAATTTATGCTTTATTGTCGATTGGTCGCCCAAACTTAAGACAGGCGTTTAATCAAATTCGCCTTTTTCGCGCCAACTTCCGCCTGCAATTCCGTATAATCCGCCTCGATAATTTTTTTCACACTACCAAACTTCCTCAACAATTTCGCACGCGTCTTTGGGCCAATCCCCGGAATTTCTTCCAGTTGGTTTTTCGTCTGATTTTGACGCTTCAGCGCTGTATGATAGCTCACAGCAAATCGGTGCGACTCGTCACGAATCCGCTGGAAAAGCTTGACAATGTCCGTCGTTGCAATAGAACTTTTTGTAAAATTGTCCCGACTGGAGTCATTATCGATAGCAGAACCTCGTAGATTCTTTGAATGCGAGCCGGCGTTGCGCTGAGTAGGGTGCAAATTCACCACATACACATCATTGTCTTCGTGAATAGCGACATCCTGATGAATAGATTTTTGCAACTCTTCAATGCGCGTTACGTCAATTTGTGAGCCAGTTTTATGAATAATAATTTCTTCCTCGCGCTTAGCGATGCTAATAATCGGCAATTTTATTCCGCGCTCATCCCTTGCCTTAATCGCCGCCGAAAGTTGACCTTTTCCGCCGTCAATCAACAACAAATCCGGACGACCCCAGCTTTTGATATTTCGCTCGCCAAGCCGCCTAAAAATCACCTCGTACATATTTCCAGTATCGTCGTTTTTTTCACTCACCTTAAATTTGCGATATTCCGCACGATCGCTCGCACCATTCGTAAAGACTACCATACTCGCCACGACTTGACGTCCGCTCATATGCGAAATATCATAACCCTCAATTCGCACTGGAATATTTTTAAGCCAAGCAGTTTTGCCAAATCAGCCAGCGCCTTATCTTTTGAAATATCCAAAAATTCCTTATCGCCAAACATAACGCGTCGCTGAAGTTCTTGCATGGCGCGCAACTTATTCCTCAGACTCGCCGCCCGCTCAAAATCATGAAGCCCCGCAGCTGTTTTCATATCACGTTCCAGCTCCACAACAATAGCCTTGCGATTTCCCTTAATATAACTTATCAATTTACGCAAACCAGCTTTATACGCGTCCGAACCATCACTTATTTTCGGGCTTAAGCCCAAATCCTCATCCAACTTTGATTGCCCAGGGCGTCTTTGGTGAGTAAGATATGGAAAAATTCGCCTCAAATAGCGTAATGCCTTTTTTAACGCAAAACCATTGTAAAATGGACCAAAATAATCCGCACCATCATCGGCAGGATTCCGCGTAAAACTGACCGTTGGCCAATCGCTTTTCATATCAATCCGAACGTACATCTGAGATTTGTCGTCGCGCAACAGAACGTTGTATCGCGGCATATAACGCTTGATCATCTCACTTTCCAAAAACAGCGCATCAACCTCACTCTCAGTTTCAATCCAATCAGTATCAAAAATTTCCGCCACCAGTGCCATAGTTTTGTTATCTCGCCCGCGCGAATCTTGAAAATACTGACGTACGCGATTTTTAAGAACCGCCGCCTTGCCAACATAAATTACCTCGCCGCTCGCCGACTTATGAAAATAAACACCGGGCGTTCGCGGCAAAGTCTTCAACTTGGCTTGCAATGCTTGATTCATTAAATATATTACAATCTAAATACGGCAATTATGCAAGTATTCTTCTAGCGATTAACTAATCTTCCAACCACTTTTTGAGAACTATTGCCTGATTATGTTCTGTATCTTTGGCGCCATATAACAGTGTAACTGCAGATTGTTTGTTCCAATTATTCTTCGCCTCGGCTGCCACAGGATTATTATCCAGTTCCTTCATGTAACGGCGAGAAAATTCCGGGAATTTTTCTGGATCGTGATTAAACCATTTGCGCAATTCATCAGTCGGGGCAATTTCTTTATTCCACTCGTCCAATGCAGCTCGTTCTTTGCTAATTCCGCGTGGCCACAACCGATCAACCAGCACACGATAACTATCGTCTGACGCGGTCGACTCATAAATCCGTTCAATTTTATACTTTGTCATAATTTCATATAACTACAAATTATTGATCAGATCAATAAAAAGCGAAAGCTAGCCATTCTTCAATATTTATTCGACGCTACGTAAATATTCCTCCAAAAACTCACTCCAGTCAGACGCATTCTTCTCGCGGAAGTAGGCGCGAAGAAAATCAACCATAATTTGATGACGATTCTCCGCTTCTATTCGTCCCTGGTTCAGTCAACATCAAACCCTTCAATTTCAGCAGTTTCTCAAAGAAGTGATTGATAAATCCGTCAGTATCATGCGTATTGCCATCAGCGTTATATTCGTGCGCCGCCAGATTGACATTCGGCCAGACTTTAGGATCAAAAATCCGACCGCCGTGATGACAAGCATAAGTCAACGCCCGCTCAATGCCGACCGCACCAATAGCATCACACATATCAGCGTCAGACGCCAATTTCCCCGCCAGCCGCTGCGGCTGCTTGCCGTTCAGCCGTTTGCTATAACCAATCGCCGCAATATTTTCCAGCACAACCCGACTTAAATCATCAGCTATCTCTGCCTGCGCCATAATATTTACCGCGTTCGTCAATTTTTCCGCCTGCGTTTTACCGACTAATTTATAATCATCAACATCATGCAGCCAAGCTGTCAACAGCACTTCTTGCAGATTCACTGATTCGTTGCATTCGTTAGCGAAACGCTCTGCCAGCAACGCCACTCGCTCAACATGATCATCAGCATGTCCCGAAGTGTCGCCGCCCAGTAACTGCCAAACTTTAGCCTTTACTACTTCAAGCTGGGCAATTTGTCGATCGTTCATACTCATATTATACATAAAACAAAGTCGCTTACTGATGCTTATTAGCATACAAAGCGTAGTATTCTTTAGGAAGATAATCTATATTAAATTATTGTTATTACAACAACGATTCCCTAACTATAGACTGCAAAACCGGCACAACATCTATTTCAAACCACGGATTACGCTTACGCCAACCAATATTAAGTGGCGATGGATGAACCAACGGAAAATAATCTGGTAAATATGCGTCGAAATTAGATACGGTCGCTGTTAAGTTACGTTCAGCGCGATGGTTCAAATAGTATTTCTGAGCATAAGACCCAACCAGTATAGTCAATCGCACATTCGGCATTTGAGCCAACAAACGCGGATGCCATTTTCTAGCAAAATCCAGACGTGGCGGCAAGTCCACAAGCCTCGTATATAGGAATATATTTATTCTCAATTATTTCTAAATTCTTTTAACATTTTATTTAAAACTAATGTATTTTCATATTCTTCAATTAACATCTTAGAGATTTTATTTCTGATCGCTTTCTTATGGCATAAAATTCCTCCTGATCAGTTTTTCTTAACCATAATCAGGAGGTTTCTATACACAGAATTTTACACAGCCTCAAATATCTAGTACTTCTACTATCTCTTCTCTTTTTTTCTTTCATTATAATTTTTTTGATTACTTCTTCATCTAAGTATTTTTGAGAAATCATCCAATTCAGATGTTACTTCAAATATTATATTATGATTTTTTTATCACTTAAATCAAAACTCGAGTCATATTTTTGTTTTATCTGACCAGTAATTCCAATTTATATCTGCCCTTTCATAATATACATAATTTCTTTTTGGAGTTACAAACACTCTTTTTATTAATGAGTTTTTTTCTCCATCTTCTGCTTTTAAGCATTTCAGAATATAATTTTTATTCCTTTGAATACTTTATAATCACTAATAATATCATTTGAAACATTTAATCTAATATCTTCATACTTCATAAAACACCTTCTTATGTTAATCAATTTTACTATATTATCAACACTGATAAAGTAAATTAATTGTTACTTTTCTCAATAATATCAAATATATCCTCCATATTACAATTATGTCATAAAGAGTTGGTTAGTAAAGTGTATTCTTTAGGAAGATGATCTATATTAAACCACCGGGCTTCCATTATTTCAAAGTTGCATTTTATGCCATAATCAGACGCGTGCGCCGCAAAAACTCGAACTGAAAATTTGGCATATGATTCATGAGAATTAGCTTTTCCGAGATATCGCAGATTATGTATCTTTAATCCAATTTCTTCCAAGACTTCTCTAACGACAGCCTGTTCATAACTCTCATTATGCTTCACCCCGCCTCCCGGTAGAGCCCACTTTTGGCGGCTAAAACGACCTCTAACTAACAAAATCTTACCATCATCACGATAAACAATCACCCGTACGCGGTCCTTCTTCGGTACAATCCTAAAACATTAGCGACATTACGTAGGCAACCCCACGAAAAAAATTGCCCGTCCGAAATGATACTAGACGATCTCGCCGACTATTGACCCTTTGTGAGGCATAACTAGTAGAAACTTTCTCCTTTGGCGACAGTTTATTCTGTGGTTACGCCGTCAAAATCTTCTTCGTTAGCCTCCGCTTCTTCACGAGTCGCCCGAACGATTCCATCTTTATGATGTGCTGGACTATAAATAGTATAGAGTTTAAGCGGCTCTTCGCCAGTATTTATCACATTATGCTCAGCGCCCGCCGGCACAATAATCGCACTACCGTCGGAAACGATATATTCATTGCCATCAATCAAAACCTTACCTTCGCCAGACTCAAATCTGAAAAACTGATCATTCTCCTCGTGAATCTCCGAACCAATTTCCCCGCCAACAGGGCAGGCTCATCAACACCAATTGACAATGCCTGGCAGTATATAGAACTTGACGAAAATTATTATTTGCCAACGTAAGCTCTTCAATATTTCCACTAAAACCCTTCATAAATCCCCCTTCTATTTTTTATTTCGCAGCTTTTTCCAAAGCGTCAATCAACGTCTGCTTTGGCTTCATGCCAATCATTTCAGCAACTTCCTCGCCGCCAACAAAAATCTTCATGTTTGGAATTCCCTGCACGCGATATTCCATAGCCAATTGCGCATTTTCCTGACTCGCTTCAGTGTCAACCTTAACAATATCAAACTCTGTTTCTTCAGCAATTTGATGCAAAAGCGGAGCCATTGCACGACATGGCGGACACCACGGTGCCCAAAAATCAACTAGTACAGGACCGTCGCTTTTTAGCACCTTATCTTCGAATTCTTGCTTTGTTGTAATTTCATATAAAGCCATTATTTCCTCCTTTTCTGGCATTTTTTACAAACTCCCGTCACAACCAACGGGCCGTCAATATAACAATCGCTAATTTCATGCGCAATCTGCTTTCTCATCTCATCGGCAATTTTAATATCCATCAAGCCATCGCAGTCACTGCACACAAAATGATCGTGATCGTCCTTACGAATATCATATCGCAAGCAACCCTTTTTGGTCGATGGTGCCAAACCAATCATCCCGTCGCCACACAGGCGCTGAGTTATTCGATGCACCGTCGTGTCGCTGACTTCAGGATGAATGTTCCGCAATTCCTGAGCAATTTCCGCATTCGTCGCGTGATGCTTTGCTCTTTAAAATCGCCATCACATCATTCGTGTGTTTTGTTGATCGCCTAACAATTTGCGTCATGTTCCTATTGTAAAGTATTTACAATAAATAAACAAGACCTTTTGCTCCACAAATTGACTTATATCTATATATTCCCTATAATAGTCAAAGTCTATGAACTCCCGATGGCGAGTTCCTCTAATATACATTTTTGAATAATTAAGAACGCTCAGTTTTCTGTGCAGCTTATAAATATTAATTTATCATCGAAAGGAATTGATTTGAAAAACAAACCAAACAACAAAGAAATATTTCGTCTATTTCTGGAAAACATCAGAGCCGTACAAACACCGTCGAAACTTGGCAATATTTTTTGCGATGCTGACTCTCGTGGTTACCATTTTTGTCGGCCCGCTCATAATTGCTCAACTTCTTAGTATTATCCAACACAATCAACTGCACGACGCAAAAAATCTATGGACACTAATTGCTTTATATAGCGTCAGTGGATTATGGTCGAGCGTCATCGGCTGGCGATTAGTTTTATATCTCGCCTGGACATTCGAAACCGCCATGCAGCGAGATTTGTACGCTCGATGCTTCAGCAAACTGACCAACCAAACATTATTCTTCCACTCAAATAAATTCGGCGGGTCGCTCGTTAGCCAAACAAATAAATTAGTCGGCGCGGTAGAAAGTTTTTGGGACACGATAATTTGGTCAGTTTTGCCACTAGTTGTTTCACTGGTCGGTTCGATAGTTGTCCTGTCAACCCTTCTCTGGCAATACGCGTTATTCTTACTCATCTTCTCAATTGTTTTCAGCATCGTCGTTTATTATGGATCCAAGCCAATGGCGAAATTGACAAAAAAAGAAGCCAAAGCCAGCAATAAATTGAACGGGTCAATTAGCCGACGTAATCTCAAACGTTCTAGCGGTCAAGTCATCTGGCGCCGAAGCTACGGAACAGAAATTTTTCACAAAAACCGTTAACTCTTGGCGAGATTCAAGCCTCGACGTAATGCGCGGATTCTTAAAAGTCAGCACTATATATTCGTCAATCAACATGGTTATTAAAATTGGAGCAATCGCCTTCGCAGTATACGCAGCCCAGAATAATTTGGTATCAGTGGCGTCTGTTTATCTTATTATCACCTACACTGGTAGCGTCGCGCATGAATTATGGAACATGAACGGAATTATGCGCAATTACAACCGAATTATCGGCAACGCAAATGATATGGTAGAAATCTTACAAACGCCAACGACATTGATTGATAAAAGCAGCTCAAAGCTAGAAGTCACAAGCGGCAAAATCTCTATGGACAAAATAACTTTCACGCACGACGAGGGTCAAGGAGACACTCTATTCCACGACTTCTCTCTGGATATTAAACCGGGCGAAAAAATAGGTTTGGTCGGAGCGAGCGGTTCCGGAAAAACGACGCTCACTAAATTGCTATTACGCTTCGCTGATATTGACTCGGGAAAAATTACCATCGACGGACAAGATATTTCCGAAGTCACCCAAGCAAGTTTGCGCGCAAAAATCGCTTACGTACCGCAAGAGCCATTACTATTCCACCGCTCCGTACGCGAAAACATCGCTTACGGTCGACCTGATGCAACGGACACAGAAATTGAAGAAGCTGCCAAAAAAGCTGGCGCTTACGATTTTATCGTTGGACTTAAAGACGGTTTTGATACAATGGTTGGCGAGCGCGGAATTAAATTATCTGGCGGACAGCGACAACGAGTTGCAATTGCTAGAGCAATCCTGAAAGATGCGCCAATTCTAGTCCTCGACGAGGCGACTTCAGCGCTAGATTCTGAGTCAGAAGCGTTGATCCAAAAATCTCTGGAAACGTTGATGAAGAATCGAACCTCAATTGTCATTGCCCATCGCTTATCTACAATTGCTAAGTTGGATCGTATAATTGTTTTGAAAAATGGGAAAATTGTCGAGGACGGGTCGCACGACGATCTCATCAATAAAAAACGTGGTGTTTACGCAAAATTATGGGCGCGACAATCTGGCGGATTTATTGAAGAATAGCCCAATCTGCATACGCCAATCATGCTATAATTAAGGCATGGGATCTTTTATTCACTTGATAACTAGCTTTGGCGTATTCGCAATTTTATTAGTAGTTTTCGCAGAATCTGGCCTATTAATCGGGTTTGTTCTACCCGGCGACAGCCTACTCTTCACTGCTGGATATATGGTTCAGCAAAACATTCTACACATTGACATTCACATTTTTGCACTTTTGGTTTTTGCGGCGGCAGTACTAGGCGACAGCGTTGGTTATAGTTTTGGCCATAAAGTTGGACGCAAGTTGTTTGAAAAAGAAAATTCCCGATTCTTCAAGAAAAAATATTTGGAGCAAACAGAAAAGTTTTACGACAAGCACGGCTCAGCGACAATCGTCCTGGCTCGATTTGTACCAATTGTAAGAACCTTCGCCCCAATCGTTGCCGGCGCCAGTAAAATGCACTATAAAACGTTCTTAACTTTCAATCTTATCGGTGGATTTCTTTGGTCGTCAGCATTCGTTTATCTAGGTTCTACGCTGGCGAGTTTTTGACCAAAGCAGGCGTAAATATTGAAGTTGCAGCAATCCTCATTATTTTCCTGTCCGTCTCACCAATGGTTATTCATGCTTTGAAACAACCAAATACTCGCGCTTTATTAAGAAAACAATTGTCGGTTCTCCTCTCGAAAACCAAGCGTAAAAAATAATCTTAAAGCATCTTTTTCAGATATTTGCCAGTGAACGAATTTGGTACCTTGGCGATATCTTCAGGCGTACCACAAGCCACAACAGTACCGCCGCCAATTCCACCCTCTGGACCCATATCAATTATCCAGTCGGCTGACTTTATGACGTCCAAATTATGTTCAATGATAATCATACTATTGCCACCCTCAACCAATTGCTGTAAAATCCCCAACAGTCGCTTTACGTCAGCAGAATGAAGCCCAGTGGTCGGCTCGTCAAGAATGTACATAGTTTTTCCAGTGGAACGCTTGGAAAGTTCCGTTGCCAATTTAATTCGCTGCGCCTCACCGCCTGAAAAAGTAGTTGCTGGCTGACCAAGTTTAATATAGCCAAGCCCAACCTCAACCAACGTCTGAAGTTTTCGCGCAATATTCGGCACACTGTCAAAAAAAACTCCGCCGCTTGATCAATCGTCATATCCAGAACATCAGCAATCGTCTTGTCTTTATACTTAATTTCCAGCGCCTCGCGATTATAACGCTTGCCGTGACATTCGTCACATTGAACGTAAACGTCCGGCAAAAAGTGCATTTCAATTTTTATCACACCATCACCCTGACAATTTTCGCAGCGACCGCCTTTGACATTAAAGCTAAAGCGCCCAGATTTATAGCCCCGAACGTTAGCCTCGGGCGTGCTAGCAAAAAGCTCGCGAATCGGCGTAAAAATCCCAGTATATGTTGCTGGATTAGAACGTGGCGTTCGACCAATTGGCGACTGATCTATGACAATCGTCTTATCAAGCAAATTCACACCTTCTATATCGTCGTGCAACCCTGGCGCTGTCGTTGCGCGATTAAGTTCCGCCGCTAATTCCCGCGCCACAATATCATTCACAAGCGTCGACTTTCCGCTACCAGAAACACCAGATACTACAGTCATCAACCCCAAAGGAAACTCCACGTCAATGTTCTTAAGATTATTTTCGCGAGCGCCACGAACAATCAACTTTCTATCTTTCACAACTTTGCGACGTTTTTTCGGAACAGCAATTTTTTCCGCACCAGATAGATAGCGACCCGTTATACTATTCTCATTTTTCGCAACAATTTCAGGAGTTCCCATTGCCACTACTTGACCACCATTCACACCAGCTCCCGGTCCCATATCAACCAGAAAATCACTCTGACGAATCGTGTCCTCGTCGTGCTCAACCACCAGCACAGAATTTCCTAAATCACGAAGGCGCTTCAACATATCAATCAGCTTGTCGTTGTCACGTTGATGAAGTCCAATTGACGGCTCGTCCAACACATAAAGCACGCCCTGAAGTCCAGCGCCAATTTGCGTCGCCAAGCGAATTCGCTGCGCCTCGCCACCACTAAGCGTGTTAGCTGCTCGACTTAGTTCCAAATAGTTCAGCCCAACATTACTCATAAACGCCAAACGAGATTTAATTTCCTTCACAATCAAGCGAGCAATCGTCATTTCTTGCTCAGTCAATTGAAGCTTATTATCAAACAAATCCAACGCGTCATCAACACTCAAATCACACACGTCAACAATATTCAATTCATGAACCGTCACCGCCAAAACCACAGGTTTCAGGCGCGCACCTTTACAAGCATAACAATCCCTCTCGCGCATAAATCGCTCAATATCTCGTCGCATAAAATCGCTATCAGTTTCTTTCCAGCGTCGCTCCAGATTAGGAATAACACCCTCGTAAGTCGTATCATAATGTCGACCGCCACCCAAATCAACGCGATATTTTTGGTCGCCAGTTCCGTATAATATTTTATGTTTAGCATCATCAGAAAGCTTGCCTACGGGAACTTTCAAGCTAAATCCGTGAACTTCAGCAACAGACGCCAATCGCTTCATATTCCAAGCGTCAGAATTCATTCGATTATAAGGTCGAATTGCTCCTTCGGAAATCGTCAAATTGTTATTAAAGACCAATTCTGGATCAACCTCCAACCTCGACCCCAAACCCGTACACACAGGACAAGCTCCCTGCGGCGCGTTAAAACTAAACAGTCGCGGTTCAAGCTCTGGAATATCGACATCAGGATGGTCAACACAAGCATATCTCTGCGAAAATGTCTTCACTTCATCACTGTCCGCATCCAAAACCTCGATAACTCCCTGACCCAAATCCAGCGCCTGCTCAACGCTCTGACTTAATCGAGATCGCATTTCCGCCGTCAACGCCAACCTATCAACCACCAGCTCGATGTTATGCTTGTAACTTTTTTGCAGCTCCGGAAATTCATCCAGCGCGTACACCACGCCGTCCACGCGAACCCTGGCATAACCAAGTCGCTGATACTGCTCTGGAATATGCGCAAACTCACCTTTTTTATTCTTAACAATTGGCGCCAATAGCAAAATTCGCTTATCGACAAATTGCCGCAGAATCTCATCAATAATCACCTCGGTCGTGCGACGCGTCACTTCATTGCCACAAATCGGACAATGCGGCACACCAATTCGCGCAAACAAAAGCCTAAGATAATCATATATTTCGGTAACTGTAGCCACGGTAGATCGCGGATTGCGGCTGGTCGACTTCTGGTCAATCGAAATCGCAGGACTAAGCCCTTCAATCGAATCAACATCAGGCTTATCCATCGTCCCCAAAAACTGACGCGCATAAGAATTGAGGCTCTCCATGTAGCGGCGCTGACCTTCGGCGTAAATCGTATCAAATGCCAGGCTGGATTTCCCAGACCCACTAAGCCCAGTAATCACCACCAGCTGATCTCGCGGAATCTCAATATCTACATTTTTCAGATTGTGCTCACGAGCACCTTTAACACGAATTACCTCTGTCATAACCGCTATATTATACAGGTTTTTGACAATTTTTTCCAGTCCAAATATCGACGCAAATCAGAGTTAAAACACATTACGCTTATGATTGCAAGTCAATATCTTATTTGCTACAGTTAGATCTATGAGAAAGCTGGGCATTTACTTAGTTATAACACTCGGAGCGATACTACTCGCGCCTTTTGTAATTGACCAGCTATTTTTCTTCTTTTTCCTAGGAAAAATCCCCTTCACGAACATCAGCCTGCCCGCAATTTTAATGGTTATTTTCTGGGCAATTATCGTACCGTTGGCAATTATCCTCAGAAAATCACTTTCTGCCCTGTTCTGGGAATTCATTAGCATTGCCGGCGAAATCGCACAACGACGAATCAACAGAAAAATCCGCTACTTTACACCAAACCAAAAAAGCGAACTTATTTTATTATCAATTTATCTACTTTCCAGTACGAAAAAGAGCAAGCCTGATCATGAAGTCGAAGCACAAAAGCTCGCTCCATCTATGAGTTGATTTTACGGTCGTTTTCTTAGTGCTAATCCGCCAGCTACAACGGCGATAACAGCTAATCCACTAACTAGCCAAATAGAGTTTCCTGTTTCGGCAAGAATTCTTGATGTTTTTTCTGGTTTCTTATTGGAAGTGGATGACGATGTTGCGGCAGTTGAGGCGCCTGAGGATGAAGATCCTGTGGATGGAGTGGTAGTTCCGCCAGTACCACCGGGAGTTACGGGCTGAGGCCTTGGTAGAGTTGCTAGGCGATAGACAGGCTCAGAAAACGAGGGGGAAGCCATTACAAATAGCCTGGATCCATCAGCCGACATCGACGAGCTACTCTCTCGTAGATTCTCGTTGTTCCATTTTTGCCAAGTTTTACCACCGTCTACCGACACAGACATGATTCCCCAAGGGTCATCCGGCGAGACAGGATCAAAAGTAGCAATCATTTTCTTACCATCATTACTAATAGCCCTCAGCCTTGTCGTGTCACCTGGTTCGCTGGGAACTCCAGGAACTCAGCCCAGTGTACCCCCATCAGGATATCTTCCAATAAATCCGTCGCCCTTTTGCATCATCACTAAACACCACATTCCTAACTTCCTCATTTTTTAGTACGGACCAAGTCAGACCATAATCAGTCGACCACTCCAAAAAAGATCTGGTATAATCTCTGTACACCATTTTCCCGCCATTAAATATTCCACTAGGACACTTAGTACCCTTCTGAATCCACGTCTGTCCGTTATCAGTAGAAATGTAAAGAGGTGGAGCGCCCCACTGTCCACATCTAATCAGAGTAGATCCGTCGGGACTCATAGAAGCCCCGTAGTCTTCACTCATCGGCGTACTTAGGGTAGACCAATTGCGACCGCCATTAGTCGACAAATAAGTAGTGTTAGCCCCTTCTGTCAGTAGCTTGGATCCATCTGTATTTGAAATAATAGACCAGCCGGAATCATCTGGCATATCAAAACTATCCCAATTCACGCCATCATCGACAGATACATATAACTTGACCTTGCCAGTGTCATAATTCTTTCGTATGGCGAATAACTTTAAGCCATCTCGACTGAGCCCCACTCTCACGACATTACCGTCGCCAGGTATGATTATATCTTTCCAGGTATGCCAGAAGACTCCTCCTAACCCTAACCAAAGGCGACAGTATCGCCGACGCTGATAGTGCAAATGCAGATATTAAGGATAACGACCCCCTGCCGTTATGTATTTTTTAATCTTAGTTAACATTACCCCTCCAATTTGTTTTTTCACTACACAAAGCTATTACCACAACTTTAGCATAACCATATACCAAAAGTCAACGACGTATAGAGGCTCGCGAGACTGACAATAACATCTACAGCCGTTTTCTCAGCACCAACGCACCAGCTGCGACAGCTATAACAGCTGCCCCACCAACTACGCAAACAGAGACTCCTGTTTCAGCAAGGTTTGATGATTTTCCTGGTTTTTTACTGGAAGCGGATGATGATGCAGTGACTGAAGCACCCGAAGACGCAGAGCCTGTGGATGGAGTGGTAGGAGTTACTGGAGTGGCAGTTCCACCTGTACCCGTACCAGTGCCACCAGGAGTTGCAGGCTGAGGTCTCGGTAGGGTTGCTAGGCGATACACAGACTTATAGTCTGGATCTGTAAATTGTGCTGTTGCGAATACTCTAGAACCATCAGCAGACATAGAAACTGATGAGAAAGAAACCCTCTCGTCACCCCATTTCTGCCAAGTTTTACCTCCATCTGAAGATACAAAAACCGGTACAGTTGGGGTGCCATCAAATGTAGCAAATAGTTTTTTACCGTCGTTACTAATGCCGCTCAACACGACATCGCGTATGTCGTGTATAGGAGGATACTCGGGCGCTGATTTCAGTTGACACCACCATCTACAGACATTAAAAACCATCCCGAACACACTTTACCGTCAGAACTGAAGCTGAAATACGATCAATAGAGAGCTTCCAATCGTAGACAAGAATCATGCCATAGTCGGTAGATTGTCGTAATGTACCGTCTTACTCCGGCAGTATCTTTCGCCATTAAAGACATAGTCAGGATATTCATCTCCTTTGGAACCCAAATATTGCCGTCATCAGTAGATACTGCCGGATGGTAGAGACTATGTTCCGGTACATGACCAGCGTGGAGCCGTCTGGGCTCATCAGCCATGCGCAGTATAAGGAACAGACAATTACGCTTAACTTAAGTTCGACCACCATCGGTGAAACATAGATGGCATTTTCACCGCCGCTTCCCTTTACGACCAACACAGGGCCATCGGGCTAACCTGGTAGTCCATTCGCGCCCTCTGGTGCAGCGAAAGTGCTCCAGCTTGCGCCATCATTCGCAGAGACCAGAAGGTTAGCACTACCGCTAGCTAAATCTCTACGCAAGACAAAAAGTTTTGATCCGTCAGGACTAACGCGCGACTCCGAAATATCTCCCTGTCCAGGTATGGTTATGTCCCTCCAAGTATACAGCGGTGCATCTTCCGCCTTGGCGAACGGTGCTAATATTGCGGACAAAGAAAGTGCGAACATGGAAATAAATACCATCACACCCACATATAGTTTATGACCCCTGCTCTTAAATGACATCAGAGCCACCCTCCTCAAGTTAAATTACCTAGTGTATTCACTTTTTATCAATTGTTCAATTAGCATAACCATATTTCAGGCGTCAACAGAAGGCAGAACCGGATTCCAGCCATAATTGCAATTCTTGCAAAATAAACTGTTGTTCATCAGTCGCGCTAGGTGCTAATCGTTGCAGAGATTTCATAAATTGCGGCAGTTGCGCCTGTAAATGCTCATTGCGCCATTCTTCCCATTGTCGCAGCTCATCTTCACTCAGCAAATTAGGAAAACTTCGCGCTTTATAATGCAACAATAGTGGCGACAATCGTTCATCCTGAAACTCTGGATGAAAATCAGCCAATTCGCGCTCACCAGCATTACGCACAGCCTCAACGCGAACTCGATCACTATTGTCCAAAAACCCATCGTATAATTGCGCTTCTGGATCGGTCATTTTCTTAAACTCTGGCTTATTTTCAAATATACTACGCAGCCTTTCGGCAAAATCTGGATGAGAAAGTAAAATATCTTGGTGCTTCTGTACAGTTTCCGCATCCAGAGAAATCTTCTCCCAGCCATCGCCCTGAGTCAACACGCCAAGTGGCGAAACTGCCGGGCAGCGATTATATTGCAATTCCTTAACTGGCAATTTAACGAAATCTTCAGCTTGTCTTTCTTCCCATGTTGCAAATATCTTCGCCGACAATTCCTCAACGCTCAGATCAACAAACGGCGTCGGATCGTAACGCAAATCATAAACAATCACGCCACCATTTCGGCTCGTGGTTAGCGGAAAAGCCACGGTCGTTTTGGCGAATTCTTTATCATAACGACCACTCGCATAAACAAAAGGTTTTTTATCATCGACATTCACCAGTTTCTGCACCAATTTCTTATCGCGCATTTTCAGCAAATAGTCGTACATTTGCGGCTGATTCTGCTTAATCAATTTAGTCACAGCAATCAACGCGGTCACGTCCGCTAGCGCGTCATGGGCGTTTTCATGTTCTATTCCGTTAGCTTTCGTGATGAGCTCCAGGCGGTTGCTCGGCTCACCTTTATCGTCAATTGGCCACTCAATTCCCTCAGGTCGAAGCGCCCTGGTTAAGCGCACCACATCCAACAAATCCCATCTGGATCGACCATCTTTCCAAGTCCACTCATATGGATCGTAAAAATTCCGCCAAAACAAATGACGAATAAACTCGTCGTCAAAACGGATATTATTGAAATCCAACAGCAATCGTATCAGGCGTAAATATTTCCTCGCTCAACATACGCGCAAATTGAGCCTCAATATAGCCTTCTTCGACAGTTTTTTGCGGCGTTATGCCCGTCACCATCAACGCATCAGGACTCGGCAGCGTATCGTCATTTAGTGTCACGAGAATGTTATACGGTTCACCAATCGGCTGCAAATCCATATCGGTTCGCTGACCAGCAAATTGCATAATTCGATCTTGCCTGGGATTAAGACCGCTAGTTTCAAGATCGTAGAAGAAAAATGTTTGCGCCATATTTATATTATATCATCAAGCTCACGCTAATTTACACCAGCAGAATCTATTGCTCGACCAGTGTAAACGGCATAGATTCGCCAATCTGAATCAAAGCTTTCACCAATCGCTCCCTTGACGCAACAATTCGTGAGTAATTCCCATTTTTTTCCGCATAATATCTCGCAAGCGATTAACAGATTCAAACTGATCAAAGTTAGTCCGACGAGCAAATTTTTCAATCTTAGCGCCCGTAACAATAAACTCAATCTTCTCATCTTCATCGTCAGTCTCATTAGATTCAGCGTCAGAAACACGCCTTACAGACCAAGCATCAGAAATAACCTGATCGTCCAACGAAATTGTCGGCAAATCTTCCTCTTTTTCATCAACAACCTCAGCTTCACGCTCTCGATATTTAGCAACTTCATCGCGCAACATTCGTAGAAGCTCAGTCACTCCGTCGTGCGTCTGGGAAGAAATCGCCACGACCGGCGCGCCATTAGCTACTTTTTGAAGGGCAGTCGACTGCATAGCAATAATCTCATCATCCAAGCCTTCGCATTTGGTCAGTGCTATTATCTCTGGGACGCTCCGCCAATGATTCAGAATATTTTTCCAGCTCGCGACGAATTGCCTGATATTTCTCTGCCTGGATCATCACTATACACATCAATCATATGAAGCAGCACGGCCGTTCGCTCGACATGTCGCAAAAACTGATCGCCCAAACCTTTACCTTCTGACGCACCTTCAATCAACCCCGGAATATCAGCAATCAAAATCGACCCATCGTCAACATCGGCAACCCCCAAATTCGGCGTCAAAGTCGTAAATTCGTAATTGGCAATCTCTGGGACGCGCATTAGAAACCACACTTAAGAACGTCGACTTACCAGCGTTCGGAAAGCCAACTAAGCCAACATCGGCCAATAATTTCAATTCCAACTCTGCCTCGAAATTCCTCGCCAGCCTCACCAAGTTCAGCAATTTTAGGCGTTTGGCGCGTACTAGACGTAAAGTGTGCATTTCCAAATCCACCATCTCCACCGCGAGCCACCACTGCCTGCTGCTGATCTTCGGTCAAATCCGCAATTACCATACCGTCGCGCTTCACCAGGGTACCCATCGGCACCTTAACGATTAGCGGCGCACCACTTTTTCCTCGCTTATTACGTTTTCCGCCATCACCACCCTTTTCAGCTTTAAGCTCCGGCTTATATCTAAAATTCAAAAGCGTATTAAGATCCTTCGTCGCCAAAAAGACAATATCACCACCACGACCGCCATCACCACCATCGGGACCGCCCTTATCGACATATTTCTCATGACGAAAACTGACTACACCATTACCGCCTCTACCGGCGCGCACTAAAACTTTTGCAATATCTACAAACATATCTTTAGTATACCAAAAAGCACCTCCGAGAGATAGCGGAGGTGCCAATATTAACTAGTTCTAGTGGATATATAGATAACCGCCTGCACCGTTGAGTTCGCGGTGAGTAATAATTCCATAACCCGCGTAGTTCATGTCGCTAACGTGAACCACACCGTTTTCAACTCGCTCAACAATACCAACGTGACCATAATATCCGGCAGTAGTCTGGAATATTGCACCAGGTGCTGGCGTTTTATTAACTACAAATCCAGCGGCACGAGCGCTCGCAACCCAAGTGTTGGCGTTGCCCCAGAAACTACCAATCGGACGACCCAGCTGCATACGACGCTCATATGCATACCAAGTACAGTTACCAGCCGCATAACGGTTACCGACAGAAGCGGTTAGCCAACTTCGACTTGCGTTCGTAGTAGTAGACCTACTTCGCGAAGCAACATAACCAGGTCGCTCATTTTCTGGAAGTTCACCTCCAGGCAACACAATCCTAGAGCCAATAGACAGCTTGGCGCCGTCATCGATATCATTATATAGAACAACACGTTCAGCGCTCGTCTTATACTTTTCCGCCAGAGATTGGGCAGTATCACCGTCTTTAATAGTATAAACAATACCGTCAACAAGAGGCACAACTAGAGTCTTATTCGGCTCTACAGCGTCCGAAGTTGTATTATTAGCCCAACGAAGCGTCTGAGATGAAATCTTAAACTTCTTAGCAATAGACTCCATTGTGTCACCCTCTTTGGTTACGTAAGATGAAATACCACGCGCCGCCGAAGTGTCTGGCTTAACAATGTCAGGTTTTGTTATAACTTCTGCATCATTCTGAGAAAGATTCTTCTTAATTGTTAGTGAAGTTTCAGACTCGCGCAAGTCACCAGCCGAAGGCAATTCCGCCGTTTCCGCCAAGTTAGTTACAGCATTAGCTGCCGTTAATTCATCTACTGAAGCTGTTTTAGACTTAGCAGACTTAGATACCGATGAAACACCAGTAGTTTCAGATGATGCCAAAGTTTTTGATCTTTCAGCGGATACATTACTACCGCTATTGCCGTAGACCAAAAATGATATAGTCAATAAAAATATTCCACCGTAGATTGCAAATGATTGCAGTTTACGTTTTTTACTCCGAAGAGATGTAAAATGGTTACGAATAATCGTTCTCCTTGTGTTGATGTTACCATCAGCACCTCTACCAAATTGTCTTTCTTCTCGCAATAGAACAGGATATGTTGTCGACCTAATTGATTATTATTATTCTACATTAGTTTTGCTATATCCGTAGCGACAATTTTGGCAGGTCATTTATCGTAATTCACCTCTGTTGATAAATTAGACAAATGATCTAACATCTATTTTACACAATATTGACAATAAAGTCAATAAATTTTATAAAATGCGTTTTTGTCAAGAAATCTGGCACTTCTTTTGACAGTGAGCTTTGACATTAGCCTCGTGCTCTTCGTTAGTTTTTTCGCAAAATACGTAATATCATCGTCGCCGCTCAGGAAATATAGATAATCAGAGTTTATCGGGTCAGCAGCAGCATTCAACGCGCTCAAACTAGGCGAAGCGATTGGTCCAGGAGTTAAGCCTTTTTGAATGCGTGTATTATATGGCGACTTTAAGGTTTCGGTGAGCGCTCTACCCCTGTTTTGTCAGCAATATATTGATATGTTACATCAGAGCCCAACGGCATATTGGCTTTCAGGCGATTGTAAAATACGCTAGCAATCTTACGCTGATCCTCGCAAGTTTCCACGCCAGACCCACAGCCAATCGATTCACGCTGAATAATCGACGCTAGTGTTATCCCCTGATATAAGGTCAGCCCACGAGCTTTAAATTTCTCCTCCAGATTATATTTCTTAACAATTTTCTCCAGATGATCAATTGAGCGCTGTAAAACCTGTTCTGCGGTTTCATCTGGGGAAATATAGAATGTTTCACCGTAAATATACCCTTCAAGCCCAGCATTTCCGGTCTACCCACAAAAACTGAACTGTCATACTTAGCGGCAAATGCCTTTTTTATCTGATCGTCCGAGAATCCCGCCTTAAGCAACACGGATTCAACTTCTCTGCCGTCAGAATTCTTCATTTTTTTATTCAAAGTCGATCCAGGATAAAATGTTATAGCAATCTCATCAGTTTTACCGCTGGTCAAATGATTAATTATCTCATCGACAGATTGTGAAGCTTTTACAGAATAAACGCCAGCCTTGAATTTGCTTGCCGAATTATGAATCCTCGTGTAAATAGAAAACGCTAAAGAGTTTTTGATAATTTTATTATCCTCTAAAGTTTTGGCAATATTACTAGACCCCATACCTTCTTTAATATTAATTCTGAAGGTTTGCTGACTATTTACGTCGACAGGAGAAAGCATCTGCTTGTACCACACCGTTGCCCCAAGAGCGCCAATTCCAGCGATAGCCACAACTATTGACAACACTAATAGCCAAATACGTCGTTTACGAATTTTCATAATTCTCCTCCAAAAAATCTTGCAAAATTATGCTAGCAGCCTCCGCATCAATCTCGCCCTTATCTTTAATTTTATTCCCCAATCTCTGCTCGGCCTGCACACTTGTTAAAGATTCGTCTTGAAAAACAATCTCAGTATCAAGCTCAATGTCTTCAAATTGCTTAACAAATTCTTCTACAAATTCCGTCTGCTTTGTTGGTTCGCCAGATTGATTTCGTGGATAGCCCACTACGATCGTATCAATATCGTGCCTCAATACTAGCTCTGTTATTTCCTGGACGATATTTCATTATTCTCCAACCAACCAAACGGCACGGCAATTTTCACTTGCGAATCCGCCATAGCCAAGCCAATTCGCCGAGATCCAACATCTAGCGCTAAGAAGTTTTTACTTGACATCTTTTATCTTAAACTCGACATTAATCTTATTGATATCTTTTGGAACAGATTTAACCCAGAATGGCGAGAATTTAACATCGACATCCTCAACACCTTCGATAGATTCAATAGCAGACTGAACTTCTCCGTAGCTCTTGCCTTTGGCTTGATCCTTTACATTCGCTTCTTTAATATCTGGGCCAACCTTGCCATTCGTAGTTAAACGCACAGTCTGTACATTATGCGCCCTAGAAAATTGTGAAAACGCAACCTTGCTTACTCCATTGTCATAAATTCTCTGCGATTTCTTACCAGAAATCTCCTCTTTAAGCTTTGCTTCCACAAAGTTTTTTAGCTCATTCTTATCAATAGCCAATGCGCTGGCGGTAATTGTTGACTTCAGAGTTACAGCTCCAGTCGCTTCGCCGTCTACCGCTACACTTGAGTTAGGATCTGATCGATTTTCAACGTAGCTTTCCGTTATAACCGTTGCCGAATCGCCGAATGATGACAACAATTGCTCCTTTAATCCATCAATCTTCTTTTCGCTCAGCTTGCTTTTTGCCGATTCTATATCGCTAGCCGTCACAACCGTCGCAGTTTTATCGGTGCCGCCACTAGTAGCAGACCGTAGCGACGCAGAAATGTCATCAACCGAAATACTCATACTGCCAGTTGCCGCATTATACTGAGCCCCACCCTCACTGGCGGTAATTACGCCAGAAGCAGATCCCGGACAAATATACCCAGGGCAACTACGCTGATAAGAGCCGCCTGGAACAGTCACAGAAGAATTTAAAGTATAAGATAGCCCACTATTCTTTTCAAAATTGTACCAGCTGCAATAGTAACACTATCTGGGGAAACATTCTTAAAAACCACCACTCCGGTCGCCTTTTCTCCGACATTCTTCTTGCCCGTAGCAGAAAATTCAACACTAACTTCCTTTGCTAATTCTTTCTTTACAGGCTTAATGACATTAGATTTTGCGCTTGTAGAAGCTGTTTCATTCAAACTAACGGTATCACTGACTGTCATACTAGTAGTCTTTGCTGAAATAACAACCGTGGCATGTGGAGCAAACCAAATTGCCCAAACCAAATACGATCAAAAGTAAGGTACTGCCGCCTATCAATAAGAACTTCTTACGAAATGTATTAAAATCAGGGACTTTCGGTTTTTTAACCATCTTTTTCAGAGAGCTCAACCCCTTAGGTTCCTTCTTATTTGCGTCAGCTATAACATTATCTACGGCAGAGTCTTCATCGGATTTCTTTGATCTTTTCGCGGAATCCGCCATATCTCCAACCGCCAGCTTACCGCCATCAATCACATCATTGTCGTCATCAACTTTCAGGACTGGAATCTCCGCAATTTCTGGCTTGCTCTGAAGCGTTTTTGCAATAGGAATTTTCGCCGTTGCCGCTAATCCAGCCAAAACCGAATCATTCGTGATTAATACAATTCTCTTATCTGCCGAAGTTGCCGCCCGAGCTAGTAATCGAATGTTGACTGCACTCTGTAAAACACCAATTCTTCGAGGCGGCACCAACGCAATAATTCTCTCTTTCGATGCCTTAATCTTACTAATTATCGTCGTAATGTCGTCTTCTACATCGATATAAATAACGTCTTTATTCATTTTAAATCTTTAACAACCTATTTACTTTTTCAACTAAACTATTACCGTCTTGACTACCGATAATTGTATCATATCCAACTCGCAACAAGCCCATTGCAGTTACAAATGTGTGATCGCTAATATCTCCAGTTTCATCAACTATCCCTGTAATATCACTTGGATTGATATATTGAACTACTGGTTTCTTAGTAAAAGGCAGGTCTTCTGGCCAGCGTCGAGTTTTCAGAGCTTCAGTAATTTTTTGCAAGCTCGATCCGCCGCCGCACAGTAAAATCCTATTCGGCAAATAATCGACATTATCAAAATCGCTCAGCGCCAATTCAACACCCTGATAGCCAAACTTCCAAAGTCTTGTCGATCGCCGCGTCAACTTTTTTCTTTACACTAGGCTTCAAATTCTCATTATCAATATTCAGCTTCAACTTTTCTGCATCTTTGAAGCTTAAATCCAGGTCAGCCGCAATAGTTCTAGTGAAACTTCGTCCACCAATACCAAACATCTTCGTGCCTTCGACTCCGCCGTCATTAACAACTGCAATATCCGTCGTGCCGCCACCAATGTCCGCTAGAATCGCCGTGAAATTGCTATCCGTATCCGATCCCAAAACGCTCCTACTCACCGCAAATGGCTCAGCAGCCACAGCCACCAAATCCAGCGCAAGCTCGTCCGCAACCTTCTCCAGCGCGCCGATATGAACCATCGGAGCAAACGCCGTGTAAATCTGCACCGCCACATCTCGCCCCTGAAAACTAATCGGATTCGAAACTTTATAGCCATCAATATGAATACTCACCAGCGCCGAGTTGACCAATTTCACCTCAACATCTTCATTGCCAGTTTCCAGCGCAATTTGAGCCTGAGCTTTTCCCTGGGCTCGCTCCTGAACTTTCTCAATGATAAATTCCATCTCGGCAATGTCTAATGGCTTATTCGGCTGCGGTCTGCGATAGCGAATAGTATTCGTAACACCCTTAACCAATTCGCCCGCGATACCAATAACGACCTCGCTTACCCTGAACGCCAGCTTGATCCTCAGCCTCAGACAGAGCCTCTTCGCAATTCGCCACAACACCAGCAATATCAGCAATCGCACCACTATGCATATCGCCCATTTCCTGCTGTTTTCGACCAACACCAATAATCTTCAGCTCGTCGTCTTTAACTTCAGCGATTAACGCCTTAACCACCTCCGTACCAATATCTAAGCTAACCAATAGTTCGCGACTATCTTTATCAGACTTCTTCAACATGTCTTTCAATGCCATATAATAAATATTATATAACGCTTGTGATTTTAGAGCAACAGTTAATTATCTATCTTAAAACAGCCTTGATTCGACGAATTCCAGCCGAGCTAGATTCTTCTTTGGTGATTTTGAATCGCTTGCCATCTTCAGACAAAACTCCAGTGTGTTCGACGTGTGGACCGCCGCAAACTTCAAAGCTGACAATATTATCATCCTTGCCAATAGAATAAACCTTAACTTCGTCGCCGTAACGCTCACCGAACGCACCAATTGCACCCCATGCTCAACGCCTCATCGGTCGGATATACAGCAAAACTAACTGGCAAGATCTTCATCAATCCAAGCGTTAACTTGATCTTCAACCGCCTGTTTTTCTTCTGGCGTCAATTTATCGTGATTAAAATCAAAGCGCAATCGATCGGCGGTAATATTGCTTCCGTGCTGCTGTAAATCTGGCGCATTCAAAACCTTACGTAACGCCGCGCCCAACAAATGCGTCGCCGTGTGATATTTCAGATGAATAGAGTCATGACCTTCCAGACCGCCGCTAAATTGCCCTTTGCGAGCTGTCTTAGAGCGCTGCCGCTGCTCATCCATTTTCGCGGTAAATTCCTCGCGCCAATTGTCCGAAAGTTTAATTCCTTGTTTATACGCCTCTTCCGTACTGAGTTCCACTGGGAAACCGAAAGTGTCGTACAAAGTGAACAATTCTTCACCAGTCAAGCCATCGTCAATGTAGCGTTGCATTTGTCGCAAGCCTTTTCTCAAAGTCTGACGAAAAGCTTTTTCTTCCTTAACGAGGACAGCAATTATATTGTCGCGATTATTCTTCACCTCTGGAAAATCAGCTTCGTACAAATCAGCAATCGTCGGCACAACTTCTTGCAGGAAATTCTGCTCGATCCCCAAGTCAAAACTATAGCGAATTGCCCGACGGAGCAGACGACGCATCACATAGCCCTGCTCTTTATTACTTGGCACGCACCCATCAACCGCCATAAACGCCGCAGCCCTCAAATGATCGGCAATCACTCGCATACTTTCGGTATGTGAAGCATAATCCTTACCGCTCAGATCTTGCAGCTTTTCAATAATCGGCCAAAGCAAAGCTAATCTTAAAGACGTCAGGATCATTATTTACTGCAGCCGCGATTCGCTCAAGTCCAGATCCATGGTCAATATTTGGCTTATCGAGTGGCTCAAATTGCCCCTCAGCAACTTTTTTGTACGCCATAAATACGTTATTACCAATCTCCATAAATCGACCACAATCACAGTTCGGATGACAATTTTCACCAAATTTTGGATCATGCTCAATGAAATCAAACTCATAAAACATCTCACTATCCGGACCGCACGGATCACCAACCGGAGTAGTTTCTGGACCGCCATTACGACTCCACCAGTTTTTACTGCCGTCATAAAAGAAAATTCTTTCACCTGGATTTACACCACGCGCCGCTCCCTGCTCTTCACTGCCGATATCCGCCATTTTTGCATCAATGCCCTTTTCTGCAAACTTTTTCTGCCACAATTTAGCCGCTTCAACATCTTTATCGATATTATATTCCGGCGCACCAATAAAACACGTTACGTACAATCTCTGCGGATCAAGACCAATTTCCTCAGTCAAAAACGTCCACATCCAGCCAATTTGCTCTTCCTTAAAATAGTCGCCCAAACTCCAGTTTCCAAGCATCTCAAAAAACGTCGTATGACGATTGTCACCAATGTCGTCGATGTCCTGCGCTCGCAAACACGTTTGAGAATCGGCAATTCTCTTACCTTCGGGATGCGCCTCACCAAGCAAGTACGGAATCATCGGCTGCATTCCGGCGCCCGTAAATAAAGTCGTCGGGTCATTAGTTAAAATCAACGGCGCACGCTCAACAACGGCGTGACCCTGTTTTTTATAAAATTCAAGATATTTACTACGTATTTTTTGGGCATTCATGAGTGTAATTATACCATAAAATAACCCCACCTTACAGATGGGGTTTATAGATCAAATCGCCAATCTCAACAGATTATTCAGCTACTTCTTCAGCTGGCTCTTCTTTTGGTTGATTCTTGCGAAGTTTTTCTGGATTACGGATGGCTTTGTGCTTTGTCAGCTGAGACTTCCTTAACCCACTTTGGCAATTTAACGCCAGCTTCTTTCAATAACTTAACTACGCGTGGTGTTGGCTGTGCGCCATTGTCCAAATATTTCTGAGCCAATTCAACTTGGATATTTGATTCTTTAGTGTGTGGATTGTAGCTACCGACATAAGCGACTACACGACCGCTTGATGGATGACGATGTGCTTCTTGTACCGCCAAGCGATATACTGGATAACCTTTGCGACCCAAACGTTGCAAACGAATTGCTAGCATAAAATTTAATTCTTCCTTTAACTCTACGTTTTATTATTCCTTACTTTAGAACAGTTTACACTATTTTTCCTATAACGTCAATCTGTTTTCACGATTCCGCCACCCAAACATTCATCGCCGTCATATATTACCGCAGATTGACCCGCGGCTACGGCACGCTCCGAAGCAGAAAGGCGCACAATATCTCCGTCAATTTTTCGCGTCGAATAAAGTGCCTCGATGACGCAACCGAACTTGTATATCCTTATCTTTATGCGGCGCTTGATTAATCCAATGAATATCCGCCAGCCCTAAGTTCTTTTCGCCACAAACTTTTCATTGTCAATTGAGCGCGACACGTAAACCCTCATTTTTCTCCATATCCTTTGCCCACAACATAGTAAGGTAATCCGCCACCAACATTCAAACCATGACGCTGACCGAGCGTATAGAAAATTGCGCCGTCATGCTCTACCGACGACAGATCCCGTCTGCTGATCAATGATATTTCCTGGCGCAGTTTTAACATATTCCGACAAAAAAACTCGCGAATTCCAACTTGCCCAACAAAACAAATTCCCATCGATTCCTTTTTTTACTAGCCGTCCACAAACCGCGCTCTTTTCGCCATTTCGCGAACTTCCGCCTTTAGTAAAATCGCCCAACGGAAATATGGTTTTTTTGACAAAGCCTCCGAAGTCACTCGATATAAGAAGTAGGTTTGGTCTTTATTATCATCACGAGCGCGTAACAATTTAGCCGACGAAGACGATTCATGAACAACGCGCGCATAATGCCCTGTCGCGATATAATCCGCTCCAGCCGCCAACGAGGCCTCCAAAAATATCTTAAACTTCACTTCTTGATTACACATAATATCTGGGTTTGGCGTGCGGCCAGCTTGATATTCGCGAATCATGTAATCGACAACGTTTTGCTTATATTCTTTCTGGAAATCAAAAACTCGAAAATCAATACCCAAGCCAACCGCCACACGCTTGGCGTCAGCAACATCTTCCGCCCACGGACAATGCATTCCAGGCAGATCCTCGGACCAGTTCTTCATATAGATGCCTGTCACATCATAGCCCTGCTCAACTAATAATGCCGCAGCCACAGAGGAATCCACACCGCCCGACATTCCAACAAAAACTTTCTTACTCATCTAGACAACCCCAGAGCAAATAGCCCAATTCTCATTAATTCACCCATTGCCAGCCACCAGCCCCACGGCGTTAACCACCACCACGAGCTCCAGTTTTTATCAGAAGCAACAGGATGGCTTCGAACTTTCACATCGTCAAATTGCGCTGAAAATTCGAGTTGCGCCCGACGCATATGATAACCACTCGTCACCAAAATCACATCTTCAATTTTTCGCGAATCGACAATTTTCTTCACTTCAGTGGCGTTTTGTCTGGTCGTTTCGGAAGACTCGTCCATAACAATGGCTTTCTCAGGAACGCCGCTGTTAATCGCCCGCTGGCACATAGCCTTAGCGTTGGACGGGCCAGTTTTATCGGCCGCCGCGCCCGACACAACAATCAACGGCGCCCAACCTTCTTTATATAATTTAATAGCCTCGTCAGTTCGCGCATTCGTATCGCCACCGCTGACAACAACTATTGCATCAGCCTTACGACAATCGCCTTCACCCACGCCTTGGCATTTTCCCAAATCATCTCGGCGATAAATACGCGCTAAGCCCAAAAATCACCAAAGCAGCAAAAATAATCAAGCCAACTAGTTTATGGATCATCGACGAGTCCTCTTCATTTCCGCCTGCACAGCTTCAATGATAAATTCGCCAGCTCGCTTTATATTCTCATCATCGTTCAACTTGCCTAAGGTAAGCCTTAGACTTCCGTCAATCTCTGATTCGCTCAGACCAACACTCGCTAGTACATGAGAACGCGTTCCAGAATTAGCCGCGCAAGCACTACCCGTAGCCACTAGAACTCCACGAGATTCTAATAAAAACACCAATCTTTCAGCGTCAATTCCAGAAAATGATATATTCAAAAAACTCACCAAACTTTTTTTCATATCTGATGATATCAACATCTCAGGAAAAGCCTGCCTCAAATCTTTTACCAAATTTTCTCGCAGCTTTCGCAGTCGCTTCACTTCAGCAGAACGTCGTTTTTGTGCCAATTCCAAAGCAGTCGCAAACCCAACCACGCCAGCAACGTTTTCAGTTCCACTGCGCAGACCCCAACTCTTGACCGCCACCAAAAATATTCGCTTTCAATGTAACGCCAGGTCGCACCCACAGTAAACCAACTTGCTTTGGACCGTAAACTTTCGCCGCAGATAATGTCAATAAATCAACACCCAGCCTTTTAATTTTCACATCAATTAAAGCCGCCGCCTGCGAAGCATCTGTATGAAAAATCAACGGTAAAGGTTCGCCATTTTCTTGGCGCCTGAGCCGCTCAGCTTTTACAATTTCCGCAATCTCTTCAATTGGCTGGATGTAGCCCAGCTCATGATTCACCAGCGCAATACTAACAAATCCAACATCTGGCGTTAACATTTTTTTAACCGTGTTCGGGTCTATTCGTCCATTTTTCATTGGCGGAATTAGCTTCACTTCCGAACGCGCTTTTGCGGAATTAATCACCGAGTCATGCTCAATTGCCGAAATTAAACTTACGCCATTTGCTGCATTGAACGCCAAATTGACAGACTCAGTTGCTCCAGCTGTCATTATCAATTCATCAGCCATCACACCCAAGCAGCGCGCCAGCCGAGCCTTTGCATCTTGATATTCACGCTTTGTAAATATTGCTGGAGCGTACGGACTAGACGGATTGAAAAACTTTTCAGAAAAATATGGCAACATCGCCTCAATCACCAACGGATCCATTGGTGTGGCAGCAGCATGATCAAGATAAATGTAGTCTTTATTCACTTTTTTATTATATCAAAGCGACTGACCGGTTTGCGGATCTTTCTTATACAATTGTCGAGAAACTCGCTCGTAATATTCCTTAGTTGCCAAGACAAAATTCTGAAGCTCGTCGCCCTCCAAGTAACTATAGCGATAATTCGGCTGAATCTTCAAGATTCCCTTTGGTTGCACCTCATAACGCGTCGTCAATTCTTGCCTACCACCCTTACCATCAGCAACTTCTTCGTACCAAATCCAGGTATCTTTATCTAAATTAAAAAATTCTCGTCGCGCAACATACGCCGGCTTCTCGCCAAAAATTGTTGCGCCAATTTCACTTTCCAATTGGATTAGCTCGCGCTCGGTAAATTTCTTTAATGGACGATCTTTTTTACGGAATTTCAATAAAGACACCGCGTCGCTATCGTCAGCAAAAACCAAACTTCGTACTTTTTTCAAAAACTTAGTCACTTATTGTACCTCGTTAGCTTTAGTTTTTCGAAGATCTGCTAACATATTGCCAATTTCTTTCACAGACTCAACAGGATCGGTAGGCTTCTCATTTTCACCAAGCACCTGTCTACAAAAATCAACCGCCTCGTTATTAGGGATATTCGTTTTAAGATTATTTACGTCAAACGCAGTCTTCCCCAATTCAGGGCTTACTTTAGAATTGTCACCGCGTTGCTCGGCGTCAGAAAAAATAGCGGCAAGTTTTTCGCGAGCTTCAATTTCAGGTGTTTTTGTAACACATTCCGGCGTACTATTCATTTTCTCCACTTTCAAATGCCAAAAAGTTCTTTTGTGTTGTGAAGAGTAGCTTGGCTTAAAACATCAAAATCAATATTTCGCTGCTTTGCCCAATGTTCAGCCACCAATCTCACATATTCTGGCTTGTTTATATTACCACGAAACGGCGCTGGTGTCAAGAATGGCGCGTCAGTTTCTAGCAATAATCGCTCCAGCGGGATTGAAGCGAACAATTCTTTCTGCAATTGATCCTTTGTGAATGTACTAATTCCATTAAGTCCAACGTACAAATTTCGCGAAAAACCTTTTTCCAAATTTTCACGCGTATCTGTAAAACTATGCAAAACACCGCGCAGTCCAGGAAAATTATCGAAGATTGGCCAAAAATCATCCCAAACTGACGGCTGATCCTTCGCACCATCGCGAACATGAAAACTTACCGGCAAATCATAATCTATTGCCATTTGAAGTTGTGCCTCCAAGCCCTCAATTTGTGTTTCCCGCGGACTGTTATTGTAATAATAATCAAGCCCAATCTCACCAATTGCCACAATCGGAGAATTTTCCGTCTTATTCTCCAGCAAAGTTTTGACATCTCCCCAGCCATCTTTCGTATCATGCGGATGAACACCAATTGCCGCCCAAGTAAACTCATGATTCACGGCAAATTCCACAGCTTGGCGGCTACTTCGCTGGTCAGTACCGACACAAATCATGCCAATATTCGCCTCGACCGTTTCTTTGTAAAATTGCTCGCGATTGTCCGTAAAAAATTCCGTATCATGCAAATGACAATGCGAATCTATCAGACGTAAACCCTCAGTCGCACTTTTCTTATCAGCCTCAATCATAAACTATTTAACCTGAGATTCTGTTTTCGGAGCGCGTGGATCTGGCGTGTGAATATATTTGCGCGGGAACAAAGGCGTCAATTCTGACGGCACGACACCACTAGCAAACATATCATGAATTTTCTCGGCAGTTTGCGGCATAAATGGACGAAGCATGTCAGACACTTGCAACAATGTGCCGCAAGCATGCGCCAAGATCTCGCTCAAATGCGACTCTGCTTCTGGATCTTTATCACGATTTTTAGCAACTTGCCAAGGCTGAACTCGCTCAATATATTGATTCAAAGAGCGAACAATTAGCCAAATTTCGTCCATTGCTTGGTCAAACATATAACTTTCCATCGCCTGACGATACGGTCCCATATCGTGCTCTGATTGTGGAGCGTCGCCAATAACGCCAGCTTGATAACTCTGCACCATTTTAGCGACTCGCTGAACCAAATTGCCCAAATCATTGCCAAGCTCACCATTATACGCAGCTTCAAACTTTTCCCAAGTAAAGTCGCCGTCATCTTGCGTTGGTACGTGGCGCAAGAAATAATATCGAAACGCCTCGGCGCCGTAATCTGGAATAATATCAGCTGGACCAACACCATTTCCGAGGCTCTTTGCCATTTTCATTCCGCCAGAATTAATAAATCCATGAACAAGCAATACTTTCGGAAGCGGTAAATCTAGCGCCATGAGCATTGCTGGCCAAATACCAGCGTGGAAACGAAGAATATCCTTACCGATGACCTGCACATCAGCCGGCCAAAAAGATTGCCATTCTTCTGGACGATCAGGATAACCGATAACCGTAATGTAATTGCTCAGAGCGTCCAACCAGACGTACATGACTTGATTATCATCACCAGGAACCGGCACGCCCCAGCTAAGATTTTTACGCGGGACGAGAAACCGACACGTCTTTCAGGCCATCTTTCATCAACTCCAAAAACTCTTTTTTACGGAATTCAGGCACGATTCTCATTTTATTTGACTCAATTGCCTGACGAATATTGTCCGAAAAAGCACTGGTTTTAAAATAGTAAGTTTTCCTCACTCAAGCGCTGATACGGCGTTTGGTGATCTGGGCAAACCCCATTATTATCGGCAGCTTCTTTATCTGTAACGAAAAGCTTCGCACCCCTGACAATACCAGCCTTCATATGAACCTTTGTAAATATAGCCAGCCTCAACGAGTTTTTGCCAAATATACTGCACCGCAGCAACGTGATGCGCGTCAGTTGTTCGAATAAAATCCGTCACTGAAATATTCAGCTCAGCAAATCATCTTCTTAAAATTGACGTGCGTTTGATCGACATATTCTTGAGGTGTTTGATTTTGACTGGCGGCTTTGGCGGCAATTTTATTACCATGCTCATCCACGCCCGCCTGAAAACGAACTTCACGACCCGTTTTGTCTGGAATAACGCGCCCACACGTCTGCCAACATATAATCCATAGCATGCCCAACGTGCGGCAAGCCGTTTACGTAAGGAATAGCGGTAGTGATGTAAGCGTGTTTCTTAGTCATGATATATATTATATCACCACTAGAGCAATTATTGCAGACGCCACTCTTTCAGCAGCCTCTTCCAATCTTCAATCGCCAAATCTTCAGCGCGAGCATCTGGTGAAATTCCTGCATTTCAGCAATTCTTCCGCCATACCCTTATCAATCCCCAGCCCACCGCTCAGACTAGACCGCAACTTCTTGCGCTTCGCAGAAAATCCAGCCTTAACAATGCGGAAAAAATCTCTCTGATCTTCTGGAGTAATTAACGGATTATTACGAGTTCTTAAAACCACAACCTGCGAGTCAACTTTTGGTGGTGGCGTAAAAAACTGCCTCGGAACTTCAATATCCAACTCCGCCTCAGCAAAAATCTGAACGCTCACAGATAGAATGCTCATATTCCCAGCCTCTGCCGCGATTCGCTCGGCAACTTCTTTTTGTACCAATAGCACCGCAATGCTCGGCTTATTTTCCGCGGTCATCAATTTTTCAACAATTTTGCTGGTGATGTAATATGGGACATTAGCTACGACTTTGTAATTTTTTGGCAATTGATTCAGGTCAAATTGCAATATATCCTGATTCACGACAGTTAATTTCTTGCCAGGAAATTGCCCTGGTAATTTTCGTGCCAAATCTGCGTCAAATTCCACAGCAATCACTGAATTAGCCCGAGCTAACAAGCGGCTAGTCAAAGTGCCTAGTCCCGGTCCAATTTCCAGTACAACATCATCACCCGTCAATTCGGCCGCTTCAGCAATATCCGCCAAAATCTCCGGATCTTTCAACCAGTGCTGTCCAAGCGATTTTTTTGGTCCATGGAAAGAAGCCATTTAGCGCCCATCTCCATTCGTCCAGTCAGTCGCCAAGTCGAATCCGTGCGGATGTTTGGCCGCAAATCCACCGGTATCGTAAACCTTGCCCGGACCCATGCTGGTCTCAACCACCGAACATCGTGGATAATTACCATAATTAGCCGCCACCAAAATATAGCCATCCTTTATCAACCTTCGCGCCATCCGCCCGCACCGTATAAGTACCGCCGCTACCACAAGCTTTTATCACAATATTCATCGGCAAATCATAATACGTCTCGCGATGCGCCACACCCTTAGAGTCGGTAAATATCTGCGCGCCCTTACTTTTCGTCAATGGATTTTTAGGCTTCGTGCCAATTATTTCAATCTGTTTCTTTGGCTGCTTTGTGATTTCGCTAGCAACTTCCTTACGACTAATCTCGCGCTCATTCTCTACCTCAACCTGATAAGTCACCTTCCGCACACCTTTTTCCCCAAGCTGCTTAACACTCTTAAATCCAATCGGCTGAGAATCGTCCTTAATCTGCTCAATCTCAAAATTAATATCAACTTCTTCAGTTTATCGTTCGCTGTTTTGATCGCTCAATCTTCATTACCAGACCCACGCCGTTCACCAAAAGATCGTCAGAATTCGTAAAATGCGTCTTATCTTCGCGATACAAAGTCAACCCAGCAGCCTTCGCAATCAAAGCCGGTGTTTGTTCAGCTGTGGTTATTTTCAGGCGTTTATTTCCATCGACGATTGTTATTGGACGAGCGCGGAAAATATTGACCTGGTATTTTGCGCCGGTCAGTTCCATATCAATATTTGGCTCAACCGCGTCAATCTTTTCGTCAATCGTAATCTTAGCCGCACGCAAGGCCTGCCGAACGGTCAATGCATTTGTGATAATCGTCTTTTCTTCACCGCGATCATAAATACGAACCAAATGCTCACCAGAAGTCTTTCCATCAGCAAACGAAATCATTGGAGTCGCAATCGCAACCAACACAGCCAATCCAATAATTTTTCCAAAAAATAAACCTTTTGCGCGCATAATCATATAATAACTCGTTAACCTAGTCAAATAAATTATATCAGATTAAGTGCTTTTTATCTATAGACTACGGCCAACTTACGCTACCAGCGTTAGTCTACCACCATTTTTGGCGATTCCATGCATTGTAAGCCCCAGCCCAACTACCATATCTACTTACGGCATAATTATTGAAAACTCTAATCTGACAAACTGGATCACTTTGCCAATTTGGGCAAGCCTGAGAAAGCTTATTTATATTCGTCTGACCAAGCCCAGCATATTGCCCGTTCCTAGCCGTCGTTCGCCAAGTCGACTCTTTTGTAAAAATAAAGTTCACATAGCCGTAATCGTCGGGACTAATACCGGCCGCAGACATCCAATCCGAATGAGATCCAGAAGGTAGGCTAACTTTCGTCCCCACAATTTCAATCTGCTTCTTTGGTTCTTTTGTTACAACGCTAGCAATTTCCTTACGACTTACCTCAATGCCGTTCTTCATCTCAACTTCATAAGTGACATTTTTCTTACCATTCTCGCCCACCTGTTTTACTTCGCGATATCCCGAATCTCGATTCGCGTCTTGGACTTTTTCAACCTCAAATTTCACATCTTCTTCTGTGGTTATGGTTTGCTTGCCATTACGCCAAAGCTCAATTTTCATTCCAGGAACAATTTTCGCCGAACGATCCACGGATAGCGTATCATCTTTCTTTGGGTCAATATTCTTCTCTTTCAATAGCTCGCTAACCGTCTTAGCATGTGTGCGAATGATAGATTCTTTACCGTAAAGTACAAAATTAACCATCGAGGCTCTGTCAATTTTCATCACCATGTTTGCGCCATCAACCGCCATATTATCGGAATTGGATAGAGTGGTTTTGTCCTCTTCAAAAACTTCGATTCCAGCAGTCTTCGCAATCAAAGCTGGCGTCTGTTCGGCAGTGGTTATTTTCAAGCGTTTATTTCCATCAACGATTGTTATTGGACGAGCGCGGAAAATATTAATATTGTACTTCTCTGCCACCATCTCCGAATCAAGACTCGGCTCGACTACGTCTTGGCGTTCATCAATAGAAAACTTAGCCAATTTCAAAGCCTCGCGAATCGTCCTCGCTTTTGTGACGATCGTCTTTTCTGCACCCCTGTCATAAATCGTTACCAACTTTTCGCCAGCCTTAGCTGCTGGCTTAGTAGCGTCAGCCAATGCTTGATTGACAAAAAATAAACCGCCAACCAGCATCAATATCGCGCCAGAAACGAACGTAATTTTCTTAGAATAGTGTTTTGCTTGTAATCTTATACCCATAAGTTCACACCCACAACGCAGGTATTCTTATTATATCAAATTTTCTCCAAGCGCGCGAACTCGACGTTCAATTTCTTAATATTTCCATTGTCAAACTGAACCGTAACACTCAGCCCTTCGCTATCAATAACTTTCCCCCGAACCAAAACTAGGACTGCGAACTCGATCACCAACTTCCAAACCAATATCTTCCGAATAAAAATCAGGCTCTACCGATCGGCTGAGCTGGTCTATCAACACCACCAGCCATCAAAGCCCATCTCGTCCAAAAACCTCGATGGCATATTATAGCCAATCTGACCAAATTGCGTCCGAGAACTAGCACAACTAACGAATAATTCTTCCCTCGCCCGAGTCACGCCAACGTAACACAACCTGCGCTCTTCTTCAACATCATCAGCGTTGCCGCTATCAAACACCCTCGCGTGCGGTAAAATCCCCTCTTCCAGTCCCGCCAGAAAAACCACCGGGAACTCCAAACCTTTAGCCGCATGAAGCGTCATGAGCGTCACTTGCTGATCGGCAGTTGTATCCGTCGAAGACATCAAAGCCATCTCTTCCAAAAACGTCGCCACGTCAACGTAAGCCTTCGCTTCTGATAAAAGCACGCCGATATTTTCCATTCGTTCCTCAGCTTGCGGCGTTCCGTCGTTTATAAAATCTTCATAGCCAGTACTTTTCATGATTTTTTCAATCAATTCGGCTGGAGATCCGTCAATTTCCTGCTGCAAATCGTGCAATTTTTGACCAAACTCTAGCAATGGACGTTTTGCGCGCGCTGTCAAAGTATCCGCCTCCTCAACCGCCAGTAACCCGCTAATTATGTCTTTCCCCGACGCGTCATTCCAGTCCAGAAACTTAGAAATACTTACTGCCCCAACACCGCGTTTTGGCGTATTCACAATTCGCAAAAAACTAACTCGATCACTCGGCTGATATAACAATCGCAGATATGCCAATAGATCCTTAACGACCGCTCGATCCAAAAAAATCGCAGACCGCCGACAATTTTATACGGAATATAACTCTGACGCAGGGCTCGCTCAATTGCGTAACTTTGCGCATTCGTTCGGTACAACACCGCCACGTCGCCATATTGACGACCGTTCGCAATTTGCGCCTGAATCTCATTCGCAATCGCCAAAGCCTCCTCAGACTCATTGTATAATTGCCATAATTTCGGCTCAACACCATCGCCATTCGCTGTCCATAAATTTTTATCAGTTCTATGAATATTATGACTAATCAGCGCATTTGCCATATTCAAAATCGCGCCAGTCGAACGATAATTTGCTCCAGCTTGACCACCGTCGTGCCTGAAAAATCACGCTCAAAATTGAGAATATTAGTATAATCAGCCCCGCGAAAACTATAAATCGACTGAGCGTCATCACCAACCACGCATAAATTGCGACGCGAATTAACCAACAGTTTAATTAACGCATATTGCACCGCATTCGTGTCCTGATACTCGTCAATCAAAATATGCTCAAACTGCTGCTGCCATTTATGGCGAATATCCGGCTTGTTTCGTAACAATTCAACAGTTTTTATCAATAAATCGTCAAAATCCAACGCCGAAGCGTCTTTCAAAGCTTTTTCATAAGCAAAAAACAATTCAGCTATTTTCTGCTCTCTTGGACCGCGAGTCGAAGTCGAAAAATCCTCAGCACTTCTCATCTCATTTTTAGCGTTTGAAATAGCCGAAAGTACAGCTCGAGGTTTAATGTCTTTATCAGTCAAGCCGCGAGCCTTCATAATTTGCTTCATCAAGCTTATTTGATCGTCGGTATCATAAATTAAGAATCGCTTGCTCAGACCAATATTTTCACCATCCATCCGCAACATTCGCACGCAAATACTGTGAAAAGTTCCCATCCACGGCATAAATTGCCGATTTTCAGAATCTTCACTCAATATTTGTGCCAATCGCTGACGCATTTCCTTCGCAGCCTTATTAGTAAATGTAACCGCCAATATTCGACTAGGAAATATTTTCAACTCGCCAATCAAATAAGCAATTCTATGAGTCAGGGTTTTGGTCTTTCCAGATCCAGCTCCAGCCAAAATCAACAGTGGCCCATCAGCGTGTGTCACCGCTCGAGCCTGCTCGCTATTTAATCCGTCAGTAAAATTAGACATATATCTATTTTATCAGCAAAAAGTACGAAACAGCGCCGCCAGCCATACCAATTGCCAAAAATAGAACAATAAGCAACGCTATTAATAATCCAGATTTTTTCTTTTCTTTGTCGGCTGAAGGTTTGACCTCTGTAGATACGGCGGCAAACATCGGTGCCGGCTCAGAATCCATAGTTTCTTTTTCGGACAATTCGGAAGATTCAATCAAAGAACTGTCAATGTCGGTGGACATTTTATCGTCTGAATCTTCAGGAACGCCAGCCTCCTCAATTGCTATAATTTCTGGACTCAAATCCATTGGCGAATCGGGTGCATCGCCCAAAGAATTTTCGCTCATGCTGTAATTAGATAAATTGGTATTATATTGATGTTCCAATTTTATGTCCTCAGAATCAGCAGACATAGACGCATCTTCATCACTATTCATCTCAGAACTAGTCATAGTTTGGTTAACAGAACCAAGCGGTCGCTTCTCCACTTCAACATTAGCAATAAACGGAGACTCCAGCGGCGTAGTCATCGGTGCAGCAGGAGCTTTCGCTATTACTTACGGCTAATGATTGAGCTATCTTATCAGTCAATGACAATTCCTCAGCAGGCGCATCTTTCAATCTCCGCAAAAGTAGATTCATTATGCACGTCTTTAAGATCAGGGACATCACTAAGATTATCCGATTGAGCAACTATATCAGACATCTCTTTCCTTACCGCAGAATGCCTATTATTTGTGCTAATCACGTCCACCAAATCAGGTGAAGGCTGAATCGTCGTGCCAGTTCGGGATGGAGCGGGAGCAGCAGGTTTTTGGATAGTGCTGACAGATGAAGGTCTAACAACATCCATGAAACGACCAGTTGGACGCTTTGCTATAACAGACGTACTTTTTACTTCGCTAGCAGCCACACCAGGAGCTCTGTTAGCTATTGAGTCGTTAGCAACTTTCTCGTTCGTAGGATTATCGATCTCTTTAGGAAATCGTATTGTCGCTAGAAGGCTCTTTTTTTGCTTCAGGCTGAGAGGTCGATGATAAAGGAGTAGAAGCAACAGACGAAGGCGTAAATGGAGTTACTGGAGGTGCAAAAGCTAGTATCAATAGAGTTCTCTGGCACAGGCTTTTTCCTCTACGGGCGCAGACGCAGAAACCTCACTATTATTTTCATTAGCCACCACTGGAGCTTCCTTTTCTCGCTGCTTATCCATAAGAGAGCTTACCGCTCTATCCAACTCATCAAAATCAATATCTGTCATATGCCCCCTATTTTTTAACCTTTATGTGCTTTCGAGATTATCTCCTTAAATTGATATGCATCCAAACTGGCTGCCCCAACCAATAAACCATCAAGTTCATCAATTGCTAAATAATCCGCGGCGTTTATTGACGTAATACTTCCACCATAGACAACTCGAACTGATTCCGCCGCTTTTTACCGTACAAATGAGAAATATGTCGTCGAATCATCTGTGTAGCTTTTTTTACATCAGACGCTTTAGCGCTGTCGCCAGTACCGATCGCCCAAACTGGCTCATATGCAATAACTACTTCATCCAGCTCGTCCGCCGTCACGTTAGCCAGACCGCTAGTCAATTGATCAGCCAGAACGTCCTTCGTTTCGCCAAGAGTCTTCTCTTGAATCGTTTCACCAACACACAGAATCGGATGAATACGATTTCGAATTGCCGCCTGAACTTTCAGCCGAATGTCTTTTTCGCTTTCAATGAAAATATAGCGACGTTCCGAATGTCCAATTATCACATAATCAGCAATTCCACGAAGATGCGCCGCTGGAATTTCTCCTGTGTACGCCCCCGAATCTCGCCAATAGCAATTCTGGGCCGCCAACTTAGCGATTCGACGATTAATTTGTAAACTCAAACTCTGCAGCGTCAAAATAGTAGGCGCCAGCACCACTTCAACATCTCTATGCGACGGCAGCGTGTTCATCAGCTTATGCAAATATAAGCTAGCCTCTTGCATATTGAAGTTCATTTTCCAGTTACCAATGATTAACTTTTTTCTCATGAGATAATCCTTATGCTTAGTTTATCACCTCAAACCGTATGCGTCTAGTAAACTTTCAATTCCAGGCAATTTTTTACCAGCCATCAAGGCCATACTAGCTCCGCCACCAGTGGAAACATGGGTAAAATTGGCGCCGTCATGCCCGTCCCATTTCAATATAAAATCAGCCGTATCTCCGCCGCCGACTATTGAAACGACTCCCTTTATTCTGGGCAATAGCTAGTGCCACTCGCGCTGAACCGATTGCAAAATTATCAATTTCAGCATAGCCCAGCGGACCGTTCCAAATAACCGTCTTCGCGCCGGCCAGTATTTTCGTGAATTTCTCAATTGTCTGACTTCCGATATCCAGCGCCATATCTGAGTTCTTTATTTTATCAATATTAACTTCTTGACGAGGAAAATCCTTAGAAATCTCTGGCGCAACCGCCACGTCAATCGGCAATACCAAAAAATCGTCAACGCTCTCTGCGCCGACCTTAGCCGCCGCCAAATCATAAATTTCCGCGACAACCTTTTCCATTCCCGGCTCAAACACACTTTTGCCGACATTAAATCCACGACAATGTAAAAATGTGTTTGACATGGCACCGCCAATTAAAATCCGATCCGCCTTTTTAATCAGACGCTTAATCAGTAGTATTTTATCGCTAACTTTCGCGCCGCCAATAACCGCAACCAACGGACGTTTTGGCTTATTCATCGCCTCGGTGATAGTTACATATTCTTTTTCTAATAGTAATCCCGCTAGTCCTGGAACACACAACGTAATCGCATGAGTGCTGGCATGTACCCTGTGTGCGACCGCAAATCCGTCCTGCACAAAATAATCTGCTCGGACAGCGCGTTGAATTGACTTGGCAAATGTTAAATCATCAGCCTCCTCCTCGTCATAAAAGCGTAAATTCTCCAACATAAGAATACTGCCTCGTGGCGCGCGGCGAACGGCTTGATGAACGGCTTCGCCCACGCAATCATCCAGCAATTCTACCGGACGGCTCAACAACTTGGACAGGTGATCTGCGACGACTTTCAGGCTAAATTTAAGATCCTTACCTTTTGGTCGCCCCAGATGAGACATGATAACAATCTTGCAATTCTGCTCCAGCAAATATCGGAGTGTGGGCAGCGAAGCACGAATTCTTAGATCATCAGAAATCTGACCGCGCTTTGTTAGCGGCACATTATAATCTGCTCGCAGAAGAATAGTTTTTCCACGTAGATCAACATCGCGAATTGTTTGCTTCGGAAATTTTCTGCCCACCCAAATTCTCCTTATGACAACGTCTTGACTTGGATATTGTCAGTCTTGCCTGGCTCTGGATTGTGGCCGCTAACAAGCACAACCGTAACTGGGTCTGCGCCGAAATAGCCTTCTTGTTTCAACTCGTCAGCTAGCTTAGTTGCTGCATTTGGGTCATTTGGTCGAACATATGGACGAGAAGCGTACCTTAGAGCCAACTTTTGCGCAGTCTTCACATCTTCTGTCACACAAACAATTGGCATGTTCGGACGATATGCGGCAACGTTAATTGCAGTAGCACCAGTGTGTGTTTCCGCAATAATAGCTCGAGCCTTAATTCTCCTTGCCAATTGAGCTGCCGTGTAGCTTAAAATCGCGTCAGTCTTTTCACGCATTTCAGCCTTTTCTACCAACATTACTTCACTGTGTTCTTGAGTGTAGATAATAGTCTTGCGCATCGCGCGAACGGTTTCAACAGGATATTTACCATTGGCAGTCTCATCAGACAACATAACCACGTCAGCGCCTTGGATTACAGCATTGGCAACGTCGCTTACTTCAGCGCGACTTGGCTCTGGATTATCAACCATACTACCCATCATTTGTGTTGCAACGATTACTAGCTTGCAATATTTACGACACAAGGCAATAATTCGACGCTGTACAACTGGGACAATTTCCGCGCCAGCTTCCACCGCCAAGTCTCCGCGAGCGACCATAATACCGTCACTAGCCTTAACGATTTCCTCCAAATTCTCTGGATCAACGGCAGACTTAGTCTCAATCTTAGCAATAATATTGGCTGTCGAGCCCAGGTCTGTCAATCGACGACGCAAATCAATAATGTCATCAGCTTTTTGAATAAAACTCAATGCAACATAATCAAAATCTTGGCTTGCGCCCCACTCCAAATCGTTAATATCTTTCTGAGTAAGAATGTCGCCACCAAAATCTGTGTCTGGCAAATTCAAACCCTTGCGGCTCATCAAAAAACCGTCGTTCTGAACTTCTACGCGAATTGCAGTTGGGCTAACAATTTCTCGTACAACCGTCCTGATCTTGCCGTCAAACATGTAAAGTGGCTCACAACTTTCATCTTCTCTGCCAAATTGTACTGCACTGGCAAATTGAAGCTGCCGTCATGCTCAGTAATTTCTGAATCCAAGACCAGCATATCGCCAACCTTAACATTCAGCATAGTTATCTTTCAAAACGCCCAAGCGAATCTTTCGGACCTTGCAAATCTTGTAGGATTGCGACAGGCTTGCCCTAACTGTTTACTAGCTGTGCGCACCCAATCGATCTGCTCAATTCGCTCCTCATTAGCGCCGTGGCTAAAGTTCATACGGATGCCGTTAACGCCGGCCTCCAACAATTGGTAAACCTTTTCTTGGCTGAACGTTGCTGGCCCAATTGTTGCTAATATTTTTGTTCGTTTAAATATATTATTGCTCATTTTTAAAATTATACCACGAAATAACAGTGATGAAAAATGGCGCCAAGGAACCTTATAATACTTATTTAATGTCAAGATTTGCGTTAATCAAAACTAGCTTACCCATTTCCTTAATGCTAGAATATAAATATTATGCCAGAAATAGATAAATACATTATCTCAAAAATTTTGTTCTTTATTTTCGGATCAACTACTGTAATTATTTTCTTTTTATTCTATACTGGAGTATTTGTAAATATCGTTGGGTCCATAGAAGCTGCAATTACGATATATTGCATCAACACCGCCCTGCTGATACCCGTAACAATCTGGTACGCAATCGAGCGCTCACATAAACCGAAATATAAGGAGAGCGATATACTTGAAGCCTATTCTGAAATGATGTCTCGGACTGACGATGAGTCCGCCGCCAAAGAAACTACAAAGCAACAATGAAAAAGCTCGCCACAATAAGCGAACTATTCCAAACATTCTTTATGGTGACCTTACCGGGAATCGAACCCGGATTGCCAGGATGAAAACCTGGTGTCCTAACCGTTAGACGATAAGGCCACGACTTCAGATATCATAACAAATTATTGTCGAATTGTCTATAGCAAATCAGCCACTTCTCCGCCGTTATCTATTAATGTATAATATTTCCATGACAAAGCAGAAGAAAGCGCAATAAAAAATATTCTGGGATGGACGCGATATCTCAGCGACCAAAGGTAACAAGGATTACAGCAGCGAATCGCTCCAAATTATCTCAATGGTTTTTCGATCGGAAAAAGCTCATTCACACCATTGGCATAGCGGGACTCGTTACAATTGCTTTAATTATCGTTATTTCTGGAATACTGAGTTTATTTCGTTAACGAACTGGCAACTTAAACCCAAAAGTACTACCTTTTCCTTCTTCTGATTCAAAGATCATTTCGCCATCGTGCGATAAAATAACTTTCCTCGCCAAAAATAAGCCAACGCCAGTGCCGTCTGGCCGCTTTTTTCTGGCATTTGTGCCGCGGAAGAATTTGCCAAACAAATTTGCTTGCTCTGATTTCGGTACACCAATTCCCGAATCTTTCACCGTAAACTCAACCGCGCCATTACTATTTTTCAGAGAAATTATTACCTTTTTGTGCGGATTTGAATAGTAAATAGCGTTGTCGATCATATTCAGCATAACTTGACGAATCTTCTCAGAGTCGGCCGTAATCAATGGAACTTTTTTATCAATCTTTAAGTCCATTTCAACAGACCTCTGATCCGCCACAACCTTAAGTAAAGCAACTTCATCCCGAAGAATTTGAGCAATATCTATCTTCTGCTTATCGATATTAAATTTGCCAGTCTGAAGCCTAGAAACATTAAGAAAATCATTTATCAGCCTCACCATACGCTCACTCGAAGAAAACGCCTCTCTAAGAACCGCACGCTGTGTCGGCGTAATCTTCCCCAAATCGCCCTCTAGCATCATATCCAGATAACCCTTAATACTAGTCAACGGCGTTCTTAACTGATGTGAAGCCATAGAAATAAACTCATTCTTCGCTTCGTCCAGTCGCTGAAGCTGTCGATTACTGAACCTCAGCTCTTTCGTCGCCTCGTCAATTTTACGCTGCAAACTCTTATTCAACTCATTAATTTCTTCCAATGACAAAGAATTTCGAATCGACACCGCCAGTTCCCCAGCAATCGATTCCAGCATTTCAATATCGCGAGAACTATACCCCAAACTCTTATGCTCGCCCAGAAATAGAATTCCCGTTTCTTGATTTTGATGCAGCAGCGGCATAACAATTTTCGTGCGATGAATATCCAAAAGCTTCTTCAGTTCTGGATCTTTTACTTGATTCGCCAAAATAACTTCCGGAAAACTGCAATTCTTATAATAGTAATCCATAATCCTGCGAACATCTTCCTCGACAACAGATATTCGTCGCCGACCCGCCCGACCGTATATTCCTTTTTCCGGAATACAAAACGCCACTTTTTCCGCCTTAAGAGAAGTCGCTATATAATTGCCAACACGTCGAGTTAGCAATTGCAGATCCGCCGTATAGGTTAATATTTTACTAATCTCACGCGTAAATGTATCGGCATCATATTCTCCGTAGTAAAAAACCCTATCAGTAAATTTATCGAAGATTTTCTTCACCGGTTGATATACGACCGCCAAAACCATAGCCAAAATCATGTTCATAAGATTTACGTGACTATCAACCGTCAGGCTGCGTTGGAAAACCAAAATTGAAATGACATATGCAGAAATCACGTAAACGACAGCCAGTGCGATTAATAGCAACATATACGAAACGCTTCGAGCCACCGCCATTTACATCCATCAATCGATATCTGACGATGCTATACATAATTGCAAATAAGAAAATAATCGTAGCAATTGGACCAATCCATATATATCGATAATCACCAAGCGCTGGAAGAAACAGATCCACTACAAAGCCAGGAATGCTACATATCAACAGACCAATCATGTAAATCGCGACTTGCTTGCGTCGAACAGGATCTGATTTGCGCCACGCTATATACCCAAAACACATAGAAATTAAGAAGAATACTGAGAAAAAAGTTGCAAAAATAACATAGTTGACTGCGTGAATCGGAATTCGAGAAAAATCTACTGGTGTGACAATTTCTGATGTATTGATAATAAATTCAGGCACCAAAATAATGTATAGCGAAAAAATCGTTATCAATATACTAGATGCGCAGATAAAACTCTTCGTTGATTTTGTCAATGGAAGAAACGACTTTGTAGTGAAAATAGCCAACGCAGGACAAAAAACAGCCGAAGCTACATAAAACCACCTGGATGCAGTGTCTAATACTACTCCATTGTCCGCCAGAGAAAACACTTCAAGTCCAGCCGACCACACAGCCAAACATAAACAAACTAGAAAAAACCAATGCTTCGCATCATGACGACGCTTCGACTTTTTAAGTACGAGCACGCCCAAAATTAGCGCCATCAACGCAACCAATCCTAGTACTAACGCTCGTACCATCATACTAATGCTTATTATAGCATTTTATTCTACTTTTCAATCGCAAAAACTGTGTAAACGCCGCTCGCAGTAACTGTAGCTTCAATAGATTCTTTTGGTATGCCAGATTTTTGGAGCAACTTAAAGCCTTCTTCAATTGAACGCATCCTAACCTTTGGAACCCACCCCATTAGTCCATGCAAAAATTCTTTTTGTGGGCGATTTACGTTCATATTGCCAGTGATCATCAACCCGCCAGTTCGCAAGAACTTCAGCGATTCTCGCGTCAATTGCTTATAAACACCGTCTGGCAAATATTCTCGCAAGCCAGAATCTTCCGCAATATCCAGTTTACGATTGCCCAAAACTCCCTCCAAACTCAGAGGCTTGCCAAGCTTACTGAATAATCGTTCACAATGAACTTCAATCTTATCTTCCAAATTCCATTTCTTCGCCAAGCTTTGTGCTGCCGCTAGAGATAACGGATCTTGATCTAGCAGGATAACCGTCGGCGCCTCACACGTTTCGTCCTTAAGTTTTTTCAGCATCTTCAAAGTCGCCAGTCCCGTTCCGCAGCCAAAACTCATCACCAACATATCGTCAATCGAACGATTCTCTTTTTCTGCCACTTTCTTCAAATGATCAATCGATAGACCATTCACTGTTTCCACTCGCTCACGAATACCAAGCGAATCCGCACAATGCCGAATGACGTTAGAAAACTTCTCCGTCACCGGCGCCTGGATAAACTCTCTGACTTCACTAATTCTCTTCTCTACTTCTTCAATAGCCGTCGCTTTATCTACACCGTTGTTGATTTTATCTTGAACCATAACTTCTGTCAGTGGCAAGCCATTGATCTTCTCATCAAATACCGACTCATCCAGCGGACCACTCATAGTTGGATATTCACCTTCTGACAATATTTCGCCATTTTCATCAAAAACACTCAAATCCTCAGCTTCAGAAATTGTCAAAAACGTCAGTGCGGAACCTCGCTGATTGTGCCACGGCCGCGAATCAGTTTGATCCTTGCCATACAATAACTTGTCACGAAAAATCTCCAGATATGAATCTATATCATTACCCCATTTATTTTCTCTCACAAAAGGAATCTTTTCTAGAACATTCGCAATTGCCGCGGTGGCTAAATTTTTATGAATAATATCTTTACGAACATCCTTTAATTCCGCCCCGCCTTGCTCCAGATAATTGTATATGTCCTGAATTTTATCCGGATTATTATATGCAGGATCGGTTTTTTCTCCAATTTTAACCCTACATTCCTCACTCCTAAGATCAGCAATTTCCCTATTTAATTTTTCATTAGCTTCATGATCAATTCCATTAAGAAAATCACCTGTTTCTGCAATATACTGTTCGCCTCTAAATTTTTCCATGCCAAAAATTATAACATAATTTATGTGATATACTTAAAGCATGATAAAAATCGCTATCATTGAAGACGACCCAACCATCAGCCAGATGTACCGAATGAAGTTCGAATCGGACGGGTTTGACGTTCGCTTGGCCGCCAACGGACAAATTGGCATAGAAGTAGTCGAGAAGTTTCAGCCAGACATTATTTTGCTAGATTTACAAATGCCGGAAATGGACGGCGCGGAAGCCTTAAAGCGAATTAGATCTAAAGATTGGGGAAAAACCATTCCCGTTATCGTCCTCACTAATCTCGGCGAAGAAGAAGCTCCGCACGATTTGAAGAAATTAGGAATTCATAGCTACATCGTAAAAGCGAATCTCACGCCACGCCAAGTTGTCGAGCAAGTCAAAGCTGCCATAAAAGCCGCTTAATTTTTTGATTGATTCGCAATTTTTAGACAAGCCGTAATTACATTATCAAACAACGCAGAGACTGTTAATGGACCAACTCCGCCTTTTTTTGGTGTAATAATTACATCATTACGTTGACGCACTTCTTCAGATACGTCGCCAACAATTTTTCCATTTTCCGAAGCAGTTCCCGCGTCAACAACGACCGTCTTAATCTTAATCATCTGGCTTTTAATCAGCTCTGGAACTCCAGTTGCCGACACGATAATATCGTAATTTATCAATTGAGATAAATCGTCACCTTTTTCAAAAACCGTCACATCAACGCCAGACTTTAGCCACATCTTCTCAAGAGGCGCACCAACCAAACGGCCTCGCCCAACAATTGCAACTTTTTTATTTTTCAAATCAACGCCATATCCAGCCAGCAGCCAGCTAATAGCCGTTGGCGTGGCCGCCTGAAAAATCGCCTTTTTACGCAAACCGTCAACATCTTTATCTTCTCGAATACTCTCGAGTAATTTCTCAGTCTGCTCAGGATTACTAATCGGCAATTGCAGAATTATTCCTTGAACATCGTCTCTATTGTTTAATTCTTGAATCACCTCCAAAGCACCGCCCGCAGAGACTCGATAAATCTCCACGTCAATCAAAATATCAGCGCCATATCTCTGTTTCAAACGCATGTACGTTTCAATGACTGGATTTTCGACATCAGTAACAATTGCCAAACGAGGATTAATATGCCAAGCCTGCCTTAAAGCTCGCACCTGTTTCGCCTGGCGCTCCTTGATAAATCCAGCTAATTCTGAGCCATTTAGTTCTCTCATTGTCATTAAGTATAGCAATTTTACCATCTTGAGTACAGATATAGTGTGTGCTATAATTTGAGAAAGCTTGGTTTATGGCGGATGTAGCTCAGTTTGGTTAGAGCGCTGGATTGTGGCTCCGGAGGCCGTGGGTTCGAACCCCATCATTCGCCCCAAGTTTTACGACAATTTATTCACACCGATAAATTATTTTCAATAAAACGGTAGACATTTTTATTAATTGTTGTATAATGAAATCGTGGGCCAGTAGCTCAGCTGGTTAGAGCACCTGCCTCTTAAGCAGGGTGTCGAGGGTTCGAGCCCCTCCTGGCCCTCCAAAAAATAACCTCACATTGAAGTGAGGATTTTTTTATTTATCCAAACGGATTATATCCGCGAGAAGGTGGTTCACGAAAAGTAGTTCGGTTAGCGTTAAACGATTGGCGAGAGTTATTCGCACCTGACGGAACACTGTTATTTTGTAAACCATTGACTCGCCGATTCCCGCCAGACAGACCAGCGTCATCAGGATTGTTGTTGACACCCCTCGACCGAGACACTACACTTATTTCCGCACCAAATCGTCTTCGATTGTCATAATTATTGGCAGATATCGAAGATCTGTATCCCTTAATATATCGGCGCTCCGAATTCATACTACGATTAGCGGTCGGCATTCTGCCCGTATCTCCATACGCTTTAAAACCATCAATTGATCTTCTCAAGGAGCCAGATAATCTAATCATCATTTCCCGCGTCATTTGCGGTTTTTTATTCGCATCCATATATTCCCCATTAGTTATATGAAATGGCGCCCCGAGTAGGATTCGAACCTACGACCTTAGGCTTAGAAGTCCTCTGCTCTATCCAACTGAGCTATCAGGGCGTATTCACATTATAACATCTTTCTGCTACAATAGTAAAAGCTTGCGGGTGTAGTACAGCGGTTAGTATGCAAGTTTCCAAACTTGAGATGGGAGTTCGATTCTCCCCACCCGCACCAAGTTAGACAATTTCAATCCATAAAGGGCATCGATGGATCCATATATTTATACAGAAAAGCCAAAATACCAGCCGCATGACATTGAAGATGCGTCCGAATTTTATGATGTAATTGAACGAAGCAGCTTAACACACCAATTGTCTGAAAACCGACCATACGTCTACTGGACAATGGAAATTTATGATAAGTCCAATGGCATTAAAGGCGGCGGCGGACTTGGAGTTTTGGCGGCGGACACGCGACGTGTAGCTGAAAAACTAGAAGTTCCATTCGTAGTGGTGACACCGTTTTATCGTAGCGAATCACACCAGAAAATCACCGACCTCGCACAAGAAGAGTTTTCGGAATTCGTTTCACCTCAAGATTACGGATTTGAATATATTGACGAAGTTTTTGTAAGTTCAAACGGATTCCCAGATGCAAGCTTAAGCATTTTCAAGAAGACACTCGGCTCAACGCAATTTGTTACAATTTCAGAACCGAACTTTGGACAATTGTACGAAGGCGACGGATCTGGTGATCATAGACTATACCAAGAAGTAGCGCTGGGATTTGGCGGCTATAAAGCATTAAAACTCCTCGGTATTAAGCCGGCTGTTATTCAACTTAATGAGACCGCAACGATTTTTGCTGCATTGGCACGGCTGGACGAACTGTGCGCTAACGGAATGAATTTATACGAGGCCATCGTTTACGTTCGCAAGCACACACTTTACACGAATCACACACTTCTTCAAGCGGCTGAACCGGAATTTCATTGTTCGCAATTTGAAATTAGTTTTGCCAAATATAAAGAGCAATGCCGTGCGCTGCTGGCTAATGGAGCAATTCCGCAATGACAGACTGAGGCCGAATCTTTTGGCAATTGAACTTACTGAAGCGAAGAATGGTGTAAGTAAACTACATGCCCGTGTAGCAAATTTCCGCGATCGCAACAACGACAAAGTTAAGTTTCAAGCCATTACTAATGGAATAGATCTTGAAACATGGGTGCTACCTGAAACGTTGCAAACATATCGCGATCACGGTGTTATCGATAAATTTGGATTGCCCACAAATGATTTTTCTGAAAAATTAGACTCGCTGAGTAGCACGGATTTGAGGTATTTGAAAAAACTCGGCCGAAAGGAATTAAATCGAGTTCTATTGAGTCGCCAAGACCAGTACGGAAAATCTATACAAATCCCAGAAAATGCAATATTATTCGACTTCAAGCGAAGATTCGCCAATTACAAACGACCTTATATGCCGTTTGAAAACCCAGATTCATTGCGCCAAATTCTCATTAGCCACAACGCGCATTATATACTGACAGGAAAAGTTCACCAAGGCGACGTGACGATGTATCAGAAATTGCTCGAGGTATTAAAATTGATCGACAACGATCCAGTCCTCAAGGAGCGAGTTCATTATATACAAGATTACGATGAAGAGTTGGGGCGAGCATTAGCAATCGGCTCAGATGCCTCAATAAACATTCCTATTGTCGGATTAGAAGCGTGTGGCACTTCATGGGAAAAAGACGTCGCCAATTTGAAACTCCTCATCTCCACTAGCGACGGCGGTGTTGCCGACGTCCAGCCAATCGCTTGCCTCGAGGTTACCGGGAGAAACTATGAAGCCGAAGTTTCATCTCTGTACGTCAACATGCATAAAGCTGCCACTATTTTGAAAAATGACCAATTGTTGGAAAAACATATCCGCCACCAATTAAGCAATTATTTGCCAATTATTTCTGGCGCCCGAATGATGAAAGATTATCTCAAATTTATTTTTCCAAAACCGCAAATCCAGCCTAAAAAAGAACCGCAGATCAAGCGAATTCCTATTCAATAACCACTTCTATCTCCGCACCTAGCGAGTTCAATCGCGCCGCCAATTCCTCGTATCCGCGATTAATCGAATATACATCGCGAAGAATCGATACGCCTGGAGCGGCAAGCATTGCCAAAAGTATCACAACGGACGGACGAAGCGCTGGCGGAGCAACAACGTCAGCTGACTTCCATCTTGTTGGACCAGTGATATAAACACGGTGTGGGATCAACCAGCTCAATTTGCGCATTCAGCTTGCTCAGTTCTGTAAAGTAAATTGCTCGGTTTTCGTAGCTCCAGTCGTGAACCAACGTGCGCCCCTCGGCCACCGTCGCGATAAGCCCCAAGAACGGCAAATTGTCCATATTGATTCCAGGAAACGGCAAGGCGTGAAGTTTATCCTTGGCAGCCTGGAGTTTGGAGCGCTGCAATTTAATATCAACCAAACGAGTTTGCCCGTTATTGGCAAAATATTCCTTGCTGAGTTCAAATTTAAGACCCATTTCCGCCAATGTCGCTAATTCAATCTCCAAGAATTCAATCGGCGCACGACGAACAGTAATTTCCGAATCCGTCACCGCAGCCGCTGCAATAAAACTCATCGCTTCAATCGGATCTTCGCTCGGATAATAGTCCAGATTTTTACTAATTCGTTTACGACCCGTGATTTTCAAGGTTGTCGTACCAATTCCCTCAATTTTCACACCCAACTTCTTCAAGAAGAAGCAGACGTCTTGAACCATGTAATTTGGGCTAGCATTGCGGATGATGGTAGTGTTTGGTGACAACGCCGCAGCCATAATTATATTTTCCGTCACCGTATCGCCACGCTCCGTCAATAAAATCGTTCGATCGCCAGAATTGACATCAGTTTTTGCGTGATAATAATCAGTCTCCGCCGTGACGTTCATTCCAAAATGCCTCAAACCACTAAGGTGCGGCTCGACCGTGCGTTTACCCAAATTACAGCCACCAGCAAACGGCAATTTGAAATCGTCATATTGATGCAGTAGCGGACCAAGGAACATAATCACAGTCCTAGTTCTCTTCGCCGCAGCAATATCCATATCTTCAAGTTTCAAGCGCGCTGGCGGCACGATCTCAAGATCACTACCGTCCAACCAGCGAGTTTTAACACCAATCGAGTTCAGAACCTCGATAATTCGGTTAACCTCTTCAATTCGCGCCACTTTCCTAAGCGTCGTCTTCCCCTTATTCAACAAACTTGCACAGAGAAGACCTACTGCGGCGTTTTTACTAGTCTTAACTTGTATCTCACCAGACAATTTTTTGCCGCCAGTTACCTTAAAATTCATTTTTCCGGAATGATTTACGGTCACAATATTGTTATTAAGCACTTCACTAATTCGAGCAATCATCTCAATGCTAATATTCTGACCCCCGTTTTCAATGCGGTTGATAGCACTCTGCGACGTACCAATCGCCTCAGCCAACTGAGTCTGAGTTAGCCCCTGTTTTTGACGATTTTCAGCGATTAAATTGCCAATTTTTTGAAGATACTTGTCTTTTATCATGCGTAAATTATATCACTAATGATATATATAAGCAATGATATAATAAGTATTAATGGAGGTTTAGTCATGAAAGACAAGCAAATTGAAGAACTTATAAAAGCAGAAAAAAAGCGCCAAACGGACGGTCTGGAACTGATTCCTAGCGAGAATTACGTTTCGTCAGATGTGCTTCAGGCGCTCGGTAGTGTTTTCACTAATAAATATTCAGAAGGCTACCCTGGTCGACGTTATTACGGTGGACAAGAAAACACCGATCAAGTTGAACAGTTGGCGATTGACCGCGCTAAGAAACTTTTCAAAGCAGATCACGCTAACGTCCAGCCGCATTCTGGAGCGCAGGCTAATGAGGCGGTTTATTACGCTTGGTGCGAGCCTGGCGACACTATTCTGGCTATGGATTTGGCTCACGGCGGACATCTTACTCACGGCGCCCCAGTTACCCGCAGCGCCAGAGAATACAATTTCATTCGATACGGCATAAAAAATATCGACACTGGCGAAATTGACTATGAAGAAATTCGTCAATTAGCACTTAAACACAAACCAAAGATCATTTTGGCGGGATTTTCGGCATATCCACGAGAGCTAGATTACGAAAAATTTGCTGAAATTGGCAATGAAGTAGGTGCTATGCTAATGGCAGATATGAGCCATATTGCGGGGCTAATCGTTAGTGGCGTTGCCAAAAACCCGTTCGATTATGGTTTTCATGTAATCACCACAACAACTCATAAAACTCTGCGTGGACCACGAGGCGGGCTGATTCTTAGTCGAGGAATAGTTGGCAATCCATTGAAAAAACCAGAGAAAACTCTCGAGAATTTACCTACGTTGATTGATCGAGCAGTACTTCCCTGGCACGCAAGGCGGACCGCACATGCACACCATCGCCGCAAAAGCCGTAGCGTTCGGTGAAGCTTTACAGCCAGAATTCAAAGATTACGCCGAGCAAATTGTCAAAAATGCAAAAAGATTGGCGGAAGAGTTGCAAAAACGCGGCTTTAAGCTAGTAACTGGCGGCACCAGCAACCATTTGATTCTGGCAGATATTCACAGCAGCTTCGGCATTGATGGCAAGGAAGCGGAAATCGCCATGGATAAAATTGGTCTGACACTAAATGCCAATGCAATTCCAGATGACCCACTACCAAGATTCAGGCCAAGCGGCATTCGCTTAGGCACGCCAGCCGTCACGACGCGAGGCGCCAAAGAAGACGACATGGAAAAAATCGCGGAATGGATGAAGCGGTCAATAGATAATCGCGATAATGACGATGAGTTGGCTGAACTCCGCAAAGAAGTTGTAGAATTCTGCCATACTCTACGCGATATTTAATATAAACCCGCACATAAAAAAACTCTGGCTTAATGCCAGAGTTTTTTTATTACCTATACCGAATTACGAAGCAGAAGTACAAATACCAACCGTTCGCTCTTCTACCTTGCTTTCTGAAAAGTTGTAGTATTTAACGTGCGCACCCTTGTTGTCAGGACATGACTTATAGTCGACAGTATTAGCCTCTTTAGGAGCAGGGTTGACGGGATTACCGGCATCAGGTAATGTTGATGATTTAACTGTACTTATATCTAGGTAGTATGGCTTGCCAGAATCAGCAGTGTTTGTTAAGTCTGTTAAGTTGGCTGGATAATTACTATTTTCTGTGTTGTATAGCTCAGCTTTCTTAGCAACAGCGTCAGCAGCAGATTTAGCAGCAGATGTCTTTGCTTGGTTTTGCAAACCATTGTATGCAACCAAAGAAACAACTGTCAAAATTGCGATGATCACGATAACGATCAAAAGCTCAACTAGTGTAAAACCTTGATTTTTGATATTCTTTGTAGTCACGATAATGTGCCCCCTAAATTGTTAGTTTGACTTGTAACTTGATAATACTACAACGTTTTTAAAAGCGCAAGCATTTTTAATATATATATCTATTCTGCACTGGACGCAAGAATAAAGATTCCGTTGGGCTGAACCTATTATTTTCACTACCTGAAGTTCCGTCACCAATCTGCCCAGTATCATTCAATCCCCAGCAGTAAGAGCGCTTGTCCGACATAATTGCACAGCCGCGGTTTGCCCCAGCAGACAAACTCACTACCCTCTCTGAAGCAGGAAGTCCATTTGGACCAACATTAACTGGCTGAGGAGTAAATGAATATTGAATGTCCGTCCTATTTGTTCCAAGTTGACCCAATCTGTTATCGCCCCAACAATAGACTTTCTTAGTACCAGCATCGTTCACCAAGGCGCAAGAATGAGCAATGCCAACCTCAACCTGCAGTGCCACCCCAGGCAAACCACCGACCAACCTCGGCTCAATATGCATTTTAGGACTGCCACTCCCCGGAGATCCAGCCTGTCCGCGCCCAGCGCCACCCCAGCAGTACACCCTACCCGCAGCAATAGCGCAGGTGTGAGTTACATAATCAGGAGAGCCCGACCAAATGTATCCATCTTGAGATATATCAGTCACATCCTCCAAGCCCTTAACTCTGGTAGCATTACCATAGCCGCTATAATGCGGCACACCAATACCCAACTGCCCAAACCTAGCTTGCCCCCAACAGTAAGCTCTTTTTTCGGTGGTTATAACGCACATAGTTTCTGAACGAGATCCGCCAGTTGATAACTTAGTAGCATAATAATTATTAGGAAGCCTGTCGGGGCCGCCCGAATTAATACGCACTGGCGTTGCGCTGGACTTAGGACTGCCGGGGCTCCCGTAACCCAATTGACCTATATTATTACTACCCCAACAATACACCTTTCCTGCAGCAATGGCACACGAAACATCGCCGGTTCCTCCAATTGCACTGATATTATTTCCAGCAAAATCTGCAGCTAGCGCGCCAGTAGGCGGTTTAACCTCGACTGGAACACTAGAATATTTGCCGTCGCCAAAATCTCCATTACCTAGTTGTCCAAATTTATTATTACCCCAACAATATATTTTCCTGACAGAACTAAATTCAGTCAATACGCAGCTATGAAATTGTGCCGCAAATATATCAATAATTTTCCCGTTTCTCATATCACCCACAGAACGCACCTTCACGGGGACATTAGAACTAACAGTAGTTCCGTCGCCCAATTGACCCATAGTATATTCATTACTTTCATACTTGTCATTATTGCCCCAACACCAAACATTATTCGACAATATAGCGCACGTACGATAAGTGCCGCTTACTGTACGCGTTGCGTCAATATCAGCTGGCCAAGTAACTGATTTTTTTACAACAGCAGTATAAGTTTTTAAGACTGTGCCACTACCATTTGTTATTTCAACGCGACCAATAGATGAGATTTGAGCGGTAGCGGCCGACAAAGCCACACCAGACGACGGCGCTTCTAGTCGAAGCCTCCAAATCACCAACTTCAAAAGTCGTCCTAAATTTATTGCCTTCATCAAATACATATCTATTACCAGGAAAAGCTACGGCACCCTTGCAATTGGTTTCTGGACGAAGTGGTCCAATTCCACCAGGAACCGAACCCCATGATTGCTCAGCTCCATTAGAATCCAAGCAAGCGTTAGCATACGCCGTACCTGCCTCGCCAGCCTCTTGGGCTAACTTATAGTAATACTCTTCCTGAGAATAAATATATGATTGAGCCACAACCCTCATAGCTCCAGCCAAAAGAGCCAATATGAAAGTACTCATAAGTACAATTAACACCAAAGAATAGCCGTTTTTTTGTCGAATCATAGGTTATTTATCTTTCGTATTGTTAAGGTTTGCGAATCAGAAACTTGTTTACTTGGCGATTGTATTGTTAAAGTAACCTCTACATTATCCGCGCCATCAAGAGCCTTATTATCGCTATCTGGAGCGTCGCTATTTTTGCTTATTGGCGTTTTTCCATCATAGTAATTAATCTTAAATTCCGAAACTCCAGTCGCTAAAATCGAATCTTCACGAAGCTTCATGGCTCGATCTTTAAACTTATCAGCATCCGTAACATTCATACAGAAATAACCCGCAGCAGACCCCGAGTATGGCGCTGGAGGATAACTGGAGAAATCAACTAAATCATTATAGATAGTCCGTCGATGCAACTCTCCATTCTTCAAAAAATATATGACTATCTTTTTATACTTCGGCTGCTGAGTCTTATTTGCATTACAGTCAAACTTTGGAGTTCTTAAATACACAATCTCCCTAGAATCGGCGACTCGTCCCATATTTGTAGCATATTGAAGTAATATAAGCGAGTTTTTTTCGGGATCAGTAATAGCGCTACTTGAATATGGATTGCTTCTATATCTCCATTCTCTAGGTATCGCACTAGGGAAATTTTTATCGGTAGCAAACGTATCCTCTCCATCATAACTACTCACCTTAAAGCGCGAAGCTTGACGTACGTCAGTTTCAATTGCATCCATGGAATTGTGCATATTTCGACTAATCTCAACCTTCGCCTTGCTGATAGATGCACTTTGGTTTGCTGAAATTAACATCTGACTAAACACGCCGACGACCATTGCGACAATGACCATCACCAGGGCTAGTTCTACTACAGTAAAACCACTCTCACTAGAACGCCACATATGTCGCATGTACCACCTTCTTTCCACTACCCACGCCAGAGCTTGGCAATCCATATTCTACAATAGACTCCACTTTAATCAGCATCCCCAAGCTAATTGTTCCATTCTTACATCCGTATGGCGCTGATGCATATACTTGTTGACTAACCACCCCAGGAAGCCCATCGACACTACCAGTAGTTCTCGTAACTTCATACCTAGTATTAGACCCGGAGCCCTATTCGATCGACGACGCGGTATTGCACTTAAACCACGACGGAGTGGAATCATTCGCGTAACGACGCATATTATTATACGCCAGAAGACTCGCCTTGTTGTGCTGAGCGCTTAAAACCGATATCTGGCTAACTTGCGCTTGCATACTTAATATAACAGCCATGAAAATACCAATAACAACCAGAGTAACTGCAACTTCGACAATAGTAAATCCATCGCTTTTTCCTATTAATCGCGCCATATGCTATTCACCCTTTTTTCCGACCCCGTCGAAAATTCCCTATATATAATGTTATATTTCACACAAGCTACCGCCGCCACGTCAGTTATAGGACCAGAGGTCGGCTTCGTACAATCTCCATCGTCTATGTTTGCCGCCTCATACAACAATTTGCCATTACTACCGCCAGCCCAATCACTACGATTGCACTTAACCATTTCTTTTTTTAATGAATCATTTCCTACAATTGACGAAAAACTTTTAATAAGATCAGCGCAAGAAGGGTACTCGTGTCCAATAGAACTAATATCTTTATACTTGTAATATCGCTCCAACCTCAAAGACAGCTCAGATACATCAGCCCTCTGCTCCTGATCTTTGGTTAAGTTCAAAAATCTTCCGCCACCAACAAATGCGATACTAGCCAAAATCGACACAACCACAATAACTACTGCCACTTCAACTATCGTATAACCACCCGTCCCACGATTCATATCAATATTGTAGCGCAAATCTACAAAAAAGCATATGCTTATTATCGGGAAAGTTCTAGCGGCTCTTGCTCAATTTTTATACCGAACTTTGTCAAAGACAATTTGCACAATTTCCTCACGAATCGCCGCCAAAGTCATCATATCCTGTTGCCGAATCATTCACGAGCACCAACGCGTTCTTTTTCATAAACCCGCATGCCGTGACTGCGATAGCCTCTTAAGCCAGCTTTATCTATCAACCAACCTGTCGGGATTTTATATCTTCCGTCAGACATTGCATAATTTGGAATGTCGCTATATTCTCTTTGCAATTCTTCCAATTTCCATTTTTCAACCAGCGCATTTTTGAAGAAAGAACCTGCACTTGGCAATTCCGCTGGGTCTGGCAATTTTTCTGAACGAATATTAAGAACTGCCACGCGAATCACCGACAAATTGACCTCACGAATGTCATTCTCGTCAATATATCTCTGCAAAGAAGCGTAATACGGCGGTTTTGGCTCTGCTTTATTTAGTCGCAAAGTAATATTCAGAATGCAATATCGCCCTTTCCTTGTCGCGAAAAATGCTGTTTCGATAAGAAAAATCACATTCATCAGCAGAAATAGTTACAATTGTGTCAGTTTTTGAATCGTAGGCCTCCAGACTAATCAACGTATCGGCGATTTCTTGACCGTACGCCCCAACGTTCTGAACCGGCGCAGCTCCAGCCGTTCCAGGAATCCCCGACATAGCCTCAATTCCCCGAAGTCCAAGCCCAATAGCCTTTTCAACAACCTCGTCCCAGACTTCGCCCGCACCAATTTTCACATCAGTTGTTTCGTCATTTTCAGAGATAATTTCAAAACCTTTAATCTTATTCAACAGTACGATTCCCTCAAAAACCTCGTCATGTGTAATCACATTACTGCCACCACCCAACACAAAAATCGGCAAATTTTCCTTTCGGGCATTACGATATAGCGATACAACATCACCGGCAGAATCCGCTGTCGCCATATAGCAAGCCTCACCTCCCAATTTCATAGTTGTGTATTGTTTCAGTGATATATTAGTCATGACGTCCATGCATATAGTATATCATTTTACTCGGCAGTCATCTATGATATAATAACTTCATACGCACCCGTAGCTCAGCGGATTAGAGTACTTGGCTTCGAACCAAGGGGTCGCAAGTTCGAATCTTGCCGGGTGTACCAAAATAGCTCGTCATTATGACGGGTTTTTTATTTATGACTACACCATAAAAACACCAGTCGAGCGGCTGAGTTAGCTATTCAATGGCGGATTCTGAATTCCTGACGGCATTTGTGCAGATTGTGAACCTAAAATTTGGCGAATTTGATCAGCGGTGATAATTGTAGTTGAGCCGGGCGCGACAGTTCCCGTCAGCATTTGCTTGGCGACGGTATTCTCGACAGCTCGCTGGACGACGCGGCGCATCGGGCGAGCCCCCAATCTTGGATCATAGCCAGCCTCGACTAGCAACTTCTTACCTTCTTCCTCGACCGCAACTTGAATTTTTTGCGGCGCCAAGGTCTTATTGACTCCCGTCAAAATCAAATCAACAACCTGCAGCAATTCCTCTTTTCCTAGCGGACGAAATAGAACGATTTCATCAAAACGGTTCAAAAACTCTGGGCGGAATAAATTGGCATTAATCAACTCGTTAATAAATGTCTGCTCGAATTGTTCCAATTGATAGCCCCGCTCAATATATTCACGAATTCTATCCGCGCCAGCATTTGACGTCGCAATCACAATCGTATCGCGAAAACTAATTTCTCGGTTATTTTCGTCGCGAAGTATTCCCTCATCCAAAAGCTGCAAAAGCGTCGTCAAAACCTGAGGGTGAGCCTTTTCAATTTCATCCAAAAGCACGACAGAGAACGGGCGCTTCTGAACTTGAGCGGTCAAACTCCCTGGATCTCGAGCACCATCCGCAATTAACCTAGCCACGTCATCTGGCCTGACAAATTCGTTCAAATCCAAGCGAATCATATTGCCTTCACCGCCAAAATAAACATCCGCCAAAGCTTTAGAAAGCTCCGTTTTACCAACACCAGTCGGACCAAGAAATAGGAATGCGCCAATCGGTCGGTTCTGATTTCTAACACCTGTGCGCGCGCGGCGAATAGCGTCAGAAACAACCGTCACGGCTCGCGTTTGATTGATCATTCGCTGATGAATTAATGACTCCAAGTTTAACAATTTTTCCTTTTCGTCGCTCAAAGATGCTACCGAAATTTTTATACCAAGAGTTTTTTCGATCGCGTCATCCACAGATTGTGCAGTTACTAGCCCACCACTCGCGTAACTTGCCGCCGCTTCCAAAATTTTCAACGCCTTACCTGGCATTACTAAGTCCTGAACATAACGATCACCAACACGATACGCCTCTGCCAGCGCCTGATACATATATGTCACTTTGTGCTGCGCCTCGAATAAAACCAATTGATCGCGCATAATTTTCATAGTTTCGGGTTCATTTGACGGCTGAATTGCAATTGTATTCAAGGCGTGAGCAAGCTGCGGCTTAGTCTGGGAAATTTGCAAAAATCGCTGATCGTCCATCGTTAAAATCGTCCTAAGCCTGCCCGCCTCCAGAATTGGCAATAACACATTACTCAGGTCAACCGAACCAACGCCTTCTTCGAAGAATAATTGCGCATTGTCCAGACATAAAATCACGTTTTTTCGACAGAAAAGCTTCGTTCAAAATCATCGTGACCAGATTTCTCCAATTCCCCGCGACCCGACGCTACGCTGATCAACGACGACGCGTCCAGCATAAAAACCTGCTGGTACATCAGCGAACCAGGAACGCCTCGATGTCCGTCAATCAACATTTCCGCAAACGCCGACACGACAGTGCTTTTTCCCGCACCATCAGCTCCAACCAGCGTAATATTCTGCCGCCCGCCAGAACTAAACGTTTTAAGCATCTGCCCCAGAGCCTCCTCGTGCGCAGCTAACTTAGTTGTAAACGCGCCGCCAGATACACTGACGCTAATATTCTGAGCAAATCGACTCAGCAGTGGCGTATAACCAAAAGACCAATCCTAGCAATTCCGCCCGTATTTAGCGGTTTCTCTTTATATTGGTCAATCAGCGCCTTGATTCGCTCGTACCATCGAATAGCCTCCTCGATATCATGAAAATCGATCTTCATATTTGCCAGCAAAGAATCGTGCTGTGGCAATTGTTTTACTATCGCCGCCGCCAAAACCGCGCTAGTAATCTTCGGGCTTTCCGTGCTCTGCCAGATTTCAATCGCCGCATTCCAAATTTGCTCCGTTCGATTTGGATCATCGACGGAAATATTACGCAAGAAATTCGGCGTCAAACCCAGCCGCACTGCTAAAAATTGCCCAGCTCGCGTACCTGTAATCGCCTCAGCAATATCAATCGGCGTCGGTCTGCGCGGCAATTTGCCCAAAACGTCCGCCGCCATCACATCGTCAATTGTCTTAGGATTTTTACTAATTTCTGCCGTCTTAAGATCTTTTTCCCACCAAATCGACACCATAATCATCGGGCCACTCAGACCAAATAATAGCCAACCAATCGCCCCGTGTTCAATCAACGACCACAAGCCCAGTAATACCATCATAATGCCGACAGCTATCGCCACAATATGCCAAGCATTGCCAAACCTTACAGAAAACCGCGCTTTCTGAGCTCGCAAACTGTCGTAATTAAATCTCGGCTCTATTTCCATACAGAAACTCCCATTTGCCATAACATAATTCCGATAAATGGCATCAGTGGCAGCGCTAGCCACATAATAATTCCTACAATCATCCACAAAAATCGTAGCAATATCATCAATATTCCAATAATTATCACCATGGAGCGCACCACCGCGCCAATTACTCGCGAGAACATCTTGTCAAAAAACGCAGATAGTTGCATGGATAAGTCGCCGCCAACTGGAGCGGCTGAAATCTGACGAAACGGATTGAATAAGGTTTTCAAAAGTAGCCCGACTGAGAAAAAATCTGCGGTTCGTAAAACTCCCAGAAAACTTTGTCGGATATATTGCAACAAGCCATTGCCATACCACCACTGAAAGATACCCACCAAAAACATATTGATATTGTAGCACATCGGCCCGGCAGAGTATAATAGACAATATGGCAAGACAGATGATTAGTACTATTATTGGCAAAAGCGTCAAGAAAGTCGCTAAATTACGCGGTGGCGGTTCAGCCTTGCCGGGTTTGGTGATTGAAAAAATTGACCCAAAATTTATTCAGAGAACGTTGGCAGATTTGCCGCAAGGCGTGGTGATTATCAGTGGAACGAATGGAAAAACGACGACGACAAAAATTGTTGTAGAATTGTTGGAATCGGTCGGATTGAAAGTCTTCACCAATCGTACTGGTAGCAATTTTTCCCGAGGCGTGGCAGCAGCGCTACTCGATGAGGTTAATATCCGCGGCAAGCTGGACGCTGACATTGCGGTTCTGGAACTGGACGAGGCTTGGGCGGTTAAGTTTGTGCAAATTGTTCGCCCGCGCTTTTCCCTGCTTCTGAATGTTATGCGCGATCAATTGGACAGATTTGGAGAAATTGACAATACAGCCGCATTGCTTCAAAAAATAGCTGAAGCCACCAGCGACACTGTCGTTCTCAACCGCGATGATCCGCGAATTTTTAAGATTAGCGAGCATATCCAAGCTAAAAAAGCTTTCTTCGGTACAACCAGCGAGTTACTTCAATTGATGCCAACGGACGACACTCTAAAATACGGAACCGCAGTCGCGAATCAAAGCGTAGTCGCTGATGTTTTATTGAAAAAAATTAACGCTCAACAGGCGACTTTTCAAATTGACAATAAAGAAATTGACGTAGATCTGCAACTCACTGGAGTTTACAATCTTCTCAATGCGGCGGCGGCGGTTGCCCTGGCTCGACAAATCGCGGGACCGGAAATTACCGATACGATTTTATCTGCGCTGGAAAACATAAAGCCGGCGTTTGGTCGTGGCGAAACGATTTACCTAAATGGCACGCCAATTGAGCTTATTTTGGTGAAAAATCCAAGCGGCTTTCGGTTGGCACTTCTGTCGTTCGCCAAAAACAATAGCGCTACGATGATCGCTGTTAATGACAATTACGCCGACGGACGAGATGTAAGTTGGTTCTGGGACGTCGATTTTTCGCTATTAAAAAACGTAGCGATGATCAGCGGCGCGCGCGCTTACGATATGGCTTTGCGACTTCAATATGACGACATTTCAATTGGGAAAATTGACACCAATATTTCGAAAGCTCTGGAAGATTTCATTAATACTAATCCCGATGAGCCAAAACAGATTTTTTGTAGCTACACAGCCATGACAGCAATTCGTCGCTTGCTGAGCGAAAAAACCGACGTGGAGGAAATATCATAATGAAAATAACAATTGCGCAACTTTACCCGCGAGATATGAATCTTTATGGCGACTGGGGAAACACGTTAGTCCTGAAGAAAACGGCTAGAGCGACGCGGCTTCGAAGTTGAGATTATCGATCACAATCCAGGCGATTCAACGGATATTTTTCTAAAATTGATATTTTTGTTGGCGGCGGCGGACAAGATTCTGGGCAGACGATTATCCAAAACGACCTTCTGGCACGAGCTGATGAACTGCGACAACTAGCAAAAGACGGCGTGCCGATGTTGATGATTTGCGGAATGTACCAATTATTTGGTCGATTTTTCCGAACGCTCAAGGGCGAGGAAATTGTTGGCGCTAATATTCTGCCAATTGAAACGATTGCTGGCGACGAGCGGATGATTGGTAACATTGTCATTAGAAGCCAGGAATTTGGAGATATCGTTGGCTATGAAAATCACAGCGGACAAACTTTCTTAGATAAGACCGCCAAACCCTCTTGGGCAGGGTTATTAAAGGCGCCGGCAATAATATGACCGACGCAAATGAAGGGTGTTCGCTATAACAACATCATTGCCACTTACCTCCACGGTCCGATTCTACCTAAAAACCCGCAAATTGCAGACTTTCTTATTGGCGAGAGCACTAGAGCGACGCGGCGTAAGTTCAGATTCGGGACTGGGAAAAATTGACGATACTTTAGCGAATAAAGCGAGAGAGATAGCGTTAAAATTATCCAGATAATTCATGAAAAAAATCCGTATATATCTTAAAAAGCTATATGCATTTCTTCATAAAATGCCCGGTTGGATCTGGCTAATTCCAATCTTAATTTTAGCCGTCAACGTTCGACTTACCTATTTAACAAAAGCCGACATTTGGCATGACGAAGGATATACGGCAGCCATCATTCAGCAGCCAATCAGAGAAATTATCGCCATCACAACCACAGATGTTCACCCGCCGCTTTATTACGTTATTATGCACGTTTGGCAATCGATTTTCGGCAATTCCGTAGCTTCGCTCAGAGGGTTTAGCGTTACGTGCGGAGTTCTGACGATTGCCCTATTATTTCTATTACTCCAAAAACTTTTCTCTAAAAGAATCGCCGTATTTGGAAGTTTTTTAGCAGCGCTAGGACCATTCTTAATTCGCTATAGCGACGAAGCTCGAATGTATGCACTGGCAGCACTCTTAGCCGTAGCAATGACATACGCATTTGTCGTGGCGGTCGAGCGCAAAAATAAGAAGTTCTGGTGGGCGCTATATGGAATTTTAGTAGCACTCGGTCTTTATACACAATATTTTCCTAGCGCTCATATTACCGGCGCATTTTGTATATATTTGGCTAAAACTCGGTGAAAATCGCACTGCCATAAAAAATATATTTAAGGACAAAAACGTCTGGCTTGCCGCAGGAACATGCTTTTTGCTATTCCTTCCCTGGCTACCAGTTATGATCTCCCAAACCAGCCGGGTAAGTGGCGGCTTCTGGATCCCCGAAGTCACTAAATTTACCATCCCGACAACACTATCGATGTTCTTAACTTATGACGACAGGATTGTCCGCTATTTTGGGTTGCTACTGCCACCAATTATAGTCGTACTTTCATTCATTCTAGCCAAAAAACACCCCAAATACCAAGCAGCAATTTGGATTTTAACAATTTGGTTGCTGCTGCCGATGATCATCGTTTACATACTTAGCCAGGGTCGACCAGTTTACTTAGATCGATACTTCACTTATTCAGCGCCAGCGTTTTACGGCTTGATTGCGGTATTCATCGGGCTTATTTTTTCTAATAAAAAATGGTGGTCTATTGGAATATCTATCATTCTGACATTATTTATCGGTCATTACATGTGGCATATCGGCGGTAAAAATATTGCGGAATCGTCCTGGGACAACACCAACACAGCCATGAATCATATAAATGAAAATATCCAGAGTAGTGATGCTATTATTTCTGGCGAGATCTACACTTATTTTCATACTTCCTATTACAACCGCACAAATAAAGAAATTATACTTCTGAAGCCAAAAGAAGAGCTGGGTTGGGTTGGCGAATGGGGATTAATAAAAAAATTGAATACTCCAGAAATTAGTTCTTTAGAGTCAGTAAAATCTCCAAGAATCTGGCTAATTCTTCGCGAAAAAACATATGACGAATATAAAAAACAAGTTCCGCCCTATTGGCAATTAAAGCAAGATTTCCATGATGGCGACTTGATTATTGGACTATATGAAAATAAAAAATAACTGGTCAAACGCCAGTTATTTTAATACGCTGAATGATTTCAATTGGTCGGGGTGAAAGGACTCGAACCTTCGACCTCACGGTCCCAAACCGCGCGCGCTAGCCAACTGCGCCACACCCCGAAGATATCTCTATCATTCGCTCTGATCTATCTTAACATATATCGCTAAATAAGTACAGAATAAATTTACAAACAAATTTCCATACTTTGTGAAGCATAAAAATAACTTGGCAAGTAGCTTACTTCAGGATAAGATATATTGTATGAATTACACAAAACCGTATACACCTCCAACACTAACCGTGGATGCAGTAATTTTTCAAGTAAACAACAATACCCTGGAAGTGCTATTATTAAAACGACCGAACGAACCTTTTAAAGGAGAATGGGCCCTCCCTGGAGGGTATAACGCCAAGGGCGAAACAACTACAGACGCGCTCGAACGCGTAGTTTTCCAAAAGACAGGCGTAAAAATCAAAGACGACCTACGATATATTGAACAGCTTTATACTTTCGATACGATTAATCGTGATCCACGAGGACATGCAGTATCTGTAACCTACATGGGCTGTGGACGCAATATTACATACAATGAAGATTTAGAAGTGGCATTTTTTGATGTAAATAAAATTCCAAAACTAGCATACGATCACGCCAGCATAATTAAATACGCCAAAGAACGCCTAATTGCCAAAATGACATACACCAATTCGGCATTTGCTTTTCTGGATCGAAGGTTTACCTTAACACAACTGCAAACAGTTTACGAGATAGTTTTTGGTCGTGAATTTGACAAGCGTAATTTTCGAAAAAAATTCCTCAGCTTAAACTTAATTCATGAAACTAATGAGTTGTGGCGAGACGGTGCGCATCGTCCAGCAAAATTATACGAGTTCAATTCAAGCGAGCTCGAGAATTTAGACCGTAGTTTAGACTAACCTCCCTGTAAAAATCTAGAAAATTTATATTTTTCATAAATTAGTGTTGACAATACAATAACTGGCTATTAGACTAGATAGTAAGTGTAAACTATACATTAAGTAAGGAGGATTTTTAATATCATGGAAAATACTAAATATATACTTATCGGGGTTGACCCACAGAATGATTTTATCGATGGAAGTCTTGCCGTTGCCGAAGCAGAGCAAATTATCGAACCTATCAACTCCATTGCCGACGATATACGAAAACGGGACGGCACGGTTGTATTCACCCGAGACTGGCACCCCGAAAAAACACCGCATTTTGACAAATGGCCAGTTCACTGCGTAGCCAACACCAGAGGAGCTGATTTTCACGAAGACCTGAATATTCAGCCTAGTGATATTATCATCAATAAAGGCACTGGTCAGACAGACGGATACTCTGGATGGGAGGGTAAAAGCAATGCGAACGAAACACTAGAATCTATCATAACGCCAAAAACACCCCATGAAAAAGTTAAAGTATTTCTCGGCGGATTAGCAACAGATTTTTGTGTAAAATCTACCGCCCTAGATATCGCCAAACATTTCAAAGACGACAGGCGTGTCACTACATACTTACTTATAGACGCCATTCGCGCCGTAGGATTGACCTCAACAGCCGAAGAAGAAGCATTATCTGCAATGAAGGAGGCTGGAATATTAGCAATATCAACCGAAGAAGCAAAGAAGATAATTCAGGAGGCAATTTAAATGGAGAAGAGATCAGAAATATCACAAGGATTAGATTACTACAAAGCAACTATGGGGATGAACGAGTTTTTAAAACATCCTGAAGCGGAAGTTACTTTTACACTGAAAAATCGCTCCCCTAATTTACTATCGGAGTTTGTAACTCCAGAGGAATTACAAAACAACCTAAATAATTTAGCCGAAGGATGGCAGCCCAGTGAGATTGCCTACTTGGCTGGACTACAAAACCAAGACGGCAAAGAGACATTTTCGCAAGAATACCTTGATTTCCTAATAAGCAACCCCTTGCCTCCAGTCAAGATCGGATATGATAAGAGCGGCGACCTAGCGGTTGAAGCTACGGGAAAATGGCCCCTAGTTACATTCTGGGAAACCGTTATCATGAGCGAGATAAATGAAATATATTTTCGTAATAAACTCGCACGTGAAGGTCGCTCTTTGGAAGAAGTGTATGCCGAAGGAGATCACCGATTAGACGAAAAGATCAAATTATTAAAAAGCCGCCCAGATATTAAATTTTCTGATTTCGGCACACGACGACGTTTTAGTTATGATTGGCATAGGCACGTAATTGAACGAGTTGCAAATGAACTCCCTGATAATTTTGTCGGGACTTCAAATATATACTTGGCGCATAAACTAGGATTAAAACCAATTGGAACTTTTGCACACGAAATGCCAATGGTCTACGCTGCACTGGCAGATAAAGCCGGAAACAACCCACTAAGTGGTCACAATCAGGCACTAAAAGATTGGCAAGACACATACGGCGACGAGCTATCAATTGCCTTAACTGATACATTTACAACCGACTTCTTCTTTGCTGACTTTACGCCCGAACAAATGACTTCGTGGAAAGGACTACGACACGATTCTGGCGACCCAATAGAATTTGGAAATAAGGCTATTGAAATTTACAAAAAGAACGGAATTGATCCTTTAGAGAAAACTATCGTCTTTAGTGACGGACTTGATGTGGATGAAATTATTCGGATAGCTGATTACTTTAAGGACAAAATAAATGTAACATTCGGCTGGGGTACAACTTTGACTAATGACCTTGGAATTACACCTAATAACTTTGTTATGAAAGCCACGGAAGTCGATGGAGTACCTACGGTCAAATTGAGCGACACCCCTGGCAAGCATACAGGTTCAGGTGATAAAATTAGAGAGTATAGTGAACGTGTAAAAGCAGCTTTAGCGGAAAGTGCACTGAATAATACTCTAGTTACTGTATGAAAAAAACAATGCCAACATCTATAAATCGTAAATTATGGTATAACGGTCCAAATTACACCGCAGACAGCGTAATAATCAACCCAATCGCACAAAAAATTCTTTTGATAAAACGGTCTAGCTGTGAATGGGCGCTACCTGGAGGATTCATCAACCCCAAAGAAGATTCCTTTACGGCAGCAATTCGCGAAACAAGAGAAGAGACTGGAACGATAATTAGTGACAATCCAATATTAATATATAAAGGACTGGTTAACGATCCACGCAACAGTCAGACATCATGGATTGAAACCAGTGCGTATCTGTTCATAGTCAACGAACTATCAGAGGTGTCAGGACGAGACGACGCTATCGACGCAGCCTGGCTACCACTCAATAATTTGCCTAAATTATACGCATCGCATGATGAAATAGTAGCCAGAGCTATTGATTATTTGTCTTGTCGGTCACTAATTAAGATAGCAGAGTTTTCCGAAAATTATCGCAATATTAACGGCGGTCATATGCAATACGACAAAATTATCGCCACAAAAAATGATCATTCGGTATTTATTAAGCAAACATCGACTAGCTACGATGATATTAAGCGAAATAGACTGCGCCAATATTTGAGAAAAGAAGCGTTCACGACATCCTATCTGCGCTGTCATGGATATAGTGGAATCCCATCCAGATCAATACTGCGAGACGATGACACTTTCATTATGGAGACAATGACGCCAGATGAAGGTTGGCTATGGCGAGCAAAAAACGAAACACTAGACATTTATATCAAATCAGCGAAGGAAAAGTTTGACGAGTTGGAAAATATACCAGTGCCGCCTGATACTTTTGACATCGAATCGTCACGCGATAGTTTTATTAAAGAAGGATGGGTTTCATTAGACGAGCAGAAAATAGCTAAATTGAGAGAATTATCATTAGGATTCTTAGACAGATTAACGCCTCATAGCCAAAATATAACTAAGAAATTATTGGCAGACTTACCCGCCTTACTAAATGCCGGAGGTCGACATAGCGATATAAAAAAATTAGTTTTTTGTCATCATGATATTCGTCAATCAAATATGGCTTGGCATCCCAAACGCGGCACTAAGTTAATCGACTGGAGCTGGTCTGGACCTGGAGAATCCGGTAGCGACATCACTAGCCTACTAATCGACCTACATAAAAGCGGTCATAATATTTCAAACTATTACAAAGAAATAAATTTAGATCATTGCCTAACCTTAATGGGTTTCTGGCTAAACCATGCAACGTGGCCATATCGCGGCGACGACACTCTTAGATTTCAACAATTTTTATCGGCGTTAAGTGCATACGAAATATATACAACTATTTAAGCATTCACGGCTTCAATCTCAACCGACAATACTTCTTTTTTGATTGGCAAAGATTGACCAGGCTCGAACGTATAAACCAGCAATTGACCAAATGGCATCTCTACATTCGCCATCTCGGCTTCTGGAACTTGGTCGAGATGTTTAATTAAAGCTCGAATAGAATTGCCGTGAGCTACCAATAAAATATTCTCACCATTCTGCAATTTCGGCAAAATCTCTTGCTCAAAATATGGAACAACTCGCGCATAAACATCTTTCAAAGTTTCGCCGCCCGGCACTGGATAATCCCAACCGCGTCGAATACCATTAAAAGCCTCTTCGCCAATCTCCGCTTTAACTTCCCATTTATTTTTTCCAGTCAAATCGCCATAATCACGCTCGTTTAACTCAGTTGCATGCGTTGTTGGTAGATTTTCGACACCGCACCCTTCGAGTAGCGCCGCCAAAGTTTGTTGTGTGCGTTTTAATGATGAAGTGTAAGCCTCATTAAATGACAAATCTTTCAATAAAGCGCCCAATCGCACCGTGTCATTATGACCCTTTTCCGTCAAAGTTAACATCCGTCCAGCCAGTCCACTTACCGAGCAGATTCCACTCGCTCTCACCGTGCCGACTAATAACTAATATTCCCATTATTTTCCCTCCAATCATCGGCGCAAAAAATTCTACAACCTCTTTTTTCACGCCGTCATTATCAATAATTTTCGTATTTACGTAACCGAATTTATCAATTGCCCAAAATCTGATTGCCCAGAGCAGCGACATATCTTCAAAATCAACCTCATTTTTGGCAATAAATTTGCTAGCCACAATTTCCGATTCCTGCAATTTTATCTCAGAAAAAGCATCGTTTTCTAACTTTGTAAAAAACACAAATTGATGCGTCAAAAACTCATCAGAATGACGCGAAGCAACCATCGTAAGCTTCAAATCCTTAGGGTCGACTTGAATATCAACTTCTTCTTTCACCTCGCGTACCGCCGCTTCCAACGGAGATTCTCCAGCGTCAACAATGCCACCAGGCAGTGACCAATGGTCTTTATAACCAGCCTTGACGATCAATAGCTCGCCCTGCTCATTTTCAATCAACACCGCCGCACTAGAAAAACGTCTGTCCAAACTTGCCAACCAAGCCCGTCGCTCTTCATCTGTAAATTTCATTATTTAGCAAACTCAATTGCTCGCGTTTCGCGAATCACGTTAACCTTAATCGTGCCAGGATATTGCATTGTCGACTCAATTTTCGTCGCAATATCTCGCGCCAATTTAATCGCCGACAAATCATCAATCGTCTGAGGTTTCACAATCACACGAACTTCACGGCCGGCAGAAATCGCGTAAGCCTTATCAATTCCCTTCAAAGCTCGTAGCGACATTTTCCAAATCGCGCATTCGCTCCGCAAAATTCTCAGCAGAAACGTTACGCGCACCTGGACGTGCAGCCGAAGCAGCGTCGCAAACTCGAACAATAATTGCCTCTGGAGTTGTCGCTTCGATATCATCGTGGTGTGCTTCGATTGCGTGAACAATTCTCTCGTCCATACCATATTTACGAGCCAATTCCGCCCCAATATGATGATGTTTACCCTCAATTTTATGCGACACTGCTTTACCTACATCATGAAGAAGTGTAGCAATTTTCGTAATGCGCACGTCCGCACCAATTTCTTCGGCAATCATTCCAGCAATTTGCGCCATCTCAGTTGAATGCTTCAGGACGTTCTGCCCGAAGCTGGTGCGAAATTTCAACTCACCAAGAAGTAGTAGCATTTCCTTCGGAATCCCAACCACGCCAGTTTCACGCATAGCGTCTTCACCAGCTTGTCGAACCTCTTTTTCAATCTGCTTTTTAGCTTTAGCAACTACTTCTTCAATGCGTGCAGGATGAATACGACCGTCCTTCATTAGCATCTCAAGACTCAGTCGAGCCACTTGTCGGCGAACAGGATCAAAACTCGACAAAATAATCATGCCGGGTGTATCGTCAACTAAAATATCGACGCCAGTTTCACGCTGCAGCGCCTGAATATTACGCCCCTCCTTACCAATAATTCGACCCTTCATCTCATCATCAGTCAACTTAACGGCAGTCACGGTGCGCTCAGCGGTAACTTCACTACTCATTCGTTCCATTGCAGTCACCAAAATCATTTGTGCCCGCTCTTCGGCGTCATCCATTGCGTCATGTTGTAATTTTGACACCAAACCGACCAAGTCTTGCTTAATGTCGCGCTCAGTCATCTGCATCAACTTGTCGGCAGCGTCTTTTTTCTTCAATCCAGCGATTTTTTCAAGCTTTTCCTGTTGTCTGTAGCGAATATCGCGAATTTCATTTTTAAGATTATCAACTTCATCCTCATGTGCGCGCAATTTTTCTGCTCGTCGATCAAGCTCCTCCAGCTTATTGTCCAGAGTCTTCTCGCGATCCGCCAAACGATTTTCAGTCTTTTGCCATTCCTTGCGACGTTCATTTTCAATCTTAAGCGCCTCGTCCTTAGCCTTTAGGACGATGTCGCTCGCCTTAGTTTTCGCATCCGCCAGATCTCGCTCAATCTGATTTTTACCGTTAATTTGGCGAGTTCGCTGATATCCAACAAGACCAGCAGCGCCCGCGCCAGCTCCAATAGCCGCGGCAATAATTACTTCTATCATTATCATTCCTTTCCGATCAGCCGCCCCTGAGTGTTCGTCTCAAGGAAAAATATCAACAGCCAATCAACTTCAAACTATCTAACTCGGCGAATCAAAAATCACAAACCGCCGTAATTTAATTATACACGGTTTTGACGGTTTGGGCGATAAAAATTATTTTCGCGGCGCAGTGATATTCGCAGTAGCACCGTACTCTGGCATAACAATTTTTTCATTCTCGCCAGAACGTAATTTATCCAAAGCCAAATCACGCCAATTATCACCCATCACACCAACAATAGGAATATTCAAGCTGTCCGCCAAGGTATTCACAACCGTTAAACCAATTCTCAGCCCCGTAAAACTTCCTGGTCCTTTCATCACGCCAATGCCGCTTATCAGATGCAAATCGCCAGTCTTTTCTTCCAAAAATTTCAACAAATTTCGCGCCAACGTTCGCCCAGCTTCCCATTCAAAATCCTGACGATTTTCTCCATTGACTATTGTTAAAAAACATGTTGATGTTGAAGTGTCCAATAAAATTATCACGCCATATTCTCCTTTATTTTTCCCAAAAGTTCATCAGATTTTTTGCCGCCAGGATAAAATTCCACAAGCCGCCCTTCTTCGCTAATCGCAGTAATTTTTATCACCAACCGATCACTCGGCAACGCGTCGTCAACAGCGCCAGCCCATTCAACTACAACCACCGAATTAGAAGCCGCCACTTCGCGGATCTCCTCGCTCATAATTCCAGCATTTCCCAATCTATAAAAATCGTAATGCGCCAAACTCAAACCGCGAGGCGAATCGTACACGCGCGAAATCGTGAAAGTTGGACTCTGAACTGGCTCGTCAATCTCTAAAGCCTGCGCAATTCCCTTCGTCAATGTGGTTTTCCCCGCGCCAATATCACCGACCAATTCCAGCACTTCCCCGCCAGAAACAGCCCGACCAATTGCCGCGCCCAATTCTCGCATTTTCTCTTCACCAGAAATATTCACTCTTATATTATACTATGCTAGCTTTTTTTTGGCGATGATAGTACAATAACCATAAGAGTTATGCGTGTTTCAGACCAGACAATTGAGAGCATTCTGAAACAAGGTGGGGTTGTTGATGAGCCGCAGCTTGCTGATTTGAAATTGATCGCTGAACGATCAAAGCAAACATTGCAAGAAACCGCTATTGAACAAAAAGTCATTTCTGAGGAAGATTTGACAAAAGTTGATCGGCGATTATATCGGCGTGCCTTTCGTGCGAATTGAGCCAAAGGATATTCCCGAAGACATATTGAAACGAATTCCTGAACATATCGCGCGCCAGTATAATGTTGTGCTTTTTGAGAAAAATGAGGACGACAGCTTGTCGCTTGCGATGGAAGACCCAGACGACGTGCAGGCGTTGAACTTTATTCAGAAAGAAATTGGCTACAACACTAAGGTTTTCCTAGCGACAAAAAGCAACATTTTGGACTGTTTGGAAAATTATCGCGGCAATATCAATGCCGAACTTGATGAGGTTATCGCAGTCCAAAAAGACGCGTCTGCAGAAGACCAAAACGTTAGTCAAGATGATTTTGCGGAAAATTCACCAATTGCCCAAACTGTTAATTTACTACTGGAATATGCCATAAAATCCAACGCTTCCGACATTCACATTGAACCGCGCGAAGATTACGTTCAGGTTCGTTATCGAATTGACGGTGTTTTGAAAGAAGTTAACAAATTGCCACGAAACGTTCACGGCGCTTTGGTGAGCCGCATTAAAATTCTTTCCAATCTGAAAATTGACGAACGCCGCGTGCCACAGGACGGCCGATTTAAGATAAAAGTTTCAGGAAAACAATACGCGCTTCGTGTTTCGACATTGCCAATCGCTGACGGCGAAAAAGTGGTCATGCGTATTTTGGACGAATCGAACCAGGCTGTTAAACTGGATCAGCTTGGCTATTGGGGTCTGTCGCTCGCAACCGTAAAAGACGCAATGGCTCAGCCGAACGGAATGATCCTGGTGACTGGGCCGACTGGATCGGGAAAATCGACCAGTTTGTTTAGCGTCTTGTCTGAACTCAATACTCCAGATGTCAATATTTCCACAATTGAAGACCCAGTAGAATATAAAATCCCAGGAGTCAATCAAACTCAGACCAACGCCAAAGCTGGAATGACTTTCGCCTCAGGACTAAGAGCGCTACTTCGCCAAGACCCAAATATCATCATGGTCGGAGAAATTCGCGACGGCGAAACCGCAAACCTTGGTGTTCAGGCAGCGCTGACTGGACACTTGGTATTCTCCACTCTACACACAAATAACGCTGCTACATGTTTGCCGCGTCTGCTGGATATGGGAATTGAACCATTCTTGATCGCTTCAACCGTGAAGGCGGTGATCGGACAGCGACTAGTTAGGCGCCTGTGCATGAATTGCCGCCAAGAATATACTCCAAACGAAGAAGAAATAAAGTATATTGCCGAGATGTTTAAGATAAACACCGAGTCGATTAAAAAAATTCACAATCTCGAAGAACAGGCTTTTGAGGATAAAATTGGCGGTGACACGCCCTATGGGGATCAACAGATTCAGGAATTGAACGATTATGGAGGCCGAACCCAGAAGGCTGCGATGAGTGTGGACATAACGGATTCAAGGGTCGCGTTGGCATTTACGAGGTTCTTGGCATATCCATCCCTATCCAAAAAATGATTACCGCCAACGCCACCAGCAACGATATTCAAGATCAAGCGATTTCCGAAGGCATGGTGACAATGCAGATGGATGGACTTATTAAATCACTGCGCGGAATCACCACCGTGGATGAAGTTTTGAGGGCAACAAGGGAGTAATATTATGCCAATTTTTGAATATTTACTTGTCAATAAAAAGAAAGAGACTGTCTCTTCAACAATTGAAGCAGCCGACAAACTATCTGCCATTAATAATTTGAGGTCACGCGGACAATTGATAAAAATTGAAGAAAAAGGCGCAAAAAAAGAGCTTAGTTTTTCTTTCGGCAAGAAAAAGAAAGGTGCCAAAACTGAAGAATTGGTGATGTTTACTCGCCAATTAAGCGCCATGGTTTCAGCTGGCGTTCCTATTCTTCGCTCTCTTAACTCTATGGCAAAACACGCCGAAAGCGCTAATTTCCGAGACACGATCAACGCCGTGATTAAAGATATTGAAGGCGGTATGTCTTTTGCAGATGCTCTGAGTAAACATCCAGAAACCTTCAATGATATTTATGTGAACATGGTTGCTGCGGGTGAAACCGGAGGTATTTTGGACGACATCTTAAAGCGTCTAGCCCTTCAGCAGGAAAAAAACTCCTCCATGAAGAAAAAAATTAAAGGTGCCATGACATATCCGATCGTACTTTTAATCATTACGATTATTGCCTTCTTTATCCTGATGATCTTCATTATTCCAGTCATCGGTAAAACTATTAAAGACATGGGCGGACCTGACGCCAAATTGCCACTTCTTACTGAAATTATGCTCGGAATTAGCGATTTTGTAGTGTCGTTTTGGTATATAATCATTCCAATATTTGTCGGAAGCATTTGGCTATTGATTCGCTACATTAAAACTCCAAAGGGTCGCGTAAAATTTCACAATATCATCATCAAAGTTCCAGCTGTCGGTCCAATTATTAAGAAGGTGGCAATCGCTCGCTTTACTCGAACCTTTTCTGCTCTTATCGGCGCGGGCGTGGCTGTGCTCGAAGCGTTAGACGTAACTTCGCGCGCTGTCGGAAATGTCGCCTACGAAAAATCCCTAAAAGAAGCCACTAAGCGAGTCCAAAACGGTGAAGTCTTGTCAAAAATTATCGCCGAACGAGATGATTTATATCCGCCGATTGTTGCGCAAATGTTGTCTGTCGGTGAGGAAACCGGCCAAACCGACAAAGTTCTGGTTAAAGTCGCTGACTTTTACGAGGAAGAAGTTGACACCGCGATTGATGGAGTGAGCTCTATTATTGAGCCAGTGATGATTGTCGCAATGGGTGTCGTTATTGCCCTGGTGGCAGTCAGTGTTATGGGTCCAATTACAAGTATGGCGGGTCAAGTTAAGGAATAATAGTTTTTCAAAAAAGCTTATGCTATAATACTGACATATAGGTGGGAAAATAATAACGTGTCGAGCATATTTTATAGAAAAAAACCAATCATCGGTCTAGATATCAGCCGAACAAGCATAAAAGTGATGTCGATTGACAGAAATCGAATGCTGGTTCATGGGTATGGATCGATTAACCTCGATTCTCAAAAAAGCGACGGAAATTCTGCAGACAACACTGAATATTTGGCGCAGAATATCAAAACGTTATTGAAGAAAAACGTCGTAGGACAAATTAATAGCAATCGCGTAGCGCTGGGCATACCGACCAACCGAACATTTTCACGAACGTTCAGCCTGCCCGTGAAAGAAGAAAGCAATATTCGCAGTGCGGTAAATTTGGAAGCCGAACAATACATTCCAGCACCCCTAGATTCTCTTTATTTGGACTATCGAATCATCAATCGCACAAAAGATGAACTTAGCGTATTGATGTGCGCCGCACCAAAGAAGATGATCGACAGCATGTTAGACGCCACAAAACAATGTGGTCTGGAAGTTGCAATAATTGAGCCGAACATCAGTGCAATCGCTAGACTTCTGAAGCGCACAGAAGAAGGGAATGCTCCCTACTGTTATTGTCGACATAGGCACATCAACTACAGATATCGCAATTCTAGATTCTGATATACGTGTGACGGGCGGCTTAAATGTTGGCGGCTATTCACTCACCTTAAATTTAGCTAAAAAAATGAATGTACCAATTGAAACAGCTCATCAATTTAAGGTATTAAACGGATTAAATCCCGGCCCAAGGCAAGCCAGAATCGCAGGAGCCTTGCACCCAAGTTTGGAAAAAATGACCAACGAAGTTAAGCGCGTTATGCGATATTACACAGACCGCTTCCCTGATGAGAAAAAAATCGAGCAAATTCTCATAGTTGGCGGCGGCGGTAATCTTCCAGGAATTGGTGATTTTTTCACAAACGAGCTATTAATGCCAGCGCGCGTGGCAAGTCCGTGGCAAATGCTCAATTTCGATGGACTAGAGCAGCCGGCAAAACAGCTTCGCTCCCAGCTATCACCAGTTGCGGGACTAGCCTTAATCAAGCAGGAGGATATTTATGATTAACCTTCTCCCTCCTCAAGAAAAAAAGCAAATCAGCGCCGGACGAGTAAATGTCATCTTAAGACGATACTGCATCATATCATTGATATTTGCAGGTTTGCTATTCTTAACTATTGGCGGATTTTATCTATTCTTAGAAAATAGCCGCACCTCAGCTCAAGCTAACATCGACGAAGGAAACGCCAAACTTGCTCAATACCAATCGACGCAAAAAGAAGTTAGCGAGTTTAAGAAAGACCTCGACTCAGCCAAGGTAATCATTAACAGCGAGGCCCACTATTCTACAATTATTCCAAAAATTGCACAATATATACCATCAGGCATGGTTTTGGATTCTCTGACACTAGACACTTCAGCGTTAGATAAACCATTGTCATTAACAGCTCTTGGAAAAAATAGGGATGACGCTATTCGAATAAAAACCAGCTTAGAAAAGTCAGAAATATTTAGTGACGTTCACTTGGAGACTGTTGTTTATAGCGGCGGAAACCAATCGTCAGACAAGCCTGCAGATTATCCAATCACTATAACAATTAGCGTTACACCAAAGCCAGAGGTCTTAAAACAATGAAAAAAGTTCTAAATGCCAGTATCGCGCGAATTATCTTGTCGTTATTATTGCTCATAATATTATCAGCAATGGTAGGACTAGTTATTTTCGCCTATTCATTCCTAAGCAAAACATCAGAAGAAGTCGGAAAAATGCAGACCGAGGCAATTGCAGTTGATGCAAAAATACAAAGTTTGCTAGCATCGAAATCTCAGCTCGACCGCAATTCCGACACAGTTAAAAAAGCAAAGAATATCGTCTCAGAATCGAAACTTTATCAATATCAGAATCAGATTATTCAGGATCTAAATACCTACGCCGACCGCGCTGGCATTCCGATTAAATCTTTCTCTTTCCAAAACGAACCAACAACCTCTACTAAAACAGCGACATCTAGCAAGCAAACATCCACCAGCCCTGCTGGAGTGAAAAGCACTTTCGTATCAATTCAATTGGGAGATCATATAGATTACACGAAATTCCTACATTTCCTTAGTCTTATTGAAAAAAATGTCACTCGAATGCAGCTTTTCAGGCGTGTCAATTTCCAGAGGCGCAAATAATCATGAAATATCAATCCAATCACTTGAAGTAAAGGTTTATACACGATGAGTCCATCAATATCAGAACAGCTCGAACCAATCGTAAAATCACTGTCCAAATTCCTGTGGCGATTTCATGTGATAATATATAGCGTTGTCGTAATCGGAGGCGTAGCAATCGCGATATTTCTTTTGAGCGGACTTTTAGCAGTTCCTACCGAAGAACCACAAACCGCATCAATAAGCTTCGATAAAAAAACCATGCAAATTATTAAAGACTTCCGACCGTCAACTTCAGCAAACGACTCGTTTAGTCTGCCAGCTGGTCGCTCCAATCCGTTTGCCGAATAGAACACAACCGTTTATAATATAGTTATGCTTATATCCGCAGATCGCTTCCTTGATATTCCCGTCATGAGTCTTCAGACGGGCTCCGAACTAGCGCGAACATCGCGGGAAATTATCAATCCGAAGAATCTGTCTATAATCGCATATGAGCTTGAGGGGCGACTTTTGGACCAACATCCTAGTTTACTTCGCATTGACGATGTCAGAGAAATTGGGCCGCTCGGTATGATTATCGATTCAACCGATGAGATCATTGGCATTGATGACGTAATTACTATAAAAGAAATTTATGACATCAATTTTACATTAAAAGACAAGTTGGTTATTGATGAAAAAAATAAGAAAATCGGAAAAGTTATCGGATATACGTTGGCGGCTGGGAATTTTATTATACAACAACTCCGAATTCGGCGACCGTTCTTGAAAAGTTTTGGCGACACAGAACTACTTATTCATCGTTCTCAGATTATAAAAGTAACCGACGATAAAATTGTTGTAAAATCAGCAACCATCTCACACATAGCCGAAAAAACACCTATTCCGCAGATAAATTCATACGAAAATCCATTCCGCAAGCAGCCTCGTCCACAACCAGAATCTACAAAAGTTGATTAATCATTTTGGGTTTTCAAGAGCCTTCTTAATGTCGTCGTAAGAAAAACCCTGCCTAGCCAAATATTGCATAAACTTCTGCTGATCGCTATATCGATAACGTTTTTTAGCAATAACCTTCCGCAATTCCTCGTCATCAGAGCGAATATTCTCTTTAACTAACGACTCAATCGTTGCATTATCAATTCCCTTTTGCGCCAACTCCAACTTTCAAACGACGAATACTGGCGCCTTTTTTCATGAACCGTTGCTCAAACCAAAATCGAGCAAATTTTTCATCGTCCAAATATTTTTTCTCAATAAGACGATCCAAGACGCGCTCGGCAATCCCCGGCTTCACTCCGGGACGTTCAATAATTTTTCCAGTTTTCGCTGAACGTCGACGAGTGGCTAGCGTTTTCCGACGCAGGTAATCGCGCACTTCTTTGATGGCTCGCGGACGCATTAAGCAATATTCTATAGACCTAGCATACAACTTGCCAAACTGGCTATCGTCTTCTAGTTTCGAAATTTCCTCTTCCGTATATTCGCGACCAATCTTAATGCCTAATTCGCCGACCTGGAATACGTCCAAGCTAAAACGATATTTCCCGTCAACACTTACATTGACACGATTTTTATCACGAGCCTGAAGAGAAATATCGGTGATTTTCATGAAACTATTATAGCGCTAAAATTATACGCTAGCTACTGGTGGACTATTCGACCACCTCAACCACTTTGCCATGTACGCCGTTGTAACAAGCGGCAGCACGCGGCTTAGTAATAACCGGCAGTTGGCGCGGAATGGCACTCATATCGACATCGCCAAGCGTACCAGCCTCGACACACCCAATCGTAATGTGTGGACGAAATCCATCGATATCCAGCCCTGGATGAATGTCGTCCAGTATTTCAAGCAACTTCCGACGTACTTCAACCATCCAGGAAGTTTTCTGTACACGCAATTCAACACAAACACAGTTACCGGCTTCATCTGGCAAGAAATTGACACCGTCAAGCACCAGTTTGTCTAGGGACGGCAACGCAGCGGCAGCTAACTTGAGACGCGGTATATCCTGCTCAGTTACATTAATCAGCGTTGCGTGTGGAATAAACTCACCGAAATCAAGATTCATTTTTTCCGACAGTTCTCGAATGTAAGCAGTCTGCTCGTTATCAAAAATAAGATTAACTGACGCCATGTGGTGTTCGGCTGAATATCTGGACTCTACTGCTCGCATTACTTTTCCTCCCCCTTCACTTTATCGCGCACTTTCTGATCAATTTCCGCCAAAACCTCAGGATTTTCCTTCAAGTAAGTCTTCGTTTTATCGCGCCCTTGACCAATCGTTTCGCCGTTATATTTATAAAACGCACCCGACTTTTCAACTATACCGTGCGTTGCCGCCAAGTCCAGAATATCGCCAGTTTTACTAATTCCCTCGTTGTACATAATGTCAAATTCAGCCACACGGAACGGCGGTGCGATCTTATTTTTCACAACCTTAATTTTCGTACGGTTACCAATAATATCATCGCCAACTTTAATTTGACCAATTCGACGAATATCAATTCGCTGCGACGCGTAAAATTTCAACGCATTGCCGCCAGTTGTCGTTTCAGGATTGCCAAACATCACGCCAATTTTCATACGAATCTGATTGATAAAGATCACCGTGGCTTTTGATTTATTGATAATTCCCGTCAATTTACGTAGAGCCTGACTCATCAATCGAGCCTGAAGACCCATATGAGAATCACCCATATCGCCATCAATTTCAGCCTGTGGCGTCAAGGCAGCCACCGAGTCGACTATCACCAAATCCACCGCGTTAGAACGAACCAACGTCTCCGTAATTTCCAATGCTTGCTCGCCGTTATCTGGCTGAGAAACCAACAAATTTTCCGTGTCCACGCCCAGACGCTTAGCGTATGCTGGATCAAGAGCGTGCTCAGCATCAATAAACGCCGCCGTTCCACCCTGCTTCTGAATTTCTGCAATAGCGTGAAGTGTCAATGTTGTCTTACCCGAGCTTTCTGGACCATAGATTTCTATGATACGACCTTTTGGATATCCCGCCACCAAGCGCCAAATCCAAACTCAAAGCACCAGAAGGAATTACTTCAACATCGACTTTATGAGCCTCACCCAATTTCATAATTGATCCATCGCCAAATTGCTTGGTGATTTGATCCATTGCTAGACCAAGCGCCTTAAGCTTACCTTCGTCAACTTTTTTATCCGATGCCTGACTTGACTTTTCTGGATTTACTGTTTTACTGTCTGATTTTGCCATAGCATTCCCTCCTTAGTTACTTCCTTTATTATACCGATTTGTCGCAAGATTTGCTATAATTACATTCATGAATAAGCGAAACGGTTTTACTATTATTGAACTTTTGGTTGTAGCGACTTTCTTGATTATCATCGCAATCTTAGGTTTCTCACAATATACAAAATTGACCAATGAATCAAACAACACCAAAAAACGCACCGCGATTAACGCTATGCATTATAGCCTGGAAGAAGGTTTTTACGTTAAAAATGGCTATTATCCAGAGAAGTTAGAAGAAGGCACGCTTCCGACTATGGATCCTGCGTTATTAAAAGATCCACAAGGTAAGAAAATTGGCGAAAAAGACAGCAGTTATCGTTATGAATCTTCAAATTGTAATGATGGAAAATGTAAGTCATACAAACTCGTTGCGACGCTTGTCGATGAAGATGACTATATAAAAGAAAGTCGCCACAAATAATTAGCTAATCATCACAAACAGGACGGCCATTCTTAAAGTCTTCAATAGCATTGTTGATTATAGCAATTTGCTTACGTGGATTTGCCACAAAATGGAATATGTATGTAGTTTCTTCACCCTCGGTGCTGAGACGAATCGTGCCATAATTGAAAAGAGTCTGAATAATGCCTGATTGGAGGAAGCTTGCATCTTCAATACTACCTAAGCTCACCGTTTGCTCATGCCTATAAAAATAAGCTACCCTGGATTTCCTGAATCACACTTTCGTTGGTCATGTAAAAAAATGATTTTTGCAAATATATCCACAAGGACACCGCACCACCAAGCGCCACCAACCCAATAAGCAACATCGCCACGCCAAACACATCGGTTAGTGACGGCATTGGCGAAATAATCGAATCTCGAGCAATTGACGGATAAAACATTACAAACACCATGATCATCACCACCAAGAAAACCGAGATTCCCGTCGGGATTAGCATACCAATCGGATGGCGTTTAATATCCAAAATAATATATTCGCCTTCGCTCAAATTGAGATTCGGGTATTGCTGAACTGATTTTTCGTGTTTTTGCTTCAGATCGTCACTAATAGTAAACGGCTTCGGATCAATATCCCTGGCAACATGTACGACTTGCGGTTCATTAGCATATTGACTCCGTAATCGCGGATCAAAATTCTCCCCATCAATAATTTCTGGTCTTGCCGTCACATAAGAATTCGTCTGCGCCACAACCGGAGCTGGACGACCAGTCTGCGGCGGATGATGGTATAGTGGTCGACCATCAGCATCATACGCAACAGGCTGCGTTAAATCTTCTGACGAGGATGTTTGTGGATTCATGCCTATATTATAACACGACAGAACTTAAGATAGTCTTGTTTTTTGCCCATGGCGGCTCCTAGTTAAGTTTGTCTGGTTTTATTAAAGCACAAAAAGCCGAAGAATACGATAACTATTTTCCCAAATGTCGCTTTGCTTTAATCGTCACTCGACGACCACGCGGTGTACGCTCAATAAATCCAATTTGTAGCAAATATGGTTCATAAAAATCCTCAATTGTCGTCGCCTCGTCACCAGTCAACGCCGCAATTGTTGTTAAACCAACAGGATTATCGCCATAATTCTCCAGAATCGACTGCAATAAATTACGATCAGCCGGATCCAAGCCCAACTCATCCACTTCCAACATTTCCAAAGCGTTGGTTGTAGTTTTTACATCAATTATTCCGTCGCCATTAACGTCGGCGTAATCACGCACGCGCTTAAGAAGTCTATTGGCAATACGCGGCGTCAAGCGCGCTCGCGTCGACAATAAATCCGCCGCTTCACTTCGAATTGACGATTCCAAAATCTTCGCACTACGCGTCACAATTTTCGCAATATCCTCTGGCGTATAAAATTCCAAACGATAAATATGCCCGAACCTATCACGCAAAGGTGCCGCCAAACTTCCGGTTCGCGTCGTCGCGCCAATCACCGTAAATCGCGGCAAATCCAATCGAATTGATCGCGCTGCCGGACCTTTTCCAATCACAATATCCAGCTTAAAATCTTCCATTGCGGAATACAAAATCTCCTCCACTGATCGACCCCAACCGATGAATCTCATCGATAAACAGAATATCGCCGTCCGACAAATTAGTCAGAATCGATGCCAAATCGCCCGCTTTTTCAATAGCCGGACCGCTAGTAATCCGCAGATTCGTGCCCATTTCATTAGCAATCACCGTCGCCATAGTTGTCTTTACCAAGCCCCGGCGGACCATACAACAATACGTGATCCAACGGCTCGCCGCGCTTTTTAGCCGCATCAATCGCCAAGCGCAAATTACGTTTTAATCTTTCCTGACCAACATATTCAGCAAAACTCTGCGGACGCAGACTCACCTCAATTCGCTGCTCTTCAGAATCATCATCATGCGAACTTGTATCAACTATTCTTTCAATTGCCATACACTAATTATATCATTTGTAGTACAATAGGGGTGTCTACATCTAGAACCAGGCGTTTTGAGCGCATTGTTTACGTGCATAATGGGCAGCCGTTATCGAGCGTAAACTTGCGTTCTAGGTGTAGACAGCCAAATTTAACGGCTGTCCTTTTTGTTGGGCGGCACATCTCATAGGAGGGGATTATGGATAAAAAAGACAAAAAACCAGTTTTTAAGAAGGTATGGTTTTGGGTAATTATTGTTATTATTGTGATTGGAGTATCCAGCGCATCGCAACAGAACAAAGCCACTGTCGTCAATACAAACAATAATACCCTAGTGTAAATTATACCAGACATGCGGTATTTATTCACACCTACAAAGACATGCCCGAGCTCGTAAGAACAGTTTCACCAATGTAACGAGGAGATAACAGCTTCTCACTGTGAGCCATGGGTCAATCCTGAAATATTTCTTGGCTCGGTTCATCCAGTTCTAGGTCAGTGATGAATCGCCTATTCTCTCAATTTGCTATATACTAATTATAGCATTTATGGTATAGTATTAGTATCTACAATTAAACTAGGAGTTTACAATGCCGGAATTTGATGCCAAAAACCGAAAAAAAGACATAAGAGAAATATATGACCAAGTCCCAGAAGGAATTAGGTTAATGTCAGAGGCAGTGCCGTATATTTTGGCTGAGCTAGGATTAGCGCCTTGCGACGAATCTGAAGGAATTGAGTCGACCAGGGTCGCAATTGATGTAAAAAATATCAGCAACACCTTAACTGAGCGGGGATATAGCAATTTAGAGCAAACAAAAGAATACGACCCCAAATCAACAGAAATTGCAAAAACACGTAATTGGCTTACTAGAATATCCATTTTTATGGTAGATGAATCGCATCGAAAGACGCTTCAAAAAGAGCTGAAATATTCGACCAAAAAGTCTGCAATCCCATTTGATGATCGCTCATGAATATGGCATACAAGGTCAGGGGTTACGCAGTGTCGAGCTCAGTGCGACAGACTAACAACTGACACAGAAAATCTCATTAGAGAACGCATGCGTTAAAGAGAAAACGGTCGTATGATATCAATTACTAAAACTCTGTTTCTTCAAAGCTTCAGTAACTCGCTGAGATGTTGGCAAATTTGATATCAACGTTTTTCAAGTGCCTTAGTTGCATCTGCCAGCGTATAACCCAAAGCCATCAACGCCTCCAAAGCTTCATCGGAAGTGTTTAATTCAGTCTGCAGCGGAGCTTCCGTTCGGCCATAATGAGTCGGTAAACCAACTTTATCGCTCAGATCAACCACTACTCGCTCGGCGGTTTTTTTGCCAACGCCAGTGGCCTTTTGTACAAAGCTGCTGTCAGCATTAGCAATAGCGTTACGCACCTGTTCAGTATCACCCAAGCTCAAGATAGCCAGCGCAGCCTTTGGACCAACCCCCTGAACCGTGATTAGCATTTCAAACAGTTTTTTCGCCGCCAGACTAGAAAAGCCAAACAATTCCTCCGACTGTTCGCGCACGTGATGATAAGTATAAAATTTTACTTCTTGATCTAATATCACCGCGTCAAAATCATTAGTCGCCACGCTAACTTCATATCCAACACCGTGAACATCAACGACTAGCGAGCCATTAAACTTCTCAGCAACTTTTCCAAAAACATGTGCAATCATATTTCAATTATACCCGATTCATCGCTGCGTGTGTAATTGCTGCAGCCAAAGCATCCGCGCAGTCATCCGGCTTCGGAACATCTTTCAGACCCAAATTAAGGCGCACCATTTCCTGAACCTGCTTTTTATCAGCCTTTCCATAGCCGGTCAAAGTTTGCTTTTATTTGCAGTGGCGTATATTCAGCAATCGGCATTCCAGCTTTTCGCCCAGTCAACATCGCCACACCACGCGCCTCCGCTACAGAAATCGCCGTCGTAACATTGCGCGCAAAAAATAACTTTTCAATCGACATAACATCAGGATTTGTTTCGGCAATAATCTCTGTTAGACTATCAAAAATATCTTCAAGCCTTTCGTCAATTGGCGTATGTGCCGGCGTCGTCACAACTCCCGCCGTGACCATCTTGAACTTGCCACGAGAAAAATCAATCACACCAAACCCTAAAATCCCCGTTCCCGGGTCAATCCCGATAATTCTCATATCTTTATTATAGCAATTATTTGCCGTTAGCGGATTTAATGATTTCGCGGATTTTCCGCACAAATTGCGAAATTTCCCATCGCCATTGCCATACGCCATAACCGACGGCCAGTAAACTCACGCCACCAAACACCCACCAACCCCAAGTAGCACCAGCGACTTGCTTAACTTCAGCAGCCGCCGAACTAACAGTTGGCATACTAGCCGATTTTATCTTTCGGCATCGCTTAGTTTGTGGATTGCGCTCAAATCCTTCTGGGCATTCTTTCGCTATATCATCAGTGGAGGCAATTTTCTTACATCGACCCGTAGATGAATTGCGAAACTGACCTTCTGGGCAAGGCTTCAAAGTTTTTGCCGCAGCCGATGCAATAGATCGACATCTGCCGGTTTCTTCGCTACGATAATAGCCATCTTTACAGGGCGTAATAGTTTTTGCCGCTTCAATTTTTCGACAACGGCGGGTTTCCGGATGGCGATATTGACCAACAGGGCAAGGACTTTCAACGGGCGGAACGGAAATTTTCACACATTTGCCCAACGCGTTCCTCTCATAGCCATTCTGACAATCCAAATATTCCTTAAAGATATTCTCAGAATTTTCAGTTATCATAAACGTTTGCATCCACTCATCATCAATCAAACTCCACGAAGAGCTTTTCGCTAACTTCTCATATTCAGCGGAATCAATTTTCGAGCCAACCTCATCCAGTAAATAAACTTTTCCTTTTGTTTTTGGCAATTTCAGATTCGTATTTTTTATTTTGATCGTTAAAAATTCGCCAGGATTTAATTCGATGTCACCAATATTTTCACGAACGCCAGAATCGCCAACCGTTAATTTACAGCCCGTCGTAATGACGGTTTTTTCGCCAGAATTGATAATCTCAATGAATTGTTCATCAACGTTCGACGCGATTTCACTTAGCTTCAGACCTTCACATTTATTCAACTCCTTTGAAGATTTAGGTTTAGGCTCTGAATTCTTACAATTTGGACGTGAATACGGCTCAACTTCCTGATTGTTAAGATTTTTACCTGACAAAAAATTTTTCGAATCAATAATATTTCCATCAATAAAACAGCGCCAAACAATTTTCACACCGCCTTTAATTGGCGAGCCTGCAGACTTTGAATTATTTCCCCAGCCAACAGTATCTGAAACCGACCCGTCCGAACGCGACAACACGACCGATCCGTCATTCTGAGCCAAACCTAAATTATTATCAAACTTTATGGCGCCCGCCAACATCTTATCGTTCGACAATACCAAAAATCCGTTCGCCAAAATTACTTCATCCTTGAAATTTTTTCCAACGGTTTTAGCGCCAGATCCAGCGTAATATTCTATTTTCCAACCGGCCAAATTAACATTCTGATTCGTCGGATTATACATCTCAACATATTTTTTATCCTGACTAATTTTTGAAATTAATATCGGCGCATTTTCTTCTGTGCTTTTATCTGAATTATCTGTTTTTAGCGGCTCAGATTCGGGGTTTGGCTCGGACTTTGAAGACTCATTGGTAGCAGGATTTTCGCTCGGACTATCTATAGACGAATTCTCTGTTGGAGTCTCGAGATTTTCACTTGATTGAGAAGGTGAATTGCTATCGATCTGTTCCTTATCAACAACTGAATCTTTCGCTTCCTCAGCCGATTTAAGACTATTATCGACAGTCTGAGCGTCATCAACTTTCGACTCTTGAGTAGCACCTGAAACGCCTTCCGCCAAAGCCAACGGCGACGGCATTATTAGTGCCACGGCTAGTATCATAAGTAGTGTGTTGCGCAAATACTTCATGCTCGCTCCTTGCTTATGGTTAATCATCTTTAGTTTAGCGTACTTTGTCAAATTAAAAATCGCCCCAAAAAAAGGAGCGATTACTTAAAGCGATAATTTTATTCCGCTGTGATATCCGCATTTGTATGAACGTTCACAACGTCATCCAAATCGTCCAACGCATCAATCATCTTCATCAATTTCTGCGCAGTTTCCATGTCGGCAATTTCTATCGGCGTATTGGCAATATATCGCAGTTCCGCATCTTTAACCTTCAAGCCCTGTTCAACCAATTTATTCCGCACGCTCGCCAAATCTTTCAACTCCGTATACACGATAATTTCGCCGTCTTCCTCGACAGCATCTTCGGCGCCAGCGTCCAAAACCGCCAGCAACAAATCTTCCCCGCTGCCTTCGATAGTAATGACGCCTTTGCGCGTAAATTGGAACATCACACTACCAGCATCAGCAATTCGTCCGCCATTTTTAACCAACGCAGTTTTTACCTCTGGCAATGTTCGATTGCGATTATCTGTCGCTGTTTCAATAATAACGCCCACACCACCAGGACCGTAACCTTCGTAAGCAATTTCTTCCAAAGCCGCCGCGCTCTTATCCGCAACTCGGTCAATTGCTCGCTGAATGTTTGCGCTAGGCATATTTGCAGCCTTAGCCTTTTCAATTGCCATCGCCAAACTTGAGTTCAACGCTGGATCTGTGCCGCCACGTGCTGCAATAGCAATTTGATTACCCAATTTCGTAAAAATCGCGCCGCGCTTAGCGTCAACAATCGCTTTTTGTCGGTGAGTTGTAGCCCATTTACTGTGTCCTGACATAATTTCTCCTAAAGTTATTTGCTATTTCAATCTGTTACTATTATACACTACTCCACAATATTTATCTTAGCGAGGTCCAATTTAGTTTGCTTTTTCATCCAAATCATTGCCAAAATTAGCGCCACATATAAAAGCCGCACACTGCCACAAATTGATACTAACTTCCATTTGAGCCCATTCAAATCCAGCCGTCCAATTGGTGATTTGAATCATATAGCCAAGTAGCCACGTCGTCGGAATTGCGATCAAAGCGCCAATCATCGGCACAAAAACCAGTACGCCCGACATAAACGTCAGTAGCATCGCTAGCGGTACAAACGGCAAGATCAGCATATTCGCAATTAGCGCCACATTGCTAATAACCCCAAAACTCATCATAAGTAGCGGCAATGTCATAATTTGCGCCGACAAAGTTTCAATTAAAATTTGTCGAAACGCGCCCGGCTCTTTATTACCAAAAAAGTAAGAATGAAGAAGCGGCGCTAACATAATTACGCCCGCAAACGAAGCAAAGCTTAATTGCCAACCCAAATCACCCCAACCAAATTGCGGATTTATCAATAGCGTAATTGCCGCTGACACAGGAAGTAGGACTAGCGGATGAATTGTCCGACCATAATACCACGCCGCCAAACTCAGTCCCGCCACCAAACCAGCCCTCGACATACTGGGACTTAATCCAGTCACCGCCATAAAACCAATTATCATAACAGCCGCGCTGAGCATCGCTAAGTATTTTGATCGCTTAGCGAATAATCGTCGCGCTAAACGAACTAAAATTGTCAAATTATAGCCGCTCGCCACCACGATATGCGTTAGTCCAGCAATTTTCAAATTGTCACTTAATTCAGCTGGCATAGCACGCCTTAAGCCCAGTAAAAATCCCAGCCCTAGCGCAGATTCAGACTCTGGAACGTGAGTGCGAACTCGCCCGGCAAACCAATCACGAACTCCCACCGCTACATCACCCGGAACGGGTCTTTCGGCGCTAATAATTTTCGCCCGATATATGCTTGCTGAAAAAGCCCCAAATCCCGCCGTCATTTTACCCTTAACCCTCACAATATCACTGCGCTTAATTGAGTTTTTATCTGGCGTCGTCACCCAAATTTGTCCCGGCAATTTTTCATTATTTATCTGCAAATTGCCCAATCTAAGAACTGTTTGACCATTTTTATCGAGATCAGGATCCTCCAAAACTTGACCTTGGATAATTGCGACTTTTCCGATTAACGAATCATAAACCTCCACGCCTTTTCTGCCAATTTCACCGCGCCAAAGACCAATCAAAACTCCAGAAATAATTGCTAAAATCACAAAAAATCGCCAGCGCCAAATTGCCACAATTACGAAAATAGCCAGCCCGACCAATAAAAATAATGGATTCGCCGCAAACGACCGCGGTATGTAATGGATGGAAATTACGCCAATTGTCAGACCGAGGCACCACGCCGCCACCAACCAAGAAATATGCAACTTCTCAAATAGCCAACTATTCATACTTAAAGTATATCTGCATCTAAAGCTACAAAAAAGACTCCACCAAGGGAGTCGATTTCAAATTTGGAGGGTCCACCGGGGCTTGAACCCGGGACACCCTGCTTAAAAGGCAGGTGCTCTAACCAGCTGAGCTATGGACCCATTCGGAATATCCGCTTTCTTCATCCTAGCACAAACCAACACAAAGGTCAATGCTTAGCGAGTTTATGTCCGCCAGTATGTAGTGAAAAAATGTCAATTAGACCGCACACCAGACCAAACGTAGCCACATACCGCCAATTATTCGCGAAAATCTTATACAACTCCAGCGCCTGTCCGTCTAGTGATATATATTTTCCCAGAGGAACCACCAATAGCGCTGCTGTCAAAAACGCAATTCCCACCGCCGAGACAATTCTCTCATGTTTTTTCTGATATCTCGGACCGCTTAGAAGAAGCATAATTAACGGAACCAACGTTAAGACTAATCCCGAAATTACACCATTTGGCAATAAACCAGTTTCCAATTTCAAACTATCCAACACTCCCCGCCAGCCAGCTGCCCCACCATTCTGATAGTAAAAATCCCGTCGCCAACGACAACGCCAATGGACCAAATCTTCGAGATGAAACAAATGCAACCGCAAAAACCGTTATTAAAATTGCTCCAAATAGAATTATTACACTCATTTATCTTCCTCCAAATCAAATTTTACCTGTGACCCAACCGTAGCGCTCGCCTGCTTAGCAACTCTGCCTTCACCTCCAACACGTACTTTGCAGGAACCGGTGGCGCATATTTTTCATGCGGCTCAGCGTCCGGCTTGATGTTATGTTTTACATAGACAACGCGCTTTTTATCATTGATCCAAATCATATCGACCGAAAATTTCATATCTTTCATCCACATTTTATGACGATCGTTATGATCAAAGACGAACAGCATGGCATAATTCTCATCAATTCCCAGCCTTCCAGACAGACCTTTCTGCTGCGATTCTTCGTCATTAGCAATTTCCGCCTGAAGCATCGTCTTATTCAGGTAAATCATTTCCGTTTTCGGCGAAACCGTTCGAAAAGCATAAAAAATTGCCCCACCAATAACCATCAGCATTCCGCAGATAAATATCCATTTGATGACAGTCTGAGTTACTGTCGAGTGACGAGGCTCGTCCATAAACCTATTATAACAAGTTTATGCTTAAGCGCCGATTTTATCTTTTTTATTGCCACGCTTGGCGTTTCGATCGATGTATTCAATTATCTTTCCAGCCACATTTCGGCGAGTAATTTTCTCAATTCCAAATCCTGGACTAGCATTAACTTCCAGCACCAAAGCACCACGGCTCGACCTCATAAAGTCGACCCCGGCAACCGTTAGCCCCATTGCCTTAGCGGCTTTCACGCACATTTTACGCTCAGAATCTGTCAATTTTATACTGGTTCCTTCGCCGCCCTTGTGCAAATTGCTGCGAAAATCATCGTCCAAACTCTGACGCTTCATACTAGCCACCACTTGACTACCAACCACAAACGCACGAATATCGACACCAGCCGACTCTCTAATAAACTCCTGAAGTAATACGTTCGTGCCATCCGAGTTGGTCAAATAAAACGCCTGTAGAACCGACTTGGCGGCCTTTTTAGTTTCCGCCAGAACCACGCCATTTCCGTGCGTACCACGCGCCAACTTAATAATTGCCGGCATACCACCAATCTCTTCAATGAGCGAATCAATGTCAGTCGCGTTTCGAGAAAGACCGTCTTCGGAATCGACACTCCCGCTTTAACTAATAACTGCGTTGAGCGCAACTTGTCTCGTGCCCTAGTAATTGCAATCGAGCGATTCATGAAAAATGCCTTCGGATGCATCATCTCTAATTGTCGCAAAACCGCTGTTCCATACTTTGTCATGTGGCTTGCGATTCGCGGAATCACCACGTCAAATTCACCAATTTCCTTACCTTTGTAAATAACCGTCGGATGCTTTTCGTCAATTGAAACGTAGCAGTTTTTATACTTAATAACTTTAACTTGATGACCGCGTTTTTCAGCCTCTTCCTTCAGGCGAAGCGTCGAATAATTAATGTTTCCGTTGGATAAGATTGCAATTCGCATTATTTTTCTTCACCTTTCTGATGATATTTTTTATAAAATTCGTATGGATTCAATTTCACTTCTTCATTAAGACTAGAGGTTACGGACGGTTTTTTCCTGCGAACATTTTTTCTTGATACGTCTACTAGGAATTTTCCAGAAATCGACCGTCTCCCGATTAACACAGGGAATTCATTTTTTGACCGATCAGATAGATTCATCAACATTTTAATTTTTCGCCCACCAAGCTTTACCCAAAAGTGCGTTCGGTAACGAATCTGCTCATGACCAGACGAACTACGCACCCTCGCCACGGAATAATCAGTTCTCTTAAATATCTTACCGTCATAATACGGCGATCCCTCACCAAACAAAGAAAATTTCAACACTCCATCTTTATCAATGCGAATATTACTCGCCCAAACCGCACTGGAATCGGCGCCCGTATCAATTTTAGCTGAGACTTTTTGCGCTCGCTCGCCGAAGTTCACAAACTCGGTTGACCCAATAATGGCTTTTTCTTTCATACGTCAATATTATGGCATAAAAACTATCTTTTTGCAATATCTTACCTTTTACCTCTTTGAGCTCTCGCTACCACAATTGTCACCGCTACAATGATAGATATACCAGCCAAAATAGCTAATACATAAGTGTATCCCGACAATAGATATATCAAAGCTAATGTCACACATACAGCACCCCAGGTCGTAACTAGTCGCTTGTTAAGTACCAGCCCCACAACAACCATCAATGAATGCTCTATTAAGAATAATATTTCCATAACGCTGTCTCCTGCGAACGCCAGAGACGAGAGTCGGCAGACTAAACACAGAGAGAGCCAGCACTAGATGTGCTGTCGTAGACTTATGAATATACCCCAACCAACGCCACGACATCACCGCTCCCGAAAGAATTGCCGCTGACCACAAATATGGTATTGTGATGGCGTGAACGGGTAGGGCTAGGTTTTTAATAATAAATACAACGCCGCACAAAATGAGGAGCACACCTGAATCAAAATATAAAATATTCTTTTTAGGAACACCTTCAGACATCAAGGCTGTACCATTAATTATCCACACTAGCGCCGCCAGAATCACTGACGCCACAGTAGCGCTAACTGGTGCAGCAATAGACAATAAGACTACCGACCAGCCGATGGCGCTATAGAATGAAGAGTAATACCAACGACTCGACATCTTTCTGATTCGCGCAGCAATAGCCAGACCGTAAAATACCGCAAAAACAATCAGGGCAACGACTGACATGAATTCGAGTGGAATAGTAAACCATTGAGCTATAAGGCAAAGTAACAACACTAGACTCGGGTGTGCAGCTATTGTCATTATTCGCCAATCTCGTTTAGCAAGTACCGCCATATAAAGAGCTACTACGGCTGCCAGCCACCCCAATATCTTGAACGACAGATCATATATCGCCAGTAGATTAATTATTGGAAGCACTATCGCCGGAACTGTAGCAGCACACAGCGTCATATCACTAATAATTGACGATTGTCTATTCATTCGCAACAGCCAGTACAAAGACCCAAAACCAACTAGGCTCACCCATGCAGTAATTGCAAGATTGTCATTAAACGGTATATTCAACCAATGCAGGGATAATAAAACAAAGATGATTGTCATAAAATATGCACCACCCAAATAAACCTCTCTACGACATCGGTAAAATGCATAGTATAGCGACACCACTAGCGGCAACCAAGCTATCGGATGAATTGACGACAGTACAACAATGATAGCTACGCCAATAATAGAATATAGAAACAACTCACGACTTTTGATAGCTGCATTGTCATGACGATGATAAAGCCATTCTACTATTAATAGCGACGACACATTTATCCACGCCATTAAAATAGAGATATTTCACTAGACATTGTAAAACCTAAAGCTAGCAAAAATACTGACAACATTAAAGAGGTATGGACTCCAACTACAAACTCATAAACTTTTTCGCGCCATACAGCCACACTCATAATGCCAGCGCCGATAGCTATCGCGCCCGATAGGCATATCAGGGCTTCCTCTGTCGCATAAGTGGCTATCATCGCTGAAGTAAACATTGCCATTAATAGCCAAGTTGACGCAGCGCCATATACTAAAGCAGCTTGACTTTTACTAATATTCGGACGCTTCAAGATTAGCAATCGGCAAATAACTGGCAGTGACGTCATGAATAGAAAAATTAGATACTGTACGCGTGGTGCTATAGCTATATCGATATTGAATAGTGTTATACCAATCGGCACCAATAGAATCCCAGATATCACAACCATAACACCGAAGCGGACACGACGTAACAAAAAAAGGATTGCAAGACTAATCGCTGAAATAACACCAATAAAGGTAAAAGCAACCATCATTCGTAGCGAATCTCCAGAACCGATCACGCCAAACAGAGCACTTAATGACACAACAAAACTAACCCATAATACTATTTCATGATGTCTATCGTACTGTTTCTGAATATACATTGATACAGCGGACCAGATTATATTTCCAAGTGCCACTAACCCTAGAATCACGCTTACAACCAACTGATTATCGTCAGATAAATACATTGCGAAACTAGTAGCCATCACCATTAACAATAAGCGAGCTGTTGTCAATTCATAAGTACGCATCTTTTTAGACTTCTCAACAAGAGCAACCGTAAAGTAATATGCAACGCTAGCAAATAACAGTACACTAATATCTAATGTACCCATATATACCGATGAGCTAAGCGCGATAAACATCGTCATCGGCACGATAAACGGATTTACAACGTTTAACGGTTCGGCAAACTGACGAGGAAGGCGACTAGAAAAATACGCAGCCACAGTCATCAAACATCCAAATAGCAGCATTACAACGTAATACCAGACCAGCTGCGCATGCACGACAGCCGGCAAACTAGTCGTCATCGTAAACATCGATAGTAGCGATACATAAGCAAGAGGTCTACTATTCAATCTCACTGTAGCATCAACGCACAAACAGCACCAATTACAGAAGTAATAAGCCAGCACCATGCGAGGTCGATACCTAGAAGTAAGTTCATAGTCCAGCCGCCAATTGGCACGGCAGCCAAGGCGGTGCCAATAAGTGCCGTCGACGCAGATTTCAATATTGGCAAGCGAGCATACAATATCTGACCAATAATATAATAAATAAAAATAAACAGCCACACCAACCCAAACCTAAGTTGAATAGATAGATTAATTGCCTGGGACAGAAGCAATATTCCCGCAGTCAGAAGTAGCGATGCCGTATATAGCGCTATATTAATTGTAGCCTTACGACCCCTCTCCTTTTCCTTGTCATCAATATGTGATGCTCGTTCAATATTATTCTCAACAGGCACAGCAACCGTATTTACTCTCTCTTCAGATGTGGAAATACTAGTAGGAATTATATTATCGAGATTCTCATTTTTACTGATATTCAACGGCGTATTCGCAAGCCGCGAAGCGGCGTTTTGATTCTCGGTAATAAGCCTCACTTGACCGTTGTCATTCTCAATTTTGGCGCATCCATTTTGTGCATCACGTACGCCATCCCAATATCCCTGCCGATAATCTTCGGAATAATTAGACAGCTGGCTATTACCTCTCTGTAATAATTTTATCAGCTTAATTACTACAATAATAACTATTATCAGAAAAATTAATCCCATACCTTCAATCCCTCTTATGCTAGCTTCAGTATAACACAGGAATTTTTCTCGACAAATATACTAGGAAAACAGTCCTCGTTTTTTCGCACCCTTAAATTGTTCCAAAAGTTCCTTCTGCTTTTTGGTTAATTTAGTTGGCGTATCAACAATAACACCCACAATATGCGGACCACGAGATTCGCTATGTAAGTGCGGCACGCCATGACCTGACAATTTGAAGTCAGTGCCACTCTGAGTACCCGCTGGGATTTTCATCGTTATTACGCCGTCCACAGTCTCCACGTCAATTTCCGTTCCCAGTGCCGCATCAACCATAGAAATATGTTCTTCGCTAAGAATAATATTGCCTTCACGAGTGAATTTTTTATGTGCCTTAACGCGAATGTGGACATACAAATCACCTCTACTACCACCAGCAACTGCTTCGCCACGACCACGCAGACGAATTGTCGCGCCATCATCAATCCCTGCCGGAATTTTAATAGTGATATCCTGATTCTGTCGGGTCGTTCCTTTCCCTCGACAAACTGAACATTCTTTTTCAGGAACTTTTCCCTTACCGTGACAAGTTTCACAAACAACCGCCTGCTGAATTTGCCCAAACAGCGAATTCATCGTTCGAGTTTGCTGACCCGCGCCCTTACAAGTTGGGCACGTTTTCATTCCAAATCCAGGCTCGGCGCCATTGCCATGGCAATGCTCACATTCAACATCCAGCATTAAACTAATTTTCTTTTCTACACCAAATACCGCGTCCTCAAAACTTAATGTTACACTAGTTTCAACATCACGCCCACGCGAACGACCATTCCCAGAGCCGCCAGCTGCGCCACCGAAGAATTGGCTAAAAATATCACCTAGTCCACCGTCACCAAAATCAAAGTGAACGTTTTGACCGCCGAATCCACCAAATCCTTCAAACGGATTGCCAGAAAAACCGCCACCAGACGCGCCACCAACGCCAGCATGACCAAATTGATCATAACGCTGTCGCTTCTGCTTGTCCTTCAGAACTTCATAAGCCTCATTAATTTCCTTAAATTTAGCCTCATCGCCGCCCTGTTTGTCGGGATGATATTTAATTGCTAATTTACGAAAAGCCTTTTTTATCTCATCTTCAGAAGCGGTCTTTGGAACGCCCAATATTTCATAATAATCACGCTTGCTCATACCTTATATATTATACGCGTTTAGCACTCTCAGTGCAAGAGTGCTAAGTCCAAAAAAGGCCGCTCTTTTTATCGAGCAGCCTTCTTTGTAAAGACGTTAGGTTTATTTTTCGTCGACAATTTCGCCTTCGACCGGCTCGTCTTTATCAGACTTTTTGTCGCCAGCTTCGTCGGCTTTTTTATCGTCGGCTGATTGTTGATACATCTTAGCCCCGATTGGCATAATCGCGTCATTCAAGGCTTTAATTGCAGCATCCAATTCGTCCTTATCTTCAGAATCTTTGTGCTTTTCAGCCTCTTCGACAGCCTTTTCAATCGCTTTGCTTATCATCGTCAGAAATCTTATCTTTGAATTCGTCCGGCATTTTCTTTGCCTGATAAATAGCGTTTTCAAGCTGATTCTTCGTATCGACAGTTTCGCGCTTTTTCTTATCTTCGTCCGCATGAAGTTCGGCTTCTTTTTGCGCCTTCTCAATATCTTCCTTGCTCATATTGCCAGAGTTTTGGATAGTGATTGATTGCTCCTTGCCGGTTCCCTTGTCTTTGGCCGTAACGTTAAGAATACCGTTGGCGTCAATATTAAAGGTCACTTCAATTTGAGGCACGCCGCGTGGTGCTGGCGCAATACCATCAAGCACAAAACGACCCAAACTCTTATTGTCATTAGCAAACTCGCGCTCACCTTGAAGAACGTGAATTTCCACCTGAGGCTGGTTATCCGCAGCTGTCGAGAAAACCTCGCTCTTGCTTGTTGGAATCGTCGTATTTCGATCAATCAACTTCGTCGACACGCCACCCATCGTCTCAATTCCAAGAGAAAGCGGAGTCACATCCAGAAGCAACACATCCTTAACATCACCAGCCAAGACACCACCTTGAATTGCGGCACCAACAGCCACAACCTCATCTGGGTTCACGCCTTGCATTGGATCTTTTCCAAAGAAATTCTTCACACGCTCAACCACAGCTGGCATACGAGTCATTCCACCAACCATAACTACTATTGTTAATGTCGGACTTAGAAAGCTTAGCATCCTTCAAAGCCTTTTCTACTGGACCATCCAAGCGATCCAATAGATCCTTAACCAAATCTTCCAACTTAGCGCGGCTCAAGCTCATCTCAAAGTGTTTTGGACCATCAGCATCAGCAGTGATAAATGGAATGTTGACTTCATATTCCGTAACCGTTGACAATTCTTTCTTCGCCTTTTTCAGCCTCGTCCTTTTAGGCGTTGCATCGCTGCATTATCTTTACGAAGATCAATTCCTTCCTTTGATTTGAAGTCGTCCAGGAAGTAATTGACAATAGCGTTGTCGAAATCTTCACCACCAAGGTGTGTATCACCATTGGTTGCCTTAACCTCAAACACGCCGTCACCCTAGTTCCAGCACCGACACGTCAAACGTACCGCCACCAAGGTCGAACACTACGATAGTTTCGTCATTCTTACCCTTTTCCAGACCGTACGCCAAAGCCGCAGCTGTTGGTTCGTTGATAATACGCTTAACTTCCAATCCAGCAATTTTACCAGCATCCTTAGTTGCTTGGCGCTGTGAATCGTCAAAGTAAGCTGGCACCGTAATCACTGCTTCCGTCACTTTTTCACCCAAGAAAGCCTCGGCGTCAGCCTTAATTTTACTAAGAATCATTGCTGAAACTTCTTCTGGCGTGTATTCCTTATCGCCCATTTCGACCGCCACGCCAGTACCTTTTTTTAACAATCTTGTACGGCATGATATCCAAGTCTTTTTGTACTTCCTTATCATCAAACTTACGACCAATCAAACGCTTAACGCCGTAAATCGTGTTTTTTTGGGTTTGTTACACGCTGACGCTGAGCAACTTGACCGACAAGTCGTTCACCCTTTTTATTAACCGCAACTACAGACGGCGTGGTACGATTACCTTCGGCGTTAGAAATTACCTCTGGTTTTCCAGCTAACATATACGCAAACGCGCTGTTGGTTGTACCGAGGTCTATACCAATAATTTTACCCATATGATTCCCCTTTCTGTTATGATCACATCTGGTCTATATCTTATATTCATTCTAGCACTCTTTCGTGGCGAGTGCCAACTATCTCAGTATAAATAATTAGCACTCTCATGTCAAGAGTGCTAAACATATTTTTTTCTTAATCAAATTATTGACGAGTGACTTTTACCATTGCGTCGCGAATAACTGAGCCGTTCAAAGTATAGCCAGCGCGAAGCTCCTCGGCAATAACCTCCTTGTCACCATCCGTTGATTCGTCAAATTGAACAGCCTGATGAAATTCAGGATTAAACAAAGTGCCAGGTTTGGCGTCAATTTTCTCCAAACCAATCTCCTTCAATTGCTTGTCAAGCTGCTTATTCAGACCAGCCACGCCCTTAACCCACGCATTATCTTGAAGTTCCTCTGGGACGTTAGCAACGGCTCGCTCAATTGTATCAATAACTGGCAATAATTTCATCACCGACTTAGTTTGACCCAACTCGTGCGCTGATTGCTTTTCTGCATCCACGCGCTTACGATAATTCTCAAAATCCGCTCGAGTTCGCTGCAGATCCGACGTCAGCTCAGCAACTTCTTTCTCTAAATCTTCAGCTTTTTTATTCTTCGTCATTTTTTCCTCCTTTTAAACGGCAAGATCGGATCACCACCAGCCGTAACAGACTCAAAGGCTAAAATACAAATCGCTCCAATAATAAATATTATTATTGAAATTATTACAATCAGCCACGCCGGCAAACCACTTAATAATCCACCAATCCATTCAGCCATTACAATACCTCCTCTAGCATCGCGCCCGTACGACGCACCAGCTCCATCGTTCGACGATAATTTTGTCGCGTCGGACCAATCACACCGATGTAATTATCGCCACCAGACGATGACTTAAATTTACTTATAATCAACGTAGCTCCCACTACTTTTACCGATTGGGTTTTCGCTACCAATAAACACATTTAACGGTTCGTCCGGCGCCGCTTCACGCAGCCACGGCTCGATATTGTCAATCAATTTAGCAACTGCCTGAACGTGATCGCCGTCACCAAACTCTGGTTGACTAAATAGCTGAGTCATTCCGTTCATATACAAACTCGAACCAAATGACGCAAAACCAAAATTGCCAGTCATTTTCCACCAAACCATCAACCGCTCGACGAATCGCTTTGTCTGAAGTATCAACATTTGAATTGACGTGCGCCTCAATTGCCTTCGTACTGCTATCAATACCGCTCGGCAATTCCGTCATTTGCGCCGCCGTGATTCCATTGACATAAAAACGATATCCCTTATCTGTCGGAATTCGACCTGCGCTCGTGTGGGGCGCCTCAATAAATCCCATCTCCTCAAGTTTTGCCATTTCACTGCGAATCGTGGCGCTACTCACGCCAAACAGTTTGGCTAGCGTTACACTACCAACTGGCGCCGCAATTTCAGCGTATTGCTCAATAATAGCGACAAGGATTGCTTGTTGACGTTCGGTCATAGTCCAATTATATCGCAAATCTAGCACTCATACAAGCAGAGTGCCAAGCCTTATCGTCTTTCCGTAAAGTAGCGCGCTGCATCCGAAGAGAAACAACATCATGATCATAATATGCACGCCAATTGAGATCAAAAGCAACATAATCGACGCATTAATTCGCCCAATTGTCACGGATAAAGATTCGGTGACAATGGCTAGTGTCGCCACAGAAAGTAGTGAGATTCGCGCCCGACTACTTCCTCGAAGTAGTAGCCCAACCAGCACGATTTCCGCCACGACCAACAACACATTAAAACCAGCCATCATTGACAACATAGTATTCGCGGCATTTATATCAATTCCATCAATATTCGCAACCTGCACCAAAGTCGTCGGCCAGCTAGAAAAGTCCACCAACATTTGCCCAATTGTGAACAACGACGCCAGAATCATTAGTCCGCCGCCAATTAAAATCTGCGGTGGTCGGCGACCCCAAAGCTCTTCCAATAGGGTTTCGTGATTTCGCGGATGACGATCATAAATTGTGCCATCCATAATCACTCCGAGCCGCGTTGAAGTCGCGACATTATCTTCAGCCTTTATCCAACTGACTTCCAAAATCGGTAAATCGCCATCAGTGCGAATGGAATCTCCAAGACCATTGCGCGAATGATAGCCCGTTGAAAAATCCTTTAATATCGTCACTCTAACATTTTTATTGTTACTTTTAACCGACTCAATAATATAATCTCGTTCAATATCAATATTCTCGTCAATTTTATGTGTGAACTGAAAAGTAAACAAAGAAAAGCCAACACTCTTATCGTATGTACCAGCCGCCAACCAATCAACTCGATGACCGCCAGGAAGAAGCCAGCCAGTTGGGCATCGCCAAAACCTAACGTGATGGCGACGCCTTGGATTGCCGTCAACTTCCTGCTGATAAGCAAAGTCCTGCCGCCTGCCAAACAAAAACGCTGGCGACACTGGTGCATTTGGATAACTACGACCGCTCAGCACCGTAAGCACCATTTTCCAAGCCGACCTTGGAGTTATATCATCCGCCAAAACCCAGCCAGCCTCAGTCATTGCCTTATGGAGCTTTTCTTCCGAGCCGCGCACGCTCAAATTGACGGGGTCGCTTAATACTCCGTCCGCCGTTCGCGTCCTGCCGATAAAATAGTTCGGCACGTACATATTACTCAAAATTCGATGAAGTCTAGGCAGCGCCAAATACGCCACAATTATCCACACAACAAAGAACAAGCCAACCAGCCACCAGCCGCCCGTCGCCCAACCTTCTCTAAGTACCAACCACGCCAACCAAAACGACGCCAAACCTGCAAAGATAAAAAAGGATTGGTCTAACAATGTAGTCAAGGTCTTCGAGGAGCGATCTTGCCTGGCTGCTATTTTTTTTGGAGTTTTTACTGAACTCATAGATTAATTATATCATTGAGGAGATTTCGAGCTACCAAACGCGCCTCGTCATCTTGACGCTTAAACACGTCGCCGCGCAAAATAATTTCCTCGGTCACTCGAATTGCTCGCTCCAAATCGTCATTAATAATCACGTGATAATACGGAACTTCAAGCGCGTAAGCCAACTCTTTTATCGCCGAGGCGTGACGCTTTGGCCACTCCGCTTGAAAATCTTCTTCGGTTGCGTAACGCTTTTTTAATCGCTCAATCCAAGTTTGGCTATTTGGTGGCACAATAAAAATCGCAATGCTATCTGGCGCCAGTCGCTCATATTCCTCCACGCCCTGAACGTCAATGTCGGTGATTGCCACGCGGTTCTGATCATGTGCTAATTTCAACTCAGCCACCGACGTCCCATAAACCGTACCGTGAACAAACTTTGCCTCAATAAATTCATTATTTTGTAGCATGATTTTCGGCAGTTTGCGAATCAATAAAATGATAATCAATTCCATCTTGCTCGGCACATCCGTTATTTGTGCGTGGCGCGCGCGTAGTATGAGAAACAATATCGCGAAACTCTGGAGACTTCAGTAATTGTTTTTTTATCGTGTCTTTGCCCGCACCAGAAATTCCCGCAAGCAGCGCAATTTTCGTACTTTTGACCAACTCAATTGTCGATTCAGTTGGCTGATAATTTGTAATAAGATCTTCAATACTTGGCATAATATTTACCTATAATAACTCATCAAGTACAGATTGCCAATTGGGAAATTCAGAACTTCCAAAACGAATAAGCCGACCAGAAAACTCGCCCGCGCCATTCGCCGTCCGATCGTCAATCAAAATATCGCCTCGACTCAAATTCTTTGCTGACGAAAAAATAACCTTACGGAAGAAAACATTATCCGAACCTTCGCCGCCAAAATACTTTTTCACCCACGCCAACTTATCGCCCAAAGCCGTCGGATTTTCCCACGGAGAAGAAGATAAAATGTATAAATCGTATTTGTCTTTCAGGGCGTAAACCGCCTCGATAGCTCCAGGCACTGGATCCATCAAAGAAAAAATTCCTGGAATATTATCGTGCTGACCAGCAAACTCATCAATCAACTCAGGCGATATCTTTGTTAAAGCAGATTTGAAATCCGCCAAAACACCATCCATATCAATATAAACAATAGGTTTTTTCACTATTAATCCCTTTTTAGCATCACCATAAATGCTTCGCTCGGTATGTCGACTTTACCAAAGCGTTTCATTCGTTTTTTACCGCGCGCTTGCTTGGCGAGAAGCTTCTTTTTACGACTGACATCGCCGCCGTAAAGATAGCCCGTAACGTCTTTTCGATAAGCGCCGATATTTTCCCTGGCAATAAATTTACCGCCAATTGCCGCTTGCAATGAAACCTCAAAACTCTGACGCGGCACAACTTCCTTCAATTTCTTAACAATCTCACGCCCCAAATGCTGCGATTCCGACCGATGACACATCACGCTCAGCGAATCAACCATTTCACCCTGCTACATAAAAATCGACGCGCACCAAATCTTCCACTTGATAATCCGCCAACTCATAATTAAACGAACCGTAGCCGCTGGTAATAGATTTCAATTGGTCATAAAAATCCGTCAACAAATTCGCAAGTGGCGCCGCAAATGAAATCAGCGCCCGCTCGTCGATGTAACTCAGGTTTTTCTGGCGACCACGCTTACTCACAATCAACTGAATCACCGCACCAATGTAATCCTGCGGCACGACAATTTCACCATCAATCCACGGCTCGCGAATCTCTTTTATCTGCGCTGGGTCGGGCAATTCACTAGCAGACTTGATATCCAACTCCTCGCCATTCGTCAAACTAACTTGATAATCAGTACTCGGATTGGTCACAATTAAATCCAAATTATATTCACGCTCCAATCGCTCACGAATAATATCCATATGCAGCAATCCCAAAAAACCGATTCGCACACCATAGCCCAGCACTGGCGAATTCTCCGGCTCGAATTGCAGCGCTGAATCGCTCAGGCTCAACTTTTCAATTGCCTCTTTCAGGTCGTTATAGTCTTCGTTGGACACCGGGAAAAACCCCGCATAAACAAACGGCTTAACTTCTTTATAGCCTGGAAGTGGCTGGACGGTAATTTTTTCAGTCATAACTATTTGTTATTATATCAGCTCAATGTTTTTATATAAACGCACAGTAAATCGCTCCCTTGCATGCCTACTTATTCTCAGCAAATTATTCCTTACACGCTGAGGTCTAACCTATAACTGCTCAAAAATCTTATGCGCTTGATTCTTGCCAATAACCTGAACCAGTTCAGCGTAACTCATCCACCGACCGCGTTTAGCTTTGTCGCGACGATAGTCCTTCTCGTCAGTAATATCGCCCTTAACTATCGCATCAACATTACGCCAAGCGACCCAAGGTATGTCATCGCTCAAAAAGCTATAATCTAGATGAACATAATTTTCGTTGATCAGTTTATAGTCTGACGATGAAAATCCGCGCGCATACAACTCGCGGAGAATAACATCTGCTAGCTCGGCAAAACTGTCAACCGTAACACACAAAAAGTCATCGTATTCCTCACCAAGTTCGTACGATCGTCCATTCATAAAAATACTATACGAAATCATCGTCGACAATTTTCTCATCCAACCACACACGACGATCGCGTGTTATCGGAATTACGCGACATCTAATCTTCTCTGTAAAGTTTTTGAAATTACTCATAATTGCCAACAACAGATATATCAATACCTATTTCGTGCATTTTATTACATCTGCGCTTTTCAATACAGTATATACTATTTCCACTGTCGCGTCTGGTTGATCTTGTGCTTCTCAAAATACACTTCCGCCAAATTGACGTCAAACCGATTTGCCAATTCCATCAAATAGTTCAGCACGTCCGCGAACTCCTCGCGCAGATTATCATGGTTATCAGGTCTTTTTTCTCCCTTAAATCCCTGTCTCTTTGCGAACTGCTTTTGCCAGCTCGCCAACTTCCTCGGCTAAACAATAAGAATACTTCAGTGACAGAATTTTTATCCCAACCCTTTTCTCCTTTACATGTTTGATCGAGGTGTTTTTGCAATTCAGTTAAGCTTATTGTTTGTGGATTCATGGATTTTTCCTTCTTTAATCTTAATTAACTTACACTTGATGGAATATAAACATAGCAGGAAGCAAGAATCTGCTCGCTATCCAATCCTATTTTTAATTACTATTATACTCTGATTTATCAAACAATATATCACTTTGGTTAAATATTTTTTCCTGTGATAGTCCAAAATCTCTACCAGCAACTTTTTTATGAAGTTGCTGGTTTTGTTTATATAACTTTTATAAAGAAGTAATAAAAGTTAAACCGCCTAATATCACTCCCGCTGCATTGGGAATGATGAGGATCCAGTCTTTTTTAGGTTCTTTTGTCCAACCATAGATTACCCAAATTAAACAAGAAACTGCTGCGAATAGTGGTTGGAATGGTTGAGCTTTTTCTCCTTGTAGGTTAGCGATAATTTGTGGAATATATGCAATAAAGACAAGGATCCCAATAAAAGCTCCAATAGATCCGACAAAGCGATTAATTTTTTGTTTAGACATATAATACCTCATGAGGTTTTATTATATTATAAAGGAAAAAGATGCTGTCAATAATTTTGTGTAAACACTCTAGTAGAGTCTTCAAACAAAGTAACTAAGTAACGTTCCAGAGCCTCCTCGTTAGGAAAAAGAACCTTCTATTTCGTTTGACGTTTGATTTCTTTATTAAGAGACTTAATGAGTTTTGTCGAATAAATGCTATGCCAAATCTGGTAAGGAAACTGATTTCAGCAATCATACGCGTCAATACTACGAACCAACGCCAAAAAAATTCAGTTAAGCTATTGTTTGTAGATTCGTGGTTTCCCTTTTTAATCTTAATTAAAATATCTCCCCAGTGTTACCGTATCGCCAACCCGCGCCTCGCGTGTCGTTTTCAGGTTCGTCACAATATAGCCAATTTCGCCAGTTTCAAGCGAAGGGTCGGGTTGCATGGCTGGGTTAAGATGACCGACTTCCAGAGCTAGTCCATCTGCGCCAGTCGCCATCATTCGGATAGATTCGCCCTTTTTAATTCGCCCATCAACCACCCGCACATATAAAATCACGCCACGATAATCGTCATAATAGCTATCAAAAATCAACGCCCTAGTCGGATCATCAACCTCGCCAGTTGGTGCTGGAATTTTATCAACAACCGCATCCAAAACCTTATCTACGTTTTGACCAGTTTTAGCAGAAATATGAATAATCTCGTTTTCATCGCAGCCCAACAAATTAATGACTTGCCTGGATACACGTGGTATATCAGCGGCCGGCAAATCAACCTTATTCAAGACCGGAATAATCGTCAAATCCTGCTCCATCGCCAAGTAAACATTCGACAATGTTTGCGCCTGGATTCCCTGACTAGCATCAACCACCAATATCGCACCCTCGCAAGCCTGCAAACTACGCGAAACTTCATAGCTAAAATCGACATGCCCCGGAGTGTCAATCAAATTCAGATCGATATTTTTATATCGCATTCGCACCGGCGCCAACTTAATAGTGATGCCCTTTTCCCGCTCCAAATCCATCGAATCCAGCAGCTGCGATTTCATCTCGCGCTTTTCTACCGTCCCGGTCATCTCCATCATTCGATCAGCCAGCGTAGACTTGCCGTGATCAATATGAGCAATAATACAAAAATTCCGAATATTTTCCATTAGCCCTTAAACTCCAATCGTCCCAAATAACACTTTTTTCAATCGTGCAAGAATCGGGTCAATTTCTGGCAATTTTAGCCACTTCGAAGCCGCGGCATACGCGCCAAAACTAACCAATGAAATGATAACGAATTTCGGAAAAGCGCTAAAGAAACTGTCGTCATGATAACGAAATGGCATAATTAGCACGGCAACATAACAAACCACACCCGTAATAGTACCTGCAATTATCATCTTAAAAATCGCTCGCACGAACGTCATGTCGAATAATTTTGGCATTTGACGATTCATAACCGCCAAAAGCACAACCACTTCCAAAACCGCCACTGTTGATTGGGCCCAAGCCAATCCATACGCGCCCATTTTCAAGACCATCGATAGAACAATTGCTAAAATTATATTCAAAGTAATCGAGAAAATTGAAATGTACAGCGGAGTTTTCGTGTCTTGGCGGGCATAAAATGCTCGCGCGGCCATGTGATAAATAGTTCGGAATAAAATTGCCACGACCAAACAGCCCAAAATTCCCGCGATTAGTTGATTGCCACCATTGCGGATAAAATGCACGACATATCCCCTGGTAAAGAAAATCACCACCGACACCGGAAGCGCCATCCAAAAAATAATTCTCAGCAGGGAACGCAGGTCTTTTTGAAATAGGTCATTTCGACCTTCACCCAAATGCTCAGTTAATTGTGGAAAGGCGGCATTTGAAATCGCCACGCCAATAAGATTGATCGGCATCATATGAAGAGTCAAAGCCTGTTGGTACGCCCTAACCGTACCGTCAGCTAAGCGCGAAGCTAAATTGACCTCGACCAAACTAACTACATAATCCATACCCTTGATCAACCGAACGCGCTGGCAATAAAGATAGAAACTTTTCCTAAAATCCCTTATTTCGCCAATAGAATTTTGAAATTGTAATCAAACCCAAGTCCAGCCAAACCAACCGCACTGACGATCAATTGCAAAAAAATGATCCCCAAAACCACGCCCAATGCCACGCCCATAATGCCGCCGTCAAAAAAATCTGCCAGCCGAATAAATTGACGCCGCCGGTAAACCACACCGTACCAATAATAATACCGACGTTATACAGCATTGGCGCCAGCGCACAGAACATAAATCGCCCAACCGCTTGCTGAATACTAGCAATCACCGCTGCAACCGCAAAGATAAACGGATTAACCGCGATCACCTGCATCATACTGACCGCCAAAGCATGACCAGACTCACTCAGACCAGGCGCGATTAAATACTTCATCAACGGATCGGCAAAGATAATAATCAACACCGACGCCACCATGGTTATTAGCGCCATAAAATTGATCATGCTAGAGCTAATTTGCCAAGCCGACTGCTTATTGCCCTTGACCCAGCGCTCATTAAAAACTGGAATGAACGTCACACTAAGCGCACCGGAAACCAGCACTGCAAACATAAAATCTGGCACCATAAAAGCTGCCGTATAGGCATCCAGCCCAACAGGATATCCTGCCGATACTCCATTTTTACTTGGCATATAGGCGGAGTTAAGCAGACGATCACGGAAAAACCCCAGCAAGCTCGACAGTAACGTCGAGCTAGCCATAATCGTAGCAGCCAATTTCACATTAAGCCGCTGATTTATTTTCGTAACTGTACTACGAACGCGCCCCATAGTATTTTACGAATGCAGTTTAGCTTCTTTTGGTAATTTAGTGCCCTTAAGAATCTCGTCAACCTCAGATTCTTCCAGAGTTTCTTCCTTCAGTAGAGCCTCAGCCAACTTATCAAGGAACGAACGATTCTCTTTCAATACCAACATTGCACGATGTTTAGCTTCGGTAATCAATTGCGCGACTTCCTCATCAATCATCTTCGCAGTCTCATCAGAATACGGACGCTCTCTGGTCATTTTATCGAACATCAAGCCGCCGTTATCTTCATGGAATACTTGATCGCGTAAGCCCTTGCCCATTCCTTGCTCAATCACCATATCACGGGCAATCTCAGTCGCTTTTCGCAAATCCGAACCAGCTCCAGTAGTGATTCCGTCATCGCCGTAAATCAATTGCTCAGCGATTCGTCCGCCCATTGCCCGAGCCAAAATATCCTTAAACTCGTAAACATTTGTGTAGCTCTTATCTTCTGGCGGCAAGAACCATGTTACTCCACCGGTACCGCCACGTGGAATAATCGTAACCTTGTGGACCGGGTCAGAATCAGGCAAGACGTGACCAACAATTGCGTGACCAGCTTCGTGATAAGCAGTCAACTCTTTCTCGTGATCGTTCATTATCTTAGTCTTGCGCTCTGGACCAATTGCCACACGCTCAAACGCCTCAGTTAATTCGTCATTTGAGATCTTCTTCTTGTTGCGACGAGCGGCAATGATCGCAGCTTCATTAGCCATATTTCGCCAAAGTCCGCACCAGATGAGCCAGCGGTTTTTGCCGCCAATTTATCAAGATCAACAGTTTCATCAGTTGGCTTTTTCTTAAAGTGAACTTTCAGAATTGCCTCACGATCTTTGCGTTCTGGTAATGTAATATTCACACGTCGGTCAAATCGTCCAGGGCGGAGCAAAGCCGGATCCAAAACATCCGCACGGTTGGTTGCTGCCAAAACAATAACATTCGTTTCGCCATCAAAACCGTCCATCTCCACCAAAATCTGGTTCAGAGTTTGCTCGCGTTCATCATGACCGCCACCCATACCAGAGCCACGCTTACGACCCACGGCATCAATCTCATCGATAAAGATAATGCACGGGGCATTTTTCTTAGCCTTAGAAAATAGGTCTCGCACTCGGCTAGCACCAACACCAACAAACATTTCCACAAATTCAGAACCGGAGATCGAGAAGAATGGCACGCCAGCCTCACCGGCAACAGCACGGGCTAGCATCGTCTTACCCGTACCAGGATTACCGACTAATAACACGCCTTTTGGAATCTTTGCGCCCAAATCTTTATATTTCTTCGGATGCTTGAGGAAATCAACAACTTCCTGCAGATCTTGCTTGGCGTTATCATTTCCAGCGATATCCGTAAATAGAACCTTTTCCTTGTCTTGTCCATAAAGGCGAGCCTTACTCTTACCAAATCCCATCGCTTGATTATTTGACCCTGAGCTTGGCGCATCATAAACATAAAGAACACCACGATAATCAGCACAGGCACAACCATAACCGCCAGGTTCCACATGGTTTCGCCGGTTGTGGATGGTGGAATAACCTTCACCTCAACCTTAGCATCCTTGTTCAAGCCCTGCTCATAAATACTACTAGATTCCTTGACTGAATGCTCGGTAGGTTTTGATTGATCTTTCGGAGTAATCTTAATGTCATTTCCTTGAATCTCCAATTGAGCAATTTTACCGTCATTTGCTCGACGCACTACATCAGATAATGCAACATCTTTAAGATTTGACGCAGGGAAGAGTGTTGCGTAAAAAATTAACGCTACAAAAATTATAATTGCCCAAAACAATCCAAATCGTAAAATTTGACTTATTCTATTCTTTCCATTTCTTTGAGGCATCTTAACAGCCATTCTCAACTAATCCTTTCGCCTATACTAATCAAACTCTCTTTATTATAACACTTCTTAGCGTCAATTTCATCACAATACCGCCGCCAACTTGCCAGCAAGAGCCAGCTTTTCCAGTTTTTATAGCAATTAGCATACGCTCCAATTGAGAACCCAGCAACGATACATCATAATGTCGTAAAACGTAATAATATAGCAATTCTTGTGCGACATTATCATCTATCATCGTCAAAAAATACCGACTCAGGACTTCTCCATCAAACTTTTCTATTTCCTGCTCAATTTCCCCTCTTAATTCTCTCTGTTTTCGCCACGCCTCATATACTCCAAGCTTCTGGTATTCATCAAGTTCACGATTTATCTTACGCCTAAATTTATTTCTCTGATACAAGTCGCTTTGATTTGTCTCATCTTCACACCATTCCAATTTCTGGCGAATCGCGTATTCATAAATTCTCTGCTTCGTCCAACCATTCATCGGCCTAACTATTTGACTATCACTCATCCCCGCCAAGCCTCGCCACCTGGAGCCACGCTTAAGGTTCATTGCTACAGTTTCAATAATGTCATCTCGATGATGTGCTGTCACTATCACGCCATCAAAATCCGTCGCCACGCCACGCAAAAATTCATACCGTCTTTGGCGCGCCAATTCTTCACTGGCATCAGCCCCCAGCTTTTCACGCCGACAAACAAATTGTATTTTATATCTATCAGCTAGAGCCTCGACAAATCTAGCATCACTCGCCGAATCCTCACGAATTCCGTGGTCAAAATGAGCGACCACCAAATCTTTTTCCGTTCGCGACATCAAATCCAGCAAAACTACCGAATCAATCCCACCACTGACTGCGATAATATATCTCACATATCCATTATCTCACAATTTACCTAAAACGTATTTGGCAAATTTTATACTATCTGTTACAATCAATGCAGTGTGGCACCGTAGCTCAGCTGGTTAGAGCGCAGGACTCATAAGCCTGAGGTCGGTGGTTCGGGTCCACCCGGTGCTACCAGAAATTATCTTTTCCTCGTCAATACGACGGGGAATTTTTTATAGATACTGAATTAAATTAGCTCAAGCTCTTCAGATTGAACGCCATCCAAAGCCGCCAATCGTCGTGACACAAAACTATCCAATTCCCATGAATTACGCTGACGCTCCCACGTTGCTAAATCCCTTTTTCGGGTTACTTCTAAAAATTCAGCTAATTCACTGGTGTTGATTTCCATATTTTTTTCCTTTTTTGTGTTAATTATTTAACTGTCTTTATACTATCATAAATTTGACAAAAAAGCAATACCTTTTTCGGTCATTATTTACCTTTTCATTCCGCTTGTGGTACACTGGTAGAGAAGGATTTATACACAAAAATGACCCCTGTAACAATCTCATCACTGGCCACCATAATTTTTGCAGCGATTATTCACGCTAGTTTTCAGCTTAGCGTCAGTGTTTTAACGTTACTTAGCGGACATTCAATTGGCAAAAAAACCGCCCAGAGAAAAATTTCGTATGAGCAACAGTTTTGTACTTGGAGTCGCAATGACCACCTTGCTACTTATCAGCTCAATTTCCTATTTCTTATCACTATTCATCCACCACGTCACCAGCGCAGAGCAACTCGTTGCCGCCATCTCTTCAGGGATGATGTTTGGCTTAGGAATCGCAATTTGGACATTCTACTTTCGACGACAACCAGGAACTTCGTTATGGCTTCCACGTAATTTTGCGGAATATTTAAACAAGCGCACCAAAAAAACCAAAAATTCCATAGAAAGCTTTGCTCTGGGAATAATTAGCGTTATTGCAGAAATCATATTTATTATCGCGCCAATTATCGCCGCCAGCCTGGCTATTATCACCCTACCAAACCCCTTCTTGCAAATCATTAGCATAGCAATCTACGTCATCGTGTCCACGCTGCCGTTATTTGTCGTTATCGTCTTGATCGGCAGCGGACGCAGCATCTCTAATTTACAGCGTTGGCGAGAAAACCATAAGAGATTTTTGCAATTCGCCAGCGGTGGTAGCTTATTAATTTTGGCAGCATTCCTATTTGTCGACCGCGTTATTGGTGTCGTTAGCTACGGAGGCAATTTATGGTAAAGCCGGGTCAAATTGATGTCATCAAACAAGGAAAACGACCGCCAGAGGAGTTTAACCCAGATAAGCTCCACAATTCCATAATTGCCACCTGCCTAAGCGTTCGTACTCCAGAAGGTCAAGCTCAAGACATTGCAAAAACCGTTACTCTGGGCGTTATGAATTGGTGCGAAACTCACCCAGAAATAACCTCTGCCGATATCCGCCGCCAAGCACAACGCATTATGAAAACTCTGCATCCTGACGCGGCTTATTTATATAAAAATTATAAAACCATAATTTAGGAGATTTGATGTCGCAAAAACCAACTTTTGACTATGACTATATCGTAATTGGTAGCGGCGCCGGCGGTTCGCCCGCAGCCAGTATATTAGCAAGTGCCGGAAAAAAAGTTGCTATTGTAGAAAAATCAACATTCGGCGGAGAATCACCAAACTGGGGAGATGTACCAACTGGATTTTTAACTCACGCTCTTAACGTTTATCAAACAGCCAAAGATGCCGCTAAAGTTTGGACTGCGCACTAACTCTGTTGGATATAATTACCCTTCTCTGCTCTCCTGGAAAGACAAAGTCGTAAAGAGAACTGGAGCTGGCGGCAATCGCTATTATTACGAGAAGCAAGGCATTAGTGTTTTTGCTGGCAATGCACATTTCTTGAGTCCGAACGAAATAGCCATCAATCGAAGACACTTGTCCGCTCGCAAATTTCTCATTGCAACTGGATCTGATTGGCAAATTCCAGAAATACCTGGGTTAAGCGCCGTTTCTTACCACACTCCAAAAACTATTTTTAGCTTGAAGCGCCCACCAAAAACCATGTTCATTGTTGGCGCGGGAGCTACGGCACTAGAATTGGCGCACATCTTCTCCACGCTGGGAACAAAAGTTTACGTAGCAGAGAAATCGTCCAGAATATTATCAACATTTGACCCAGAAGTCAGTGCTTTGGTTACGAATGACGCAAAAAATCGCAACATTTCAATCTTAGCTCGCACTAAGATTATCGCTATACAGAAAATCGTCTATACAAAAGCGCGTCACCTTTCTGCAAGGGCGAATAGAAAAATCTGTGCGCGTTGATGAGATTCTAATTGCTGACCAACAATTGCCTGCGACAGATTTAGGTTTAGAAAACGCTGGCGTAAAATATACCGAAAATGGCATTTTGGTTAATTCTTACCTGCAAACTTCCGCTCGGCATATTTTTGCCGCAGGAAATGTAACTGACGCTAATATCCAAACTCACACAGCTTTAGCGCAAAGTCGTATTGCGGCTCATAATTTGCTACATAATAATAAGATTAAATTCAATGATTCCCCACGCCTACAAGTTGCATTTACTCAGCCAGAAATAGCTCAAATTGGAATGAATGAATACGATTGTAAGGTGAAAGGAATAAGCGCAAAAATAGCAATTGTTCCGCTCACGACTACCGTACGCAGCAATATTACCGACCAGCGAATAGGTTTTGTGAAATTGATTGTTGATAAGAAGCGAGTTGTCGTAGGCGGAACGATCGTCGGACCGCACGCTAGCGATATGGCAGCCGAGCTAGCCCTAGCTGTTCGGCATAAAATTACCAGCGAAGAACTAGCGTCCACGCCGCATTGTTTTACTTCTTGGTCAGAAGCCGTGCGAATTGCCGCTGGAAAACTTCTATAATTACCTCTGATGCGCTATAATAAGTCTCACGGGGGCGTAGCTCAGGGGTTAGAGCAGTCGGCTCATAACCGATTGGTCGCTGGTTCGATCCCAGCCGCCCCCACCACAGTCTGAACTTGATAATCATAAGATGAATATTTTTACCATTCCTGCTACAATATTATGTGGTAGATATTAAATTTGCAAAATGAACAAATTAAAACTCAAACGATTAATTTACAGAATACAGCACGACTATTTAACCCTAAATAATGTCGTTATTGCTGCTGCGATTTTAATTGCTATGAGTTGGGCTTGGGGCTCTATTGAGTCAATGCAGAAAAACTACGAATTACAACGCTCTATTGACAACAAACGCCAGCAAGTGGAAATAGAAAAATTGCAAGTCGCCTTGCTGGAATACGAATCGAAATATTATCAAAGCGAAGAGTATCAAGAATTGACTATTAGACAGCGCACGGGAAAAGGTCTACCTGGCGAAAAACAGCTCATCACCCAGTCATTTTGAAAGCGCCACGCCTGCCCAAAAACTTGCGTCGAGCGCGAAGCGAACAGATAGCAACTTCCAGCAATGGATGAACTTTCTATTTGGTGGCAATAGTCATAAACACTAAAGGTATTGCAATTATTACGCTAAACTGATATTATAATTATGTATCGCGGGGTAGAGCAGCCTGGTAGCTCGTTTGGCTCATAACCAAAAGGTCGTAGGTTCAAATCCTACCCCCGCCACCAAGAAAAATCCCTCTTCATCCAGAAGGGGGCTTTTTCTTTTTAGGTTACTACATACACTATTCAACCGAACTCTCCTGACGCTCTACGCCCAAGATGTCTGAGCAGACTCAATCATATCTTCACAGCATTTGGACAGCTTCTAACTTTACAGCTGAAGTTTCCACTCGATTCTTAGTCGACATGCTCCAGAGCCTTACGCGCAAAGCTCAACCTCGCATATTTATCTACCCCTGTCTCGTCACTATGCGGCTCTTTTTTCAGCTCAGATCATCAGATCAGACTTCATGACGTTCCGCATGGTCTATGCCGACGTCATACGACAGATCTTCACATCTGCTAGACTATAGATTGCTTTCTCTGCGTGACATCGTCAGTCACTGCTAGCTAGTCGCCATCAGTCACAAATATCGTAGTCAGAATACGTCACGGCAGCTTCCGTCGATCAACACGTCGATACGCTTCAGCTTCGAGTGTTATCGTCTATCGCTCAATACTTCGAGTCTTTCGTCTTCCATATAGTAACTGTTATACCACAATATCCACAAATAATCAACCCCACAAAAAACTCCCCTGCTTTTTACAGAGGAGTTATGGCACCTGTTTGTTTGGTTCTACTATATCACCAAACGCGCTTATGGTGCAAGCAAAGGACTATTTTTTCTTAGAAATTGTCAAAAAGCCGTTGCGTGGGTTTTCTTTCACAATACGATCTTCTGGTAGATCACATGGTGTACCCTTTTCATTCTTCTCAACCTTAGCGAAGAAGTAAATAGTTTGAGTCTTGCCGCCGCGCAAAGTTACGTCAGTCTTGTGCAAGTAATATGTGATGCCCTTTGAGTTGGTATGTTTATAAGCCATTTGGTTATATACCTCCTATTAATGATATACCTATATAGATTACTATCTCTATATCACCCCTGTCAAGCTAAAAAGCTTATTTCGTCGCCTAAGCATCAACTTTAACATCCCCAGAACAACCAACCTCATCACGATAATCACAGCAATGAATATCGTCACCAGCAAAGACCACCCCGCATAATCAGCCGACCATATCGGAGAGACAAAGGTGTGATAATACGGCTCGGTTGAAGGCGCTTCGAATTGTAAATTAGCGACTTTTGCAGCAGGATATTTTTCCCACTCTTCATTAATGCAGCTAACATATCTCGGATCCGCCTGCGTCGTAGCCCTACCGTAACCACCTTGCCGTGCCCTAGCGTCACAGACGGCCCTAACTTTCGACACAGTGTCATTGTTAGACTGATTTTTTATCTCCTCCTCGAACTCTTTCAGCTTCCGGTCATACATTTGTTTATACGTATGATCCAGCGCAATCTTCCCCGGATCAGCGTTCATATGTGTAGATACATAACGCTGCAGATCGTATAGTCGCTGCTGAAGATTGACTATATCCCCAGCCTTATCCGCATTTTCTACAGATTCTCGTCGCTCGACCATACCAACATTATTCAACCTCAAAAAAAGTTGCCGAAATAAAACCAGACATAATCAATAAAATAACCAACTGCCAAGTCTTAATCTGACTGAGTCGCTTAATTCTGAACTTGGTTTTCTTCTTATCTATAGCCATCCCACCACCTTCTCTATGATTTTAGTATAGCAAATTATCCCAATGACGTGAATATTGTTACCGCTGCGGTGGTATAATATTTGTATGCGAATTTATTTTTCAGGAATTGGCGGTGTTGGCATCGGACCACTGAGTAGAATTGCTTTAGAGGCTGGGTATGACGTTTGCGGCTCCGACAGATCACCAAGTCTCATCACAAACGAATTAGAGTCAGCCGGAATTCCTATTTCTTTTGACCAATCTGGCGCGTTCTTGCAATCAGAGCACGATAAATCACCATTTGACTGGTTTATTTACACCGCTGCTTTGCCAGAAATCATCCAGAATTAGTCTTAGCGCGAAAATTAGGCATAAAAACCAGCAAGCGCGACGAATTGCTGGCGCAAATAATCGCCGATAAAAACCTGAAACTTATAGCGGTCGCTGGCACCCACGGAAAAACCACAACAACAAGCTTGTTAGTCTGGACAATGGAGCAATTGCAAATTCCCGTCAGCTATTCAGTAGGTTCAACTTTAAGCTTTGGACCGAGCGGAACGTTTGATAAAAATAGCCAATTTTTCGTATACGAGTGTGATGAATTTGACCGCAACTTTTTGCATTTTTCTCCAGAGATCAGCCTTATCACATCTGTTGATTACGACCATCCAGACACATATCCAACAAAAGAATCTTACTTAGACGCCTTCCGTGAATTCGGTGAAAAATCTAAAAAAGTTATCGCGTGGCAAGAAAATTCCGCCATATTTGATGAGAAAAATCTAACAATCTTGTACGATTCCAATAAAAATATCACTCTGCCCGGCGAGCACAACCGAAAGAACGCTACTTTGGTGATCGAAGCTTTGAAGAATATCGGAGTGGACGCGGAGGAGTTAGAAATATACCAAGCAATAAACTCCTTCCCCGGCTCAGGACGACGTTTTGAAAAGCTCGCCGAAAATCTATACTCTGACTACGGACATCACCCGGTTGAAATTCAAGCGACATTACAGATGGCTAAAGAACTGTCAAACGATGTAGTCCTGGTTTATCAGCCACACCAAAACGTTCGCCAGCACGAAATAATTGGTCAATACACTAATGATATTTTCCGTGATGCCAATGAAATTTACTGGCTGCCGACTTACTTAACTAGGGAAAATCCAGATTTGCCAACTTTAACACCACAACAACTTGCCAAAAATATCGACAAAGAAAAAGTTCATTTTGCCGAATTAGATGACAGTTTATGGCAAGAAGTAACCGCAGCAAGGAACTATGGAAAGCTCGTCCTGTGTATGGGCGCTGGCACAATCGACGGATGGATTCGCGAGCAATTAGCTAAAAATTAGCTTAGCGATCATCGCCGCTGCCGTGAATCTTCCCCCGACTCTGGCGACTGAGCAGTTTATCATTATTTCTGCGAGCCACCTCCTCTAAACTACAACCAAGCAAATGCGCTATAGAATTGACATACCAAAGCACGTCACCGAGCTCTTTTATTATTGCGTCGCGGTCATTCTCTGAGATCTCGCCATTTTTATCGCGTAAAATTTTCTTAAACTTCTCCATGACTTCACCAGATTCGCCACTTAATCCCAATATCTGCGCCATCAATCTCGCGTCAACGTCGCCATATTTATGAGAATCTTTATCTGTTAAGGTAGAAATTGCCTTTGTTGAATAATCGTTAAATTGCATAATATTCCTTTCGTTTATTAGCGCGTAGTTCTTACGAAATTAATAGTTTTTCCTTCGCCAATCCACCTTTGCTCGTAAGTCGTCATTATTTTATATTCGTCACTTAACGCGGATTCATGAAGATCAAAACTCAACTCTTTAATTTGCCATTTCTCTGTCACCAATTGCTCCAAGCTCCAGCAGAAAAAATTGTGATCGTCGTGTTTAATTAATAAAGATCCGTCCGATTTTAGTAATGAAGAATACTTCTTCAAAAAATTAGGATGAGTCAAGCGGCGTCCAGCGCTATGCTTCCTCGGGAACGGATCAGGAAATGTTACCCAAATTTGCTCCAAAGAATTCTGCTCCACTAATTGGTCTATTTGGTCAGCCCGCGCCCGAACAAAAAACACATTCTCCAGCCCTTTTTCCTCAGCAACTTTCGCACCCTTTTGCAGCCGATCACCCTTCACGTCAATTGCTAAAAACGTCTTTTCAGGATGACGTAATGCAAGCTCCACACTGAATAGTCCAGTTCCAGCACCGATTTCCAAACAATCGACTCCCCGCTTTATCCACTCGTCAAACTCAAAACATAGAGGTGAATTGTGGAATAAAGCGAATTTATACTTCTTACGTTTTCTGGTGATAATAAATTGATTCGGATCGACAAAACTCATATTTTCTATTATACTAAATCAATAATGGATAAGCTTATAAAACAGTTTTTGGATTCTTCTACGTTAGGTCAATGGCTGCACGGCAACAACCTTGGCTGGTTAATTAGTGAGCGCATTATCGACACAGTCAGCATTATTATCGGCTCTGTTTTTGTTTATTTTCTGGGGAAATATTTATTATCTTGGACTATACATTATTCTATACGCTCCACCGCTAAACATCGTTCCTGGCACCGTAAAGACATAGAAAAGCGCGAAAAAACTCTCATCCAATTAACCCGCAGTTTCTGGCGAATCATAATAATTTTCTATGTCGCCGCAATTGTCGCCAATAAACTATTCCTATTTGATTTATCGCCGCTATTCGCTAGTGCTGGCATAATCGGTGTGGCATTAGGATTTGGCGCTCAATCGCTCGTTAAAGACTTCTTGTCTGGTATTTTCATTATCGCCGAAAATCAATATCGTGTTGGCGATGTTGTTGACGTAATGGGAGCTGCTGGAACCGTCGAGAGAGTCGGCACTCGCACTACTGTTATACGAGATTCTGAGGGTAATGTTCATTATGTTCCAAATGGCACGATTCAGCACGTTATCAATAAAACTATGGGCTATAGCATGTCGCGCTTCAGCATTTACATTGACCCAAGTTCCGACATTTCTGCAGTTACAGACATCATTAACGCTACTGGTCAAGAATTAGCTAAAGAAAAGGCTTGGCAAAAGAAAATTATCGATCCGCCTAAATTCGTTTCCGTTGGTGATATTACTGGACGAGGAACAGAATTGATCATTGCCGGAAAAACTCAGCCATCCGATCAGTGGTCTGTTACCTCTGAAATGCGACATCGATTACTACAAAACTTTGATCGCGAAGGAGTTCTTCTGGCGACCCTGCCGACCCCAACCTCAATAACCAGAAGATAAAGATTAATTATTAGACAAACCTAATTCTTTATCGCTCAACACATCATTAGAAAACGCTTTAATCTTATTAACGTTCTCTACTTCTTTATCATAAATTCCCAAAAATTCCTTCAATGTATCCTTATTTACTGTGCCTTGCGCGTCAAATTCGTGACTTTTTTCATTCGCATCCTTGCTAATTTGCTTGCGGCGAGAAGCGTATTCTGGGCGACTCAAATCCAATCGATAAGCGTCAGTCTTGTAATACATAAACATCGCAATCGATACTAGTAAAACCGAAACTGCAATAGTCAGCCCAATAAATGTAGCAAATTTATAGCTACGAAATAATTCCTTAGTCCTATTCATTAGAACCTCCAGACAGCGAATTTTTAATAGCTTGCACTTCTTCTTTATATCTCACTAACAATTCATCCAAGACCTTCACGTCCTCAGAAAGTTTATTACGAGCCTCGCGAGCAACGGTCAATTTTTTATAATAGTCCGCCACATTATTAGAACAATTTGCGCGCTGAAGATCGGTCATCGCGGTGTCGTAATCGTTGTAATTGCTATTAAACTTAAGCCTCGTCGACTCGAACTCATTAGTAATATTCACTAACTTTGAGCTGTCCAGCTTATTGATTGCCAATCGACCGTTCAGCCTGGCCATAAGTTTGGTAGAAATAGAATTATATCTTTGTCCAACATTTACCCTAGTTAGAGCGTCATTGGTATGGATGTTTTTAATAGCAACTCTTACGGAACTACAGTTTCGATCAAGCGTTTTTATAATCTCAGAATCAGCCGTAGCATCGACAGACTGAGCCTCAACTGCCCGTGATGTCACTAACAAACTAAAAGTAATCAAAAAAGACGCGAGATAGAAAGTAACTTTTTTCATCACTTATATTATCTCACGTCTTCTTGAATAGAGTCAAATATTACTTGAATCGTTTTTCGACATTGCCTTTAACGTCTTTTGCGGTTTCTGCTACAGCATCTCCAACTTTCTGAGAACCAGCTTTTAACGAACTTAAACTGTCTTTTGCTGCAGCAGTTGCTTTGCAAGCCACCTTTTCAGTGTCGGCTTTCATTTTTACAGCTTTATCCTTCAAGTCTTTCCTTGTTTCCTTGCCGCTCTTTGGTGCAGTTAAAATTCCAGCTGTAAAACCTGCTGCTACCGCTCCGATAATTGCTAAAACTTTTTTCATATATTTACTCCTTTTTTAATTATTTTTTACGAAATAAACCTGATATTTCACTAAAAACCTTTTGTTGGCGACAACCATTCAGTTGCACTAGCTACGTTAGTTGTAATTTTACTAACGCTTTTCATGACCGTATTGAGTCTTACCAACAAGGCGATGACCACTGCCAGTAGCGTTACGATAATAACCGACAACAATCCTACGATGATTGATAATAAAACGATGGCTGTTTGGATATCTTCCACGCTTTACCTTTCTGCAAAAGTTTATATTTGTTATGTTTATTTTAGCATGCTTGTTAAATTGTTTGTATTAGATAATCTAACTATTTCACTATAGCATAAGCTTATTAAATTGTCAATAGAGATATCCGCTAATCGTTAATAATATGATAAACTGGTATGGTTATGCGAGATTTTTTCAAACGATACATACCGGAATTTGTTTATGGCGCGGTTGACGGCACAGTAACAACATTTGCAGTCGTGGCGGCTTCAGCTGGAGCTGGAATATCTAGTTCAGTCATTCTTATATTAGGAATTGCTAATTTAATAGCCGACGGATTCTCAATGGGCTCTAGTGCATATTTGGCAGCCAGCGCCGAACACGAAGAATCTGTGCGCGACAGCCCAAAAACGCTCATCCCCAAAGATCATAGGCGCAGTAACATTCTTAGCTTTCGTGGTGAGTCGGTAGCGTACCAGTATTGCCATATTTGATTGACGTAATTGCAAAGCTTAAAAGCGCCAAACGCGGTATTATTCTATGTTAGCTCAGCGCTAACTGCGGCAACGTTCTTAGCAATCGGCTTCATCAAAGGCAAAGTCAGCAAACAATCACCTTGGCAGTCTGCGGGCATCACGTTATTTCTTGGGGCAATTGCGGCAGGATTAGCCTACTTCGCGGGCGACATTCTGGCGGCATGGCTGGGGATTAGGATTTAGATTTTCTGCGATAAAATTTATTATTTTATCTATATTACATACAGCACTTTTCGCTTACCACACCACCATTCAAATAGACGCGCCTATTAATTTCCAACATCACCGACTGTATCTTCGGATTTTCATCGTGATAAAATTCCATCGGAACCAACGCCCCAGAATACGGATAATTTAATTCACAACTATATCCCATTTTTTCAATATATGTTTTTAATTTTGATGCATTGTCTTTACTGAACCATTTTTCATCATAGCCAAGGCAAATATCTGGTAAATTCTCCGTCCAGCCAAACAATCTTCGCACCAATTCATCGCTATAACTATGAATATCAATAATCACACACGATCCATATCGATCAACAATTTTCCTACTCAATGTGTTTAGTCTGTTTGTGATGTAAGTCGTATGATTTGCCCAAAATTTCTTCGCGACGGGATGATCCTATCTTGCGATATTGCGTACCGTCAGATAAATGCGTATAAGTCGCCCCCATACCCAGCTTAGCCATCGACTCAGCTTCGTCATCACGAAACCTCTCAACGTCACAATATAGCCGCGAATATTTAGCTATAATTTTATGGCTATCTATATTTTTAACAAGCTCATCAACTTTATAATCAACGATGAAACACAATTCTCTCTCGACAATCTCTTTATCTACCGTAATATCACGCCAAAAATCAGGCGGCAAGCACAACGAGGTGTGAGGAATGTGAAGAATAATATTATCCATCATCCTACGAGCGCCTCTGTAAACTCAATGATCTAAATCTCACAAACCCAATTCGCGTAGCTGAGCAGGATCGACAACCGATGGCGAATTCATCATCACATCCACACCAGAGCCATTCTTTGGAAACGCCAGAGTCTCGCGAACGTTTTGCTCATCGGTCAATTCCATCAAAATACGGTCAACACCAAAAGCGCATCCTGCGTGAGGCGGAGCGCCGTATTTGAAAGCGCCTAACATAGCGCCAAACTTTTCTTCAACATAGGATTCACTGAATCCCAGCAAACCGAACACTTTATATAACACCGCTGGATTATGGTTGCGAACGCCGCCAGAGCAAATCTCATAGCCATTCATCACCATATCAAACTGATCAGCAACAATGGATAATTTTTCGGCGTCAGTTTCAGCAGACTCCAGAGCTTGCAAATCCACCCTTTGGCATACTGAACGGGATTATGCCCAAAGTCAAGCTTCTTTACTACGCTCATCCCATTCGTAAAACGGAAAATCAATAATCCAAGCAAACGCCACGACCGATGGGTCTTTAAGATTAAAGTGCGAGGCAAATTCATTACGCAAGCGCCCCAATACCGCGTTAACAACCGAGCGAGAATCAGCGCCAAAGAACACTGCATCGCCATCAACCGCACCAGTTTTCTGCTGGATATCAGCTAATTCCTTCTCACTCAAGAATTTCGCAATTGGAGATTTTGCTTCGCCGTCTTGATATGTAATGTACGCCAAACCGCCAGCGCCTTCGCTTTTAGCGATGTTGGTGAAATTGTCAATTTGCTTGCGACTCAAACTTGCGCCATTTTTTACGCAAATAGCCTTAACGCATTCAGCATTTTTAAATACGCCAAACTCAGTCTCTGAGAACACGTCCGTCAGTTCTATCAATTCCATACCAAATCGCAAATCCGGCTTATCAGAACCGTAAGTTTCCATGGCGTCACGATATGAAATTCGCGGAATTGAACTGCCATCACCAACCGCCAAATCGCTCAAATCCAACAATTTTTTACCAGCAAAATCAGTCGCCAATTGCTTCATCAAAGGCTCAACTTCAGTGCGAACTTCTTCACCATCTTCAGCAAAACTCATCTCCAAATCAAGCTGATAAAACTCGCCGTACAAGCGATCTGCTCGCGGATCTTCGTCGCGGAAAACAAGCCGCCAACTGATAATAACGCGGCACGCCACCAACCATCAACAGCTGCTTAAACTGCTGTGGAGCTTGTGGCAAAGGCGTAAAACTTCCCTTCCTGCAAACGACTCGGAATCAGAAAATCACGCGCACCCTCAGGACTTGAATTCGCCAAAATTGGCGTTTGAATTTCAATAAAATCTCGATCGTCCATATATTCATGGATTCGACGATACATTTCGGCACGTTTTTTAAGCATGTTTTGCATTTTTGGACGACGCAAATCAAGATAACGATATTTGAATCTTAGTTCTTCGCCAGCTTGATTATCCTCGGCAAATGGCTGAATTGGCAAAGTTTCAGCTCGGTTCAAATTTCCAAATTGTCCACAACAATTTCCACATCGCCACTGGCAATATTAGGATTTTTCAGACCTTCGCCACGCTCCGCAACCACACCACAGGCACGAATCACAAACTCATCTCGCAAGCTTTCCGCCAAAGAAAAAGCATCTTTTTTATCAGGGTTAATAACCAACTGAACCAAACCTGTATGGTCGCGCAAATCAATAAAAATCAATCCGCCATGATCACGCCTGGAATGAACCCAGCCCGCAACCGTAATATTCTCACCAACTTTTTTAGAAGTTTCTGCCGCCAAAATTCTATTTTTCATATCTGTTATTATAGCATAATCTGGTCAAATTCCCAGAATTAAACATCTCGTCGAGTTTTTGTGGGCAAATTATTTTTCTGCGGATTAGCCGTGGCGGCCTTACGAATATCTCCATAAACATCATATTCGTCAATAATTTTCTGACCTAATAGCGATTCAATTACGTCTTCTAAGCTCAGTAGACCAACTGTTTCTCGAAACTCATTTACAACAATAAACAAGTGATGCTGCGTTTTCAAAAATGCAGCCAAGGCGTGCTGTAGAGTTTGATTTTCGCGAATATAATAGACGTCTTTGTTCATGACCGTTTCCGCACGATGAGATTTTGCTTTGCGATCAATCGTCAACAAATCTTGAATTCTCAACATGCCAACAACATGGTCAATGTCGCCGTCAATGACAGGAAATCTGCTATATCCCCTTTTATGAAGATCATCAAGCACTAGCGGCCCGAGAAGTTCATTCATAGGTACCGATTCAATCATGCTTCGCGGCGTCATAATTTCCTCGACTTTCGTATCATTAACTTCAGCCCGTTAGCAATAACTTCTTCTCAGAAGGTGAAATCGCTCCGCTGGATTGAGCCACCATTTCCAGCAATTCTTCTTTCGACTCAATCACCTGACTATCACCAACAACTGGCGACACCGAACGAACTAGTGACAAAATTACTTGATGTCGCTCAATTATCGTCAAGATTAGCGGTTCGTATTTCTCGTAAAGCTGCTGTGAATATTTCTGCCACAAACCAATTCGCGCAACGGCTCCGATTTCTAAGGCTATTATAATTGACAAGACCAGTCCGGCCGCCCAGTTGAACAAATAAACACTAATAGCACTTAAAATTACCAAACACAAAGAAGCCACGGCGCGCTGCAGTGAAATAATATCTCGTAAAAATTCTCTTTGTCGCAAAAGAATTTTAGCCTTTTCATCGCCTAGTCCACTTCTCCGCCGCAGCTCAAATTGACTATGCGAAGACGTTTTCGGCTGAACTCCCAGCACTATCAGCAAAACCGCCAAAGTAACCAAATATCCAAAAATTAGCACAATCGTCATAGTTTTATTGTACAGCATTCCGTGCTATACTTACTAGAGTAAATGGAGGTAAAATGAATAAGAAAAGCTGGATAATTTTCGCAATTATTGTAGTGGCGATTGTTGGTGGAATGGTTTATATTTCGACACAAAATCGACTAAACATTAGCGATATCAATAACAATCAACTGAACACAATTATCAGCGCAGAATCAAGAAATGGCAATATTGCGGATCATGAAATTGGTAGTAAAGACGCCAAAGTAACAATTATCGAATACGCCGACTATCAATGCCCTGGCTGTGGCACCGCTGCACCAAAAGCCGAAGCACTAGCTAAAAAATATAAAGATCACGTTCGATTAATTTTTCCGTATTTCCCAATTGCTAGCTCACACCCTAACGCACGAGCTGCCGCTGCCGTAGCTGAAGCCGCTGGCTTACAGGGTAAATTCTGGGAAATGAATGAGCTTCTATATGCAAATCAGGACGCTTGGAAAAACGCCAACACTACAGAACGCGACAACATCTTCAAATCTTATGCTGAACAATTGAAGCTTAATATCGATCAATATAAAACCGATATTGCCAGCAACAAGGTTAAAAATAAAATCGACTTTCGATATGGCTCTCGGTCGCAAACACGGCGTTGCCGCAACACCAACTTTCTACATAAATGGAAAAAATACTGAGATGGACAGCTCTGGCTCAATTGAATCATCAGTCAAGGAAGCCTTGAAAAGCTGGCGTTGAAGTAAAAGATTAACGTATTTTCGCACAAACCAAAATCCCGCTCCGGTGCCTTGGAGCGGGATTTGTTTATAGTCGTCCCTATTCTATCATTGGATCGACTGCACTCTTTTTATTGTGCTATGTATGTTTGCCATTCGGCAGGCACCACATCCACCGCGATCTTTTTGCGCCTTGATGGCACAAATTTGATTGCTATTGGCATGTGTTTTGCACTCCTTATTATTATGTGCAGCCCCACGCGCTTCGACCTTTATCACTTAATATCAGCAATTTAATGCTTCGGCGCGAGACATGCTAACAATGTTACCAAACGTTTATTGGTGCGTCAAGCAAAAACATTTTGAAAATGCTTATTATATCTATATTAGAACAAGCGAAGTCGCTTAGCAACAAACATAACAAGTAAAATCAACAACACTGTAAAACTGGTGATAACTGGATATGCCCAAGGCTCACCCTGAAATGGTAACGCGATATTCATTCCATACATTCCGTAAAAAACGTTTGGAATAGCCAGAAGAATTGTTATGGCGGTCAATGCCTTCATGCGTTGGTTTAGCGTATTATTAGCAACCGTCGAATAAGCGTTTTGGATACTGGAAATTGTGTGCGTGCTGGAACTGATTGCCACTAAAACTTGCCTGATATGTAGGTCGACATCCTCCAAGGCTTCCAGATCTCTAGTCTTAAATAGATGGCGGCGATTTTCCATCAGTTGTGTAATAACACGGGACATCCCTTCCAAACTGCTTCGATATTCATTGAGCGTGTCTTCAATTGCGACAAATTTAATAAAATCCGAATTCTCAACTTCATGACGACTTAGTCGCCGACGAGCATCGCTAATTTGCTCCGTTAACAAATGCACGCGTTGTTCATATTGAGAAATAATATACGCCAAATTCGCAGCAAAAACTCCCGCTGGACGTTCGGTTGTGCTAAATAAATAATCGCTAACCTCCAGAGGTGAAAATTTAGCATGAGGCGATATTGTAATATAATGACCGCCGCTAATCGCAATCAAAAACGGTGCCGTTTTGCTAGAATCAGTTTGACCAAATGGTATGCGCGTAAAAATATATTCAACACCATCAGAAAACTCCGCTCGAGGCAATTCGTGGATGTCCAGTACGTCACGGACAATATTAGCAGACAGACGACAAAGCCTTTGAAACTCGAGTAGCATCAAGACTTCCAGTCAAATTAATCCAACCGTTTTTATGCATTCGTTGAGCTTGCGTCAACTTTTCAGTCAACGATCTGCGTTCAAAATAGCCCACCATCATGAGAAAATTATAATATACATAAGCGATATTAGCAATCTGTCGAATTGCAATTAAACTTTAGCGGCGGCGCAGGAAATAATAGCCCACAACAAATGCCAGCACTACACTGATCGCGGTAATCGCCCAAAACATCAATGGATTATCGGCGCCTGGAACCGGCACGTTCATGCCATACAAATCCAGCGATCATCGTCGGAATAGTCAAAGCTACGGTAATTACGGTTAGCAGACGAATCGTCTCATTAAGACGCGTATCCATCACCGCCCTATAGCTATCGCGCACATTAGTAATCGTCCTCAACAAACTTTTACAACGCGCAATCACCTGCTCCAAATCAATCGAAATATCCTCAACGTCTTCCTTATCATCAGCTTTCAGTCGCAACTTCTGAGTCGCCAAAAGTCTCTCAATTGCCCAGTTCATCGGAATTAGCGCGTCAAGATAATCATTCAATTTGCGCTCATACTCCGCCAGTGTGGCAATGTCATTAACTCTCAGTGTATGAATACTGTCCGTAGCCGCTCGCATTTGGCGATTAATCGTTGCCACGCGCCGCTGATATTGCGTTGAAATCGCCTCAACCATCGCCACCAAAAGCTCAACTTGTCGATCCGTCCTAATTCGCACTTTATCAATAAATGGCTGCCACAATCGCCCCAAACTATCTCTAGACAACGTCACGATATGATCTTTATTGATGCAGAATAAAATTGGCGTGGTAAAATCGTTAAAATCGTCGTCAGTGTCTGGCAATCGCGCAATCAAATAAGTCCACTCATCATCAAACTCAATACGCGGCACCTCGTGCGGGATCAAGCGCGTCACTTATCAAATCCTCATCCAAGCCCAGCGTCAACAATTGCGAAACCTCTTCGTCGCTCGGTCTTTCGCAACGCACCCACGAACCAGACTGCAAATTTTCTTGCGGGACTAATTATTGAATCACTATTTGTCGAACGAAGATATTGCAACATAATTTCATATTATAAAATAAAACATACATAAACACAAGAAGCTCCTGCGCCATTTACAGGAACTTCTTGATTTTGATTACGATTTGACTATCGTGCCTGCCGAGCCGTTAATAGCTTCAGCGGTTTTATCCAGCGAAGTAATAATCGCCGTACGCCCCGACTTTCCATCCAGAAACGACAAGGCAGCCTGAGTTTTTGGCAACATCGAACCTGCCGCAAATTGCCCATCGTCAATATGTTTCTGGAGTTCTTCTATTGAAACTTCCCCGAGAGATTGTTCATCTGGTTTGCCAAAATTAATTTTAGCAGCATCAACCGAAGTCAAAATCAGCAAAGTGTCAGCGTCCAAAAGATCTGCCAATTTTGCCGCGCCGAAGTCCTTATCAATAACCGCAGCGACGCCCTTTAATTGACCAGTTTCGTCTTGCAAAACAGGAATGCCGCCGCCGCCAGTTGAAACGACCGTCACGCCAGCATGAACCAGCGCCTTAATCACATCAGCCTCAACAATCGTCTGAGGTTTTGGCGATGGAACAACACGCCGCCAGCCGCGACCAGCGTCTTCTTTTACCGTGTAGCCGCGTTCGCTAGCGACGGTTTTTGCCTCGTCTTCCGAATAGAACGGACCAATTGGCTTGGTTGGATTTTGGAATGCTGGGTCGCTTAAGCTAACAATCGTTTGAGTTATAACGCTAACAGCACGATTGTTCATTTGATTAACCATAAAGGCGTCATGAAAAGCCTGTTGCAGCCAAAAACCAATCAATCCCTGGCTCATGGCGCCAGAATCTTCCAGTGGCAAACTTGGCACATCTGGCGTGTTAATCGCCTCTTCGTGCAACACAATGTTGCCAACCTGAGGACCATTACCATGAACGATTGCTACGTTATGACCAGCCTGGATTAACGGTAAAAGTTGCCGAACGGTTTCATCGGCTACTCGTTGCTGTTGCTCAGACGCGGCTTCGCCCTGCCGTTGCAGGGCGTTACCACCGAGCGCTACTACAATAGTACGCTTCTTATCCATAGGCTACAGTGCTCCGAAAATTGCAATAACTGTGATGCTGATAATAGCAAATACCGCCATAATTGGAGCTGAGCGTTTTAGCCAGTCGCGATATGAAACGCCAGCCAAAGCCAATCCACCCATCAACGACGCGATAGTTGGAGCCATCATGTTGATCAAGCCAGACGCTGTCGCAAATGCGGCAACCATAACTTCTTTGCTTGAGCCAACCAGGTCAGCAATTGGCGCAATAACCGGCATAGTTGCTGCCGCCAAACCTGATGATGACGGAACGATAAATGACATTGGCAAGTAGAATAAATATGCCAACACACCGACAACGCCGCCACCAGCATCTTTCAGAAGGGACTCACCCCAGCTGATGATTGTGTCCTGGATTTCGCCATTAGACATCACCACAGAAACGCCCGTTGCCACCGCGATAATCAGAGCAACCGGCAAGATGTCTTTCACGCCGTCGATAAATGTATCAACTGGGAAAACACCCTCTTTCTTAAATTCTTTGTAGTAAATTGCGGTTATGACAATTGTTGAAATTAGGAATAGTGCGGTGATTTCATTGAAATACCAATCACCAAAGGCTGCACTGTGGACTACACCAAGTACCGCGCCAATAACTGGCAAACCTGCAGCCCATTCAAACATATCAGCGAAGAATGTGATATTCCAACTTCCCCATGGAATCAAGGAAAGAATCATTAGCACAAATGTAATAGCAAACACAGACATAACAACTTTTCGTGGACCAGTGAATTTTGGTACGTTTGTCATGTCGAGAGCAGCCGTAGCTGGCTTGTAGCGAACATCTTCTTTGTACTTGCCTGCCTTAACTTTTGCGGCGTAACGCATAGTAAAGATAATCGCAGCAATCAAACAAAGTACTAAGATGATAGACATTATTGGAATAACGCTACCCAATTTCACGTCTGCGGTTTTTGCGGCAACACCAGTAGAGAATGGGTTGATTGTCGAGCCGAGCACACCAGTACCGGCACCCAACACAATCACCATCACACCAGTCATGGCGTTATAACCAGCAGCAATCATCATTGGTATGACGAGCGCATAGAACGCCACAGTTTCTTCTTGCATACCGTAAGTAGTACCACCGATAGCGAATAAAATCATCAGAATCGGGATGAGCCACTTTTCCTTGCCCTTCATCTTTCGGAGCAGCGCGCCAAGAGAAGCGTCAAGTGCACCAGTTTTCATAGTGACGCCTAAGAATCCACCAAGCACCATCACGAAGACGATGACATCAAGCTTGTCTGACATACCTTTAATAGGTGCAGTGAAGACGTCCCACAAACCTTGCTGGTCGTGTTTTTTGACCTCTTCCTTTTTGCCGTCTTTCTCTTCCGTGACGGTTCGCTCTTTGTCGACTACGTGATACGAATTAGCTATACGATTGCCATCTTCGTTCGTCTTATATAGTCCAGAAGGAACAACCCACGTCAATGCCGCCATAACGATGATCACGACAAACAAAATAGTAAACGCCGACGGTGATCGAAGCTTCTGCTTTGCCTTTTTAATTTTTTCTACCATTGCCTCGGAGCCTCCTTAACCTCCTCATTACGACAACAACTACAATGTCAAAGCCATCACAGCCTTTGATTGTATGCATACGATTTTCCGCTTGATCAAAAACTATCGAATGTGGCGAGCGGAACACCTCATCCGTCACTTCCATTGAATCTAAACCGAAATCTTCCTGAATCTTCTTTCCCAGTAATCGTCAATGCGTCATGGAAATGCTGGCAAAGCAGTGCATAAACTTGACCTCAGGATTTCCTGTCAGGTTAATCATCTGGCGATTAACTTGGAAATGTCGCAATTGATTAATGCGCTCAGCAAACTTATCTTCTTCGCCCATTGAAACCCAAACGTCCGTGTAAATTACATCAGCACCGCGCAAAGCTTCTTCGAAGTTGTCAGTGACGGTAATGCGCGCATGACTTGACCTCGCAAAGTGATTTGCCTTTATCAACCAAAGCTTGCTCTGGATGCAACTCACGAGGCGCCAAAATGCGAAAATCAAGTCCCATAATAGCTGAACCGATCATCAACGAGTTCGCCATATTGTTGCGACCATCGCCAACAAATACCAGCTTAGTTCCCTTCAATTTTCCAACATGTTCTTCAATTGTCATGAAGTCAGCCAAAATCTGTGTTGGATGGAACTTATCGGTCAATCCATTCCACACTGGAACGCCAGCGTGACGCGCCAATTCCTCAACAGTCGCGTGGTCAAAGCCGCGGAACTCAATTCCATCAAACATTCGACCCAAAACCTTGGCAGTATCTTCAACCGTCTCTTTCTTACCCAATTGAATATCATCTTTACCGAGGTATTCTGGCGCAACTCCAAGGTCATTAGCCGCCACCGTAAATGCGCAGCGTGTTCGCGTTGAAGTCTTTTCGAACAGCAAAGCCACGTTTTTACCTTCATGAATTCGGTGCGGAATGCCGGCATATTTCAATCGGCGATATTCACGAGCCGTATCCAACAGCAAGCGAATCTCTTCAGCGGTATAATCGCCTCAAAGTCAGTAGTGATCGTCCTTTCAAACTCTGAGCCATTAGAATACATCCTCTCGTACTAGCGGCATACTCATACAGCGTGGACCGCCACGACCGCGTCCAAGCTCAGCGCCACTAATTTCAATAACTTCGATACCGTTTTCGCGCAATTTCTGGTTAGTTACGTAGTTGCGATCATAAGTCACCACAACACCCGGCGCAATTGCCAAAGTGTTTGAACCGTCATTCCATTGCTCACGAGCAGCAGCAATCGGATCGCCACCGCCACACTCAATCAACGTAACACTTGGCAAGCCCAGCGCAACCCTCAGAACGTGCTCCAAATCTGTTTCATGCGTGATTCGTGGGAATGGCTGACCTTCAACCTTCTCCAAAATAAAACAATTCATCCTGCCGCCATGGTCGCGAATTTCTGGGTGAATCGTAAACTTATCACGATCAATCATCGTAAACACGGTGTCTAGGTGCATAAAGGCGTGAGATTTTGGAATTTCCATAGCAATGACTTTCTCGAATTTCGAGCCAGCAAACAACTTGGTTGCCATCTTTTCAATTGCCTCAGCAGTTGTTCGCTCTGAAACACCAATTGCCATAACCTTATCGCTTAATACTAATTCGTCGCCGCCTTCCATTGAGAATTTCTCTGTGCGGTTGTACCAAACTGGCGCACGATTAGCAAAACGTGGATGATGGTCGATGATGTAGCGCATAAATAGCGATTCACGACGACGAGCCGTCCAGTGCATCTTGTTGATTGTCAAACCGTTACCAATTGCGGCAGCTGGGTCGCGTGTAAAGTATAGGTTTGGCATTGGATCGAGATAGAACGGATAATGATTTTTCTCGATCATATTATGAAGTTGCTGATGCTGATCTGGAGGCAAAGTAATTTCATCCTTGCGAACACCAGCCATAATCTTGCGGATCATAGCGTGAGTTGGCAAATCCAACAAGAATTGACGCAATGTTTGAGTAACGCGGCGCGAATCCTGCTTAGAAGCAGCCAACATTTCATCGACAAATTGTTCGCGCAGTTGATCTGTGTTAATTGCCTCGGCGACCAATTGATCCAGATACAGAACTTCGATTCCACGACTTCTCAATACTTCCGCAAAAGCATCGTGTTCGGCCTGCGCCACTTTCAGATATGGAATGTCGTCAAATAAAAGATCGGTCAGATAGTCTGGCGTCAAATTTTCCAGTTCTTCACCTGGCCGATGCAATAGAACGGTCTTAAGTTTTCCTATTTCAGACGTGATGTGAATTGGTTCGTCCATCACAACCCTCCCCTGTTTATATTAGTGATGTTTTAATTGTAACACGTTTATGTTTTTGGGCAAGAGGAGATAATTGCCAAACTGGCTTCAGTCCTGACCGTGAATTGTTGATTAACTTTTAGCCATTCATCAGTGGCTTTTGCGGCGCCCGGCAGAGCTTCATTTGCGTAATCATCAACAATAATTATTGCGTCTTCGCTAAATTTACTTTCACAAACCCGAAAAGAATCGACAATTGATTCGTAAAAATCGCCATCAAAAAACGCAAACATAATATTTTCCGGCACATCATCAGAAGTAAAATCAGAAAACCAGCCTTTGTGAATAATCGGCGACTTCAATCCTGCTTTCTTAAAATTCTGGACAAACGTCTTACGCGGCGCTAATAACTCGCCAGCCTTAAATTGATCACCCGCGGCGCTATTATCCTTCTGAGTTTTTTCCGGCAATCCCGCAAACGAGTCGTAAACGTGAAACTCGCCCGTAAAATCATAAGCGTCCAGCAGTCGGCGAATAAACAAACTAGTTGTACCGACATAACAACCAAACTCCACAATATTTCCAGTGGCGCCACGGCGTAAAGTTTTTTCCAACTCTCTTAAAAGCGCACCAAGTTCTTTTATGTCGACTTGGTCGGAAATGATCGGGTATTTAGTGAGGAGTTGGTCTGCGATATTCATGACTTAATTATAAATAGTTCGCCAAATATCGACAAATTTATTAACAACGCAACCCTATATATTTACGGTTTTATGAGGTAAACTATCAATTAGCGCCTATGAATAATCACGATATTATCAAAACATTTTTACCGAAACAACTGGACATAAGACAGTTAAATTTGCTTCAGTCCACCTTGCGAAAATCAAACATAATCGTATACGGCGAAATTCACGGCATAAAAGAAAATGCCGATATTATCTATACCTTGGTTAAAAAACTTGACATACAACGATTAGCTATTGAGGCAAGCCCCGCCGTATCCAACTTCATCAATTCAGTAAAGACCGGATCTTGCGATTTTTCCTTAGTTGATGAAGACCTTTTTGACTTAAGCGTTCTATCTCTTGAGATGATAAAAACGATAGCAATTCTTCTACGGCAAAATCAACTTAAAGAGCTCGTTTTTATTGATACATTTTTTGACAATTTAGATGAGGACGCCGTCATATCACCAAGCCCGCAGGAACGAGAAAAACAACTAGCTAAAAATATCCTCGGAATTGACGACTCTCTACCAACATTATGTATTATGGGACAATGGCATACGCAGCCCAAAGTTGTTACAGATGGCGAAACACGGCATGAATCAGCGTTATATCGCTTGAGAAAAACAAAACCAAATGTACCGTTTGTTCACAATGTCTACAGACAAGGACAATTATTTAATGATGGAAAAATAATTGAACTTCCGAAAAACCCATCAATTCCGCCTTATTATGAAATTGTCCAGAAAACTGATATTAATTTCGATTTACACACACCAAAAGCTACAAAAATATCACTATATAAAAAGTAGTAGTCAATTACTCAGCAAACTGACTATTATAAAGCTCGGCGTAAAATCCATTTTGTTTCAGCAGAGTTTCGTGATTGCCTTGCTCAATGATGTTGCCGTCGCGGACGACCAAAATCAAATCAGCGTCACGAATGGTACTCAGACGATGCGCGATAACAAAACTAGTTTTTCCCTGCATCAACTTCTCCATGGCTTTTTGGATAAGGACTTCGGTGCGCGTATCAACCGAGCTTGTCGCTTCATCCAGAATCAGCATTGGCGCTTTTTCTAGCATCGCCCTGGCAATTGTCAGCAGCTGCTTTTCTCCCTGGGAAATATTGGCAGCCTCCTCGCCCAAGACCATATCATAGCCGCCCGGCAGCGACCTCACAAAATGATCAACATGCGCTTCTTTGGCGGTTTTTACCATTTCTTCCTCGGTAGCTTTTGGATTGCCATACATCAAATTCTGACGAATCGTGCCATTAAACAGCCACGTATCCTGCAGCACCATGCCAAACATTTGACGCACATCGCTACGTTTCATTTTACGAATATCCACGCCGTCAATCTTTAATCGAACCGCTATTAATCTCATAAAATCGCATTAGCAAGTTAACCAGCGTCGTTTTACCAGCACCAGTCGGACCGACAATCGCCACGCGCTGACCTGGCTTTAATGTGCGCCGACAAACCTTTTGATGATAGTCTGATCTGGCTTATATCCAAAGACGACATTGTCGAATTCAACTTCGCCTTTTACGTTGGACAATTTTACCAAGTTATTCGATTCAATCGCTTCTTCTGGCTCGTCCAAAAACTCAAACACTCGCTCGGCGGCGGCAGCTGTCGATTGCAAAATATTAGCGATATTAGCAACCTGAACCAGCGGCTGATTGAACTGATCGACATATTGAATAAACGCCTGAATATCGCCGATTTTTAGCCGACCGTTAATCGCCAGCCAACCGCCCAAAATTGTCATAGCGACGTAGCCAATGTTGCCAATGAAATTCATAATCGGGTGAATCAATCCAGAAAAGAATTGAGCCTTCCAAGCACTGTCTTGAAGCCGATTATTGATCTTAGAAAACTTAGCAATCGATTTTTTCTGACCATTAAAGACGCGCATAACTTGATGTCCGCCATACATTTCTTCAATATGCCCATTAAGTTCGCCGAGCTGAGTTTGCTGGCGTAAAAATTGTTTTTGCGAGCTCTTTGCAATCAGCGTAATCACACCGCCCGCCAGCGGAAGCACCAGCAGCGCAACCAGCGACATCTGCCAGCTAATCGAAAACATCATCACCAAAATTCCCAGCACCGTAACCGTTGAGGTTACAATTTGCGACAAACTCTGATTTAGTGTTTGGCTGATCGTATCGACGTCATTAGTTATGCGACTAAGAACCTCGCCGTAAGTTTGCTTATCAAAATAACTCAGTGGCAAGCGATTTATTTTTTCGGACAATTGTTGTCGCATTCTGAAAGTTACGGTTTGCGTCACCTGGGTCATTATCCACGTTTGAATATAGCGAAAAATTGCACTCAACACATACATTCCGACTAGCAAAATAATTATTCGCCAAATAGCGTCAAAATGAAATTCTGGACGCCGACTAAGATCTAGCTTTTTAATCGACTCAAGTTGACTGGACGGAATCTGTTTTTCAATCTCCGACTTATTCGGCAATCGGTTCAAAACGTCCGCGCCAGTAGTTCCCGCTGGCAAAGAAACGCCTTTTGGCAATTTACTAGTGATCGCCTCGTAGGCTTTCATATTGGCATAATCATCAACAATTTGATTCGTCGCGCCGCCTAAAATCTTCGGGCTAGCAATCGCAAAAATCGTGCTCCCAATTGCAAAAACCAGCACCATCAACATTTGCCATCGAAAATCCGACAAATATTTAATCAGCTTCTTGACCGTTCCCTTGAAATCTTTAGCCTTTTCGCCAGTGCCCATTCCGCCCATCGGGCCGCCCATTCGTACTTGCTGACGTTTTTTCGTGGTTTGCCTAGACATTACAACACTCCTTTCGCAGCAATAGACATTTTCTGTAAATCATCTTCCGAGAGTTGCGAAGCGGCAATTTCTTGATAAACTTCACAATCTTTCATCAATTCCTGATGCGTTCCCTGACCAACAATTTTTCCCTCATTAAGCACGATAATCTTATCTGCATTCATAATCGTATTAATTCGCTGACCGACAATTAACACAGTTTTATTCTTAGTTTCCTTCGTAAGCACAGCCCGCAACTTCGCGTCCGTCTTAAAGTCAAGCGCCGAAAACGAATCGTCAAAAATGTAAACATTCGGCTCAACCGCAATAGCCCTCGCAATCGACAAACGCTGACGCTGACCGCCAGAAACATTACTGCCGCCCTGAGCGATTTCACTTTTATAACCACTTTTTAACTCGCTAATAAATTCTTCCGCTTGGGCAATTTTGGCCGCCTTCTCGATCAACTCATCATCAGCCTCAGCGTTGCCGTATTTGATATTACTAGCAACCGTTCCGCTAAACAGCACGCCTTTTTGCGGCACGTAACCAATTTGACCAGACAAATCTTCCAGTTTCAGATTTTTAATATCCACACCATCAAGCAAAATCTGCCCCGCCGAAACATCATAAAAACGAGGAATCAAATTTATCAACGTCGACTTTCCCGAGCCAGTACTGCCAATAAACGCCGTTGTCTGCCCAGGTTCAGCTACAAAATTAATATCCGAAAGCACCGGCAAATCCGCATCAGGATAAGTAAACGTAACGTCCTTAAACTCAATTTTTCCCTTGGCATCTTTTGGTAATTTTTTCGGCGACTTCGGGTCAATAATTGATGGCAAAGTGTCTAAAACTTCCCCAACTCGGCGCACCGATACGGCGGCTCGCGGCACCATAATAAACACCATCGACAACAACAAGAACGAGATTATCACCTGCATCGCGTATTCCAAAAACGCCATCATATTACCAATTTGCAAATTGCCACTACTTATCAAATGCGCGCCAAACCACACAATTGCCACACTCGAAAAGTTCATCACTAAAGTCATAATCGGATCAAGCAACATCATCAAACGGTTCACAAATAAATTCATCTTATTCAATTCCGTGTTAGCTTCTTGGAATTTTTTCTGCTCAATCTTCTCGTTATGGAACGCACGAATAACTTTTAGTCCAACCAAATTTTCCCGCGCCACCAAATTAAGTTTATCCACCAGAGTCTGTAATTTCTTAAACCTAGGTACGGCAATCGTAAATAGTGTAGCGATCACCACAAACAAAACGAACACCGCCAAAGCGACAATCCAGCTTAGGCCCGGTGCATTATTCATGGCTTTTTGCAGACCGCCAATTGCCATAATCGGTGCCATTAACGCCAGTCTCAGCAGCATTATTGACGTTGTTTGAATCTGCTGAATATCATTCGTTGAGCGCGTAATCAGCGACGCCGTAGAAAACTTATTAAAGTCCGCCAAAGAAAAACTTTCTATTCGTTCAAACAATTTCAATCGCAATTTTTGCGCCATTCCCGTAGCAATTCGCGCCGCCAAAAAACCCACGACAATTGAACAAAACCCACCAGCCGCCGTCACCAAAATCATCATCAAGCCATTATTCCAAATCGCCGACATATCTTGTTTAATAATGCCATTATTGACAATTTCCGACATTTTATCCGGCAGCCACAAATTCGCCATCACAACGCCATACGTAAATCCAATCAAGATAATAAACAGCAACCAATAGCCTCTAAAAATTCGCAAAATATGTTTCATTTATAGTCCTTTACACTCTAAGTCCACCTTATATTATATCATTTTAGGACTAGTCGATTCCATTTTAACAATTACAATTGGACAAAAATATCTGTTAGTTTTATACTGTTTTTTAGCGTCGGGGTGTGGCGCAGCTCGGTAGCGCGCACCGTTCGGGACGGTGAGGTCGCTGGTTCAAATCCAGTCACCCCGACCATGAAATTATTGGGCGTACGTTCAGCTTAATTGGACCTCTGGCTATTAGCAATCAAAGGAGGTTTTATGCGACGAAGAGTAAACGTACGCGGAATTATTATCAACAATAAGGGCGAAATTTTCTGCCAAAAATTAACCGCAAACACCGGCGAAGGTCGTGATTTTTGGTGTACGCCGGGCGGCGGCTTGGAAATGGGCGAAAGCTTGCTGGGTGGCCTACGTCGAGAAATGATTGAAGAAACTGGCGTCAAACCAGAAATTGGTAAGCTATTATTTATACAACAATTCGCCGAATCAGGCGAGCAATCAGCGCATGGCCCGAACGAGCAATTAGAATTTTTCTTCCTCATCACCAACTGGCAAGATTACCAGCACATCAACCTGGAGCAAACATCGCACGGCGTCGAGGAAGTAGCCAATGTGGCTTTGTCGATCCGAAAACGACGCGAATTTTACCGAGTTATCTAACAGAGTTGACCTGAACCAGCTGGTTAACAAATTGACAGAAGTCCCAGTTCTAAGCGAATTATAGCGAGGTCACTCGGGCTATTTGGCGAAGAATTTCTTGGCACGTTCAGTTTTCGGGTGATCCATTAACTGAGCTCAGGCGTTCCATTTTCGATAATCTCGCCCTTGTCTAAGAAAATCATCCTAGTCCCGACTTCGCGGGCAAATTTCATCTCGTGCGTCACGATCACCATCGTCATTCCCTTTTTGGCAACTTTTCTAATCACGTCCAAAACTTCGCCAATCATCTCTGGGTCTAACGCTGAAGTCGGCTCATCAAAAAGCATAATTTTCGGCTCCATCGCCAGCGCCCGCGCAATTGCTACTCGCTGTTTTTGACCGCCAGACAAACTATTTCGGCGAAGCGTCCGCTTTGTCTAATATCCCAACATCGTCCAATAAACTTCGCGCCAATTTTGTCGCTTTTTGATCTGAAAACTTTACGCAGCTTTTTCGGAGCTAATTTAATATTTTCAATCACGCTCAAATTCGGGAACAGATTAAATTGCTGAAAAACCATGCCAATATTCTGACGCAACGCATTCAAGTTCACGTGTGGATCAGTAATTTTAACTCCATCAACAATAATCTCGCCCGAAGTCGGCTCCTCCAGCAAGTTCAGACAACGCAAGAACGTCGACTTGCCAGAACCAGACGAGCCAACCACCACGACAATCTCGCCCTTCTTCAATTTCCACATCAATATCGCGAAGAACTCGATTCGTGCCGAACGTTTTTTTCAAGTTTTTTTAACGCTGATCATCGTCATGTTTCAATTTCCTTTCTACTCGCGCCATTACTCGCGTAAAAATCGCCGTCAAAATTAAGTACATTGCCGCAGCGGCAAATAGCGACTGAAAAGCTGTCGCCGTCTGAAAACGAATATTGTCCGCACCTCGCATAATATCATTCAGACCAATCCAACCAACAACCGAAGTTTCCTTTAATAGCGCGATAAATTCACTAATCAACGCCGGTAATGAATTTCTCATCGCTTGCGGCAAAATAACCAGCCGCATTGCCTGCCAATTACTCAGACCCAAAGACCTAGCCGCTTCCACTTGTCCCTTATCGATACTCTGAATTCCGCCACGAATAATCTCAGCGATGTACGCGCCGCTATTTATCCCGAACGCCACCGCCGCCACAAAAATCTTTGGCATAAATTGATACGACCCAAAAACGACGTAATACATAATCAATAGCTGGACCAAAAGTGGCGTGCCACGAATAATATCGACATAAATTTTTCCCAGACTAGCCAGCGGATTAAAGCTCGCGAGTCTGCTCGTTTTCATCCTGTCAAATGGTCGTAAATTCGACGTACGCATCAGGGCGACAAGCACACCAATTGCCGATCCTAAAATCAGCGACAACACAGTCAAAACCAGCGTCACCTCTAATCCATGCCATAAAAATAGCCATCGACCGCCGCCAAAAATTACTTCCCAAAAATTCACGATTTAGCCTCCTCACCAAAATATTTGCGGATTAATTTTTCATAGCGGCCATCTTTTTTCATCTTGGCAATTTCTTTATTAACCTTCTCCAAGAGGTCTTTATTATCTTTTTTAATAGCAATCGCATAACTTTCATCACTGAGCGCGCCCGGTAAGATTTCTAAGTCAGAAAATCCAGCCGAATACTGCTTTGCGGGAGCGTCGTCCAGAATGACCGCTTCAATTTTTCCCGAACTTAATTCCTGCAAAACACTCGGCGCGGTTTGGAATTGTGTGACTGATGCGCCAGTAATTTTAGACGCCAAAGTATCGCCAGTCGTACCCAGCTGTACGCCAATTTTTCGCCCTGGCAATTGATATTTATTGCGAATCGGACTGCCCTTTTTAACAATTATTCTCTGTGACGCCGAATAATACGGATCTGAAAACAACGCATTTTTTTCTCGCTCAGGCGTCACTGTCATTCCAGCTGCCACCATATCAATTTGCCCACTATCCAGCGCCGGAAGTAGCCCATCAAACGACATATCTTCGACCTTCAAATCTTTGCCCAAAGCCTTTTAGCAATTTCCCTCGCTAGATCAACATCAAAGCCAACCACTTGATTATTATCAATATATTCAAACGGCTTAAATCCAGCATTCGTACCCATCACTAAAACATCAGTTTTTGAGCCAATTACGCCATCTCGATGTAAAATATCGCCCAACATCAAACAAATCATCCCCGCAAATAAAACCAGTCCCAATCCACCAACTAATTCCGAATGTGCGCGTCTTATTCTTGCTCATGCTTTTATTATACCCCTTCATCCGCAAAAAACGTAAGTGATATAATAGAATGGTGAGAAAAATTAAATTTACCAAACGTTTCTGGATTAAATCAATATCAATCATTTTGCTTTTTTTGGCGGCATTTTGCTTAATTGCGGCGCGATATAAATATATAGTCTTTAAAGATTCACAAATCGACGAGATAATTTTTTATTTCGTCAACGGATTAGCTGGTGGTAAATCTGACAATTTATGGTCGGCCGTCCTACAAAATCTTCCGCTGGTTTTCCTATTATTCGGCGCATTATTAATCCCAATGTTCGACAAATCGATCTCTTTTATCAATCGCATAATCGCCTTCTGTTTGAAAAAAATCAAATCATCACGAAAACTCACTTTGCCGTTTTTGAGATTACGAAATCAAGCAATTTACTCGCTGAGTATGTTTTTAATTGCGATTGTCCTTCTGATTCAAAGTTTCGGCATCCCTAACTATATTTATGCCCTGACTCAATCAACCAAATTATACGAAGAAAATTACGTCAATCCCAAAAACCGCCAAATTGACTTTCCCAGAGAAAAAACGCAACTTAATATACATCTATTTAGAGTCAATGGAAAACACTTTAGCGTCAAAGGCTAATGGCGGCAGCTCCGAAACCTCCATCATTCCAGAGCTGGAAGAATTGGCATTAAAAACACCTCATTCTCAAACAAAGCATCTGGTGTTGGCGGCGCTTTGCCTGCAACAAACACTGGCTGGACTGTGGCAGGAATGGCTGCGCAATCTACTGGCGTCCCACTGAAAGAAAACTTGGTTGGCGGACGCGATCATAACGCCCTGGGCGAGTTTAAAAAATTCTTGCCAGGCGCTTATAGTCTTGGTGAGATTTTAGAAAAACAAGGTTATAATCAAACATTTATTATGGGCTCTGAAGCAAGTTTTGGCGGACGCGATAAATTATTAACTCAGCATGGCAATTTCAATATCGAAGATTACAATTACGCCAAAAAACACGGAAAAATATCCGAAGATTACAAAGTTTGGTGGGGTTATGAAGATAAAAAATTATTCCAATTTGCCCGCGAAGAAGCCTCGCGCTTGGCGGCGTCAGACAAGCCATTCAACTTGCAATTATTGACCGCCGACACGCATTTTACCGATGGCTATTTGGATGAAACCTGCGCCAAAACTTTCAGTAATCAATACGACAATGTTCACGCTTGCTCCTCAAAACAGGTCGCCGCATTCGTCAATTGGGTTAAATCTCAGCCATTTTATGAAAACACCACAATTATTATTTCTGGAGACCATTTAGGAATGCAGACCTCATACTACGACGAAAAAATTGGCGGAACTAATTATCAGCGAACCATTTACAACACATTTATAAATCCAGCCATTTCGACTAGCCACTCAAAGAATCGTCAATTCACGACATTCGATATGTATCCATCAACTTTGGCGGCGTTGGGAGTTAAAATTGACGGCGACCGATTAGGTTTGGGCACAAATTTATTTTCTGGAAAGAAAACCCTAGTCGAGCAATACGGCGGAATTGAAAACTTAAATTCAGAACTTTCCAAACGTTCCGCTTATTACGAAAATAAGATTTTCACCAAATCCGGCAATTAACCGTTGTAGCCATTTGGATTATTGCTCTGCCAATTCCAAGCATCGCGGCAAGCATCTTCAATTGTCAATTCTGCTCGCCAGCCTAATTCTTTTTCTGCCAATCCTGGGTCTGCATAGCACGCCGCAATATCACCTGCTCGACGTGGCGTAACTCTGATACGGAACATCGCGACCAGACGCCTTCTCAAACGCCTTCACTAATTCCAAAACCGAAGTACCACGACCAGTGCCGATATTATAGACTTTATATTCGTTTGGTCGACCCAAATTCTCCAGAGCCGCCACGTGAGCCTTTGCCAAATCAACCACGTGAATATAATCACGCACGCCAGTTCCATCTGGAGTGTCATAATCGTCACCAAAAACGCTCAAATGGTCTCGCTTGCCGACAGCAACTTGCGACACAAACGGCAGAAGATTATTTGGAATTCCCGAAGGATCTTCCCCGATACGGCCGCTCGGGTGCGCGCCAACTGGATTAAAATAGCGGAGAGATGTAAATTGCCAATCTTGATTCGTCGCAGAAATGTCGCGAAGCATTTGCTCAATCATCAACTTCGTTTGACCGTATGGATTCGTGGCAGACAACGGCATATCTTCGGTAATTGGCAATCGAGCTGGGTCGCCATAAACTGTTGCCGAACTAGAAAACACCAATTTCTTCACGTCAAATTCTTGCATCACATCAAGCAAAACCAACGTGCTTTCAAGGTTATTTTTATAGTAAAGAAGCGCCTTTTCAACCGATTCGCCAACCGCCTTCAACCCAGCAAAATGAATTACAGCATCAATTTTCTCAGATTTAAACAATTCTGATAGTCGCTGATGATCACATAAATCGAATTCGTGAAAACGGTATTGATTGACCAGTGATTTCTTCAACTCGCCTCAGACTCTCAACGGACGAATTTGATAAGTTATCGACCACCACTACGTTATGATTTGATGATAATAGTTCGATGATTGTGTGACCGCCGATATATCCAGCGCCACCAGTGACAAGAATATTCATACATTTAGTATATCACAAAATGACTATTTATTTTATTAGCACTCTTGCACTGAGAGTGCTAATTTGCTATTATGACTATATCAAATTTCACCATTCTGTCTTTTACTGGGGCGCAACAAATTAGGACTAAAAATCAAAAGGAGGATTTTATGCCACCAAACATGAATCAAGAAGAAACAACTAAACCGCTCGAAAAATTTGGTACAGATATAACGGCGTTGGCGCGAGAAGGCAAACTCGATCCAGTGATCGGTCGAGATGAAGAAATTCGACGCACTATGCAGATTTTAAGTCGCCGCACTAAAAATAATCCCGTTCTCATCGGTGAGCCAGGAGTTGGTAAAACCGCAATCGTTGAGGCGTTGGCGCAGCGAATTGTCAAAGGCAACGTTCCCGCTTCACTGAAAGATAAGCGACTAATTTCCCTGGAAATTTCCAGTCTTCTGGCGGGCGCTAGTTTTCGTGGACAATTTGAGGATCGATTGAAAGCCGTTCTGAAAGAAGTAGAAGACGCAGCCGGTGAGATTATTCTTTTTGTCGATGAAATTCACACCATGGTTGGCGCTGGAAAAAGCGAAGGTAGTATGGATGCGGGCAATATGTTAAAGCCGGCGCTGGCTCGCGGAAAATTGCACATGATTGGCGCGACAACGCTCGCTGAATATCGTCAATATGTCGAAAAAGATGCCGCCTTAGAACGAAGATTCCAACCAGTTTACGTTGGCGAACCAAGTTTTGACGACACCGTCGCCATCTTGCGCGGATTGAAGGAAAAATACGAAATTCATCACGGAGTAAAAATCGCTGATGACGCAATCGTGGCAGCCGCCAGATTATCCACCAGATATTTGCCCGACCGATTCTTGCCAGACAAAGCAGTTGACTTGCTTGACGAAGCGACCAGCTCGCTCAAAATGCAATTAGAAAGCGTGCCAATTGCGCTGGATCGATTGAATAATAGACGCTTGCAATTGGAAATCGAGGAAGCGGCACTGAAAAAGGACAAATCCGACCACGCCAATATTCGCAAAGATGAAATCAAGGAGCAAATTGCCAAAATTCGCACCAAAGCCGAAGTGATTGATAAAAAATGGCAACACGAAAAAGACATTTTGCAAACCGTCAACACGACTACCGAAAAAATGGACAATCTGCGCTCACAATTAGAAATTGCTGAACGCGACGCGGACCTCGCCACCGCCAGCCGCATTAAATATGGCGATTTGCCGGAGCTGGAGAAAAAATTAGCAAGCGCCCGCGAAGAGCTAGCGGCAATTCCAACTCACGACCGATTACTCCGCGAAGAAGTTACGCCTGACGATATCGCTGGCGTGGTGGCGCGCTGGACCGGAATTCCAGTGGAGCGATTGATGGAAAGCGAATCCAGCAAATTGACCAAATTGGAAGAATCGATCAGCCGCCAAGTCATCGGACAAGATCGCGCCGTGGCAGCCGTAGCAAGCGCCATTCGTAGGTCGCGTGCTGGACTCGGCGACATCAATCGACCGATCGGCTCATTCCTATTCCTCGGTCCTACTGGCGTGGGAAAAACAGAAGTCGCGCGCAGTTTATGTCGTGAATTATTCGACGACGAGCACGCCATGATTCGAATTGACATGAGCGAATATATGGAACGCCACGCCGTAGCCAGATTGATCGGTTCGCCTCCAGGATATGTCGGTTACGATCAAGGCGGTCAATTGACGGAAGCCGTTAGACGACGCCCTTATAGCGTGGTTTTGTTTGACGAAATCGAAAAAGCACACCCCGACGTGTTTAACGTTCTATTGCAAGTTTTGGACGACGGTCGATTGACGGACGGACAAGGACGAACGATTGACTTTAGTAACACCATTATCATCATGACCAGCAACGTCGGATCGCAAATGATTATGGACTACACGGGCGACGACATTAGCTCGCTCGACAATCAAATTTTAGAAACGCTTCGTGGTCATTTCCGTCCCAGAATTTTTAAACCGAATTGACGACATCGTGATTTTTGATCGCATTCATCCCTGAATCGATGCGTGCAATTGTTGATGTGCAATTAGAAAAAGTTGTTCGCCAAGTTAAAGATAGTCGCGACATAACGCTGGATTTTGACAGTAGCGTTCGCGATATGTTGGCGCGAGACGGCTACGACCCGAGTTTCGGCGCTCGGCCACTTAAGCGTTTGATTCAAAAACGCGTGCTTGATCCTTTGGCGCTCGAACTGATCGACGGGCGAATTCACGACGGAGATACAGTAAAAGTTGCTGCCGTGGATGATCGAATTGCCTTTACGAATATCGTATAAT